>Ga0315314_1004734_pt1 | contig 10092 bp, 8 predicted proteins | sample TDP9_MG_FD_203631 | JGI IMG/M metagenome (GOLD analysis project Ga0315314, IMG submission 203631) | Freshwater sediment microbial communities from Lake Towuti, South Sulawesi, Indonesia - TDP9 | ecosystem: Environmental > Aquatic > Freshwater > Lake > Sediment | place: Indonesia: South Sulawesi... | reverse complement strand
GATAGACTGGTATTGTGGGGTTGGTTTTCTGGTGTGTCTACAAGTAAGACTGCCTTAGCAGACCTTGGACAAACACAGGACTTGACAGATGCGGAACCGGCACGCCTCGCTTACTTTGTGACTATTGTTGGCAAGATGCTGAAAGAATTGGACAGGAAGACCTTGGTTCTGGTGTTGGATGAGATGGACAGAATGAGACGACTTGGTGCAAATACCATAGGGCAGTTTGAGACAGCGTTTACGCGGCTGGTTGACCCAAATCAGCGATACGTCTCGGTGCTTATTGGCTGCTCAGCGCCTAATTTCGGAGAGTTACCGGACGTCCTGTATGAAGGAGGACCAGTCCTAAGCCGGCTGGGCCGCCCAGCGCTCAAAACGATTCCTGCGTTAGTAGAACCAGACGTCGAACCGTTCATTAAACAAATTATCGCGTATATTCGAGATTCCAGTGCAGACATTCCAGCCTTGATCCAAGAGGCAAGGCATGCGGGCATTCCAGAGACGCTAACTGAGGACTTTTTCCCTTTCACTGAGGAAGCCATTCAAGCCCTGAAAGGCGGATTAGGTGCTGAAATGACTCCCCGTGAAATCACGCTTCGCATGACTCACGCAGCTGGGAGAGCACATTTACTTAAGAAGCCAGTGGTCACTTCTGACATCATAACGTAAACGTTGCAAGAACCACAAAGGAGGTGTAGGATGTCCGACTCCTTTCCCATTCGGCAATTTAGACTAGAACACGGCTACCAGTTTGAGCAGGTATTAAAGGGCCCTGAATTTCGACCCGACAATCTTTTTATCGGCAGTGGCGAGCAGGGAAGCGAAGTGCAAGCTTTCTTTTTAGGTAGACTTGCAGAGTATGAACGGATGAAGACCAATGTATGGCTCGACCTGCGCGGAGCACATGCTATTTATGTAATGGGTAAACGGCGGAGCGGAAAGACTTTCACATTAGGGACATTTGCTGAAAGCCTCGCATCAAATCAGTGGATTCATCAGGGAACGAGCAGGCAAGCCATTCTCGTGCTGGATACGATGAACATTTTCATTACGATACACCATAACGTCGTTGATGTATATGGTGCAAATAGCCGTGAAGCGAGAGAGCTGCAACAGTGGGGGCTAAGCCGAGAGGATTTTTCAGTGGTAATGTTTTACCCAAGAGGCACACCTCCACCGCCTGAGGGAATAACCCGCGAACTGGCTATCCGACCAGCAGACCTATCTGCTGAAGATTGGGCTGGGTTGTTTGGAGTAGATACCTATTCGGACCCAACTGGGCAACTAATCGCTGAGTTATACGACAAAATTGCAATGGAAGGTTATACCAACAATGCGGGAAATATTGTACCTGCTAACCCTAATTACACAATTGACGACCTGCTTTGCTGCTTGGATTTAGCGCCCGATGTCCAGCGCTTCCAATCACAGACCATTGAGGCAGTGCGCCGCCGCCTTCGGGCTATCGGCCGACTTTCCTTATTTGCTGATGTGGGTGTAGATATACGGGACTTGTTTACGCCCGGCCAAATCTCCATTGTTCTGCTACGGGATGTTGACTATGCGCTGCGTGGATTGCTCATCGGGACGATTGTCAAAAAAATCATACAGTTGCGTAGCATCTCAGATAGGTATGAGCGCCTCGCGCGAGACGTTTATCTGCCCAAGGCCAGTGCTCTTCAGGCAGAGAATCCGACCGAAGCATCCTTGTTCCGAGACAAAGCCGAGGAGTACCTGCAGGAGGCACAGCAGGGATTACCACGGGGTTGGGTTATCATTGATGAAGCCCATAATTATATACCTGCAAGAGGCGTTGTCGCATCACGGGATCCACTAAAGAAGTATGTCAACGAAGGACGCAACCTTGGGCTTTCCATTGTGGTCGCCACACAACAGCCCTCAGGGCTCGATCCTGCTATCCAGAGGAATGCAGATATCCTCGTCATTCACTCGATGAGTATGCGGGATGACATTGAAACGGCACATGGAATGCTAAATACTTATGTTCCAGATTTAGTGACTTGCGACGGCAGAGAACGGATCACTTCACGGGTCTTTGAGCAGTTTGTGAGAAGTCTTGATTTGGGTTACGCAATTATCTCTAACGACCGGTTGAGCCGTGTCTTTCCAGTAAAGGTGCGCCCGCGCATTACTATTCATGGAGGGAAGGAATACTGATGCAGCCGCGCTTCATTATTCGAACCCACCGGGAGGTTTCGCGCCCTGGCATCTTCACAGCTTTGATTCGCCGATGCACTTCAGCAAATCGCAGTTTGCCGCAGTCCGCCGTTGCCGACCGCCTTGCAAAATTATTTAAGGGATCAAAGAAATTTAAATTGTCGGGGGGGGCAGGCAAAAACGGCGGGGCTGACTTTGCTGTTGAGATGGCTCAGAAGTTTGGCTTTCTAACATCCAACTGCTTCTGGGATTGGAAGGGTCAAGTTATTAACACCTTAGCACGTCAAGAACCTGTTATACCAGACGATTATCTTGTGCTGACTCCCTATGAACAGTTGATGTATTTGCGCTATTACCTTGAAGCTGAAGGCGCTGTCATCCTCGAATTCGCTAAGATACTTTTGAAGCTAGACAATCTCTCTAAGGCAGACCTTTTGAACAGTTCTTATGTAGAAGAAATCTTCTTGCGTATATGGCAAGGATACCTGTCGCTGACTCAGGAATTGACGGGGCGCCTAAAACTTAAGAACCAAATTTCCGGGTTGAAGCACAAAGCTTACGACCCTGACACTCGGCGACATAAATTTATCCCGATTCTCATTCCGCTCCGGGACTTTAGGTTAGTGGATGAGACCGAGGTAAACGGGGATGTAGTCTATAGCCCCGCTCACGTAGCGAGCGATGTGCCACTGCAAACGTTGGTAGAGGAACTCCGCGATTTTGAGTTGATGGAGGCTCGTTTCAAAGGCTTCGATTATTATGCAATCATAGCGAAGTGTTTCAACTTCGCACAGTCTGGACAGATGCTAACTGGAGATTGTCTCCGCAATTATATCGCCGGGGCTTACGACAATGTTAAGCAAGAAGGGACAGGATTGGCGTCTATAGATGCCATCGTGGATGTAGTTTGTGTGAAGCTCCTTTGCGATTATGGGCAGGTAGCTACCCATAGGGAAATTGTGGACTTCTTGGAAGCTCGTCGGCTGGAAAATCCCTACTCGATTCACTTCTATCTTGACCGACGTGGTGAGCGCGCCTACGTGGTCATCCGTCCTGAGGCGCTTGCTCAACTCAAACCTACTTAAAAGGTGCACTTTACAAGTGGATAATAATATGGACAGAAATCTGGAAGCAGTAGATGCTTGTTTCACTGAAAAGGTTATAGAGGTTCGAAAGACAAGCCATTCAACTCACGTACTGCTTTCGAGTCGTAGACGAGTAGAACTGCCACCGTTTGCTTACGTCCGCGAAGGAGATATTCTGGAGATTGAATCATCACATGAAAAGCCTCTAATAGTTAGGAAACTGTTACGGAACGTAGATAAATCAGGTAAATATCATGTTACCATCCTCCCCCCTTATTGCGCAATGGAAGTCATTCGCGTCCCACCCCACGAGTTCCGGGTCACCATTCGGGAACGTATGTCTGTTGAAGATTGGGAACAAGCAAAACGATTAGAACAGTTCCACTATCGGGGACAAGGACTTAACAAGATAGTGGGACGTCGCAGTGTTTTATTAGCGGTGGAAGAGCACCGGGGGACCATTGCTTATGGTGTTGTTTGCGCGACGGTGCCTCTCGCCAAACCCCGCTTCCAACTATTTGAGACTAACTTTCGAGAACAGATGAAAACTAAACTTATCAATCAGATTGTTCGAATTCCCCGCATCGTCGTTCATCCAGAATTTCGAGGAATTGGATTGGGAGCGCTGATGGCAAGGCACTTAGTCGAGTATGTCCGCTCATACTGGGATGTAAACGGCTATGCACCTATTCTTGTCGAGGTTATTGCTGCCATGACGGAGTATCATCGCTTCTTTGAGGCGGTGGGTTTTGTTCGTATCGGAGACACTCAAGGCTACAAAGGGAGAAAGTTCCGTCCCCAATACGGAAACGGCGTTTTTGAGTCACGCGACAACTCCGACAGATACCAGTTTCTTAAAGACCAGCGGGCTAAGCCTTACCTAGTTTATCCCCTTATCCCTGAAATAAAGCAGCGTGTTTTGCAGCAAGCGGGGCTACCTGACAAGAAACCCAACGTAGTTACACCCACAACCGCGCTAAAGCGACCCATCATCTTTCAGCATGTATCTGTGGCATACAAAGCCAGAAACGGTCTAACCGAACGTGCTGCTGTGGTGAAGGAAGCGTTTGGTGTTGACGGCTCTCAGATGTATGGACAAATCCTGAAGGACTTTTTTTTGACCATCCGACCTGGCGACGTCGTCTTGCTAACAGGTGCTAGTGGAAGCGGAAAAAGTACAGTCATACGACTTCTGACTGAAACCCGAAAGCAGCTGGCGCGGGTAATACACCTATCGGGGCAGATACAAGGGTTGGAAAGGTTCTGTCGCTCTAAGATAGTTGCTCAACTATCTCGCCAGTTCGATGATACCCGCCCACTAATTGACCAAGTGGGCGGTTCCCCAACAGAAGCCATTCATCTTCTCAATGGGGTAGGGTTAGCTGAGGCCCATCTATATGTCAAGCGGCCTATCCAAATCTCAGAGGGGCAAAAATACCGTTTTGCTGTTGCTTTACTATGCGAATCCAAGAAACCAATTTGGGTTGCCGACGAGTTTGCTTCTACACTTGATCTGGAAACAGCGGCGATTGTAGCAAAGGGACTGAGAAAGATTGCTTGGCTTCACGGAGCAACGGTTATCCTTGCCGCTGCCCATACAAATGGTTTTGTGGATTCTTTGGTCCCAAATACTATTGTCCTGCTGAGTTGGGGAGACATTGTTGAGGTCTGGTCCTTAAAAATGAATGTTGATTTAGATGATGATGTCCTTTGTCTCAGTGTTACTAATCGGTCTCAACAGCATATCCAAGACGTGTGCATCGGTGGCACAGATGTGAGAGGACACTTTCACAAACTTATCGAATTTCCACTTATAGGTGTAAGCGAAACCAGTAACACAACAAGGTTGCCCCTTAGGGAGTTGCAGCCTTTTAGAGCGTTAGTAGCCCGATCGCCACAAAAGGTTGGCGACATCGCCTACATTACTTCATGAAGGCATCAGCCATTAAACCAAAAATGTTGCCTGTTGCGGGTAAGGGGGTTGATCTTTATTCTTTACCAAATTTTTCCTTAGGTCCGTGCGGACGGGGTTTGATGGGTTGTAAAATGAGGAACACATCCCTATTTTTAGAGGGCTGCGATCATCCAAAAAAAGTTGGCGCTATCGAAATTATTTAACGCATATCCAGAATGCATATAAAAAACATAGTGTAGGAATCTTTTTTTGAATTTGGATTATTTCCTACTATAAAGGGAAGTAGATACATCCAATATAAACGAGAAAACATAACTTATAAGATATAGCGGAGAGATTAAATGGTCAGATTTCTTCACACTTCTGATTGGCAAATGGGCTTAAAAGCTGTTCATGCTGGGGTGAAATCAAAAGAAATTCGGGCAAAAAGATTTGAGGCAGCATCCAATATTGTCAATCTGGCGAAGGATATGAATGTGGACTTTGTGATTATTGCAGGAGATACCTTTGAGCACCATGATGTGGATGAAGTTATTGTGAAGAGGACAGTAGATATTTTGAATCGCTTTGCTCCCATCCCGGTTTATGTGCTTCCAGGAAACCATGACCCCTTAATTCCCGGAGGTATATGGGATCGCCATAGTTGGAGTAGGGTTGGATCGCATGTCATTCTATGCAAAGAGGCGAGAGAAATTGAAATTGGAGATACTGTCGTTCTCTACCCATGTCCCTTGGTTCAGAAACAGAGCAATTTGGATCCGACTTCTTGGATTCCGCAAAGATTTGAAAGGGATGAACGTATCCGTATCGGTATAGCGCATGGGTCTCTTGACATTATACCAAATATGGACACGTTAAACTTCCCTATCTCAAAGGAGCGGGCAGAACTAAGTGAACTGGACTATCTTGCCCTTGGCGACTGGCACGTTTTTAGTCAACATGGCAAAGCTGTTTACTCCGGGACCCCGGAACCTACGAACTTCGGCGAGCAAGATGCAGGGAACGTAATCTTGGTGGAAATTAACAAGGCGGGGGAGAATCCAACACTTAGCCGTCACAGGACACGCATCCTCACTTGGGCTGAGTTCACTCCTATGATCAATGATGTGACAGATGTAGAGACCCTTGAGAGAACAGTTAAGGAAATAGGGATTTTAACTTTTGTTGCTTTACGGATTGCTCCTGTTCTTGATACGTCTGTTGATGATAGGACGTTGCAGGAATTGAAAATCCTACAGGAAGAACTGGAACAAGAGGCCTTCCTTATGGAATGGGATGCTGATTCCTACTCACAAATTTTATCAGGTACATCGATACGATTGCCAGATGGAATATTGCAAAATGTAAATGAGGCTCTTTCCGCGATTATAGAAGGACGAATCCCTGGAGGTCCAGCCAAGGCATTCATGGAAGAAGATCGCAAAATAGTACAGGAGGCACAAGCACTCCTTCAAAGATTTGCGCGTGAGGGCACTGGATGATCATAGAGGAACTCACAATCAAAAACTGGCGAGGATACCGAGACTCACATACATTTCGGTTTGAAGATGGATTCAATCTCGTCGTTGGTCGCAATGAATCTGGTAAGTCTACACTATTTGAAGCATTGACACGCATTCTCTTTGATCGACATACCTCGAAAACAGAGGAAATTCGGCGTATGCAGCCCATCGGGAGTTCCTTAGGCCCTGAAGCCTCGCTTGTGTTTAGAACAAATGGTAGAAGATACAAAGTCATCAAGCGTTTCCTGCAGCAACCCATTTGTGAGCTGTATTCAGATCGAGGTGGTGGGTGGGAGCGTAGTTTTGATGGAGATAAAGCTGACAATGAACTCCGCTCAATTCTACAAGGCGCTATAACGGGACGAGTGGTCAAACCAGAGCACCGCGGACTTGCCCAAGCACTATGGTACCTTCAACGGGAAGAACCCCTCCCTGAACAAGCATGGACAGAAAGTATTAAACAAGGGCTGTCGGGTCTGGTTCAACTTGTCGTGAAATCCCCGGATGAAGAACGTATCTTTAACTTGATCGAGAGAAATTATGCCTGCCACTTTACACCAACTGGACGCGTTGCATCCGGGAGCGAACTTGCTGGGCTTCAAGAAGAGATTCCCCGAATAGAGGAGCAATTAAAAGCTTTGTATGGTCGCGCTGAAGGGATAGAACAATTGCGCTCAGACCTGGAAGAAATGATAGAGAAAAAGGCAGAAAAAGGACTACGTTTAAGAGAGGGCGAATCAGAAGTCGAAGAATCAAAAAGAGGTCTCGAAGCTGCCAACGCAGTGGAAGAGGAGAAAAACAAAGTTGAAAAGACTCTTCGAGACATTGAAGAAAGAATGAGAAAACTCTCAAGCGATCAAGAAACCATTGAACGACGTATCAAGAAAATTGGAGAACTCAGAAAGGAATTGGAACAGGCTAAGGAAGAATCTGACAGGCTTCAGGCTGATGCGCGTCAGGAGTTTCTTGCGGCAGATAGGCATCACAAAAAGTGGAAAGAAGAATACGAACCTAATCTTCAGAAAATAGAAGCAGACCTTCTCGTCCTTCGGTCACTGGAACGGGTCCACCAGCTTAGAAGAAACGAAGAATTACTCCAAGAGCACCTAAATAAGGTCCGTAAAATAAGACAAGAACTGGCCTTAAAAAAACAAGAACTTGATAAATTTCATGCTCCTTCAAGGAAAGAATGGACTGACTTTCAGGAAAGCCTCAGTCAACTTCGTGTAGTAGAGGCCCAGGCTGAGGCAAGCGCTATCCGGGTTGGTTTTGACCTTAAAGACAAGCGGGCCGCCATCACTGCAAACCCAGAAGCGCAACTTACTCCAGAGAACGAGTTTCTTATTACAGCTCCCACTACGTTTACGATTCGGAATATCGGAAAAGTTCGAGTCCATGGGGGAGGGACATCCATTGAGGAGCTCGATGATAAAGCAAGAAAGCTCCGCAGCAATATCAAAGCGACGATGGATCGGTTCAAAGTCAGTGATTCACAGTCTTTATCTGATCTCTATCAAAAGTATGTTGATTTGGACAGAGAGGTAAAGCAACTTCAGAAACGAATGGACGAACTTCTTGGTGAGGGAGGGAAACCTGAGGAGGAGTTGATACATATCAGACGAAACATTGAGAACGAAAGGGTGAAAGTCGAGGCAGCTTCAGAAGAATGGATGAGCTGGGAGGACAAGAAGGTTAGAGAGAAGTGTGAGGATCTGGAGAAAGAAAAGAAACATTTCATCAAGACAATTGCAGAAGAACAAAAAAACGAGAAAAGAGCAAATACAGATCACAGGGAAAACATGAAGAAAGCCCAAGAAGCATCCAATCGGATGGTAAGTCTGCAATCACAAATTAAGAGCCTAGAACAAGAGAATGCGGAGATCATCAAAACATACGGCACATTGGAACATCTGGGTTCGTTGGTTGCGCAGACCAAGGGAGAGTTGCGCCAGGCCAAAGATGATCTTGAAATATTAATGAAAGATTATGATGTACGCGTTGAACTACCGAGAAAACTTTATCAACAGGCAGTGGAGCGAGTCCGAAATTTGGAGACCCAATTGGGAAAACTGGAACAAGAGATTGTGGACCGAAAAGCACGAATCGAAGAAGCTGCAGCTCAAAGCCTATACTCTCAAACGGCAGATTTAGAAGCTGAATTGGAAGTTAAACGACGCCGTCTTGAGACTATGAAACGCCGGGCCAGCGCCGCGAAACTCCTTCGTGATATGATTCTTAGATACAGAAAAGAGCAATCAGCTGCACTTGTAGGTCCTGTGGCAGGGCTTGTAAACAGATGGCTTCGCTTGTTGACAGAGGATGCATATGACTCTTTGGATCTTAACGAGGAAATGCTTCCGGTGGCGGTTCGTAGCAGTCGATACAGTGAGCCACTACCATTGGAGAGCCTTAGTTATGGGGCACATGAACAGGTTATCGTGCTCCTACGCTTGGCCATTGGTGTCCTCCTAAGCAGTAAGGAACGTAACCTTGTTGTAATCGATGATCGTTTGGTAAATGCAGATGCCATCCGAATGAAACGTCTTTGCCTTATCTTGCAGGAGGTGGCCATGAAATCTTGTCAGGTTGTCTTGGCAACCTGCAATGACACTCCATATGCGGGCATCAAGGGACGGGTTATTCATATTCCATCAGATGGAAAGAATTCTTAAGGAGGGGAAAGTAAAGTTGCAGGGTTAGGCAACAGAAATATGGTATTTTCCCTTCCTCCCTGGTCAGATTTTAATGCAAAATGGGCTCCTATCAATGCTTAAAGGCCGTAGGGATAAATTGTGGACGATATGGTTAGGTCTAAGAAGGGTCAAGCGGAGCATGATATGGAGGTTAGAAAAGCAGCTAATGAGTACTTAAAGAAAAGGTACAAAGTTTTAGCTGACCTTCCGAATTGGGAACAACCTGATACAATTAAAGGAGTGAGACCGGACCTGAGCGTTAAGAAAAAAGGACATGAGACTCTGATTGAAATTGAGACCCCGGAATCGGTAGAAAGTGCAAGAGATGAAAAGCAGAAGAAAGCCTTCAAGCAGTGGAGTGAAAGAAGTCAGCACAAGCACTTCAGAAGAATCATCACTGAAGAATAAACTGCTCACTTTTGGAATGTTTCAGGTCAGGCTTGAAATATTGCAATTTTGGTACCCGAGGCTACGGTGCTTTTATTATGAACTTCTCTAATTTCCTGCAACTTGTTTTGTTGGAGAACAGAAAGTAACGAACAAACGGCTACATGCCAAGGTAGTCCCGGAGTTTTTGTAGTGCCTCCCGATATTTCATTGGCGTCATTCGGCGTATGTTTTGAAGTTTCCATCGAACGGCAGGGAGATTCTCGATTCCGGGCACCCCCAACAAATCCCACTGGGGTTTTCCCTCTTTAACGGATACGATAAACCGTCTT
>Ga0315314_1004733_pt1 | contig 10092 bp, 11 predicted proteins | sample TDP9_MG_FD_203631 | JGI IMG/M metagenome (GOLD analysis project Ga0315314, IMG submission 203631) | Freshwater sediment microbial communities from Lake Towuti, South Sulawesi, Indonesia - TDP9 | ecosystem: Environmental > Aquatic > Freshwater > Lake > Sediment | place: Indonesia: South Sulawesi... | reverse complement strand
AGAAGACCTTTGTCCACGTTGTGGTGGAGGACCACTCCGAAGGCCTTGCTGTAGTACTTGCACAGCGCCCTCGATACAGCCTCTGAGGCGCCGTCGATGATATAGTCGGGGTGACCCTGCCCCTTCCGCTCCACGATCTCGACCGTTCTCTCTTCTATGGGCGTCTGATGCAGATCCTCGATGTTGATGGCTCTCATCTCTGATACGCCCTTCACGACGTACGGAGAATTTTTGGAAAACATTTAAATATTTTGTATTTTCATTCCGCAAAAATTACTTATGGTAATTTATTCCACATCTACATGGATATATAGAATGTTGTTCCCACGGATGAAGATGTCTCCGTAGTTGGCGATGCAGTTTGACTCGTAGAACTCCGAGGCGCCCTCGAGAATAATGTTCATATAACTGTCGCATCTGACCATGCGCCCTCTGTATTCAACGCCATTCTTCAGTTTAACAACTATATTGCTGTTGAGGTTTTTCATCAATTCGTTCAAGGGTTTTCGGCTGGGTTCCAAGTCAAGGGTCTCCGTTAGCAGTGGCTTATCAGAGTGGTTGAGTATAAAAATCTTTGGCCTCACTCCTACAAAAGGTTTACCCAACCTACTACAATGTTCTGCAGATCGCTATGTAATCCTTAGACTCTTCTCCGTCGATGAGCTCAACTACAGTCAACCTTTCCTCGTTCAAGAGACGCAAGAACGATGAACCCGTGAACCCTTTTTTTGTCGCTGACAAGACAACCTCTGAACCCCTTCTAGCGACGCGACAGATCTCCACAACAGTCCTCTCGGGGCTGGGCATGTTTTGAAGCAGAGTGAAAGAGAAAACCTTGTCAAAGGCTCCCTCCACAAAGGGCAGATGATCCGCGTCAGCGCATAAGAGAGAGACTCGTCGATCACCATGTTCGTGCTTCGCTTTTTTGATCATGTTCTTTGAACAGTCGACACCGATGATGTAACCCTCCAGCTCCACGGCTTCTTCGATGAACAACCCTGTCCCGCAGCCCAAATCCAAGATGTAGTCGCCCTTCGGAGCATCAAGCGCCTCTAAGGCAGCTCTGTACTTTCTTTTCTGCTCTTCACGGTATCGGCGGTTATACGTATCTGCAGTTAGATTGTAGTGCTGGACGCTCCTCTTCTTTATCTTCCAACAACTGTCGTGGCCCACAGGAGTCTATTGAATTAAAAGCGTTATTTTAGGGTTTCAGTGTGAAGTTAGGGGCTTAATTTTGGTTAATACGACCCTGATAGCTACCCTTGGCTCGACGAGCTGACTATAAGGTCTCTAGCAGCGTGTGTAAGAGGACCCAGAATGTGATCCACGTCACGAGGTATGTTCCCAGACCCGACAGGTAAATCTCGTATCTCGCTAAATTGATGTCGGGTTCCACTACGTAGCGGGCCAGAAAATATGATGTAAGGTATATGACTGCTCCTACGACTGCTCCTTCCGCGTTTAATCTTAGGAAAGCACAAAGTGTGGCAGAGAGGATGGCCAAGCCAAACCTCATCCAATACACGAGCCCAGATTTTTTAAGTCTAGGAGTGATGGCTTTTTCCCCTTTAGATGCCAAGATTCTTTCTCCGCTCTCTCAAGCCCCTTATAGGAATTTGGAGAGTTATTTAAAGCATTAAAGGGTAAGTATAGGAAAAGAAAATGGGGGTGTTAAGTCAACCGAATTTCAAGCCGATTATGAGGCCGATGAAGAAGCCTGCACCTAGGGGTAACATGGCGAATAAGATTGCTGCGTAGTGCATCGCTTCAGGACCGAGGCCCTTTGCTGTTTGAAGATACTTCTGCAGATCGCCCATGGTTAAAACTCCGAAGTATAGGCCTGCGGCGATCGCGACTACCGCTATGAGGACTATCTTTAATGCCTTCTTTATCAGGAAGCCTAAGATGAGACCTGCCACGAGCGGGATGGCTAAGAATGTATACCCTGAAAGTCCAAAGAGTGAGACGTTCGGAATCTGACCGCCGAGTATTTTGAACAGTTCATCCCAAATATTTGGAACGGTTGACATCTTGTCGCCTTCTTGCAGTAACGATATCTTCTTACTATTATGCGCCACATATATATGTGTTTGCGTCTGTTTGCTTGCCGTATCTTTTTGGGTAACACCTCGATATCACTTGGACGGTCGTAAGTTTATAAAGCAGCCTCGGATTTGGTCTTCCCAGATGGACTACGGCATCAACTATGTGGAAGGATGAAGAGGCTTGTTCTCTCCGAAGGCTAAGCGGGTGATGACCAGCTTCGATTTGGCCGCGATTATCCAAGAGTTGGATGATACTATCGTCGGCTCTAGGCTGGATAACATCTATCAAGTCAGCCCGCTGACTCTGCTCCTGGTCTTCCATCCGCGGCAGAGACTTATCGTGGAAGCTGGGAGACGCATTCATCTTACACAGTACGAGGTCGAGAAACCCAGATCTCCGTCTCTTTTCTGCAGAGTCCTCAGGAAGCTTCTCAACCGCGGCGTGGTTCGAGGGGTTCGGATGGAGGATTTTGAGAGAGTAGTGTCCATAGAGATCGCGTCCAAGGAGACGTCTTACAGGCTTGTGTGCGAGGTCTTCGGGAAAGGGAACATCATACTGACAGACGGTGAGGACGCGATTCTCCACGCTCTGAGCTATCGGAGGATGCGAGATAGAAACATCATCAGGGGAGAAACTCTCAAGCCTCCTCCTTCGAGAGGGTACAGTCCGTTGGAGATAACGCGGCAGGAGTTTGAAGGCCTTCGAGAGCAGCGGGGCGAGGTTGTGAGCGCGCTATCAAAACTTTTGGTCGTCGGGGGGTTGTATGCTGAGGAGCTGCTTCTACGGGCGGGGGTGGACAAAAGGAGGGCCGCATCTTCTCTAACTGGGGAGGAGACTGACAGAATATATAGGGAAGTCATAAACTTGGTCTCCGACTTGACGCGTAGAGAGCCACACATAGTCGTTGATGGCGACGGCGGGTGGGTTGACGTTCTACAATTTCCCCTCAAAACATACTCTGATTTCAAGGCGGAGAGTTATCCCACATATAATGAAGCAGCGGACGAATACTTCACAAAACTGGCTCGAGAGGATGAAAATGGTGCTTACAAGGATATAATTCAAGACATAGAGGAGCAGAAGAGGATTCTAAACCAGCAAGAGGAAAGCCTCAAGTCTCTAGACCGCGATGCGGAGGAGAATAGGCGCATCGGTGACGCGATCTATCTCCACGCCTTAGAACTCCAAAGCCTCTTCCAACAGGTCAAGGAGGCGAGAGTTAAAGACATAGGGTGGGATAAGGTAATGTCGGATCTGAATGAAAGAAGAGGTGGAGGTGAAACACCAGCCACGCTTATCGACTCCATCGATCCCGAGAGGGGGGCGCTGACCATCAGAATTGATGACCTGTGTTTCAAGCTGGACTTGCGGAGATCCGTCTTTGAGAACGCCTCCCAATTCTATGAGAAAGCCAAAGAGTCGAAAGCCAAGACGGAGCGCCTGAGAAAAGCGATCATTGAAACAAGAAATAAGATCGAAGACCTCGAGAGGTCTCAACTTCGATTAAAAGGCGAAGAGGCCTCGCCGGTAAGGGTTAGGAAGAGGGTTTGGTTTGAAAAGTTTCACTGGGCCGAGTCCTCAGAGGGTCTCCTCATGATTGGCGGCAGAGACGCCTCTACAAACGAGTTGCTGATCAAAAGGCATATGGATGCCGATGATCTGGTGTTCCACGCGGATGTCTCTGGAGCGCCGTTCGTGGTACTCAAGACAGGTGGGAGAGCGCCCTCGGAGCAGACGATGTTTGAAGCCGCCCAGTTGGCCGCGTCTTATAGCAGAGGATGGCGGGAGGGGTGGGCTTCCCTAGATGTTTACTGGGTCAGGCCGGAGCAGGTTAGTAAGCAAGCGCCCTCTGGGGAGTATCTGTCCAAGGGGATGTTCATGGTGCGTGGTCAAAAGAACTATATCCGAAACGTTCCCCTCCGCGTCTCGATAGGCGTAGTAGAGAGGGGTGGAGATCTGTTGGTCATCGGAGGGCCCGTCTCCGCCATAATCGCCCACGCAAGATATAAGGTGGACATAGTTCCTGGAAGACTGGCAAGCGGTAGTGTGGCGAAGATGACCCGCGACAGCCTTGCCACTAACGCGACCAAGGAATTGCGGGAGAAGATACTGAAGCTCAAAATCGAGGAGGTTCAGAGGTTCATCCCCGCTGGCAAAAGTGAAATTGCTATAAGGTAGAACTTCATCTTGAAGATAATGGGTGGCGCGGATATGTCCAGCTTCAAGGTCGATGCTTCAATCCCAGTCAAGGATGTGATGACAAGCCCAGTGATAACCGTCTCCGAGGACGACAACGTCGAGCACGTGGCCAAACTCATAGCAGAGCACGACGTTGGTAGCATAGTCGTGACCAATCATAAGGGAAACCCCATAGGCGTGATAACCGAACGAGACATAGCCGTACGCGTTACCGCCAAGAACCTCCTTCCCAGCACGGTCAAAGCGAGAGAGGCGATGAGCTCCCCCCTGAGAACAGTAGACCCGAACACAGACATAAAGGAAGCCGCCGAGAGGATGCAGAAGTACGGCATCCGAAGATTGGTCGTCATAGACAAGGGCAGGATGGTGGGCATCGTATCGAGTAGAGATATCGTTGCGATAACTCCTGCGCTCATAGAGATCATAATGGAGAAAGCGAGGATAACTCGGGGACTTCCGCTGGTGAGAGACACCTCTTCCGTTGGCTACTGTGACCAGTGTAGACAATGGTCTGACACTCTGGTGATAGTGGACGGCAGATTCCTCTGTGAAGAATGTCGCATCGAGCTTGAATCGGAGTAGACTAAGCGGCCTTCGTGACGAACACATTCCATGGCGGGTAACCTAGCGTAGGCGAGGGGGTTATAAAAGGGTTTGACAGAGTTGAAGCTCGTCGCCGACGGGATGCTGGGGCGTTTCTCTCGGTGGCTTAGGATGCTGGGCTGCGATGTTAAGTACTATAATGACGCGTCAGACGACGCTCTGCTAGAGATCGCTAGGAGAGAGACCCGCGCCTTATTGACGAGGGATGCGGAGTTGTTTCGGAAGGCCAACGCCGACGGGTTAAGAGCCTTCTTCGTGGAAGGTGAGAGCGAGGAGGAGAGGCTGGCCAACATAGCTCAACGCCTCAACCTTAGGCTCGAGATAGACATGTCCACCTCTCGCTGCCCTGTTTGCGGCTCCTTTCTCCGCAGTGTTGGGAGGGATGTGGTTTTGGATAAGGTTCCCTCAGGGACGCTGAAACACTATAGGGAGTTTTGGGTCTGCGAGGGGTGTGGAAAGGTCTACTGGCGGGGTAGGCATTGGGAGAAGATAACCGAGACACTTAATAGAGCCAAGAGGCTAACAGAGAGGAACGACACTCAACGTTTGTAGAGGGAAGTCGTATGTCCTTTGAGTTGAGTTTGGATGAGAGCAGGTTCTTGACGAAGTTGGCGAGGCAGGCCATAGCAACCTTCATAGACAAGGGTAGGGAGACGGCTGCCCCACCAGATACGCCAGCCAAACTCAGAGAGAGGTGCGGCGTGTTCGTGACATTGAACAAGACTGTAGACGGGGGGAAAGAGCTCCGTGGCTGTATCGGTTACCCCCTCCCAGAATTCCCCCTCGTGGAAGCCACCATCAACTCGGCCATAAGCGCCGCTGTCCGCGACCCCCGCTTCCCTCGTGTAGTAAGCCGAGAATTGGAGAACATAATCATAGAGGTGAGCGTTTTAACCCCCCCAAAGCTCATCGAGGTCGATGACCCGAGGAACTACGTAAAGGAGGTGGAGATCGGCAAGGACGGGCTGATCGTTGAGAGGGGGTGGTTCAAAGGCCTTCTGCTCCCCCAAGTCCCCGTTGAGTGGCACTGGGACGCTGAGGAGTTTCTGGCCAACTGCTGTATGAAGGCGGGTCTATCTCCAGATAGTTGGCTGGTTAAGGGGACAAAGATATACAAGTTCTCCTGCATCATCGCGCGAGAACTGTCTCCCAACGGGCCTGTCGAGGTTATCGATATGCGGAAAGGCGAGGAGTGTACGTGACTTCCCTTCAGCCTCTTCAAGGGATAAACCGCAACAAATAGCGAACGTCTAACCCTTAACATTTTATTGCAGCCTGACCCCTTAACAATTCTCTATGCTCTACATAGTATTCACCACCGGGCAGTGCAACCTAAGATGCAAGTATTGCGGAGGAAGCTTCCCAACAAATCTAGTACCGTGGAAGGTGAAGTATCCCATCAGCCATCTGGAGAAGTTCATCTCCGACGACCCCGAACCGATAATAGCGTTCTATGGCGGTGAACCCCTCCTCAACGCAAGGTTCATCAGAGAGGTTATGGAGGATTTCCCCGACGCCAAGTTTGTTATACAATCTAACGGGACCTTAGCTAGAAGACTGGAGCCTGAGTATTGGCTGAGGTTCGATGCCGTGCTGCTCTCCATTGATGGGAGGAGGAGAGTGACCAACAATTATCGAGGCGCAGAGGTCTACGATAGGATTGTCGACTCCGCCAGATGGCTTAGGACGATCGGCTTCAAGAACGACCTGATCGCTAGGATGACTGCATCGGAGCTCAGCGATATCTTCTTGGAAGTTAGACATCTCCTGTCACTGGACCTGTTCGATCATGTCCACTGGCAGTTGGACGCTGTTTGGAGCTCCAGCTGGGGGAACTTCCAAGAGTGGCATGAGACTTCCTATGCGCCTGGTATAAGTGGAATGGTCCGCCTCTGGATCGGAGAGGCGAGGAAGGGCAGGGTCTTGGGTCTCGTTCCCTTTATAGCCGTACTGAGAACGATGATCAGGGACGGGAGGGTTGACTGTCCCCCATGCGGGGCATGTGTGAACTCCCTCTCCATATTACCTGACGGCGATGTGATAGCCTGCCCGATAGCTGTAGACGTTAAATGGGCCAAACTAGGCAACATATTGAAGGGATATAGGACTCGGATGATGAATAGGGTTAAGATCGGCGAGCCATGTGTCTCCTGCGACTACCTGAGATATTGCGGTGGACGGTGCCTGTACACCCATCATGAGAGGCTTTGGGGGGAGTGGGGATTCAATAAGATATGCGAAGTGACAACCCATACGATCGATGAGTTGGCAAAGATAAAGGACGAAACCCTAAGTCTTTTAAACAGAAACGTCATATCCATGAAGCAACTGGATTATCCTCCCTTCAACAACACAACGGAGATCATACCCTGATAACTATCAGAAAGTCTCAACCTATTCAGAAGATGAGGAGAAAAGAGGCGTCCTCTGAGAGGAGGCGACAGAAGATGAGGGTCTACTTCGGCGTTTGCGGCGTGGGGTTGGGGCATGTCGGGCGATGCACTCCCGTGGCGCGCAAACTCTTGGAGAGAGGCGACGAGGTTCTTTTCTCCACGTACAGCGATGCCTGCGATTATGTGAGGCGTGAGGGACTTCCCCTACGCGAGGCCCCACCCATATACTTCGCTGTAAAGCCCGACGGCACTGTGGATTTTAGGCAGACGACGGCGTATCCGGGCATATTCTCCACCTTCATCTTCCTCAACCAGCTGAGGGCTGAATTGGAGTTTATGAAGGGTTTCAAACCCGACTTCGTCGTCTCCGACTCTAGGGTCTCTTCGATCCTGGCTGCTAAGCTCCTTGGGGTTCCAGTGGTCACCGTCTTAAACCTTTATCGCGTGAGAATTCCGAGGGAGAGACGCTTCCTGAGGCTTGCGCAGATAGCCGACGGAGGAATCCTCACCGTGGTGGGCATGGTCTGGAACATGGGTGAGGAGGTCTTGATACCCGATTTCCCATCGCCCTACACCTTGTCTGTGAATAACCTCGGCATACCCCCCTGGCGGGAGAGTAAGGTTAGGTTGATAGGCCCAATAATTCAGGTGAAGCCCAGCGACTTGCCTAGCAGAGGAGAGATCCGCGAGAAGTTTGGGGTCGGTGAGGATGAGTTGTTCATCTTCGTCTCCATAAGCGGGCCTTCTCGCGAGAAGGGGTATTTCATCTCGGTGATGAAGGACCTTGTGAGGAAGTTTCCAAGCGACTATCGCGTAGTCATGTCCATAGCCGAGCCCAACTCGTTGGAAGAGCCAGTTAGGGAGGGAAATGTGACAATCTATCCCTGGCTTCATAACCGTTTCGAGTTTCTTAAGGCCTGCGATGTCGTTGTCTCGAGGGCTGGCTTGGGTACGATTAGCCAAGCGATCTGTTATGGTAAACCCCTTGTCTTAATCCCCACGCCGAGCCACACCGAACAGTTCCACAACGCCGAGAGGGCGGAGGCGCTGAAGCTGGGCAAGGTGCTTGATCAGAGGGGGCTGTGCTACGAGAGGCTTGTGACTGCCGTTGAGGATGTGCTCACAGAACCTTACAGACGTAGGGTTGAGGAGGTTCAGAGGGAAGCTTCGAAGTACGATGCGATAGAAACTATGATCGAAGTGATATCGAATCACGGTAAAGCGTAGATTACGCAGACAACTACTTAGGCTTCACCGGCGCTGAGATGGGGAGGCACACTCACACATTGACTAGTGTTATTCTTTCTAAGGCATCGGAGACAAGTCTACTCGTGGGAAGAGCTCTCTCAGCCTCTAAAACATCCTCCAGTCTAGCCTTTGTCACGGGTTTGGCGGGGACAGCGGAGCATCCGTGTATAGAGGCCGTGGAAGCCTCGTACGTGCCGATCCTCTTGGCCCACGCAACGATCTCCGTCTTCTCAAACCCTATCAAGGGGCGATGAACAGGGAGAGTTGACGCCTCATCCAAAACCTTCAGATTGGCCAGTGTTTGGGACGCCACCTGTCCAAGATTCTCTCCAGTGACGATCCCGTCTGCGTTCATCCTCTCCGCTAGCCCGCAGGCGACGCGATACATCATCCGTTTGCAAACCACACATGTAAGTTTCACCGGCACATGCTTCACGATCTCGTCCATAATCTCTCCCATGGGCGCTACGTGTAGGATATAGCTCTTCAGCGGTACGTATCGTCTCAGCTTCCCCGCAACGTCTAGGGCTCTCCCGTAGTAGTCATCTCCAACGAAGGGCCTCTGGTCTAGGAAGAGGAGCTTTACGTTGGCCCCCCGCTTCATCATAAGCCACGCAGCCACGGGGCTGTCGATACCGCCTGAGAAGAGGCCGATAACCTTTCCTTGGGAGCCGAAGGGTAACCCGCTGGGGCCATCAATGATTCTGTGATATACGTATGCGTCTCCGTTCCTAGCCTCTATGTGGATTGTTACGTCGGGGTTTTTGAGGTTCACTCTGACCCCCCTGGGCTTTAGGCATCCAAGGATCTCCGCGCCCACCCTGACCTGTACGTCTCTGCTCGTGTACGTCTGTTCCCCCACTCTTCTAGCCCTCACAGCGAAGGACTGATCGTCTCTAATGCTCCGTAACGCTACCTCTAAAGCTGACCGTGCAATCGTGTCCATGTCTGACGCGACCTTGACTGCTGGGATCGCTGAGGTGACGCCGAAGACTTTGGAGGCCATCTCGGCTACTGTTCCGGGATCTCCACCTTCCACGACTAGGCGGCCTCTTATTCTCCTGACCTTGGCGTCGATGATCCCTCCCCGCTTGAGGGAAGCCGCTACGTGGCGTGTGAGTTGATGCTCGAGCCCCCTCCTTACGGGAGTGCTCTTTAGGCCTATCTCAGAGTATGTGATGAGAGTGATCTCTTCGCCCATGTTTGTTGGCCTCCAGTTAGACTTTCTCAGTTGATGTTTGCGGGGAATTTAAATCCCTGACCAATATCGAGGTTGATCACTTTCTAACTCTGAGCTGGCCTGTGCCGTCGGAGTAACTCTGAACAATCATCCTTCAGATAATACCTTTTCGTCATCCGGCATTTAAAAAATAGTTGATGCTAGAATAAAACCTCATCGTTTGTAGACGGCAGAAGACAGGTCGAATAAATTAAGATCTAAAGCTATTGAGATACGACAATGAAAGTATTAATAACTTTAGACGACCTTAAAATGATAGGGATAAACGCTTCAAACCGAAGAGGGTCTTTCCTATGGCTCTGTTACTTAAATCTATAGCTCAAGGGCAAATCTTTGCGTGTACAAATAAATCGGAAGGAGAAT
>Ga0315314_1004732_pt1 | contig 10092 bp, 16 predicted proteins | sample TDP9_MG_FD_203631 | JGI IMG/M metagenome (GOLD analysis project Ga0315314, IMG submission 203631) | Freshwater sediment microbial communities from Lake Towuti, South Sulawesi, Indonesia - TDP9 | ecosystem: Environmental > Aquatic > Freshwater > Lake > Sediment | place: Indonesia: South Sulawesi... | reverse complement strand
TCATTATCTCCTCCTCTACCTCTGAAGGAATAAGGATCTTTTCGAACATCACCCTCAGAAGATTAATTCTTCTCTTCTTTCCGAGATAAATAAGGGGCTGGCATTAAGAGCTACATTCAAAAAGTTTCACTGAATACGCTCTTGAAGTCCCTTTCCAAATCCTCCGTTGAGAAGTGTACAGGGATTTTCTTGGATGCAGCAATCTCAACCATTCTTGAAAGGGGAACCCCTGCCATACGAGATGCCTTCCACAACGTTACTTTTCCTTCTCTATAAAGGGCTAGAGCCTTTGTCAATCTCCACTTCCTCACTCCTTCCTTCGTCAACTCCCTCAGCGCCCTCGTTTTAGGCATGCCTTTCTCTCTCGCGTACTCCAAAATCTTCTCGTAGAGTTCATCGTCAAACCTTGCAGACATAATTTTCTCAGGCAAATTGTCCACCAATTACATAAGTTGTACACAAGCTAATAAGCATATCACCAAGCTCATAGGTACAAAATGGAGAGCATAACAAGGAAAAAGTCAAGATTTTAGCTACAACAATCCTGCCTATAATTGCTGAGCATCGTTTAACATTTCATCTTGGCTTGCTAAGCCGTTTCCCCTCTGGGGATCGTGGGTTCAAGTCCCACCTGTAGCACCATAATTGTCAACTATCAGCAGAAACAACAGCGATCTTAAGCGAGTTCAAGTCCCACCTGTAGCACCATAATTGGAAGATAATTATCTATGCTTCATTCGCCTATTACTTCTAACACGATCTTTCTACTTCTTGGTCCATCAAGCTCTAATAGAAATATGTTCTGCCAAGTCCCTCTAACCAATCTTCCATCTTTAATTGGGAATATTCTTGACGGTCCAATGAATGTAGAGGCTAAATGGGCATCAGCGTTATCATCGACTCTATCATGAAGCCATCCTATACCTTTAGGAAAATCCTTTCCTACTTTGTTTACTATATCTTGTATCAAACCCGTTTCGTGCTCATTTATTATTATGGCTACAGTTGAGTGTAGGGCAAATGCTAAGCAGATGCCATTCTTTATGTTACTTTTTCTTACATGATCCTCAATATAGTTGCTTATGTCTATCAACTCTTTTCTGCTCTTTGTTGAAACATTTATTTCATCAAAAAATACTTTCAATCATCTACCTCCCTTATTAGATGGTTTTTAAATAAGAAATACTTTTATCTCATCTAGTTCATACAAGGCTTCATAGTTTAGGTAGCCTTGATATTTCCTCTATCTTATCAAAGTCTTCATCAAATGAGTATATTTCCTTTATATTATTCAGCCTCATAGCATCAATGGCTAAGGCATCGTTGGGATCAAACTTTAAATCGTCTCCAAGCTCGGTTGCCGCAAAATAAGCTTCTTTGCTTACTCCTTGTATCTTTACATTATCCAGCATAAATAAGCCGAGAATAAGGTGGGTTAGCTCTTCTAATGGCATACCATGTTTAAGGATATTTACCACTTCTGATATGTGTACAACTGTCATCATTACCTCTTCCTTTCCCTGAGATACTTCGCTGATTATTCTCTTGGCGTGATCCTTCATCTGTTTCTCTTTTTGGATAAGCCGCCTTTTCGGTTTGTAGTAAGCATAAACGAATACGTTCGCATCTAAGAATTTCGTGCTCTCGCCTCATAGAATTTTCTCTCGAACTCCTTCCAGCTTCCAATAGCCTCTACGCCTAAATCAACCTTGTCAAAGTTTTCGGTTAGATCAACTCTCCGTTTTGGGATTATCTTCAAATATCCTTTCCGCTTCACCACATACAGTTCTCGACTCTCTCCAACTTCAGATTCACGCCAATCCACAGGTAAGATGAGACGACCTTGGGAATCAACTCTCTTAATCTCTACTCCTATTTCCAAATATTTCACCATAATAGAGTATTTTAACCATAAATATAAGATTTACTCCAGAACTCTTACACTTATCCATCAAATTTAAACCAGCAAGTCTTATGTTAGAAAGCACTATTTTTCATATCGAAAGTAGGCTTATAACTTGTTATAGAGAAAATATATGAGGAACTTTTTACACAATCGTTATAATGGAAAGCTATCCAAGATATGTTACTAAAGAATTCAAACCCTTTGACCCTTTTGAGTTAGCGAAGAGGACTGAGATGATAGTATGTAGAAAAGGTCCAAGAGGTGAGGAGAGAAAGTACACAAGCTTCTATGCAACTGGAGTTTATGGAGGTATAGCAACAGGCTATGCCTGTGGTTGTTGCTTAAGATGTGTATTCTGCTGGGTTGATTGGAGCAGAGACTTTCCTGAGAGATTTGGAAATTTCTACTCTCCTGAAGATGTATTTAATAGGCTAAGAGATGTAGCTCGTAAAGCCAAAGTTAACAAGATAAGGATTTCCAACTCTGAACCCACTTTAGGAAGAGAGCATCTTATAAAGTTGCTAGAGTATGTTGAAGATTCAGATTTTAAGCTTTTCATTTTAGAAACTAATGGAATTCTTTTTGGCGTTGATAAGAGCTATGTTAGAGATATATCGAAATTTAAAAAGGTTTATGTAAGAGTTTCTTTAAAAGCTGGTAACCCAGAAGCCTTTGAAAAGAAGACAGGAGCATTAAAGGAGAGCTTTGATATTCCTTTTCATGCCATAAAGAACCTTTTGGATTTTGGAGTAAGTTTTCACGTTGCTTCCATGAGTGCTGACCCAAGGATAATGAGCCTAAGTGAAAGGAAAGAATTGATGCTAAAGCTATTAGAGATAGATTCTAGGCTCTTATTAGAATTAGAAGAAGAAATAATAGATCCTTATAAAACAGCATTGGCTCGCCTCAATTATGCAGGATTAGACTTGAAGTGGCCTTTGAAAGAGGTTTATAAGCCTATAAAGAGATTTCTAAGAAGTTCTGATAGCTTCTAGGAGTTTTGAAGGTTATAATCTTGGAAGCCTTTTTGGCATTAGACCTGCACTTGAACTTCTATAGCTTTCTTCTCTTTGGCTTCCTTCTCTATATCTTGTAGATATAAAATTATAGCATCATTGATATTCCTCAAAGCTTCTTCCTTTGTCTTACCTTCACTCATGCATCCTGGTAATTCTAAGCATTTAACAACGTATCCTCCTCTTTGCTTCTTTAAAATGACATGATACTTCATGGTCTGCAAGGCAAGTTATTAAATGATTGGATGGATTATTAAACGTAACTGGTTGCTTTTTTCTTATAGATAGCATAGGCGGTGATAAAACCTTAATTTATTCGATGGTTCTTTGGATGGATTATGCCAAGATCTATCAAAACCAGAGCCCTTCTGTTAGTCCCCTTGATAGTCTTTGTCGTTATGATAGTCTTTTTTGCGTTAGGATATTTAGTGACCATTGTTCTTGGAATGCCATTCAGCCTTGGTTTTGAGCTTCACATTCGGTTGCTTGGTTTACTTGTGCTTGCTTGTGTATTCATCTTCTTTGGTTGGTTTTTCAAGTATAGGAAGCCAGTCGATGTCCTAATCTCCACATATGTAACCTTCTCGAAGATGAAGAGGGGAGCTCCTTTACAGAATCTTTCAGACAGGACAGAGCCTCTTGTGATTCAAGGTCCATACAAATACGTTAGACACCCATTGTACCTCGGCGTGGTATTATTGGTGCTTGGTTGGTGGCTACTTTTGGATTACAGCTTCCTTCTAATTTCAGTAATAATTCTGCTATTATGGTTCAACTTTGTGGTAACAAATTTTGAAGAAAAAGAACTCAGAGCCATATTCGGAGAACAATATGAGCAGTATTCAAAGGAAGTCCCTAAAATGATCCCGTTTACCAAACGTGGAAAGAAATAGACAAACAAGGCTGGAGTAATTTAAGAAGAGATAGCAAAATTGTTTCCCTTGATAATTATATTGATAACTTTCTCTCATTCATTATGGTAATTATCCTTGCTATAGCTCTTCTTATAGCTCGAATCTTTCCGGTCTCCTTCTTCAAAGTTCCTCTTGCTGCTGCACTTTTTAACTTGACCAACTCAGCCCTTAACTCGAATAGCTTGCCTTGAAGCTCTTCATCATTTAATTTTCTTAACTCATCACTCTTGAGCTTCGGCACTTCCTTCTTCCTCCTTTTGAACACTCTCTTCAGGCTTCTTTTCTATTATTTCAACTTCAGGAGGTATAATATCCTTTAAGGCTATCCTTACCTTTATCCCATAGAGCCCCATCTTGAGCAGTACATGAGTTGTAGCCTCTCTTACAGCCTTTAATGCAATTTCTCCACTTTTGGGGACGATCCCTGCTCTATACTTCTCATGATGTGATCTTTCACTTCTTAGCTTTCCAGAAATTATTATCTCTGCACCCATAGCACCAGCGTTCATTATAGAATTTAAAGCCCAAAGGGCAGCTCTTCTGAAGGCCCTTCCCCTTACAACATTCTGGACTATTCTGTTGGCCATGACTGCGGGGTTAAGCTCTGGCACTTCCACTTCTAGGACTGAGATTTGAGGGTTTGGTAGACTAAACTTCTTTTCTATCGTAGAGGTAAGGTCTTTGATGCCCATGCCTCGCCTTCCTATGACTAAGCCAGGCCTTGTTACAAAGATGGTTATTCTTGTTCCTATGGGCGTCTTAAGAATGTCCACTCCTCCATACCCTGCATCAGCCAACTCTTTTTGCAAAAATTCATCGAGTTCGGCATTCTTGGCGTAATTCTTCATAATATTTTTAACTGCTGACATTACAAGACCTCCTTTCCTATTATCTCTATATGCACCAAAGTATTGAAGCTTGGTGAAGAACGACCAAAGGCTCTAGGCACATATCTTTTAACCTTCATCCCCTTCATTGTCGCAGCATGAATTATGATCATCTTCTCAGTATTTAGTCCTTTAAACTCTGCATTGGATTCAAGATTCTTGATGACCTTGAGTATTTCTTCTGCAGCCTTTACAGGGTAGCCCCCTGCATGAAATTTGAACTGAGAACTTCTATGTGGTACTTCTTTCTTATATCTTCTAAAAGTTACTGATTGTCTCTTGGCTATCACGTCCTCCAAAAACTTCTTAGCCTTGGCTATGCTCATGCCCTTTATGACTTTACAAATTTCTCTTGCTGCCTTTGGGGAGATGTCTACCTCTCTGCCACTCGCTCTTACCTGTGTGAGTGGGTCGTAGTCCACAAAGCTATACTCGAATTCAGGCAAGGATTTTAACCTGTTTAAGTTGAGCCGTATATCATATAAGATAAATACTTTTGCCTACTGAATTTCATAGGATAAATCTGCCCTCTGTAAGAGCAGGGTATTAAGATCTCTTCATTCTTTTTGTAAAGTTGCTGAAACTGTTCTTACTCATGCTTCTATTTTGCCTTTATTCTCATTGTGACAAGACTAAGGATATGACAGGAAACACCTATAATTCGGCTCTTCTAGTTATACGCTGGATTGAAGATAGAGGAGTTCGTTAAGAAGTATGGTACACCGTTCTCTAGAATGCTCGGTATAGATCTATCATCTGGTAGGAGTGAGGAGTTGACGAAGTGGTTTCTTGCCTCCATCCTCTACAGCAAGCCTATACGTGAAAGCTCAGCCACATCTACATACGAATCGTTTGAATCATATGGCATATTGACTGCAGACAGTATAGTTGAAGCTGGCTGGGATGAGCTGGTCAGAATCTTGGATGAAGGAGGCTATGTCAGGTACGACTTTAGTACTGCTACGAAGCTCCTTGAAGTATTTGAGACTTTGAAGAGGGATTACGGATCGGATCTATGGAACCTCTACAACGCATCGAAGGATAGCAGCGACCTTGAGAGGAGGTTGAAAGCTCTCGGTAAGGGTATTGGTGATACGACTGTCTCGATCTTTCTTAGAGAAATGAGGGAGATATGGCCTAAGGCTGATCCGCAGCCCACGCAATTAGTGAAGATGGCTATGAAGAGACTTGGGATAGGTGATCTGAAGATATTCGCTAAGGAGAGGGGGTTAGACCTAATCAGATTTGAAACGGCATTATTAAGGCTTGGAAAAGACTATCTTAAGAAAGGAAAAGATATCGAGATACAGTTGTAAATTATATCTTATGAAGGTAAAGAATGGCTGAAAGTAGGTGTTTGGGCTATAATCATCTAGGCTCAGTGTTAATGCATACAAGAAAGGATGAAAAGAACTTTTTATATCTGCCTAAAGAGTTAATAGAAGATATACTTCTCTTTCCTAATGACATCATCGATTTTGATACCTTAATTTATGCATGCGGCTTAAACTCCCAAGAATCTCTTTCCTGTAAAACTCTCTTCAACAAGCTGATAGCATCCTCTTCAAGCATAAGCAAGAAAACTTTGCCCAAATGTTTACAAAACTTCTTCTCGAGAATGCATCTAGCCCAATCTGCACAATCATGAAGAATCACTCTATTGTTAGCATCTATGAGAATATTATACTCTCGAACCTTTGCCTTGATCGAGTCTTTGCCAGTCTTTAACTCTGATACCTCTTCATCCTTGATGCTCATAGCTCTAACGAATCTCTCTTTACCTGTGAAGATCATTATCAGTTCTTCCAATTTTAGTTTCTCTACTTCTGGTGTAGTAACTTGAACAATGGCTTCCTTCTTAGTCAATTTCTTCTCCTCCAAATAGCTATCAACATGATTCTTTACCTTCAACTGCTCAGGGCTGATCAATCCAAGCATATCTATGATTTGCAAGCAATTTTGTACAGCATATCCATGAAAATGATTGTTAAAATATCCATACATCTCTTTAGTATTCTCAGATACATATTCCAGCTTAGGTATCCATGGTTTCAACTTCTCTATGCCGTACCTGTAATTGTACCATGGGCGTCTACCTTTCCCGTGCCATCGAACAAAAGAAAAATCGGCTGTGAGAATTGTATCTGGAGGGAGAAGAGGCTCGTCAACAATCGTGTTGGCTACATTATACCTCTCAAGAAGTATCCACGTATCCTTATTCCACCAAGACTTGTTCCTAAACTCTATGGCAAATTTCAAATTTTTTGGAAGGATGCTCAGAAAATCTTCAAGTCTTCTATAGTCTTTTTTAAGGCTAGGCGGTAGTTGGATCAAGATCACTCCTAGCTTTCCCTTGGCGTTGAGCGGGTTCATCAGTTCCAAAAAGCGTATCATATCTTTCTCGACACCCTTCTCTAAATCGAGCTCTTTTTCGTGAGTTATCAAACTTGGCAGTTTAGCTGAGAATCGAAAATTTTTGGGAGTATTTCTATCCCAGCCAAAGACAAGCCCCTTTTTCGGATAAGAATAGAAAGTCGAGTCTATCTCAACCGTGTTAAATACCTTTGTATAATATGTCAGTTTCTTTACCTCTCCTGACGGATAGAAGACATCTACCCAGTCATCATAGCTCCAGCCTGAGGTTCCCAGAAGAATCTTTTTCAATTAGCCTAAATAATAAATGCTACAAATGAATTTAAGCGATATGGAAAGTCTTTAAACCCGATATAGAGCATTTGTCAAATCGAAAGGATAAATACTTTTGCCTTAAAACTTCTTTAAGAAAGAGCACCATTGAAGGATAGCGAGCTCTCCGATATCACAAACAGCCCCGCAAGAGTTAGAATACTTGAGATATTAGGGGGGAAGGGGAGCGCAAGCTTCACAGAGATAAAACGTGAGACAGGATTGAGCACAGGCTCCATCTACTACCATCTTTACTATCTAAAGGATTATGTGACAAGAGATACCGATAGGAGATATGCATTAACCGAGAAAGGTAGGAGATTATTGGAGAAAATGGGCATGAAGCCTTTGATAAAAGAAAAAAGCAGTCTCGCCCTAAAATCTCTCTCTATAATAACTCTTTCGCCTATCTTCAAGCGTGCAACAAACTCAAAGTGGAGTTGTATAATCGTAACTACATTAGCCTTGGCTTTCGGCTCGATTGCAAACCTATATTCAAGTTCAAATCAGTTTTTACTCTCAGTGCCAGGCAAAGAAATCATGAACCCAGTGATATCTACACTCATAAGTGGATGGTTATTGACCTTCATCCTTGCTGAACTATGCTCATTAATTACAATAGGGATAAAGATTGGTGGAGAATTGGAGCTTTTTACTACTATAGCTTTAAGCTTTATTCCTCTCCACATTTATTCATACTTCTCATATCTTCAATTTTCAAATATCATCCTCGTTCCTATGCAGATATGGAGCGCTATACTTCTTGCAGGAGGATTGAGTATATCTAAAGGGGTCAAGTTAACCTATTCATTTATCTTCAGCCTTATAGTGCTTTATCTATCGATTTACATATGGCTTACTATATGATTACATTATCAAAAAATTTCATAATAGAAATTGTTGATGAAGTGAATATCAAAATTCAATGAATTCGTATATGAAAATTTCTTAACCAACTTTTAATAAAAAGAAGATTAGAGTAGGGTTTGCTATGATGTCATACTTAATAGCTATATTCTGATTCTCATAGCTCTCTAAAATGTTAAACTTGGCGAATTTTACTTTGTCCTTGTATTCCTCAGAAACTTCGTTGTAAATAGGACCGAACTTTTTGCACCGGATGCAATTTTCATGTCAGAAATCTACCAGTACTAAAGCTTTAGATTTTAGAACCTCCTCTCCCTAACTATCGGCATTTACTTCTAGAACACTTCTCATATATGACTAGACTTGATTATGATATTTAACTTTACTTTAAGCGCTATCTAAAGTGATGTAACCTACATATCATCCCTCATATAATACTCCATGACGTCTGATAGGGCAGGATCTGTATACTCTGGCGTAGTTTCAGATACGCTTTTGACGTGCTGTACCAACCGCTGTCAATCGTAACAGGTATAGCATCGATTGCCGCCTCCATCATTTTCCTCTTCTATCTTTTAAGTAAATTGAGAGCGAGGAAAGGAAAGCTATGACTTAGGGTGTAAGGGGTCTGCCAATCTTTGGTTCAACGGTGATCAGAGGACCGCCTACCACTTGGATGATAGGATTTCCGTTATTGTCAAACTTGTCTTTAAGCTTGTAAAAGGTTGTGGCGACATATTTTATCTTCAATATCTCGTCAGTGGCCTTTAAGCGATAAGTGTTCCAAGGCTCTGTATGAGTAATGGGCCTCACGATGTATTTTTCAGCCCTCTCAACATCCTCTGGTGACATAGGTGGTGTGGGTTGCCCCCTCTCATCCGGGGGTGCCTCACATACAATTATTGTATTAAGACTTACTTCATGTTCTTGTCCTGGAGGCCGTCCGCGATACTTCTTTAAGGCTGTCAAAATTACTCTTGCCTTAACCTTCAGCCCATCTGAGAAATCATATTCACTCCACTGTTCCTCCATGGCTTCAAATTGGACAAAAGAGTAGTCGAGAGAAATGGGGGGAGGGGTTGACAACTGCCGCACCTATGTTGAGTGCGTCTTTTGGAATTGTATTCGATAAGTGGGCTCAGTGTTGAACTTAGCGGTTGCTGAGAAACTGACATTGATGACCTTGCCGCTGACGACAGCTTCCTCCTTACCCTTGGTTTCAACGTCTCTCAGAGGTACAGATACGCCACCCTCCTTATTCGAAGGCAAATACTTAGATATACGAATGCTCTCGGAGGACATGGTCCAGCTCTATATAGTATGGTAAATACTTCCTTATAAATTATAGTGTAAATTGTTCTGACAATCTTTGTGTATCCATCGCCTTCGTAGTTTGCGATATCTAACAACCATCCAAATGTCTGCATAGAAATTCTTTTGGCAGATCAAAAGATCGGAAATAGTCTATGTCCGATCTCAGGGGGAGAAGGAGCTTTATTGCCTTGTGTTAGAAGAGTCTTTGCAGGGTCGAAGAAGTAAAAATATATGGTATGCCCTATAGGATCTTCCTTAACAATCTTTGTTGGCATCCAACCCCTTATCTCATAGTCGTGAGATACTACACGAGTACTCCTTCTCAGCTCCTTCTCAAGCTTAGGTCTTAACTTTTCATTCGCTAAAGTCGTAAGGTAAAGAGTGACTATATCAGCATTGGATATGTTCACATTGAAGAAGTCTTCGTTGATCATCTTTATCCTACTTTCCAAGTTCAACCACTTTATTTCATCTATGGCCTTCTTGAAAAGGTCTTGACGAAT
>Ga0315314_1004731_pt1 | contig 10096 bp, 11 predicted proteins | sample TDP9_MG_FD_203631 | JGI IMG/M metagenome (GOLD analysis project Ga0315314, IMG submission 203631) | Freshwater sediment microbial communities from Lake Towuti, South Sulawesi, Indonesia - TDP9 | ecosystem: Environmental > Aquatic > Freshwater > Lake > Sediment | place: Indonesia: South Sulawesi... | reverse complement strand
ATATAGCGATTTTGATATCAGCCTTCTTCCTCAACTCTTCATTCTCACGCTTAGCAGCTTCAACCTCAACTTGCAGTCGCTCAATCTCTGATTTTTCACGCTTTTTGGCTGCCAAAGCCTTCTCAATGGATTCCTTAAGCGAACCAAGAGTCTGGTTTACACCAGCAGCAAAGGGAACAGGTGCCACAAGAGGAGTATCAGCTCCATGCGGACAGGACCTCTTCCGAACCTTAACCCTATGCACACCAAACTTATCCCAAACAATAAACTCACCAGTCTCAAGGCTAATGATATCCTTCTCCTCAATAGGAATGTGCAGCTTCTTCACCACATACATAATGCCCGTTCTCGAATCCAAGTCAGCCGAACTCGTAAACTTGCCAAAAAGAATAACATTGCACTGAGACAAAGGCGACTTATGAAAATCCGCAGGCCGTTGCGTAATAAAAATCGGAAAAATCCCAATCTTGCGCCCATGCTTCGCGATGAGGCTCACTCTGGCTAGGCTCTGCTTGCTCGTTTGGTCCCACATTTGAGGCGCCCACGTATCCGCTTCCTCAACCGTAAGGAAAACAACCCGTCTATACTTCTGCTCGCTACGATACAGATTCCATAAGAAGTCAGCCACAAACTTACGTTGCTCAGGCTCCTCTTCCAGGTCGCTCACGTTTACTACGAGGTTTACGCCATTTTCTAGGCTAGCATGCACATACTCCCTAGAGAAATCCTGTTCAAGTGGCAAGTCCTGAAACTCGCCGCCAACCGCAACCACATTGTTGTAGCGTGCTTTGAGCGTATGCCACTCCGTGATAGGCTCCAAAATTATTGCTTGACCCTTCTGATCCAAAACGTCTTCAACAATGTCCGCAGCCGCATTAGACTTCCCGTGACCCGACATAGCCAAAACAGCAATACGCAGGCCCTCCCTTTGATAATCATCAGTATCAATAACGTAGTCTTCACTCAACCGAAGTTTCATAACTTCAACTCCAAAGAATCCTAATCACGTCAACTCAACACAAAAAACAAAAAAAGGGAAGTTGCTGGAATAAGTGGAGATATCTCCACTCTGGGTGAAAGTACCTCACCCCGGCCACTTTTTATGTTGTTTTGCCTGACTTCGACCACTTTTGAAATGTCAATCATCGTTTATTTACGTTTTCTAAGAAGCCAAGCTGTCTTTTTGGCGTTCGTAGTCGAATTTCCAACTTATAGGAGACTGAGAAAAGGAGAAGGCGGAGGTGTCATAGGGCTATGGGTCGGTTTTGTTTTTGTTAGTTATTAATGAGCTTTTGCGCTTTTTTGACGCTGTTTTTGTTAGGTTAACTGCGATTAATGTGAGGGTGATTAGGAGTGGCAGGAGTATCGCTGTGGGGAATTCTGGCACCCATTCGGCTCCAGTCCAGCGTATTATCGTTCCATAGTCGCCCACTGCCCATCCGTCGGTACTGCTAACCATATACACCGACATGAGCGCGCGTTGTGTCGGGCTCATGACCCATGTCCAGTTCGTCCCGTCCCAACGAGTAACGATTGAGGAAGGCTGGCTGCTGCCGCCTACTGCCCATCCGTCAGTGGAACTAACCATAAACACCGACCGGAACATATCAGATGTTTGGCTTGTAACAGTTGTCCAACTGGCTCCATCCCAGTGAATAATCGTTCCACTATGGCCTACTGCCCATCCGTCCGTAGCGCTGACCATGAACACTGAGAAGAGATCCTTGGCTGTGGGGCTTGTTACACTGTTCCATGAGGCTCCATTCCAGCGGATAATCGTTCCACTAGAGCCTACAGCCCAGCCGTCGGTGGAGTTAGTCATAAACACTGAGTAGAGGATATAAATTGTGGGGCTTGTTACACTGTTCCATGAGGCTCCATTCCAGCGGATAATCGTTCCATAGCCACCTACTGCCCAGCCATCGCTCGCACTGACCATAAACACGGACCAGAGTGGGATGGTTGTTGGGCTCGTAACGTTGCTCCATTGAACACCGTTCCAATGAATAATCGTTGAGGAAGGCGTGAAAAAATTGCCGCCTACTGCCCATCCGTCATTGGAATCAATCATTGACACCGAAAGGAGCAGGTCAGTGGTCGGGCTTGTGACGTTTCCCCAGTTGGTCCCATCCCAATAAATAATTGTACCCAAGCCTACTGCCCAGCCATCGCTTGCATTAACCATATACACCGAGGAGAGATTTGCCTTTGTTGGACCTGTCCAGTTCAACGGCACAACTTCTCCTGCTTTCGCAGTCGGCAGACCTATGTATAGTGCAGCCAACACCATCACAACTATCAAGCTTACCTTAAAGGCAAAACTTCGCATGTAAATCCCAGAATTGTCATTTTTATTTAATATCTATTTAACATTTTCCAGAGTTTTTCGAAAAAAGGGGGAGTTGCTGGAGTAAGTGGAGATATCTCCACTCTGGGTGAAAGTACCTCACCCCGGCCACTTTTTGTTGGCTCAGGTTACTTTTGTCCACGGGTTTATTTTTGTTTCTACCTAGAAAGCATCCATTTGGAGCCTAATAGAAATAGCATGCAGAAAACCTAGAGGGGTAGGGTAAGTGCGCTATCAACCGCCCAAGTTGTTTGTAACTATACTTCGTACCCCCACGCCTGGACTACTCTCATTCTCTCATCGCCCTGAAACCCACGGTTCTCAACTCGGCTCTTTAAGCACCGTAAGCATTCTCTTACAGTTTTTTGACACTTATGTTCGCACCGCACGATCATGCACATCCTAAAGTGTCTGCTCTGCAAACTTTCAGGCTCCTCGACAACGCATGGTATGCACGTCTTCGGAAGTTAAGTTTAACGCGTATTGAAAAGACAGAAAGTAAATTAAGCCATGAACCTTCTCTGCAGCTCCACAACCTCTGCGCTGTCTCTTGCCTCTGCGTAGGCGTCCAGAAACCTCTGATTCAACCTTACGAATTCGGGTCCCCATTTAAACTTGGACAGAAGCCTCTCAGCCTCTCCACGGAACCCAGCTATGTAAAGGGCTGCGGCTAAGGCTTCAACCGTGCTCAGCTTGGTCGGCGTGCCGTAATTCACTGGGTTAGCTGCTATCAAATAAGGAAGCGCCCTTGAAGTCCCACGCGTGTTGAGCTCAAAAACACTGCTAGCGTGTATCCAGCTGCAGTCTATGGCAGCGAGCCCCCTTCTCACGATTGCTTGGCGGTCGGCTGGAGAAAAAGCCTTAGGGGAAAAGGGATTCAAGACCACCGCTCCCTGCGGCAGCATCCTCACTTGATGGACCACTCGAGCCAAGCCAAAACGCTTCAGCTTCAGCGTCGTGCACTTTCTTGGGTCGTCCTGCTCTGCGTGATAGACAACAAGCCTGACGCCTTTCTTTTCAGCCAAGCTTTCGCACCTTCAGGTGTGACATAGGGTCGTCGATGACCTTTGGAATCCACTTGAGCAGGTCTGTGGCAACCATGTGGAAGCCCTTCTCGCAGGCAACAAAGTCTCCAGCGGCGCCGTTAACGAACGCTCCAGCAACCGCTGCCTCAAACGGGTCGACGCCCTGCGCCAAAAAGGCGGCTACGACGCCCGAGAGCACATCGCCAGTTCCACCCACGGTCATGCCTGGGTTGCCAGTAAAGTTGAGTTTAACCCTCTTTCCATCAGAGACCACGTCTGTGTGCCCTTTCAACAAGACGACAGCACTGAGTTCTTTGGCTGTCTTCTGCACCTCCTCAGCCCTTTCCCTCAACTCCTTTGGAGCTTCTCTCCCCGTGAGAATCTTGTACTCACCCGAGTGCGGCGTGAAAACCATTGGGGATTTGACCTTACGCTTGAATTCGGCGAAGGCTTTGAGCCCATCAGCGTCGAGGAGCAGAGGAATCCGCTTGGCTTCGATTTGTTTGATGATTTCTTTCATGAATTCTCTTGTGTCCTTGTGCAGCCCCAAGCCGGGCCCAATGGCGATGGCTGAGCACTTTTCTAAATACGGTTCGACCTGCGCCACATTCCGCGGGTTGAGGTGGTCACCCTCCAGTTTGACCGTGATCAGGTCAGATGACATAGAAGATATCGCGTAAGCAGTCTTAGATGGAGCCGCGATGTGAACCAAATCAACGCCAGCACGATATGCAGCAGACGCGACGAGCGTTGGAGCGCCCGAAAAAACCTCGCTTCCACCGATGACGAGCAACCTTCCAAAATCTCCCTTGTGAGCCTCCAGGGAACGAGGTTTCACAACCATCAGTACGTCGCCGGGTCCAGCAAAGCTTTCAAGCTGTTCGGGCAATCCAATGGGGGAGACCACGACTTCTCCCGTGTATTCCTTGGCCTTCTCCAACCCGGGTTTGGATTTATGGAAAGTCACTGTCAGATCAGCCTTAACTGCCTCCCCCAGAACCTCGCCAGAATCGGAGTTAATGCCAGTGGGCACATCAACGGCTATCCGGAAGGCTTTCATCTCGTTTATCTTTGCCACTAGTTGACGAATGGGCGGTCGTGGAGGGCCCGTCAGCCCGATTCCCAAGAGAGCGTCCACGGCAACATCTGCCCTCACGTCTGGAATCAACGATGAATCATGAACTTCATCGATGGTCAGATAGTCTTTTAGATTTTGAAGCGCGCGCCAGTTTGTTTTGGCTTCCTTATCATTGATGTCGGTTGGTTTTCCAGCTAAAATCACTTCAACCTGGAAGCCCTTGTTAAGGAGGTGTCGGGCGGCTGCGAACCCGTCGCCTCCGTTTCCACCCAGCCCGCAGAACACAGCTACTCTTGTTTTAGACGGCTTGTATCTTGCCGTGATTTCGTCTGCTACGCTTTTTCCAGCGTTTTCCATTAGTTGCAGCCTGGATACGCCGTAGTATTCAGAGTTTGTTTCCAGAGCACGCATCTCTCGGCTTGAGATGGACAAGTGTTGAATCCACCTTGTTGTCTATTTGTAGGGTTGTATGGCACAAAATATTTTAGGTTATAGTATACAACTCTTAGGCAAATAGATGGAGGAAGTGTTAAAGACAATGCCTATGGCTTTCGTGTTGATCAACGCCGAAATCGGATCGGAGGAAGAGGTGCTCAAGGAGCTGAAGACGGTGGAGGGCGTGGTTGAAGCCTTCGTGGTCTACGGAGTCTACGACGTGGTCGCAAAGATCAGGGCTGACACAATGGACAAGCTGAAAGATGTCGTTACATGGCACGTGCGCCGATTGAACAAGGTGCGCTCCACGCTCACGATGATTGTTGTGGAAAACCCGTAACCGCCCTTCCTTCCATTTTTTATTCCTCAACCCGTTTTGAGAGACCAGATTCTGGAATGTGCAGGGTCTCAGGTGAAGGTTCTTATCGCTGAGACCTGATTCATGACTGTTGAGTTGCTGATACAATGAAAACCGTGCACGTTGGGTTGGACGACACCGACTCGCCTCGGATGGGCTGCACCACATACGTGGCTTCCCTGCTGGTTGAGAAACTCTCTGCGCTCGGCGTCTCTTTCATTGATTATCCTAACCTTGTCAGGTTGAACCCCAACGCGCCTTGGAAGACCCGTGGAAACGGCGCCCTCTGCCTAAGATTCAGATGCGATGAAAAACGGGTTGATGAAATCAAGGAGTTGGTTTTGGACGTTACAGAGAAAAACAGCGACTTAGATTACGCTGGCACCGAACCTGGAGTGGTTTTCTTTGTCAGCGACTCGGTCCCCGCAGAGTTGGAAGTTTTCGCCAAACAAGCCATTCAGAACATAGTCAAGATGAAAGACGCGATAAAGCTGATTGAAGCGTTTAGAGCTGAGGCGGTCGGCTTCAAGACTGGAAGAGGCATCATAGGAGCGCTGGCAGCCATAGGCGAGACCTTGACAGGCGACCACACATACGAGCTCATCGCTTACAGAGCGCCCTCAAACCGCGGCACTCCACGTAGACTCGATGCGAGCTCGGTCTTCAAGATGAACGAGAAAACAAAGTGCCAAACATTCAACAATTTAGACTCTGAGACTGGGCGAATTTTGATTACGCCTCATGGACCCGACCCGATACTCTACGGTGTCCGAGGCGAAACCGCCAGCGTGGTCAAGCGCGCCCACGAACTGGTTCATTCACTCGAGCCCATTGAACGATGGACGATTTTCAGGACGAATCACGGCACCGACGCTCATCTGAGAAGGGTTGCGTCCATTAGCGATGTGCGTCCTTTTCACCCCGTTATCGTGAAGGGCGGCGTGTCTAGGGCGCCGTGGATTGTTCCGAGACGACATGTTTTCTTTTCTATTAGTGATGAAACTGGACAGGTTGATTGCGCTGCTTATGAGCCTACTGGAGAGCTGCGAAAGGTCGTTCGACAGCTGCTTGAGGGAGATGTCGTTGAAGCGTGTGGTAGCGTTCGCCCGGCTTCCAGAAGGCGACCTATGACTGTGAATCTGGAGAAAATGCGTGTTCTTGAGTTGGCGCCGAAAACCGTTTTTGGAAATCCTCTGTGTCCTCGCTGCGGTAAGCGCATGGAGTCGATGGGCGCCAAAAAAGGCTTCAGGTGTGACAAGTGTGGTTTCCGCTCAAGGAAACTCAAGAAAATAAGTGTGGAAGAAAAAAGGGACTTGAAGAGAGCGGTCTATGTTACTTCGCCTCGTTCGCAGCGTCACTTGACCAAGCCTCTCAGCCGATGTGGGTTGGAGAAGTCTGGCAAACCCGAGGCTCCTGTGTCAAATTGGTTCTGGGTGAGCGAAAGGAGCTAGATTATGATGGAAGTCTGTTAATCATTCAGATTCTGAATTCATAGGAATTAAATAGTTCACAACTCAGACTTCCTTGATTGGTTTGGCGAAACCACATTGGACGAGGGCGAGGCTTACTGGACGGGGCTGGTTGTGGGCACGATTATGCTGAGCAGCGGGTTTTCTCTGCTCCTCATCCCCACGTACACAGGCTACGGCGCGGTCATTTTGTCTCTGGGAGTCATGACCATGATAGTGGTCTTGATGACCAAGGCGTTGATAACTCAGATCCAAAAGTGGATGGACTACAACGCAAGAATCGAGGAAACGGTTTCAACGATCCTCACGCTGAAGACTGAAGGAGTTGTAATTCCATCGAAGGCTGAACCTGAACCTCAGAAGACCTCCAGGGTTGAAGAGGAAGAGGAATTACCCGTTGAAGCAGCGGGCTGATTCTTTCTGGGTTGTTTTTTGTTTTAGCTATTCGTGTTCTTCGACTTTGAACATTTGGCTGAGTATTCGGTAGAGTTCGTCGCCGCCTTCAGCGCTCTTGAACAGGTCTTTTTCCGCCCTGAGGATTCTTCCTACGACTTCGTATGTTTTTCTCCATTCCATCTCTTTCCAGATAATTTGGAAGTGTTTTAGTTCCAGCCAGGCGCGGAAGACTAGGACCACGAACATTCCAACTGTCACTGCGAGGTTTAGCAGGTAGATTTCGAATAGTTCAACCACTTCAACTTTCACTCCAGGCAGGTTTTGCTCTGTTCTATGCCTTAAAACTGTGCCACATCAGAATTTAAGCTGTTTGCGAAGCAAGCTTTTAAGGAGTTAAAGATACTGCGATAACTGATTTCAACGAAGGTTGTGTGAAAATGGAGGTTTTGAAGATAGACTCGTTGGCACAGTTTTCTTCTGTCAAATACGAGAAGGTGCCTGTTCCCAACACGGGTGGGCTTGTGCGTTTGTTGTGTTTTGAACCCGATCAGAGCGTGGATGTCCACAAGCATCCGAGAGGAGACGAAGTCTTCTATGTGCTTAGCGGCAGAGCGGAATTTTCGGTTGGCAAGGAAACGGCTCGCATAGAGGGGGGAAGCTTCGTGAAGGCTGCGGCTGGAACTTTTCACAGTTGGAAGAACGGTTCAGAAAGACTGATTCTGGTTTCTGTACTCATTCCGCCTTCGAGCTACAGGTTGGCTGAACAAGCAGCGATGATGGAGTTTGTTTAGTTGGACTCCGCAAGACATAAAAATTGTTCGGTTCGAATTACTGAGGAGAGGCTGAATGCATGAGTGAGGTTCTTACTCCGCTTGTCTATCAGCTTGGAATCGGTGGTGTAGGCGGTTTCATCGCTGGCTATGCTCTTAAGAAGTTGATGAAAATAGTTGCTGTCATCATCGGGCTCTTCATTATAGCACTTGTTTACTTGGGTTACAGTGGCATAATCACCATAAACTTTGCAGAACTGGAAAAAGCTGTGGCTGGAGCTCTGGGCATGGCAGGTCAGGCAACTAACCTTGTTACCACAATCGTTGCGTTCTTGCCTTCAGTTGGCGCCTTTGGACTCGGATTCTTCCTAGGATTCAAGATGGGCTAAACACCCCGACGTCTCCATCTCATCACTCAAAGATTTCTCTTGAAAAATAACCCCACACAAGATACACAAAACCTCAAATCCAGTGATTTAGGGATGGTGATGGTGGTGGCACTAGGAACAATTAGCCACTACCACCACGCACACACTCTCACTCTAATGGATTAGAAGAAGGCATAAGGCACTAATCCCCTTCTTCTTTGAAATTTAGTTCCCAGCAGAGCAGCTTGTTAGTGTTGCTAAAGGACGGTTCAACACTAACAAACACACAAAGAATCCTTAAGACAAAAAAGCTCCATACCACCCTTTAAACGCGGATTTCAACAACATCGGCAGCACCCGCAACAGCGTTCACTCATAACCTGAAACACCTTTCAGAACCTGAAACAAAACTCAGAAAGCGGACAGTCAGCCAACCTTCACTTCAGAAAAAATTTCTCGCACCGACACGTGTGTTAGAATACTTACTCAGGATTCATAAACCACTTATTAATCAAAGCAGTGGTGTTCTGATAGGGTGTAAATGATTGGTGACACAGGCAGTAGTCGCTGTTCCACCCATACACGAGTCGATACCAGAAAAATTAACAGAACGAAAAATCATCGTTTACAAGACTCTCATCGACCCAACGGTCATCAAACTCGCAACAGAAAAGGTCAAAGACCGCCTCTTCGTAAAATTCGGCTTTTTGAAACCCAACCCAGACCAGATTCAACAGACAGCTTTTGAAAAGGATTACGAAGCCTTCGTCATCGTCGATGGGAGATACCACATAGACTACTACCGAAGACGCATATACACCATAAGAGTCGACGACAAAGCACAAGAAGTCATCCTATTCAACCAAACATTCAAGCCCGAAACGTCAAACGAGCCACAGGGCAAGGTCGTCCGAATCGAAGGCGAAGAACGCCTCATCCACGACGCAAAAGCCTACATCGTTCTCTCCACAGACGGAAGAGAGGTTTCACCCAAACGCATACCTTCGGCGCCTTCCGAGGAACATTCTAAGAAACTGGCAGCCGAAATCGAAACCACCAAGAGGCTCGAGATTCTCCCAAACGAGGAGATAGACATACTCCGAAACAAGATTGTTAAGAGACCACCAGAAATCAAACGAGTGGTCAAGGAACTCTTCGAGGTTGTCGACCGCGCCGTCATTTACACCCCAATATACAAGGTTAAGTTCCAAAACGTCAAAACAGGCGAAACCAAAACAGTAAAGTTTGACGGAGTCACAGCGCGACTGCTCTCATGACCTCAGCAAAAGAAAAAAGAAAAAAAACCTGCGTGGGTTCTCTAGTTTAAAATGGTCCCTTGCTGCAGATGACATGCGAGCCGCGTTTCACTAGAAAGACATCAGAGTTCCCGTTGTTCGGGTCGCGACTGCGTTCTTTCCTGAGCATGTCTCGGATTTCTCTGTAACTCTGCAGATACCGCATGCCCTTGGCAGTGGTTTTGTAAACTGTCTTTCTACTGTTTTCGATGGTTTCCAGCAGTTTTATGTCGGAGAGAAGCTTGAGGTACTCGTTTAACTGGGCGAAACTCAGGTTGGCTCGGTACATCAGCTGTGTCTTTAGGGCTCCGTCTATGGCGACTTCCAATATCTCAGCCATAATGAACAAGCGGTCTCGACGTTTACTGGACGTGTCTGCCAACGACAAAATATACGTCAGGCTCCTTTCTCACGTTTTCACTGAGAAATCAAAGGTTGATGAACGCCTAAAAGGAATGTTTCCTCTAGAAGAATATTCCAGTGTCGATATCTCTAGCAATATTCTATCAGTCGATTAACTTTCATGATGTTCCCTTTTTGATGTATTTGGATTTT
>Ga0315314_1004730_pt1 | contig 10097 bp, 8 predicted proteins | sample TDP9_MG_FD_203631 | JGI IMG/M metagenome (GOLD analysis project Ga0315314, IMG submission 203631) | Freshwater sediment microbial communities from Lake Towuti, South Sulawesi, Indonesia - TDP9 | ecosystem: Environmental > Aquatic > Freshwater > Lake > Sediment | place: Indonesia: South Sulawesi... | reverse complement strand
GAGACATTGCGTCAATCATTCATGCCACAACTATCGCAACGAACGCTCTGATCACGCATCGAGGACTCGCGGAGACAGCGCTGATAACTAACGAAGGATTCCGCGACTTGCTAGAGATCGGAAGGCAGCGGAGGCCGGAGATCTATAGCCTGCTAACAAGAAGGCCTGAGCCATTAGTGAAGAGGGCGCACAGGTTCACAGTGAGAGGCAGAATTCTCTCTGACGGAAGAGAACTCGAACCGCTTGACACCGATTCGTTGAGGAAGATTTCAAGAAAGATTGTGAGACTTGGTTTCCAGTCCGCCGCAATTGCATTCCTAAACTCGTATGTTAACCCTTCACATGAGCGACAAGCGGAGAGGATCTTGAGAGAGGAGCGGTTTCGCGGTCACACAAGCCTATCAAGTGATGTCAACAGGGAATACAGAGAATATGAAAGGACGAGCACAACAGTCGTGAATTCATCGCTCTCTTCTCTTGTGTCCGCCTATTTGGAGAATCTGAGGAGGAGTTTGAACGAGAAAGGAGTCCTTGCCCCGTTATACGTGATGAATTCAAACGGAGGAGTAAGTAACGTCAGATATGCTTCGCAGTACCCAATATCGATCATCGAGTCTGGTCCAGCAGCAGGAATCCTCGCATCAAAATACCTTGCACGTATCCTGTCGATCGACAAGGTGATAACCTTTGATATGGGCGGGACGACTGCCAAGGCTGGTACCATAGAGCATGGAGAGCCTGACACCGCGTATGAGTTTGAAGCTGCAGGCAAAACGCACAGCGGCAGGTCGATAAAGGGGAGCGGCTACCCGGTCCGCTATCCCTTCCTAGATCTCGCAGAGGTGAGCGCAGGAGGCGGCACTATAGCTTGGATAGATGAGGGGGGCGCACTTAGGGTTGGACCCCATAGCGCAGCCGCAGATCCAGGACCCGCTGCATACGGAAAGGGCGGATCTGAGCCCACGGTGACTGACGCAAACATTGTACTTGGCAGGATTAACCCCTCATATCTTCTCGGCGGAAAGATGCGAATCTACGGTGATCTTGCGTTCAAGGCCGTTGAAGGGAAAGTTGCCAAGAAGCTGGGAATGGATGTCTACAGAGCTTCCGAGGGCATAGTGAGGCTCGTAGACAGCAGCATGTCGAAAGCGATATCGATAGTCAGCCTTGAAAGAGGCCGAGATCCAAGAGATTTTGTTCTCTTTGCCTTTGGAGGAGCGGGGCCCCTGCACGCTTGCGAGCTTGCGGAAGAGATATCCATAGACCGTATCGTGATACCGGAACATCCCGGAATCTTCTCAGCCTACGGTCTACTCACAGTAGACATGACTAGGGATTTCTCCCTTCCCGTGATGAGCACCAATCTTGATCCTGAACCAGCATTCTCAGAGCTTCGGAAGACGGCTGAGAAGACGCTGACCGAAGAAGGGCTCACCAGATTCTCTTTCGAAGAGCTCTTAGACCTAAGGTACAAGGGACAATCGTTTGAGATCACGCTGCGATACACGCGGGGGATGGATCTGAGAGAAGCCTTCGATGAGAAGCACAGAAGAATCTACGGTTATTCTTCCTCTGATCTGATTGAACTAGTGAACTTGAAGATCAAGGCCATCGTGCCAGTAGAAAAGATATCGATACAAGAAAAGGTCTCAGCACTACCTAGGCAAAGAGCAGAAGAAGCCTCAGCGTCAAGAGACGTACTCTTCTCAGGATCTTTTGTGAAGGCCCCGCTCTACGAGAGGGAAACCTTGAGGCCAGGATCTTATGGCAAAGGACCATGCATCATTGAGGAATATGACTCAACCACAGCTGTGAGTCCGAAATGGAATTGGGAGATCGATGGATTCGGAAACATCCTCCTCAAACGTGGGTGAGGACACTGGATCATTGAGATGAAAATACGATGACGACTCTTGATCCTGTCACTGTAGAACTGATCAGAAGCTCCCTGTACTACGCAAGCGAGGAGATGGGAATAGCACTCAGAAACTCCTCCTACTCACCCAACATAAAGGAGAGGATGGACCACTCTGCAACAATATTCGATTCTGAAGGCAGATTACTAGCTCAAGCCGAGCATATTCCAGTCCACCTGGGTTCACTCCCTTGGGGCCTCAAGAACATCATAGAACACTGCCAGAAAGAAGGATTAGGTCTCGAAGAGGGATCGATGATAGTTGCCAACAATCCGTACATAGCCGGAACACATCTGAACGATTTGACCGTCGTAAGACCTGTTTACCATCGAGGAGGGCTCGTTGCTTTTGCAGCAAACAAGGCACACCATGCCGATGTCGGCGGCGTTGTTCCAGGAAGCATTTCAATCGATGCGAAGACGATTTTCGAGGAGGGTTTCATCATGAATCCTGTTCAGCTCATGCGGCGAAACGAGTTCCTGAAAGAGACAGTTTCACTTGTTGCTTCAAACTCAAGATCACCTGTTGAGAGGATAGGAGATCTGAAGGCGCAGGTTGCCGCGAACATCACTGGCGAGAGAAGGATACTTCAGCTCATAGAAAGATACGGTTTGGAGAACTTTCTCTCTGCCGCGGAGGAATCTTTCAACTATACAGAGAGAATCATGAGGTCAAGAATCTCAGCCACGATGAATAAAGGAACTTTCCGTGCCAAGGACTATTTAGAGGATCCGAATGGCAGAGATATCACACTCAGAGTCAAGCTGACCGTTCTGGACAACAGGATTCACGTAGACTACTCTGGGACGGATAGGCAAGTGCCTTGCGCCATTAACGCGGTTTTCGGCGTGACGCTCTCAGGCGTACACTTCGTCGTTAGAACACTAATTGGAGACGATGTGCCGATGAACGAGGGCGCATTCAGGGTAGTGGATGTCTATTCCCCTGAAGGAACAGTTCTCCATGCCAGTTTTCCCTACCCGGTGGCAGGAGGAAACCTTGAAACAAGTCAAAGGAATGCCGACCTGCTCTATCTCGCGTTTTCTCAATCGCTTCCAGAGAAAGTTCCAGCCGCTTCAGGAGGGTCAATGAACAACGTGATGATCGGCGGAATGCACGGAGGTAAGAGCTGGGCGTTCTACGAAACCATAGGTGTCGGTCTCGGCGGAAGACATGGTATGGATGGGCTTGACGGTATTCAGGCAAACATGACGAACACGATGAATACGCCGATAGAGGAGATCGAGCGTTCGATGCCCATACTCATCAGGAGATATGGATTCAGGTCGAATAGTTGCGGCGCGGGCCGGTTTAGGGGAGGCTCCGGACTCGTAAGGGCATACGAAATGCTAGCTGAGTCAACTACTTTCACGGTCCTATCGGAACGTGGGAAGCATGAACCCTACGGTCTTCTGGGCGGATCAGGAGGCGCTAAAGCGAAGGTTATCCTATATCGAAATCATCAAGGAAGACTCAGAAAGAAAAGGTTGCCGATAAAACACACTGCGATCCTTAAGAAGGGCGACATCGTGGAGATGCAAACGGCAGGGGGAGGAGGATATGGTAACCCGAGGAATAGAGACCTCCGCGAGGTGCTAGATGACCTAGAGAATGGAATAGTCACAAAGTCCTACGCAAGAAATCTTCGGTGGAGAATAGAAGGGGCCTAATCGTTAAACTGCGCGTATTCGTGAGTACTCTTCTGCAGTGGCTCTTCACAGTGACGTTGCATCACATGTTCTATGTCCGGACTTCTCAAGTTGCCTAAAGAAACAGTCTGAGACCATATGCTCTCAAAGGTCGAAAATGCCTCAAGTCCAAGGTGTAGAGCCTTGCTCCATTGTTAATGGCTACAGCGGCTACCATAGCGTCTGTTCTACGTATCGGCGTACCAGTCCTTTCGACCTCTAGCTCTATCTTGGCAGATAGCTGAGCGTCCTCTTTCTTGTAGTTTAGCACGGGCAATTGCAGTACTTCCTTCACGGGTCTTGCATACTTCTGTAGGCCGTAAGCAATCTCATGCAAGTTTATGGCAGTCGTACTCAGACTATCTCCGCTTTCGATTACCTTTGCCAGTGCCTCATCACCCTTTCCCGACTTCCTGTCGAATATCTCGATCAAGACGTCGGTATCCAAGACTATCATAGCCTACGCTCGGCCCTCAGAGCTTGGATCTCGGAAAGCATCCTTTCCTTGTCCCTGAACTCGACACACCCTCTAAGGTTCCTTAGCGTATCAACAGCGCGCGTACTTTCGACAAGTCTCTCGAATAACTTACTGAAACTCTCATCTTTCCTCTTCACGGCCACGAGCTTCCTGTAGACTTGGTCCCTTATTGTGAGGGTCTTGGTCAAGTGTATCGGAAGTCATATGGTTAAACATGCATTTAAACATATTCCAGACCAAAGAGATCGACGACCGGACACGGAATTCATAGCCACAGCTCGGAGGCATATTTCGAACCCGAACCCGAACCCGAAAATCGGTGGGCCGGGCGTACAACGAACTGTAAGTACAGATCAGGGACTTCAATCGCAGTTCATACCCGCCTAATGCAGCATTAGTCTACAACCTGTCATTGTTTGCCAGGCTGGGTCATCGCAAGTCTGATAGGAGATTCTATCGTGCTGAATGTAGATTCGACACAATTCTATCTGTGCTCGTAACAGCTTAAAGATGATCCGTACTACATGAGTCCTAAGCTCGATACTTCGTGTGGATTCAGGAGAGGGCAATGTGAGCTATCGTGTAGCCATAACGATCAGTGGCATTGAGGTTAGGCTTTATCAAGACACCCTCGAAAAGATATTTCGGAAGCATGGAGAACTGAGAAACACACGGTCGTTGATCTTGGAGACTGTAAGTGCGCCCGATGTAGTTCTGGCCGGCCATGATAAGGAGTTGCTAGCAATTAGGCACTACACTACGACGCCCTTGGGTGTTAAGGACATGATCGTTGTCTACCGTGAAGATAAGAGGTTGATTATCACAGCGTTTTTAACCTCGAATCGATCTAGGCTCTCGAGGAAGAGGCGGACAATATGGCGAAGACAGAGCAGGTGAAACTCGCGCCTGAACGAATCGATGTGGAGTATGACGAGAGAGGAGACGCTCTGTACATTGCATTCAGTCCCGAAACCGTCGCCGATGATTCCGAACTAACCGACAACGATGTACTGCTTCGCTATAAGGACAACAAGATAATCGGTTTGACAATACTCCGCTTTTCAGAGAGACAGAAGCGAGATTCCACGTGAAGGCTATTACGCATGCTCCGATGTCAGCCTCCTTAGCGCTTAGCATTATGAAACGCCGTTGAATCGCACGTATGGAGATAGAATCAAGACGAAGTGGTGGACCGGGCGGGATTTGAACCCGCGGCTTCCGCGTCTCTCTCCTGTGCGATGCGAACGCGGCGTATGTACTGACGGCGTGGCTAAGGCCATCATTCATACCAACTGAACTACCGGCCCTTGATGCCAATACTTGTGGTCCTTCACTCCTATGTGGTCTGGCCAATTCGGCAGATTACAACTGCGTTCAACGCTCCTAAAGAGCTTTCCTCGAATCCGTGCGTCGAACTGTAGCCTCCGAATTGCAACAGCGCTGCGATGAGGAATGATTTTTCTTTCCGTGACCCTAGGAATCCTGCCTGCAACATACTTGGTAGCATATCCTACTGCCTTGATTCTGATGAAGAACTGTTGAGGTCTTGCAACGACTGTTGGGAAAGAAGTGACTGTCCCTAGGGATTCAGGATCAGCAGTGCGTAATTCAGGTAACTGGCAAAGCTAACCCAGATGAGATAAGGAACCAGCAGCATAGCGGCCAACTTTGACACCTTGAAAAAGGAGACAATGGTCAGCCCAATCATCATCCACAGCGCGACGATCCCAATCAGGCCGAGTAGAGGTGACTGCATCCCGAAGAACAGGTAAGACCAAAGAATGTTCAAGCCCAGTTGGACACCAAATATCACAACTGGCTCTCTGACATGCCTCCTCTTTGATCCGACATTCAAGATGAAGAAGAGCGAGATACCCATGAGCAGATAGAGGATAGTCCACACTGGAGCGAAAACCCAGTTCGGAGGAGCAAGATCCGGCTTCCGGAGCCCCACATACCATGTCGGTATGGCAAGTGTGGTAAAGATGGAACCAAGAACGGCCGCCATCTGGCAGACGGCAACAGCAGCGATCAAGCGAGTAAGAAGTCGGGCTCTACTGCTCAATGCTTACTCTTCCTACGCCAATATGCTAGGTCTTCCATAAAATAGTAGTCAGATGCCCAACTGTTAGAACGTAATCTGAGGTAAACAGTGGAATCGGATCTAGCATGCGTTCACGATCCGAGAAAGCCGTGAAGCCAACACGGACATGGCGAAAGACTTTCATAGATTAGCAGTTTTGTAGCGGCTGGTAGCGAGGCTTCCGAGACGACTGAGAAGAAAAGTGGGTCGGCAAAGTCTGGATACGCTCTGGTGATAACGTCCCATGCGTTGAACCACACGTATGACAGTCTGTTACCGATCTTGTATCCGCCAATGATTTCGGAATTCCAGCTTTCCTACGGCTTGGTGGGATTGCTAGTGATGGGGTACAGACTGTCCAGCGGTGCACTTCAACTCTTGATGGGTTTCTTGGGCCGATTCGTGAGAAGGAAGATTCTCCTCGGTTTCGGCATGATCTGGCAGTCAGTTGCAAACTCCTTCATCTCGATTTCGCAGAGATTTGAGCACATTCTGCTCAATCGTACATTGGCGGGCGTGGGCTCAAGCCCTCAGCATCCCACAGGAGCATCATATATCGCTGAGAATTTCTCGAAGACCCAACTAGGAAGGGCATTGGGAGCTAACATAGCTGCTGCGCAGGTTGGCAGCTTCGTCACTCCTTTCATAGGAAGCTTACTGCTATCATGGCTGGGGTGGAGGGCGACTATCCTCGCTTTCTCCGTACCTGGGCTCGTGATTGGATTCGCGTTCTTATTCATTGCAGAGCCTAAGCGTTCTCACGAGTGGTCTGGCACTTCAAGTCTCAGCATTCTGTTGAAGGGATTGAAGACGGTGCTCAGCGACAGAATTGTCTTGACTGTCATGGTTGTCGAAATGGTGATGGCGTTTAGGATAGGGGCAAGGGACTTCATACCTTCCTATCTCATTCGAGACTTGGGCATAGCACCGCTTGAGGTTGGAGTGCTATTCGCCATCTTCGTGGGTGCTGGGATACCCGCGCCATACGTTTGGGGATACCTGTCAGACAGGGTTGAAAGAAGAAAGGTTGTGATGTTCGCCATGGGCCTTGCCTGCGTGCTGTGGTACCTCCTCCCCCATTCAAGAGATAGCTTGCAGGTCCTTCTCGTTCTTGTGCCGCTTGGCTTTGCGGGACAGGGAGTAGGAGGGATCGTTCAGGCATACGTGGCCGAGGCGACTACACAAGAGAACCGCGACCTAATCTACGGCCTCTACTTCACCTTGGCCTTCACGCTGGGGTCTTTCTCGCCGGTCATACTGGGATATCTGGCGGACTCCTTTGGATTTCAAATAGGCTTCTCATACGTTGCTCTTGTTTCCCTGTCCGCCGTGGTGGCCGCTTACTTCCTGAGATGAACATCGTCGTTGGGCTGATTGTAGCGCTATGCGAAAACCGAACCTGTTAAGGCCCCCCCGCCCAAGAGATCAGGCCTTACTCTGCCCGAGTGCCTTCAACGTTTCTTCTATCCTGTTAAGCGCCTCAGTCAGTATTTCCCTACTTGTTCCTATGTTGATTCTGATGTGGCCTTCACCTGAAGGCCCGAATTCCGAGCCTGACTCAACGGCAACTCTGCCTCTTCTGAGGAGATGCTCGGTCATATTCTCACTCGACATCTTATAGCCAGTCACGTCTGGAAAGATCAGATAGGTGCCTTCGAGAGGACTGAGACGAATTCCATCAAGAGATACCAGCCGCCTGTAAGCTAGGTCCCTGACGTCCTGCAAATACGCGACTAGCTCCTTAACGTAATAGTTCACGCTTGGGCTCAGCATTGCCTTCGCCGCCGCCAAGGCCAGCGAACCTGTTCCTCTCAAGGCAGGTTCATCAGGATCGCCGGTATCTCTGAACCCTATACTCTTGAGCTTGCGCATCAGTTGCCTATTCGTCGCCACGGCGTATCCCACCTGTAGCCCGGCAACTCCGAACGTCTTCGAGAACCCAAATGACGTGACCGTTCTGTCAGATATTTCTGAATCCAATGATGCGAGGCTGATATGATGACGGCCATTGAAGATTACGTCCTCCCAAAGCTCATCAGACATAACCGTGAGATTGCGATCAACCGCCATGTCAGCAACGCATTTCAACTCCTCTTTCGTCATGACTCTGCCGGTTGGGTTGTGAGGGTTGCAGACGAAGATCAACCTCGTCTTGGAACTGATCGCTCTCTTTAGCCTCTCTTCGTCAAACGTGTAACCGTCATTTGCTTTCAGCTGCATGTAGTTCATCTTCACCTCAGCTGCCCTGGCCGCCTCAAAGAACGGATAGTACATAGGATCAGTCACAACTGCCTCGTCGCCGGGCTTGCAGGCTGCCTTGCAGGCAACCCACATCATGGGCAATACTCCCTGAGTCACATAGACATCGCTCGGAGCGACAGGTATCCTGTTGACCTTGGTAACCTTCTCAGCCATCAGTTGAACAACTTCTGAGCTGTCCGTGTAGCCAGTATCGCCGATATTGAGAGCCTCAACTATTGCCTCTTTCACCTCGACAGGAGCGGGAAAGTCGTGGTCAGCTATCCACAGAGGGATAACGTCTCTATCATACTTGCGCCACTTCCTAGCAGGCATTCTCCTTTGCATAGCGTCGGCAAGCGAAACATCGAAGATGCTCGACAAGCGAAACTTCCACCTGTCAGCCGACTAATGATATCACTCAGATACAAAAAGCATCGCAACAGAACAATGACACCAAGATAATCCCAGAGATCTCAACGAAGAGACTGATCGAACGTAGGGCGGGCTTGTCAAATCTGCAAAAATCTTATAGCCTCGCCACGCACGTATGACTTCTTAAGGGATTACAGAACTTGCCAAATCTCACCGGATCAATCATGAACGGAGACTTGCTGGCAATTCTGTTGCTCCTTATTCTCGTTATTATCGGCTAGCTCGACATCTACGAATTGTCTGGGCTGGCTGAGCGAGGTTTTGATTGAGATGGAACAATACAAGATCTGCTTCGATCCGCCTGAGCGGGTAGATGAGGCGCTATGACTGTACAGGCAGACTGCGTATGGATGGATGGGAAGTTCGTGAATTGGTCAGAAGCCAAGATACACGTCATGACTCATGCATTGCACTATGGGACCGGAGTCTTCGAGGGAATCCGAGCCTACCCCGCCAATGGGGACCTATGTGTGTTTCGGCTGAAGGACCACATGTCTAGGCTCTTCAACTCCGCCGTAGTGTACCGGCTCAAATGCAATTTCACTATTGACGAACTCTGCGATGCAACGTTGGAATTGTTGAGAAGGAACAAGATTCACGTACCAGCATATATCCGGCCGATAATCTATGCTTCGCACCTTGATGTACGTTTGGACGTGCTGAAGGGATCTACGTCAATAGCGATCTGTGCATTTCCTATGGAGAAGCTCTTTGAGAGGCAGGGTTTGAAGGTGTGCGTCTCATCTTGGAGGAGGATCGACGACTCCTCAACTCCACCATTGGCTAAGGCGTGCGGGAATTACATCAACTCAATCCTAGCGAAGATCGAGGCATCGAGCAATGGCTACGACGACGCCATCCTCCTAGATCGGAACGGCACGGTCAGCGAAGGCAGTGGAGAGAACATATTCATAGTCAAGTCGGGAAAGCTGGCGACTCCGCCGCTGACATGCTCCATCCTGCCCGGGATAACAAGAGAGACCGTCAAGACCGTGGCCCGAGACTTGGGAGTCAGAGTTGAAGAGAGAGCCATAAGCCGTGCTGAACTCTACACAAGCGATGAAGTGTTCTTCACAGGCACGGCAGCAGAGATAGAGCCAATTCTGGCAATAGACGGAAGAGCGGTTTCAGATGGCAAGGCGGGCCCAATGACGAAGAGACTCATCGATCTCTATGGGATGATTGTTCGAGGAAAGGAGCCGAGATACAATCATTGGCTTACGAGCGTATATGGCGACGCGTCACCCACAAAGCCCATA
>Ga0315314_1004729_pt1 | contig 10098 bp, 11 predicted proteins | sample TDP9_MG_FD_203631 | JGI IMG/M metagenome (GOLD analysis project Ga0315314, IMG submission 203631) | Freshwater sediment microbial communities from Lake Towuti, South Sulawesi, Indonesia - TDP9 | ecosystem: Environmental > Aquatic > Freshwater > Lake > Sediment | place: Indonesia: South Sulawesi... | reverse complement strand
GACTGAGAAAGTGGACTAATCAGAGGGTCTTCTCTTAGGTACGCCAAATATCGTATTTCTTTTCATACTATTGTTGGTAAGCGGTTTGTGAGTATGAGCGGCTAGAATAGCCTCGAACTTCAATAAAGGGCCCACATCGCATCATCGTTGCAGTGGCGTATTGTGAGAGGTGGCAGTATGAAAATGAGCCGGCTCTATTCTCTGCGACTGGGAAGGGGTCGGCTTTCGCTGCCATTCTAAGCATCGGAAGGTGGCCTGGGAAGCCCGCAACTTATCAGAGCAAAGGAGGTAATTGTAATGGAAGAAGTGTACCGGATTTACCACGTTTGGACAGCCAAGATCAAACCCGAAAAAATGGGTGAAGCGGCGAAGTGGTGGCAGGAAAAGGGCAAGGCCACGTACGAGTCATTCCCCGGCGTCAAGTCAGTCAGGGCCTATGCCGCACAGTTTGCCCTTGGCGGAGAGTATGGCCTTGAGATATGGGTAGAAATGGAGAACTACGCTGCCTACGACCGGTGGGATGAGGACCTGGTTGCCAACCCCCAGAAGTACGCTGCTTTTCGCGAGATTCGAGAACTGTTCGAAGTGGGGCCGGGCCGCCTGATGGGAGACTGGCCCGAGTCCCACTGGTCCCCTCCAGAAGAGTAAAGGCAGGGGGACTTCCCAGGCCACGCTGGTGGTAAAGGGATTCGCTTGCCACTAGAAAGTGGACTGACTAAACGGCCTTCTGCGGGTCTATGCTATACCGAACCTTGCATTCCTCCTCTGTTCACGATATTCTAGTAGGCGAAATTTGTGTCCCCCGACTGATTTTCGGCGCATACGAAGGAAAGGAGGTGATCCGCGCGAACTAACCTTTCAGCCAACGATACGACCTGCCGACGAGGTTCACCTTAAGTAAGTAGACGAATGGAAGGAGATCGTGATGAAGGACCTGACCGTCTTTTTGGAAGACCGCCCGGGTACGCTAGCCGATATGGGCGAGGCCCTGGGGAAGGCTGGCATCAACATCGAGGGGGCGTGTGGATTACCCGTCGAGGGCAAGGGAGTCGCCCACATCTTGGTGGAGGACGCGGCCGCTGCCCGCCGGGCCTTGGAAGAGGTCGGCATTGAGGTGGGTGAGGAGCGCGAGGTCTTAGCTCTGGAAATTGAGGACCGACCGGGCGCCCTAGGGGAGGTGAGTCGGCGCATAGCCAATGCTGGGGTAAATATCGACCTGGGCTATCTGGCCACGAATAACCGCCTGGTCCTCGGTGTCGATGACCTGGAGAAGGCTCGCGGCGCCGTGTAGCGCCGCAAGCGTAGGCCGCCTCATCCAGAAGGGCGGGCGAATGCGCTTGCTTGTCAAAGTGACGTCAGGAGTTAACTCCTGACGCCACTAAAGGAAAGTAGATATACCCTCGTCTCCCTGTGCCGTCCGCTTCACCGAGTAGGATAAACCGCCTTACCTCTCGGCTATCTCTTTTAACCCCTCGACATCCAAGATTTGCAACCTCTTGCGGCCGATCCTTATTAGGCCTTGCTTCTTGAAGCGGCCCAATGTCTGAGTAGTGGTCTCCCGGTAGGTGCCTATCGTGTCGGCCAAGGCTTGGTGGGTATAACCGGCGATGACCGGCCCCTGTTCCTTCATCAGGCGAAAGAGGAGAGAGGCCAAACGAGCCGTGACGCCCTTGAAGGTGACATCCTCTAGAAGCGATTCTGCCTCTAAGAGCCGCTTCCCCACACCCTCCAATATCCGCATGACTATCGTGGGCCTCTGAAGGAGGAGCCGCTCCAAAGCGGTACGCTCCACCGTTCTTAATGTGCAATCCTCTGCCGCCTGGGCAAAGGTACCATACATCCCTTGTCCGATGAGCCCCATCTCTCCAAAAATGATGCCTGGGCCAAGGGTATCGACAAGCCGTTTCTCCCCCTCCCGGGTAATACGGTAGAGTTGAACCTTTCCCTCTTGGAGGAGGAAAAGGATCTCCTTCCCTTCCTCAGGGGTATAGATGACCTCGCCCCCTCGGAAAGTGGCCTTCGAAAAAGAGCGTTCCACCTCCTCCCGCCCCTGAGGGCTAAGGTCACGGAAGATATCTTCGCCCAAAAGGTACCCTATTCTCTTCTTCATCTCGCTCCCTTTTATATAGAATTGTCGCCTTAGCGGTCTCCCTAGACGCCTCTTACCGGGTTGAAAAGCCCTCTTTCATGCCTGTAGACTGACTCATTTCAAGACAACAACGGAATGGAAGCATTTGTAAAAGAAGGCCCTCTCTGCCAAGGTTGGCATCATTATACCGCACTATTTCGCCTGGGGCAAGCCCACGTTTGACTGAAAAGGTGAGAAGGTTTATAATGAAAAAAATTAGAGAAAGGGAGCGGGAAAATGATAGACCCTGTCGCCTTCAGGATCGGCCCCCTGGCTATCTATTGGTATGGCATCCTCATGGTGTTGGCTATATTGGCTGGGGGGTATATCGCCAGCCTAGAGGCCAAACGGCAGGGCGAGAACCCAGATCATGTCTGGAACGGACTCCTTCTCGTTGTTCTGTTCGGCCTCATCGGGGCTCGCCTATATCACGTCTTCTCCAGCCCCCAAGGGACAAACGTCGGTTGGGAGTATTACCGCCGACACCCTATCGAGATTTTGATGATCCGGCAAGGAGGGTTGGCTATCTACGGGGCTGTGGCGGGAGGCGTGTTCGCTCTCTGGCTTTATGCTCGGATCAAAAGGCTCGATTTTCTCACTTGGGCTGATTTCGGGGCTCCGGGGTTATTTCTGGGGCAAGCGATAGGGCGGTGGGGCAACTTCTTTAACCGAGAACTCTACGGCTACCCCACCACCCTGCCTTGGGGGATACCTATCGAACAGAAGTACCGTCTTCCTCAGTTCGCTGACCTGCCAGAGACAACCCGTTTTCATCCCACCTTCCTCTACGAGTCCCTCTGGTGTCTTTTCTGCTTCGGCCTGCTCTTCTATATCAACCGGAGGTATGGGGCTCGGCTCCTCAAGGGAGACCTCTTCCTCCTGTGGGGGATACTTTACCCTTTGGGCCGCTTCTTCCTCGAGATGCAACGCCCCGATGCCTGGCGGGTCGGGAACATCGCCGTGGCTCAGATAATAGCCGTAGCCACTATCGTAGTCTGCATTGGAATAATGCTCTATCGGCATAGATTCGCTAAGAGAAAAGCATAGTCGCCACTCCTTCGAAGGAAAGCATCACCAGGATTGCAAGAACGCATGACGACCATTAGATTGGCCGGGCCTTTATGGACCCGGCCTCTTGTTTTAAGGCGCTTGGGATAGTATGCCTCGGTTAACGGCCACAAAGAGAGCATAACCCTAACTTGACAAAGACGACTAATTTGGTTATAATATAATAACCCCTCCCCTATGGGAGGGGGCACAAGGACGACTCAGCATCAACTGTAGGCCATAATGGAGAGGGCAGCAATTACCTTAGGGCACGAGGGCCAGACCTCCTACAACTGTTCCCGAGGCTGCAAAGTTGCCTTTGAGAAATCAGCCAAGTGGCAAGACCAGCGTCAGTAGAGTAGGAAAGACGAGAGGGCTCATGCCCTCTGCTCTCAGAAGCGAGATTGGAAGCAACTCTTATACAAACTTACTTGATAGGAGGAAGGATGGCACGAGGACAATGGTTTTGGGCTTTGGGGGGCGGGCTCCTTTTGGGCCTTGCCTTGGCCATCGTAATAGGCGGGGTTCTCTTCTTCGCCTTTGGGTTCGGTGGTTGGGGCTGGCCCGTGGGTTCGGGCTACTACTGGTATGGAGGCCACCACTCCATGATGGGTAACTACCACCCTTACCCCTACGGCGGCTGTCCTTACTACGATGATGAGGGTGGCGGAAGTTGGGGACCCTAGCCGATTCGGCTGGTGAGGCTCCCAAAATAATTTTGGAGGTGACCAATGATGATGGGAGGAGGGATGTTCTTTTTCTCTTTGCTTTTCCTGCTCTTTCTCCTTCTACTCTTGGGGGTGCCCCTGCTGCTTCTGGCGGCTTTCGGATACCCTCTCATTAGGGAGTGGAGCAAGGGACGGCCTAAAGAGGCCTTGGGGAGGGCTTGTACCTCCTGCGGACGCTTCCTACATAGCGATTGGACTCACTGCCCCTACTGCGGGGCTATACAGGAGCCCTAAGGGCTAGAAACGACCTGGCGGAGAGCCTGGTTTTGGCGCACAAATCGCCATATCGAGGAAAGAAGAAAGGCTTCCCATGGCCAGTGATAGGAAAAAGAGCCTGACCATAGAGACGCGAGCCCGTTATGATCGCCTCGCTCCTTTCTATAATCTGATGGAGGCTCTTATGGAGAGGCTGGCCTTCGCTCGCTGGCGCAAAGAGTTGTGGTCGCTGGTAGGTGGTCAGCGTCTGCTGGAAGTGGGGGTGGGGACAGGCAAGAATACCCCCTACTATCCTCGGGGTGCGAAAGTGGCCGCTATCGATCTCAGCCCCAAGATGCTGGCCCGGGCTAGTCGTCGAGGAAGGGAAATGGGGGAGAGGTTAGATCTGTACCTCATGGATGCTGAGGACCTAGCCTTTCCCGACCATACCTTCGATACCGTGGTGGCTGGTTTCGTTTTTTGTTCCGTGCCCGACCCTGTACGGGCTTTAAAGGAGCAAGGGAGAGTCGTCAGGCCTGGGGGCCGTATCGTGCTCCTGGAGCATGTGCGAAGCGACATACCGCCTTGGGGACGGTTGATGGATCTTCTTAACCCCTTAGTAGTGCGATTGACAGGGGCGAACATCAACCGTCCCACTCTGGAGAACATAGGGAGGGCCAGGCTCGAGATCGAAGAGGAGCGAGACTTATCTCCTCTTGGAATAGTGAAACTGATCGTAGCCAAGCCCAAATAGCCTTTAGCGTAGCAGCGAGGAAAACCGTGCGCGCCTTTGACCACCTCCTTTCCTTGTGCTAAATTATAGATAAGCCTCGACCGAGGAGGTCATTTGAGCGTGTCATCTTCATCGAGGGGAAGGCTTTTAGGAGGGGCGCTTTTCCTGGTTGTCCTTGCTTTTCTCTTCCTCCTCGGCACCGCTCTAAAGGGGAAAGGAACAGGGCCTCTCACCGAGGGACCAGCACCCAATTTCACCCTTCAACTCTTTGGTGGAGGAACCGTCTCTCTAGAGGAGTTGCGGGACAAGATAGTGGTGGTCAATTTTTGGGCTGCCTGGTGCGCTTATTGTCGAGAGGAGGCTCCTATCTTGGAGAGGAGTTGGCAGGCCTACAAGGATAAGGGAGTGACCTTCATCGGTGTCAACTGGATGGATGTGGAGTCGGAAGCCCAAAAATACCTCTTGGAGTTGGCTATCACCTATCCTAACGGGCCGGATCTAGGCGGCAAAATCGGCCGCGCCTACGGAGTTCAAGGGGTGCCAGAAACCTACATCGTAGATCAGGAGGGGAACCTAACCCATACTCAGATCGGGCCTATAGACGAAGCAACCTTAGTCGGGGTTCTGGATAGCCTTTTGGGCCACCAGTCGGCGGCGAGATACTCCCTTTCCTGTGTTGTTCCTCAAGACAGAACCTGCTTGAAGCGAGGCTCCCCCATTTTGTAAAGACAATTGACATTGCGGTATGAGTATGCTAGGCTACGCCATAGGCCAGCTTTATTCGGGATTTTGCATACACTTTTACCAAATTAGACGTTATATGCCATTAGTCGCTTAAGAGGGCTATAGAGTTTGAACTCCTAAAAAGGAGGAACAAGAAATGGGAATTTTCGATGGGCTATTTAAGCCAAACGTAGAGAGGTTAAGAGCAAAAAGAGATGTGAAAGGATTAATTAGAGCACTAGGATATGGGAGAGATAAGTATGTTCAGGAGAGAGCAGCAGAGGCTCTGGGAGAGATAGGTGATGCTCGTGCAGTTGAGCCTTTGATCGCTGCCTTGAAGGATAGAGATTGGTTTGTCGAGTATGCTCTGGCAAAGATAGGCAAACCCGCGGTTGAGCCCTTGATCGTTGCTTTGAAGGATGAAGATAAGGATGTCCGACTGATAGCGATAGGTGCTCTGGAAAAAATAGGTGATGCCCGTGCCGTTGAGCCCTTGGCTGCTGCCTTAGAGGATAAAGATGACCATGTCCGATGGAAAGCAATGTGGGTTCTGGGAAAGATGGGGGATGCCCGTGCGGTTGAGCCCTTGATCGCTGCTTTAGAGGATAAAGATTACCATGTCCGATGGACAGCAGCAGAGTTTCTGGGAAACATAGGAGATGCTCGTGCTGTTGAGCCTTTGATCGCTGCCTTAGAGGATGAAAACAATGTTGTCCGACTAAGAGCGATATCGGCTCTGGAGAAGACCGGCGATGCCCGTGCTGTTGTGCCTTTGATCGCTGCCTTAGAGGATGAAAACAAGGATGTCCGACAGACAGCCGCCGAGGCTCTGGCAAAGATAGGCAAACCTGCGGTTGAGCCGTTGGCTGTTGCCTTGAAGGATGAGGATAAGGATGTCCGACTAAGAGCGATATCGACTCTGGAAAAGATAGGCGATACCCGTGCCGTTGAGCCTTTGATCGCTGCCTTAGAGGATGACGACAAGGATGTCCGACGGACAGCAATATCGGTTCTAGGAAAGATGGGGGATGCCCGTGCTGTTGAGCCCTTGATCGCTACCTTAGAAGACAAGGATGTCCGACTTGAAGCGATATTGGCTCTGGAGAAGATAGGCGATGCCCGGGCCGTTGAACCCTTGGCTGCTGTTTTGAAGGATGGAGATAAGGACGTTCGATTGACAGCGATAGGCGCTCTGGGAAAGACAGGTGATGCTCGTGCTGTTGAGCCCCTGATCGCTGCCTTGGAGGATAAAGAGTACCATGTCCGATGGAGTGCGGCGGAGGCTCTTGGGCAAACTAAGGGGGAGGAACAAATCGTTGAAAAGTTGAAAGAGATGATAACCAAGCCAATAAAGAGAGATATTTATTTTACGGTCTCATACACTTTGGCAAAACTAGGGGTTGTTTCGGCTATACCGGTGTTGATTGAGTTTCTATTTGAGACCCCCATTGAGATTCAGAGCCTCACGGAAGCCGATAGACTCCGAAGCAAAGTTCTAGAAGCATTGAAAGGCCTTATACCCAAATCAAATCTCACGGAAGAACTCATAATATTGGCTAACGAAGCGGCCTCATATAGAACCAGGGATTCAGACCCCGTACATATCAATTTGAGTCCCTCGTTAGAAGAGGGGGCATCTGCGATTAGAACATTGTGCAGTATTAACAATCCAGTCTCCAGCAATATCCTCTATTTAGTTACCGAGAAGAAGGACATTAGAATAACCTTGCCCACATGTGCTTATACAACGGACTTTTCTCTTTACTTTGGTGTACAACGAGAGATTGCATCGGAAGAGTTAAGGCGGAGGGGATTTAAGGGTTATGATCCGGCAGCCTATTACAGGAAAGAGGTTTAGAGTGGATAAAGAAAGGACCTCTTCCCCTCCCGATACTATCTACCTTCATCTTACTAAGGCCTGTAACCTACAATGTGTTTATTGCTACCTCGAGGCGGGAGAGGCTATGAAAGATGAACTCTCATTAAGAGAGATGGTCACTCTTTTTCAAGATATCGTTTATCTCAGACCTCGAAGGATAGTCTTTACGGGGGGAGAACCGCTCTTCCGCACTGACCTTTTCGACCTCGCTTATGCCCTCCACGATGCTGACAAGGAACATAATATCCAGCGCTGCATCAACTCGAATGGGACGTTGATTAATGGAGAGATAGCGAAAAAACTGGTGAATCTCTTTGATGACATACGAATAAGTATTGACGGACTAAGAGAGGTCAACGATTATCTCCGAGGAGAGGGAACTTTCGAGAGGGCATTAGAAGCGATAGATTGTATTCAGATGGCAGGGGGTGATCCAACCATATCTGTCACTATAACCAGCATAAACATCAGTGGAGTTAAACACTTCTTGTCTTTCCTAGTGGGGGAAAAAAGGATTCACAATGTTCATCTAAGCCTTTTCAGGGCATCTGGAAGAGGATTGCATCGAAGAGATCTCTTGTGCTCCAGAGAGAGGCTTATACAAGCAACTGCGGAGTTCTGGCAGGAGCACTTTGGCATAGGGGTTGGGCAATGGCACCGGAGTGGAAATCGCGATACCGGGAACAAGGAGTTCATGAATTGCGGTGTAGGCACATACATAAATATCTATCCAGATGGCTCCGTGTATCCCTGCCATCTCCTTTCCTTTCCCGAATTTTGCATAGGCGATGTTAGGTCTGAGAACCTGTATGCGATATATCACCGTTCAGACTTAATGAGAAAACTCAGGGCTCTTAATTTCGAAGAAATTGCCCAATGTGCAGAGTGCTTTCAGGAATTATCAACAAATGGAGCATGTTTGGGGAAGATTTATCAAGAGAATGGCTTGAGAGATAGATTGGTAGGCTTATTCACAGAAAAGCAGATGTTACCAAGAGGATGAGAAATCAAGAACCGTCTTAAATCTCTGGCAAGGGGTTGGCGGCCACCAACATATAATAATGTACGAGAAGTTCAAGTCAACCCCACTAGGAGTCCCCGCAGGTATTCCCCCTGCTCCGTCAGACCCTCCTCGCTCCCCAGCCCTACTTCTTTAAGGCTCTCTCCCCTTCGATCTAGTAGCAACTGCCCCGTCTGGGAGCGGGCCAGTTCTCTGAGATCCTCCATGATGGGAGTTTGCATCGGGTGGTCGTCCACGATACGGCCATCTTCTAGGGTGAGGATACGCCGGGTCATGCGGGCCACTTTAGGATCGTGGGTGACCACGATGATGGTCATCTCTCGTTCCCGATTGACCTTTTGCAGGAGTTCCATGATCTCCTGGCCGGCTGTGGTATCTAGGGAGCCAGTAGGTTCATCGGCCAAGAGGATAGCCGGTTGATTGGCTAAGGCCCGGGCCACAGCCACCCGCTGCCGCTCGCCTCCCGAAAGTTGGCTGGGCAGATGGCCTGCTCTATCGATGAGGCCTACCAGATCCAGGAGTTCCTGAGACCACTTCTGGCGCTCCCTTCCCCTGGCCTGCCCATGCATCGGTATCTCCACGTTCTCCAAGGCGGTAAGGGTGGGGATTAGGTTATGAAGTTGGAAGATAAAGCCCACCTCTTGAGCCCGGAAGGCGTCTAGATCCCTCACGGTTGTAAGGTCTTCTCCATCGACTATAACTTGGCCGCTGGTGGGGCGGTCGAGGGCCCCTATCATATTCAAGAGGGTTGACTTGCCACTGCCGGAGGGGCCCATGACGGTCACCAGTTCGCCCCGATGGACGCTCATATTGACCCCGTTAAGGGCTCGCACCCCTGGCCCATCGCCGTAGATCTTAACCAGATCGCAGGTCTCCACCATCACGCTTCTTTTTTCCATCTTTTCCCCCTACCGCTCGACCAAGATATCCACAAAGGCAGTCATCCCCCAGCGGAGTTCGGGATCTTGCTCCTCTAACTCTATGATGACTGTGTAGTTTGTGCCTCCCTCTCCCAGGCTGGCCATAGGCGCGATCCGAACCACCCGACCCGATATGACCCTCTCAGGCAGGGCGTCGAAGGTGACCCTCACTTCCTGTCCCGCCTTTACCAGCGGTATATCGATCTCGTTCAAATCGGTAGTCTCCACTTGCAAGTGGTCCAGATCGCCTAAGGTGAGGAGGGGCATCCCAACATTGACTATCTCTCCTTCCTTTACCCTTATCTCGCCGATGGTGCCGATGAAAGGGGCCCTCAGCACAGTTTTCTCCAAAGCCGACTTCGCTTGGGCCAAGGCCACCTCTGCCTGGGACACCTGAGTCTCAGCCACCTTTATCTCTTCTGGCCTGGCTCCGGCCCTAAGAAGGTCTAATTGGGCTTGGGCCTGGTCGACCCTAGCCTGGGCCGCGGCTATCTCTTCCCTCGAAGGGCCAGCCATGACCAGATCGAGTTGGGCTTGGGCCGCGGCATTGGCGGCAGCAGCGGCATCCCTTTGGTACCGAAGTTGCTCTTCGGTCTCATCACCCACCCAGCGCCACTTATCATACTGGTTTTGGGCGTGGGCTAAATCGGTGGCTGTTTGTTGAAGTTGGGCCTGAGCGATAGCGATCTCTTCCGGCTGGGCTCCCGCCAGGAGGCGGGCCAAC
>Ga0315314_1004728_pt1 | contig 10099 bp, 12 predicted proteins | sample TDP9_MG_FD_203631 | JGI IMG/M metagenome (GOLD analysis project Ga0315314, IMG submission 203631) | Freshwater sediment microbial communities from Lake Towuti, South Sulawesi, Indonesia - TDP9 | ecosystem: Environmental > Aquatic > Freshwater > Lake > Sediment | place: Indonesia: South Sulawesi... | reverse complement strand
TAGAAACAGACCTCCTGATGGTGACTTTGGTTGAGACAACCTTAGTCTACCACAGGAGGTCTGTTTGTTATCCCCAAAATTCGGGATGACTCATGTTTCTATTTGAACCCCAGGGCGAGGTATGGTATAATTGTCGTTAGAGGAGAGGAGGGGATAAGCTGGAATCCGCAGAGCTAGCCCGGGAGATAGTCGATGCGATCTCGGAGAGGAAGGGGGCCGACATCGTGATGCTGGACATCCGCCCTGTCTCCTTGATCGCCGACTACTTCGTCCTCTGCAGTGGGGTCAACGAACGCCACCTCAAAGCCATCGTCGAAGAGGTCACGAGGAGGCTGGATGAGGCGGGGGTTAACCCCCTGCATACCGAGGGCATCCCCTCCTCGGGGTGGGTGATCCTAGATTACAACAGCGTTATCGTCCACATCTTCGCCCCCGCCGAGCGCCAATACTACCGCCTGGAGAGGCTCTGGAGCGATGCCAAGGTGGTGGTGAGGATACAATAGATGACGAACCTTCTCCCCTCTAGTGGTAGGGCTTCGCCCTTCGATTATGGGGAGAAGGTTCGTCAGGGACTTCACCCTGAACCTGCTCAGATCCAGCGATCGATGTCGCGGGGGTAATGGTGGATCTCGCCCTCGTCGAAGAAGAGGGGGATCTCCATGGCAGCGGTCTGTGGCGAGTCAGAGCCGTGGACCAGGTTGTGCCTGATTTCCAGGGCGTAATCGGCGCGGATGGTGCCCGGCGCTGCGGCAGCGGGGTCGGTGGCACCCATAGTGCGACGCACGACCTCGATGGCGTTCCTCCCCTCGATGACCATCGCCACCACAGGGCCTGAGGTGATGTAATCCAATAATCCCTCGAAGAACTCCTTGCCCTCATGGACGGCGTAGAGGCGTCTGGCTAGCGGCAGCGTGACCTGCATCATCTTCAAGGCCACTACCTTTAAGCCCCGCCTCTCTAGGCGGGCGATGATCTCACCCGTCAGCCCTCGCTGCACCCCATCGGGCTTGATGATGACTAACGTCCTCTCCATGTGTCCTCCTCAACGAAGGGTGATAGGAAATTTAACAGCTCCCCCGCCATAATTATGTACATCTTGCCAAAAAAGTCAATGCCCGATCCGCAGGGGGCTGCGCCGAAGGCACAGCTCAGCAAGGGAATCGGCGCTCTCGTTGCGCAATTCGTTCTTTGCAGAAGGAGGATAGCCGATGCGAAAATGGGTGATGGTTAAGGAGAAGATCGTCAAAGAGGATGGCAGATACCTGATCTACTATCGCTTCAAGGAAACGAGAAGTCTCTCCGAGAAAGAGGGCGAGCCGACGGATGATGGTCAGCCGTCTCGCCTTGCGCACCAGAGTTACTATGCGGTTAGCCCGCTTTTCCATCTGAGGCGTCGAAAAATGAAACAACTATTCACTTATTTCTCAGACAAGACGAGTAGACAATACAAATTTGTTCGCTTGTTCGACTATGCAGTTTTTACTGCTCTAATGATTGTCCTAGCCACAGTTGTCATTTCTTCAGGGATGGCGAACATCCAGACCGACTCGATTGATTATTACGCCATTGTGCAAAGGCTGACATCTAATAATGGCAACCCCATAGTTAGAAATCTTCACTTCGTCGAACAACGCTCCCCTGGCTATCCTATTCTTTCGCTGATTCCCTACCACATCACATCGCTCTTCATCGAGCCGTTAGTGCAAACAGAAGAAGTTAGGGATCCGTCAAACCCTGCACAAGTCTCTTCTCTACAACCCCCGACGGAGAGAATGCTCTTGCCTGCCAAGCCGCTTTTGTTCAAAGATGTTTTCTTCAAGAATTTCTATATCGAAGCACAAGACAGTTGGTTTGAGTGGAAAATAATTTCTTCCATGCTGCTCACAGGTTATGGGCTCCTATTTATCGGATTGATTATTACTGTCAAAACTTTGGCATTGGAAAACAAGCCTGTTTTGGGCGCAAGTCTTGCACCGCTTGTGGCAGTCACTTCAAGCGTTTTCATGCACAACATTGTCAACACTCCTGCCTATGCCACGTTAACCGCCTTTGGCATTAGTTGCTTGTTTGGCTACTTTTTTGTGAAGGCGTCTCTAGAAAAGACGCTGTTATCACAAGTCTTGTCAGGTCTCTTTTTAGGGCTTTTGGTGCTAACTCGCCTGGAAACGGTTGTTTTTGCAACCAGCGTGTTTATTTCGCTATTAGTCGTAAGAGCATTTAGGTTCTTGCGCGATTCTGTGTTAGGTGCTTTGGTGGCGGCAGCTATTTTGTTGCTATACAACTTCTCGCAATTCGGCAATCCATTTCATTTAGGAATACTCAGGGGAGACATCAACCTGATTTCTTTTGATTTGGGCTACATATACGCCAATCTCTTCAATCCGCAATCTGGAATTCTATTTTGGTCAACCCTTGCCTCACTCGGTATTATCGGACTTTTCTTAGACGATAAGCGACACACCAAAATACTAGGCATCGGTTCACTAGCCCTGATTGTCTTGATACTAATACGAGTGCCTATCATGTATAACTGCATTGGAGAAGGCACCAGATTGATTGGCGGATTGCCCATCACCTGTCCGGATAACATGGCGGAGATGGTAACTCTTATTCGTTTTGACGCCAATCGGTACATAATAGTTTTGATTCCTTTTTCAATTCTAGGGCTTCGGACGTTGGTTGTGTCAACACCTACACTCTGGCAGGTAATACAACAAGCACTCACCAAGAAACACAAAGCGGGCTAACACGGGCGTGCAGCCGACGTTGCTCCGCTGCGCTCCGCAACGCGGCTGAACCCGACCGATAGGCGGCGAGACGGCTGATCAGAGGATTCGCCAAAGCCGCGGGAGGAAGGGCAATGAAGGTCCTGGTCACCGGGGGCGCAGGATTCATCGGCTCCCATGTGGTGGACGCCCACATCGAGCGAGGGGATGAGGTGGTGGTGGTTGACGACCTCTCAACGGGCAAGAGGGAGCACCTCAACCCCAGGGCGAGGTTCTATCATGTTGACATCCGCGACGATAGCCTGGAGGAGGTCTTCGCTGCCGAGCGACCCGACCTGGTCAGCCACCAGGCGGCAAGGGCGAACGTGCGGGAATCCATGGAGAAGCCGACCCTCTACGCTGAGGTCAACGTCCTCGGCTCCCTCAATCTATTGGAGTGCTGCCGCAAGTACGGGGTGCGAAAGGTTATCTACGCCTCCACCGGTGGTGCGGTCTACGGCGAACCGCATTGCCTCCCCGCGAGCGAAGCTCATCCCACCAACCCCCTTGACCCCTATGGGGCGAGCAAGCACCACGTGGAACATTACCTCTACCTCTATTGCGTCAACTATGGCCTCCCCTATACCATTCTGCGCTACCCTAACGTCTATGGCCCGCGCCAGGACCCTTACGGCGAAGCAGGGGTGGTGGCCATCTTCACCGGGCAGATGCTGCGGGGCGAGCAGGCGGTAATCAACGGAAGCGGCGAGCAGGAGCGGGATTTCGTCTATGTGGATGACATCGTAGAGGCCAATCTCCTGGCTATGGAGAGGGGCGACGGGAGGATCTACAACCTCGGTTGGGGCTTCGGTGTCTCCGTCAACGAGATCTTCGCCAGGCTGAAGGAGATAACCGGCTATCGGAGGGATGCCGTGCATGGGCCACCCAAGCCGGGCGAGGTCTTTAAGATCTATCTTGATGCCAGCAAGGCGCAACGGGAGCTGGGCTGGAAGCCGAGGATCAGACTGGATAAGGGGTTGAGAAGGACTGTGGAATACTTCAAAAGAGGGTATTGAAGGAAAGGGGGATGACTGCGATGTGGAGGTGGATGTTTGGCTTCGCTATGGTTGGTGTGATCGTGGTCCTCTACACTTTGGCGGAGAAAGCCCGACATCGAACCAAAAAGAAGGCCTATCGCGATTTATCCGCTAAGCAGAGGCTCGACGATGCTGCCAGAGACGTTGAAGCCAGCGAGCGGGAATGGTGACCCTACTCTCTGAGAGGTGAAGGCTATGTCTGAGCTGCGTTGGAACCCTCTACTTGAGGAGTGGGTGGTAACGGCGACCCACCGCCAGGAACGTACATTCCTGCCTCCTGAGGGCTATTGCCCCTTCTGCCCCACCAAGCCCGGCGGTTTCCTTACCGAGGTGCCCGCGTCGGATTACGAAATCGTAGTCTTCGAGAACAAGTTCCCCACCTTCCAACGGGAGCCTCCCCCGCCGGCCGTCAAGGGCAGCCAACTCTATCGCGTTGAACCCTCTAAAGGCATCTGCGAGGTCGTCCTTTATTCGCCCCAGCATGAAGGTACGCTGACGGACAAAAGCGTTGAGGAGATATACAAGCTGGTGCTGGTCTGGACGGATCGCTACCGCGAGCTGGGAAGCCTCGATTTCGTCAAATACGTCTACATCTTCGAGAATAAGGGCGAGATAATCGGTGTGACGCTGACCCACCCCCATGGCCAGATCTACGCCTTCCCCTTCATCCCGCCTATCATCCAACGGGAACTGGAGGCCAGCCGTCGGCATCACGAGCGAACGGGGCGTTGCCTCCTCTGCGACGTCATCGGCGAGGAAGTGGCTGATAGCCGCCGCATCGTCGCTGAGAATCCCTTCTTCTTGGCGGTCGTCCCCTTCTACGCCCGCTATCCCTACGAGGTCCACATCCTGACCAAACGGCACCGGCTCTCCCTGAGCGACCTCGACGATGAGGAGCAGTGGGATCTGGCGCGCATATTCAAGGTGGTGATGGTCAAGTACGATGCCCTCTTCGGCTTCTCCTTGCCCTACATGATGAACATGCACCAACAGCCCACCGATGGTCAGAGGCACGATTACTACCACTTTCACATCGAGTTCTATCCGCTGCACCGCACGCGGGATAAGCTGAAGTATCGGGCGAGCACGGAGTCGGGGGCGGGCACCTTCAGCACCGATGCCCTGCCAGAGGAGTGGGCAGCCCAGCTGCGTGCATCTGGAGCTAAGTGAATACTAATGCGCATCGGCATCAACGCCTTCTTCCTAGGGCAACCAACGACGGGGAGCGGGCAGTACATACGCAACTTGTTGGAGGCGCTGGCGAAGGTAGATTCAACAAGCGAATGCCTCTTGTTCAGCCCAGGCTCAATTTGCAAATCGCAAATTGCAAATTGCAAATTAGTTAAGCTTTGGTTCGAGCAGGTGGCCTTCCCCCGCGTCTGCCAACAAGAGGGGGTGGATGTGGCCCACGTCCCCTACTTCGCCCCGCCCTTGCGCCCCACGACGCCGACGGTGGTGACCATCCACGACCTGGTCCCCCTGATCCTGCCAGCCTATCGCGGCCCGCTGCTGGTGCGGCTTTACACCCATCTGGTCTCGGCGGCCGCAAGGCGGGCCGATGCGGTTATCGCCGACTCTGAGGCCTCGAAGAGGGACATCGCGCGCCTATTGGGGATACCGGACGAGAGGGTGCAGGTCATCTACCTGGCGGTGGATGGAAGGTTTCGGCCCATCACGGATAAGGCTCATCTGGAGGATGTGCGACAAAAGTATCGTTTACCTGCCAGTTATATCCTCTATCTCGGCGGCTTCGATCAGCGTAAGAACTTGGCAACATTATTGAGAGCCTTCAAGCGATTGACCTTGGACCTGCAACTCGTCATCGCCGGCCGCTTGCCGGCGCGAGATACGCCCTTCTTCCCCGACCCACGGCGAATGGTGCGAGAGTTTGGCCTGGAGGGGAGGGTAGCCTTCATCGGCTGGGTGCCGGAGGAGGAGAAGCCGGCCCTCTACACCATGGCGAAGCTATTTGTCTTCCCCTCGCTCTACGAGGGCTTCGGTCTTCCCCCTTTGGAGGCCATGGCCTGCGGCACGCCGGTCGTCGCCTCCAACGCGTCCTCGCTTCCCGAGGTAGTGGGCGATGCAGGGCTCCTGGTTGATCCCTGCGACGCGGCTGAATTAGCTGAGGCGATGGCCGCCCTCCTCGACGATGAGCGGCTGCGGGAAGGATTGAGGCAAAAGGGGCTCGAGCAGGCTCGAAGGTTCAATTGGGAGGAGACGGCACGGGAGACGTTGAAAGTGTATCGGAGGGTGATAGGATGGAAGGGATAGCCTTGACTTCCTGCGAGACGGCTATGGGTTGGGTGGGGATAGCACGCTCAGCGCGAGGGTTGTTGGCTTTGATCCTGCCCCGACCTATAAAACAGGCGGCACTTAGGCCGCTCATCGAGCGGTGGGGGCTGGAAGGCATTTCAGACGATCCGGTTTTGGATGACCTGAAGGCAAGGTTGCAACGCTATTTCGCAGGCGAACGCGTTGTCTTCGACGACCCCCTGGACCCGACAGTGGGGACACCCTTCCAGCGCCGCGTCTGGGCGGCCACGCGGGAGATCCCCTATGGGGAGACGCGCTCATACCGCTGGGTGGCCTGCCGAATCGGTTCCCCTGGGGCGGCACGGGCCGTGGGGCAGGCCTTGGCGGCCAACCCCTTCCCCATCGTCGTCCCCTGCCACCGCGTGGTGCAAAGCGACGGCGGCTTAGGAGGGTTCGGGGATAGGCCGGAGTTGAAGCGCCGATTGCTGGAGATGGAAGGCGCGTTGAAACCTTGACGGCTGGGGCTATTGATGATATCGTAGGAGCGGGGTAGCATAATGCGCATCGGCATTGATGCCAGATTGGTCCACTATAGCCAGGCAGGGATCGGGCAGTATATCCTGCGCTTAACGGAGGCGCTGGCCGGTATTGACCATGAGGATGAGTTTGTCCTCCTCCAGAGCCGCAAGGATAGGACCATCATAGTCAACCAGGCCAATTTCCGGCGCAGGTCCCTTTGGACCCCCAGCCATCACCGCCTGGAACAGTGGGTTTTGCCCCTCGAGATTTTCCCCCTCGGCTTAGACGTTCTCCATAGCCCCGACTTCATCCCCCCCTTTCGCCGCAATTGCAGGTCGGTCATCACCATTCACGACCTGGCCTTCCTCCTCTACCCCCACTTCCTCACCAGGGAGAGCGCCCGCTACTATGGCCAGATAGACCAGGCGGTGCGTCACACCGATCACATCATCGCTGTCTCCGAGAGCACCAAGGGGGACATTGTTCGCCTCCTGGGCGTTGCCGAGGACAGGATCACCGTCATCCACGAGGCGGCCAACCCCACCTACCGCCCCATTGACGATCCAAAGGCCCTCGATGAGATCAGGCGAAAGTACGAAATCGTCGGCGACTTTATCCTCTTTGTCAGCACCATCGAGCCCCGCAAGAACCTGCCCACCCTGTTGCGGGCATATCGTCAATTGCTCGATGGCTACCGGCCGGGGGTGAAGCTGGCCGTGGCCGGCGAGCGGGGCTGGCTCTTCCATGAGGTCTTCACCCTCGTCGAGGAGCTGGATCTGGGCGAACACGTCGTCTTCCTCGGCCTCGTACCTGTCAAGGACCTGCTGTTGCTCTACAACGCTGCACGGCTCTTGGTGCACCCTTCCTTCTACGAGGGCTTCGGCCTCCCCCCATTGGAGGCCATGGCCTGCGGCACGCCGGTCGTTGTCTCCAACGTCTCCTCGCTGCCCGAGGTGGTGGGTGACGCGGCCCTCCTGGTTGACCCCAACGACGTCTCAGGTCTGACCTTAGCCATCTGGCGGGTGTTGAGCGACGAGGCCTTGCGCCGCAAGCTTATCGAGCGTGGGTTAGAGCGGGCCAAGCTCTTCTCCTGGGAGAGGGCGGCCAGGGAGACGCTGGCCCTCTACCATCGCTTGGGAGGGTGAGAGTGAAGATCCTCTTCCTCACGCCACAGCTTCCCTATCCCCCCCACCAGGGCACGACGATCCGAAACTACAATCTGATCGTGCATCTCGCTGCAAGGCATGAGGTCCACCTGCTCTCCTTCGTGCGATCGAGGGATGAGCTGGCGCGGGCGACCCCGCTCCGCGAGCGCTGCCGGAGCATCGAAGTGGTGCCTGCTCCTAAACGCTCGCCACTGAAGCGTCTACTTTCCACCCTCTTCTCCCCCCTGCCCGACATGGCCCTGCGCCTCCCCTCAGCGGAATTTCGGGCCAAGCTGGAGGCCTATCTGAGGCGAGAGCGCTTCGATGTCCTGCAGGTAGAGGGGATCGAGATGGCGCAGTACGGCCTATCGCTTATCGCTTATCGCCTATCACCCGATAGCCACGATATGCGATATGCGATACGCGATATGCGATTTGTTTTTGACGACCACAACGCCGAGTACGTATTGCAGCGGCGGGCCTTCGAGACCGATGTGCGTCGCCCCAGCCGCTGGCCCGGGGCCCTCTACTCCTTCGTCCAGTGGCAGAAGCTCCGCCGCTACGAGGCCGAGGCCTGTCGCCGCTTCGATCGGGTGGTGGCCGTCTCCGCAGCCGATGCAGCGGCCTTGAGCTGTCTGGTGCCTGGCCTCTCAGTGACCATCGTCCCCAATGGGGTGGACACCGAATATTTCAAGCCGCAAGGGGCAGGGGGCAAGGAGCAAGGGGAAGATAAAGCTTTGCCTTTTGCCCCTTGCCTCTTGCCCCTTGTTTTCACCGGTAAGATGGACTTCCGGCCCAACGTTGACGCCGTCCTATGGTTCTGCGATGAAGTGTTGCCTCTAGTGCAGAGGGAGATACCCACCGTCCACTTCTACATCGTGGGCAGGGACCCAAACCGCCGCGTGCTGTCCCTGAAGGAGAACCCAAAGGTCACCGTCACCGGCTATGTGGAGGACGTAAGGCCCTACATCGCCCGGTCGGCGGTCTACGTCGTCCCCCTGCGCATGGGGGGAGGCACGCGCCTCAAGGTCCTGGAGGCCATGGCCATGGGCAAGGCCATCGTCTCCACCTCCCTGGGCTGCGAAGGGATCGAACTCACCTCCAGGGAGCTGGCCATCGCCGATATTGCGGAGGAGTTCGCGGGGCAGATAATAGGGCTCCTGTGCGATGAGGCAAGGCGGCGGGTGCTGGGCCAGGTCGCCCGCCGCCTCGTTGAGGCCTGTTACGATTGGCGCTTCATCGTGCCCAAGATGGAGCAGGTTTATGAAGGGTGAAAGAGGCAAGGGCTTCGCCCAGGTGGCCGACGCCCTGGTCCAAAGGCATGGGGTTAGGGGTGATCCTCACCTGATGAACAGTCTCGCCGTTGTGCCCTTAAGCCGCTATGGCCCATAGGGCGAGACTGTTCGTCACCGGCTCGGAGAGGGAAAGGCCTCTAGTGCAAACGAGAGGAAAGGGGTGTGGCTAGGGTTTACCTTGGTTTAGGCTCCAATCTTGGCGACCGTGCGGGGAACATCGAGAGGGCCCTGCGGATGCTCAGCGAGGGGGTGAGGGTAACCGCCAGGTCGTCGCTCTATGAGACGGAGCCGGTGGGGTTGAGGGATCAGCCCTGGTTCCTCAACATGGTCTGCGCCGGCGAGACGGACCTTGACCCCCAGGCCCTGCTGGACTTCGCGAAGGGCATCGAAGGGGCGATGGGGCGGGCGGAAACCGTGCGTTTCGGCCCTCGCCTCATAGATATTGACATCCTCTTCTACGATGACCTCGTCCTCAAGACCCCCGACTTGGAGATCCCCCATCCCCGCCTCGCCGAAAGGGCCTTCGTTCTCGTCCCCCTGGCCGAGATCGCCCCCTATCTGGTGCATCCCCTCCTCGGCCTGACGGTGCGGGAGATACTGGAAAGAGCTACTGGTCTGGAGGAGGTCCATCTGATTAGCTGTCTCGCTGCCCATCCGCATGGAAACTCTAGCGCATAGGGCGAGACAGCTAATCACCGAGTCCCATGTTCGTCCTGCTCAGGATAGCTTTCAGCAAGCTTCTCTCCTTGGCTATTCAGCTTTGGAGAGGATACGGCAGTTGGGTGATCTGTCAAGTGCACTGACGAATTTGGGCGATGCGAGTCGCTTTCTAAGAGGGTTGACCGAGGGAATCGTTTTCGTCCGAAACCTTAAAATTTCATTTGGGCGGTATCCGGTACAGTATCAAGTCAAATGAAAATGTTACCGAAATGGGATCGTTCGGTCAAAAGATAATGTTACCGGGCTGTCTGCTCCTATCTGCAGAATTGCAAGGAATCCCAGCGTTTGATAGACGTCTTCGCTTTGCCCGGGGACAGCGCCAGGCAAGGAGGAGATGTAGTCGATCAGGTCGTAGATCTCTTGCC
>Ga0315314_1004726_pt1 | contig 10101 bp, 6 predicted proteins | sample TDP9_MG_FD_203631 | JGI IMG/M metagenome (GOLD analysis project Ga0315314, IMG submission 203631) | Freshwater sediment microbial communities from Lake Towuti, South Sulawesi, Indonesia - TDP9 | ecosystem: Environmental > Aquatic > Freshwater > Lake > Sediment | place: Indonesia: South Sulawesi... | reverse complement strand
CATTCACCTGATCGCAAATAAGATTCACGACATGGGCGGTCACGGAATCTACTTGACGGATAATCTGGTCCACAACTCCGGGCCAGCGAATATCCGAATTGAGCGAAACGAGATCCGTGGATGTGCCGGCAACGGGGTCCGGCTCGATAAAGCCCACGACAACATTTCAATAATCGGCAACAACATCCAGGGGAACATCAGCTTCGGCATCTACGTGGATCTCGGGACGGGCGCGATCAACACCGTCATCGAGCGAAACACGATGGCTGGCAATGTTGAGGGCGGGATCGTTCTGCTTGGGGCATCTTTGGTTAAAATCCTTCACAACGAACTGGAGCAACAGGCTAACCCAATCACCGGGACCAACCAGGCTATGATCGACGTGCGTGGGCCGGCTGTCGGGAATGCTACCATCCCGATCATCGAGGGCAATAATATCAACGGGGACTCGACCGGAGCGGCACCATATCTCATCCGTCTAGACAATGTTACCGGTGCTTGGGTCCGGCACAACCAGTTTGTCTACGGCAATTGCGCGGTCCAGATTACCGGAGACGCCCAATCCAGTTTGGTCGAGTCGAACATCTACGTGCCAGTTACCGGCGTCTTCCCGACGTACCGCCGGATCTGCGGCAGCGCCGCCGATGGCTTAGTCAATACCTTGACGGTCAGAGATGATGCAGTCGAGCAAGTGAAACCCATCAACCGCCGTCCAACGAGCACCAGCCACATCACGGATTCTGTCTGGAACATGACCTACGCGCGAAGTCTGTACCAGATAGTCTCCGGGCCAAATGGTCAGTTGCGGTTGTTCTACGGTATCTCGGCTGCCGACAACGACCCCCTTGCCTCAGTTGACCTCTACGTACCCGGCTCAGCAGCGACCGGCACGGTGAACACGAACGGAACCGCTGTGACCAGAGTAAGCGGCACTGCGTTCTCCACGGACTGGGGAGGAAGCCCCATCATCATCAACAGCAACTTCTTTGTCATTGCCAGCGTCGCAGGAGCGAACAACCTCACTTTGGCCGAGAGCGCCGGGGTGTCCGGTAGTGTCGCCTACACGCACTATAACTACCTTAAGCTACTGAGCGGCACATTCGCCGCGGGCATCGCCACACCCCGTCCGCTAACCGTGAATCTAAACGTAGCCGGGGACGCGCGGGCGTTCACGGCCGATCAGAGTGCTCTCGATTCTGCGTCATTTCTGGAATTGGTAGGCAGAGCGCCCGGCGGCGCGAAAGCAGCGGCACAAGTTGCGGCCACCACAACGGGCGGCTTGGCGCTAATTTCTGGCGCGACACCGGGGACCAAAGGCACAACTCGGTTCCTGCTGGAGCCGACGAATGGCTATGTCGGCATCAACTCTGTCCCGTTCGGAGGAGCACCCAGCTATTTCCTCCACGTCTTTCGCGTGACCGATGGCGATGTGGTCGGCTTCACGGATGCCACCGGCACCTGCACGGTAAACCCGAACAACACGGCGCTGATCTGCGCCTCGGACGAGCGAATGAAGAAGAACATCACGCCTTTGGATGAAAACGACGCACTGGCGCGCGTGCTCAGACTGAGCGGTGTGGCGTTCGACTGGAAAAGCGGCGCGGCGCCTTCCCGCCACGTGGGGCTTGTGGCCCAGGACGTGGAGACAGTCATCCCGGAGGCCGTCCACGAATTCGCGGACGGGACGAAGGGTGTAGCTCAAACGGCACTGATCCCGTATCTGATCCAGGCGATCAAGGCGCAACAACAGGAGATCGAGCAACTGAAGGCAAAAGCAGGCCGATGAATTACGACCGAAAAAGCCGACGGTTCGAGTGTGCGGGCCTGAACCTTAGCCGGGCCGTCGATGACATGCCGGCCAGCAAGTACCCGATCCTGCGGAATGTGCGCGTGGTGCAGCAGGGCGTGATCGAGGCCCGGGAGGGGATAAGCAGGATCAACTCCGAACCGCTGGATCAACTCAATGTGCATTCGATCAGGAGGCTGAACGACACAACGCCCAGCGCCTTATGGACGCGCGTGGTCGGAGGCGGGAGTAAGATCTACACGGGCCAGACTGAATTTACGGAACGAGACGCCGGTTACAGTGGCAACCCGCTCTCGTTGATCCTCTTCCGGCCGGAACGGAGCCCGCAACCGTGGATCTATGTCGCGGACGCAAACAAACTCCGCAAGATCCGGTGGGACGGGACGAACTACGCCGTCGGTATCGCGCCGCCGACAGCCGCACCTGGCGCTGAGTTGGCCGGTGTTCCGCTCTACAACATCCTCTCGGAGTTCGACGCCGTGGGCACATGGGTAAACGGCGGTACGGCAGGTGCAATTTCGGCAGCGGCGCGGGTCAATACCACAATCGCGCGCATCCTGTACGACTCGGGCATAACGGGCTGGTGCCTGATCCAGCCGACGGCGAGCGATGAGGGCATTCAGGTTGGGATGCGTCTGATCGTCAATTCCGGCGGGGGCACGGCCGAAACCGTCACGGTAGAAGAGATTCACCGCCCGATCTCGAACACGTCGATAGTTGCGATCTCCTACGATTCAGGCGTAACGGGACTGTGCACCGTGCAACTGGCAACGGCGACCAAGGGTCTGGCACGGAACTCCCTTCTTCTACTGGACCCCGGCGGCGCCGCCCAAGAAGCTGTGCGCGTGCTGTCGGTGACCGAAGGCCCAGATGGCAACTATTCGCTCCGTTGCTCGACGGTGAACACGCAGGTGGCCGGCGCGATCGTCAACGGCTTGGCGGCCTTCCGGTGCTACTGCGCCAACAATCATGCGGCGACCGAAACTCTGACGACGAATTATCTCCAGACGACTGTCACGACGGGTGCGGGACATATGACCCTGGCGGCGGTCTTCGACCTCTCGCGCATCGGCACCCGGCCTACGCAACCGGACGACCGACTACACATTTCCATCTCGGTCGATAACCCGGAGAACGTCTCCGAGGCCAAGATCCTGCTGGACTGCGACAACGCCACGAACGACTTTACGCAGAACTTCTTCTTCGCGGCGCTCCGGGCAGCGGATCTCACTCCGTCAGTCGAGAACATCCTGACGGTCCCAACAATGCGGCAACGCGCGATCCAGCGCAAGCTGCTCGACCAGTATGGGACGTGGAAGTACCGGGAGCCCGACATGTTGGGCCTGGAACAGGGCGAACAGGAGGTTCCCGCGGAATACTGGCCGGTCGCAGAGGAGGCGATAACCGGCGCCTCCCAATGGACGGAACTGTTCCTGAAGGTCAGCGACCTGAGCCGGGTAGGATCGGATGCGACACGCGGGCTGGCAAACGTGGCCGCCATCAGGATCTACCTCAGTGTCACGGCGGCTACAGTGCTGAGGGTCGATGCCTGGTGGCTCGGCGGGAGCTACGGGCCGATGGCGGCGGCCGGAGCGCCGGATGTCGGGCTCTCCGCCGGAGCATTGGGCACGCCGTACAAGTATCGCTATCGCTACCGTTCGAGTTCGACCGGCGCGAAAAGCCTGCCCGGACCCGAAACCCGGTACGGGCTCACACCGCGGCGCCAGCGGGTTACGCTCACGGCTACGGTCTCCGCCGATCCGCAGGTGGACAAAATCGACTTCGAGCAATTCGGCGGGAGTTTCAATGAGTGGAGGTACATCGGCACGACGCAGAATTCCGGCAGTCCAAGTTTCAACCATGACCTGCCGGATGAGGAGATCGAGAATAATCCCGCTCTGGAGACGGATGCCTTCCAACCGTTCCCGATTGCGGACTTGCCCAAATCCGGCACGTGCAACGTCCGTGGGACAAGGGTGATATGGGTCAGCGGGGATAACTTCAACACGTCCTGGGCGCGCGGCACCCCAATCAAGATCAACGGCGTGCCCTACGAGTTGTACACTCAGCCGGCCTCGACGACCGTGCTGGAAACACGCCAGAACGTCGGCAACCTGGCCGGCGCGACTTGGGTGATCGAGGAACCGATTCTGCTGGGCCGACCCCTGCCGATCATGTGGGGCCCGCTACCGGATACAAACATGATGTTCGCGTGCGGGGACGACCGCAATCCGGGGACGATCTACGCCACAAAAGGCAACGATCCCGATTCGGCGCCCGAGAGGTACAAACTCGAAGTCACGCCGCCGGGGGAGCCGCTCATGGGCGGGTGCATCTATGACGGGAAGTGCTATGCAGCCTCCAGTGAGCGCTGGTTTTGGATCCGCGTAAATTCTGAAGGTCCGAACGTTCTTGAGGCGCAAGACCTTCCAGTAGGAGTTGGTCTGTTTGCCAGTTGGGCAATCAGTGCGAACAGCAAGGTGCGGTTCCTGGGTAAGGACGGGATTTACGAGACGACCGGCGGCCCGGCTACATCGCTCACTGATACGGACCTGTACGCGCTCTTCCCGCATGAGGGCGTTGCCGGCGTGGCAGTCAACGGCTTCAATCCGCCGGACATGACCCAGCCGGCGTCGTTGCGGCTACACGAGTACGACGGTTTGCTGTACTTCGACTACGTGGACACGGCGGGCACCCGCCAAACGCTGATTTACGACGGCGAACTCGGCGGATGGTTCCCCGACACGTACACGCCCGGCCAAATATTCCATTACGGCGAGGAAGGCGAGGGGATACACGCGCTCCTCTCTGGTGGTCCAGACGGGAAAGTATACCGATCCGGCGGATACGCCGATGGCGATTCGGTCATCGCCTGCCAAGTCAGGACAGAGAGTTGGAACTGCGGCGATGTCCGCGCCAAGAAGAAGTGGGGAGACCTCGTTGTTGATCTCGATCCGGCCGGGGCTACGGTGACCGCGCAGCCAGGATTTAACAAGTACGGAACCCTAACGACCGCAGGCAGCATTTCCTCCATCGGCCGCTCGCCAGTAGTCGTAGAACTCTCAGGGCAACTCGCCATCGATCTGGCACTCGATCTGTCGTGGTCGTCATCGACGGTGCGACCGAAGGTGTACGGCTGGGAACCGGCTGTCATCCCACAGCCCGAAGACATCTACAAACGCACGACGGACTGGATCGATCTCGGCGGGTCGACCTTCCTGCAAGGCATACACCTGGAGGCGGACACGGGAGGCACAGCGCGGACAGTGCAAGTCCAGTACGACGGAGGCGCAGTCGGGGACACCATCACGGTGAACCACGACGGCCAAATCGAGAACGGGTACAGCTTCGCGGTTCCGTTCATCGCGCACAAGATCCGACTGAGTGCCACGGACGGCGGAGCGTGGCGGTTCTACGGCCTAAAGCCGGTAGGTGAGCCGGTTCCTGATCTTGCTACGACTTGGGAGACGCAGGAGACAACGCACGATCTCCCCGGTTATCACCATCTCGGCCCATACGCCTACATCGCCCACGCCTCAACCGCGGAAATCACGATGCGCGTGACAGTGGGCAACACGACGTACGCTTACGCGATACCGAGCAGCGGCGGGTCCTACGAGAAAGCCCGGGTGCTCCTGGAGCCAATGAAGGGCAAGGCAAGGAAGTACAGATTCGCAAGCGCGGAAGGATTTCGGCTCTTCCAGCGAGATTCTGAGGTACTCGTTAAGAGTTGGGGAGATCCGGGGCCGTACAAGGTGGTGAATCCTTTCGGGGATTTGCACCGTGAGAGCGGCGCCAAAATATGAACTGAGGAGAAACAATGGCTTACCTCGCTTACGTGGCCGCCACGGTGACGTTGACGGCCGCCAACACAAATTACAGCCTCCTGGCACTGCTTCAGGCGATTGAACCCAACTGCCCGCCGACCGCCCGCGAAGTTGTGATCCAATCTCACAGCGGCAACGGTTCAGCCGTGTTGGTAGGCGACGCCAATCTGACTGCGCTCCGATGCGGCTACGAACTTGGCGTCGGACAGAGCCGGACGTACCGCTCGGGGATCCAACACGTGCTGATCGGTTCGCTCTTCGCGCGCTCGGCAGGCGCGGCACAAAAACTGAATGTGGAGGTCATGGGCGCATGAAGAAATTACGCGGACCGCTTCTGGCCCTCGGGCTGTTGATGCTGCTCATGCTCGTGCTGACTGAGCGGGCCGGCAGCCAGATCGAAACGCGAACCGCTTACCACATCCGGTTTGGGGCTTCTCTGCCAACCACCTGCAAGCCGACGACCGGGGATGTCTTCTTCAAAACAGCCGCAACGGTCGGAGTCTACTCCTGTACGGCGACGGACACGTGGACCTACCAGGGCACGGGCGCCGGCGGGCCGCCCACTGGTGCAGCCGGTGGCGACCTTGCTGGTACGTACCCGAACCCAACTCTGGGGTCCACCGGTGTTACGCCAGCCACTTACGGCAGCGCGACTCAAGCGGTAGTTATTGTTGTCGATGCCAAGGGGCGCATAACGGGGGCGTCAAACGTGACGATCTCCGGCGTCGCGCCTGGCGGCGCAGCGGGTGGGGAGTTGACGGGCAACTATCCGAATCCTACCCTGACGACTTCCGGGGCTTCCGCGGGAACCTACGGCGCTGCAACAAAGGCCATTGTCGCCACCGTCGACGCCAAGGGCAGGATCACGAATGTTTCGGAAGTCACGATCACAGGAGTAGTACCCGGCGGCGCAGCGGGTGGGGATCTTACCGGGACGTATCCGAACCCGACCCTTGGGGCCAGCGGCGTAGTGGCAGGCACATACGGAAGTGCAACACAGGTCCCGGTGGTGGTTGTTGACGCGAAAGGCCGCATAACGGGCGTCTCGAATGTGACCATCTCGGGAGTAGCACCTGGTGGGGCGGCAGGTGGGCAACTCGCAGGCACATACCCGAACCCTACTCTCTCCGCGGCCACGACCGGCGGGCGCGTCATCACAGCCTCGGGAGCCGGGACCATCGCAGAGCAGTCGAACTTCACTTATACGAACGGGCAACTGATAACGAACGCCACCACCCCCGGGGAGGTCATGGGCTTCCGTGTTGAGCAAACTAACAAGGATAGCAACGTCTGGAGCGAACTGGTTGGCAGGGATGCGGGAGACAATCGAAAGGCGGCGCAGGTTGGCACGAGCGGATTGGGTACTGTTTGGATGGCGGGCGGGGCGACCCCGGGGACAATGGGGACGCGGATACTCTGGGTGACTTCGACAGGTGTCGGTGCCGGTCCCGGCAACGCGCTGCCCTCCGGGACATTTCAGGTGTTCGATAACACGGCCACAACCGGTATCACCGTACATAAGATTAAGGCCGGTGCCGGCCAAAGCACCAACAACCTCCTTGAGATCCTTAGCAACGCGGATGTGGTTCTCACCTTCATAGATAGCTCGGGGGGGATGGCCCTACCCTACATTAAAGTCAATCAGTTGGGTGGTTCGGGCAATCAATTTGTCTGTGTGGACAACAACGGATTGCTGTACAAGTCGGGGGCGGCGTGCTTGTAATCATTCTCGTGCTTTTCGGGTCACTGCTCGGGGCGCAAAATCAGTCTCCAGCGGTCGGTGCGCCTACCATGGGTTGCACGTCCGGTCAGGAATACTTCCAGTCGGACGCCGCTGACGGGGAGAACAAATGGTTCTGCAACGCGAAGGGCGTGTGGGTGCAACTCGTACCGGCGGGGGCAAGCATCCCGACTGGTTCTATCCTGTTGATCGTTTCCGGCTCATGCCCATCCGGGTTCGAGGAGGAATCGTCGCTCAACGGCAAGACGCTCTTGGGGACGCTGGCCGGGAATAAGGACATCGGGACGAGCGGAGGTAGCGATACGCTCACGGCCTCCGGGACAGTGAGCCAGCCGACGTTCACTGGCAACGCTGGGGTTACCTCATTGGTCAGTGCCGGGACGCCCAGCGGGACAGTGAGTCAACCCACGTTTACCGGGAACACCCTGAGCGGAGGCAGTCGTAAAGGAGGCACATCCAACCCAGCCAGCATCATCGAGAACGGTGCGGCGGTCACGGGGACGATATCCCAACCGACGTTCACAGGGAACGCGCTCGCCGACCATCAGCACTCGCTCACGCCAGCCGGGGCGATCTCACAACCGACGTTCACAGGGAATCAAGCGGACAATCGGAGCGCCTACGTGAAGGTGATTTTCTGCCGCAAGTTATGAAGACCGAAGGAGGTTAAGAAGATGAAGTTCACATCGAGGGTGCAGTTGGTCTTGCACCTGCTGACGATCTTGGCCGGCTTGGGTGTGGCAGTCTCAGATCTGCTGCCGGAGGAGCAGCGCATCTACGTCCTCGCTGTCACCGGGGCGATCCAAGCCTTTCTCGCCAAGATTGGGACGCTCTACAACCCGGATGGGACGCCGGCCGAACTGCCATGGAAGAAGTGAGGATCTCGCCCATGCGTCTGGTCGCATTCCTTCTGTTGGTCGCTTTTCGTCTCTCTGGGCAAACCGCCTGCGCGACGGCGACCTACATACAAACCGGTGACGCTCTCCCGGCCACCTGCTCTAAGTCGCTCGGGGAGGTTTTCCTCAAAACGAGTTCAGCCGTGGGCCTGTACTTCTGCCGGGAAGACAATACCTGGGCGCACATCTCCGGGATAAGCAGCACCACGGCCTCGACGCCGTGCCAGATGACTTCGACCGGACTGACGTGCGGCACCGTAGCTTCTGCCTTCGCCCTGACGATCCAAGCTGGCGCGGATCAGGCCGGGTTGCGACCTTTCGAGGTGAAGAACCAGTGGGGCCAACGACCCGTCTGGATAAGCCCGGCCGGGAATCTCTTCGGTCATGCCCTCTACGTGACGAGCTTGGTGAGCTCGCCAGGTGTGGTTAACCTCAAGAGGGCCGCGCTAATCTCGGTTGCCGTCTCGGGCTTGCCGACCTGCGATGGAAGCGCGGAGGGGACGGTAATGGCAGTGAATGATTCAACCACCGCAACCTGGGGTCAGGCAGTAACCGGGGGCGGCGCAAACAAGGTCATGGCCTACTGCAACGGATCTGCCTGGACCGTGGCGGCCAAGTGAGGAAGTGATGATGAAGGATCTCTGTCTGTTGGCGGCGATGGCGATGGCGTCTTTTGGGCAGACATTTTCGTACCTGCCATGCAACCCGAAAAGGTGCGCAAGCGGCGGGAAGTTTCCGGCGAACTCCCTCTGCGAGGTGCTGGGCGAGATACCGCTCGCCACATTGATTGCACCGAGCACGGGCTGTTCCTACCGTGACAGCAACTTCGGTTTCGATCTCAGGATCATGACCCCGGTGGGATACCGGCACTCTTATGCGATGCCCAGCGCATTCAGCGCCACCGGAAAATACCTCAGCATATTCGCCGCCGCCGGCGGTCATTACATTCTTGATCGCGCGTCGGCTACGATCCTTCCCGGCAAGCGATCGTACAGCGTGGGCGGCTACGTTTCCTGGGATGGTGTGGACGATGACTACTTTTACTACCTTTACGGCCCGCAGATCCGAAGACATCGCGTTTCGCTAAACCAGAGCGAAATCTACATCGATTACTCTGGGGCACCGTATTATCTGCTTTCTTTGAAGACCGGGGGCATGGGCGACACGACGAGTGACAACTGGTTCTCCTTCTACGACAAGGACAGGAAGGTCATCTGTGCCGTGAAGCTCGACACGAAGCAGACGTACTGCTCTAACTACGTCAACGACAGCCCGGAACTGGGGTGGGGCGAGGGCGGCGCACAGGGCGCCTTCGTAGCGAAGCGCGTTGATTCGCTCACCGGCAAGCGGTACGTCGTCATGACCGACGCACCAGCGCTCGGCCTGTGGTCAATCAACGAGCCCGGCGTGAAACTGGACTTCGTGACGCGGGGCCCTGAGCTCTCCGGGAACGGGGACGGAATATGTCAACTCGGCGAGGACTGCCTCGGGAACGAGCATCTTGATTTTTCGAGCGATGCAAGCGGGCTGCAACAATTGGTGGAAGACGGCTCATCGATGGACGCCACGCCGGGGCTTTCGGTGGTAATGTTTCACTTAGGGAAGGAGAAACAGATGGCCGTACCCGCCAGCAAGGGAGGCGGGAAGACGGAGGTGTTCTTTCTTCACCCGACACAGAGCATTTGGCCCGCCAAGCACTTCGCGTGCGCGAAGGCTTCGCCGTGGTGCGTGACTTCGCTGTACCCAAATACGGCGCGAGCGGACGACAACTTGAACACCCCGTTCACACCTACGAGTTACAGGGGTGAAGTAATCATGTTTCGCGCGGGA
>Ga0315314_1004725_pt1 | contig 10103 bp, 9 predicted proteins | sample TDP9_MG_FD_203631 | JGI IMG/M metagenome (GOLD analysis project Ga0315314, IMG submission 203631) | Freshwater sediment microbial communities from Lake Towuti, South Sulawesi, Indonesia - TDP9 | ecosystem: Environmental > Aquatic > Freshwater > Lake > Sediment | place: Indonesia: South Sulawesi... | reverse complement strand
ATGTAGATAAAGAAGTGGGACAATAACATCAAGCATGTTTATTCTAAAATGTAAATCTCTCTATGATACTAACTGATAGATAAGTTGCAAGCCGAAGGTTTTGGTTATTGAGAATAAATCAACTAATAACAAAGAAATAGCGCTTTATATCCATCGTGTCTTAATTTCCTTCATGGATGTCAAGTGAGGGTCGTTAGTAACACAATCAGCCTTCAGAGATTTTGCAGTTGCAGCTATTATCGCATCAGCCATTGGAACACGATACTTATGCCAAATAAGAGCCGCTTCTCTAGCTACCATTTCTGTTACAGCCATTGCCTTAAAGTCCTTTCTAAGAAGAGCTATTCTTAGATCAGCTACTTCTCTTCCATCGGTCTGGAGGGTCAATTTGAAAACTTCATAGATCGTAATTGCCGAAATAAACTTGGCATGTCTAGCGGCGAGCTCTTGCTTTATGCTTTCTATTTCATCTCGGGTCTTTGAATAGTAGAGGGCAGCGAAGAAACGTGTATCATATACACTTTTCTTCCTAACGGTCATCTTCCTCTCTCATCTTATCCAATAACTCGAAGGCAGCCTTGCTATCTACCCGCCCAGAGCCTATAAGGTCAAATGTACCAACTTTCTTCTTAAGGATAATTCCTTCTGTTGACTCCAGGACCTCCAGCCGAGTTCCCTCAGTGATCTGATACTTTCTCCTTATCTCTATGGGGATTGTGGTCTGACCACGGCGTGTTACTACAACTTCCATCATGATTCTACCCATGCTATCTTCGATCATCCTACCTATAAATATTCCTATAATTAAAAAGTAGGAATGTCAAGATGCAGGATATAAAGTTATAATTCTTTTACTTTCTTTGCTATAGCATCCCCAACCTCGCTTGTCTTAGATTTGCCACCAAAGTCATAAGTCCTAACTTTTCCCTCTCTCAATATTTCTTCTACTGCTTTCTCAACTTTTATGGCTGATCTTTCAAGCCCCAAGTCCTCCAGCAATAGGCAACCTGCCAAAATCGTTGCAATAGGGTTTACCTTATTCATTCCCTTATATTTTGGTGCAGAACCATGAATAGGCTCGAACATGGATGTGCCTTTTGGGTTTATGTTTCCTCCTGGAGCAAAGCCTAATCCTCCTTGAATCATGGCACCTAAGTCTGTAAGAATGTCTCCAAATAGATTAGGTGTTACAACAACTTCATACCACTCAGGATTCTTTACAAACCACATGGCAGTAGCATCCACAAAGGCAAATTCATATTTGATATCAGGATAATTTTTTGCAACTTCTTCAAGAGTTCTTCTCCAAAGACTGTAAACATGAGTCAAGACATTTGCTTTATCGACTCCTGTAACTTTTTTTCGATTATGCTTCTTTGCATATTGGAAAGCGTATTCTATGACTCTTCTTGCACCTTTTCTGCTTATAACTCCTAGCTGATAAGCTATCTCATCGGCATCAGATTCTATATCTAAACCAAAGCGAATATGATAAATCTCTCTAATTAAATCTAATTCATGCCTAGTCTTGCCTTTCTTTGCATTACCACCAAGACCTATGTAAAAGTCCTCTGTGTTCTCTCTTACAACTATAAATTGAACATCACTAGGCTTCTTGTCCTTTAATGGTGTTGGCACTCCTTCATAGAGCTTGATAGGTCTAAGGTTGACATATTCATCAAGGTAAAAGCGAAGCCTCAACAATATGCCCAATTCGAGAATGCCTGGTTCCAATCTAGGGTCTCCGAAGGCGCCAAGATAGATCGATTTGTACTTTTTCAGTCCTTTAAGAGCTTCTTCACTTATCAGCTCTCCTGTAGAAAGGTAATGATCTGCACCATGAGGGTAATCGATCCATTCTATATCGAAGCCATCCACCTCTGCAACAGCATCAAGGACTTTCTTACCCTCAGCTATAACTTCAGGACCAACACCATCTCCAGCTATAACAGGAACCTTGTATGTGACCATATTTTTACCTTCAATCTCCACGTCCTAAATTGGCTAAATAAATACGTTATTGATAATAGCTTTCTAAAACACCATAGATAGGAAATTTTAATAAATGAATGCTCAACGTTAAGAGATGATCGAGTTGATGAGCAAAGCTCCAAAAGATTACTATAATAAAGTCTTCCAACTTGTAGAGCAACATCATAGATGGTTCTCCAATTGCATACCTCTTGTAGCAAGTGAAAACATACCAAGCCCGGCAGTCCGTGAAGTTATGATGAGTGACTTCGGGAATAGATACGCCGAAGGTTGGCCGGGCGAGAGGCTCTACGCAGGGTGCACCTATATCGATAAAGTTGAACTCATAGCCATAGAATTAGCGAAGAAGCTCTTCAGAGCAGAGTTTGCAGATGTTAGACCCGTATCAGGAGTTTGTGCCAACCTAGTGGTATACACGGCTTTTACAGATGCTGGAGATACTATGTTCTCTCTATCCATACCCAGTGGCGGGCATATATCTACTGGTAGAAAGTCTTTAGGAGGGACTGCAGGTAATGTCTCAAGATTAGATGTTGAATACTTTCCTTTTGATGTTGATGAGATGAATATAGATGTAGATGAGACGAAGAAGAGGGTAAAGCAGGTAGTCAATGAAGGGAAGAAGGTAAAGTTAGCCATGCTTGGTGGCTCTGTATTGACTCAGCCTCATCCAGTTAAGGAGCTTGCAGATTTATTCCATGAAGTTGGAGCAAAAGTCTGCTATGATGGAGCTCATGTGGCTGGATTGATAGCTGGAGGTTTGTTCCAAGACCCCCTTGGAGAAGGAGCAGATGTGATGAGCATGAGCACTCATAAGACTTTATTCGGTCCTCAAGGAGGATGTGTATTATCCTTTGATAAATATGCTGATCTGATAAAAAGAGCAACTTTTCCATCAAATGTAAGCAATCATCATCTACACCATGTCTGTGGGAAGGCTATAGCTTTTGCCGAGTTCTTAGAGTTCGGTAAAGATTACGCTTCACAAGTTGTAAAGAATGCCAAAGCATTGGCTCAATCTCTTTATGAAAGAGGTTTTCAAGTCTTAGGAGAGAGAAAAGGTTTCACTCAATCCCATGTAGTATTAGTCGATATAACAAAATATGGCTTAGGAGGGGATTTGGAGAAAAAGTTGGAGAGAACAAACATAATCTTGAACAGAAACTTGTTGGCTTACGATTTGAAATACAATAGGCATTACAAGAATCCTGGGGGCATAAGACTAGGTAGCCAAGAGTGCACCAGACTAGGCATGAAAGAAAATGATATGGAACATATTGCTGAGTTGATAGCAAGAGTTGTGGTTAAGGGAGAGGATCCTGAAAGGGTAAAAAAGGATGTCATAGATTTCCGCAAGAATTTCAAAAAGGTACATTACTGCTTTGATTCTCTTAGAGAAGCTTATGAATATATCAGGATACGTTAGCCTTAGTTTATTGATAGAATTTGATCTTATCCTCTCAAAACTTTGAAAAACCAATGAAGGATGTCTATTTCCGTCACTATCCCTACTAACCTTCCTCCCCTCATTACTGGCAATCTCCTTATGTTCCTTGTCTGCATGAGAGCCAGAGCTTCAGTGATAAAAGTGTCCGGCATTACTGTCAAAACAGGGCTTGTCATAACTTCACCTACAAGAGTTCTATCTATATCTATATCCTTGATCTTCTTTAAGACGTCCCTTTCGGTCAATATGCCTACAACTTTACCATCTTCTACAACAACAACGCTACCCACATTTTTGGTTATCATGATATCGATGGCCTTCTTTATATTGTCAGATGGTGCAACTGTAACGACTTCAGGCCTCATGATTTCACTCACTTTATTTAGCATAGTTACCTCACTTAAGCTATTTTAGAGAGACGCTAATATAAATAATACATTAGATATATGTAAAAGAAAATCTAAATAACCTTCGCTAGGTTTATAATACATCTATCAACCAAAGAACTCTGTAAGCTCGAGTTGAGTTCCCTCTTTCTTCGAAACGAATAGAGATGAAAGTTCCTCGGATGCTATCTCAAAGCGACTTCTCACATATTCGCCAACTTTAAACTTCTCAGATAGCTTTAACCCAAGGTTTAGATACTTTTCTATAGAAGCCCTAGTAACAGTAGGTTGCAACTCTCCACCACAATTCAAGCACACTCCTTTTAGAGGAATGCGACGATGTTGCTCCCCACATGATTTGCAACGAAAATTCTGAGATGTGTATGCCTTCATATTTCCAATAACATCTGGAAGGATATGGGTCTTCAAGACTGAAGATACAACCTCGTTAGGGTCTACTGCATTGATTTTCATAGCCAACTCTATCTGCTTTTCTAGTTTCTCGGAGAAGGACTTTAAAGTTGAATAAGTGTTCCTATTTCTTTCTACATATATAGTACTAGTATCATGTGTGAATTTCAGACCATAAAACTGGTTTTCATTCTTCAGCCTATTCTTGATGATGTCTATGGCTTTGGTAAGAGTGTGAGGGGGCTCGTTCTTCATCGAAGATTCATAGAGAATTATAGGATAATCTTCCGCTACATCTAGGTTATGGGCTTGCTCATCAACCTCACTGGGTATGATGATGCTTTGTAGCAACAATGGAGCGTCCATCAATCCTCCAATCTGAGATGGTAGAAATTCTTTCGAAAAATTCAAGAATATATCCATTAAAAGCATTACAGAATCGCTATCGCCATCACAATCCCTTCTCTTTGCAGCATGCCAATATGGGTGAGCAAAGCAAACCTGTGAATCTGTGAAGCCTATCACTCGACCTATTATGCCTACTGAAGTGTGAGGAGCCAATCCAACGATAAGGCAACCTAAAAGGTCTTCTATAGAATTTGCATTGTAGTATGGTTCTCTATCGTATAGATTAACCAATAAATCATCGATGAACTTCGATACCCTCAATAGATGCTGACCAGCCTCTAAAGGCAGGATTACATCTTGGACAAAAAGCTCTAAGAGCTGATCTTCTGAGCTAAAAGGTTTTCCATGGCCATCTTTTTCATATCCCAACTCTTTAAGCTTCTCAACTGAAGTGTTTATCTGTGATGGTTTAAAATGAGTCATCACAGCATTCGTAGCATCGAACCTTATAGTGCCATCTTTGTAGACGGATAAATTGTACTTTTGACGCAATATGCCCTTCTCCAATCTTTCTGGGATGCGGGTGGTGCTTATGAGGCCTTTAACACCTTTTAGTGGAGGGGAGGGATTGTATTTTACTTTAGAAAGAGCTTCCTTTAACTCCTGTTTGATGGGGAAATCTACCTTTGAATAAGGTAAAAGACTGACTTTACATACAGAACAAAGATTGCCTTCAACGATTCTGCCACAGTTAGGGCATCTCTTCACAATCACAGTATCCCCGCCACATTTATCACATTTTATGCTGATAGAGTTAGAGCCACATACAGTGCAGACCATGTTCACAATCTCAATGTTCACAAATTCATCCTTTGCTGCTTGGATTATATCCCTCGTTGGACCTCCTTTTATTCCGACAGGAAAGAGTGAATGCACAGGAGGCTTCATCTTCCTTGGCATAGCCTTCTCAGGTCGACCTACACGCAAACCCACAAAGATGGATGACTTCTTCTTAATAGGTATGTGAGCTAAAGAAGAGAGCAGTTCGATAACATCTTTCCAGCCTGTAACTAAGCCAATCTCAGAAGTTAAACCTAAAGTCCTCATAACAGAATAAGCAGACTCACCCTCTATGACCAGTTTATCTTTAATCATTCTATGAGAGATACCTATCTTCTCCAAGATTGATTTTATCTCTGGTTTTTTAGGCGCAGTTATGAAGCATGAGTCTTTATTAGATGATGGAGTCAAGCTCTGTCTTAAAGTAATTATTTCAGATGGTGATGCAACATCCCAGTAAAAGAGATGGTGAGGATGAAGGGGTATTCCGAGTTTACTGCTTAGCTCAAAAGCCTCAAAAGCATTTGGGAAGTTATGCAACGGATCGTTTATTATCTCCTCTAAGCGATCTTTATTCATTCCAACAGATTTTGCACATTCATCTATAGAGTCATACTTCTCTTTAATTGCCATCATTGCATCTTTTATCCACCATTCTTCTACATAGCCAGATGGAACCAATCTTACATTGTTTTCAAGAAAGTCCCCAAAGCTCACTAAAATATCCCCTAAATAGAGGATTCTAGCGATTTTATTTTGAATTTTAATTGCGTGATCTATGCTTCTTATCTTGACTACAGACTCATCTATCAATTTGACGATGGGAGGCTCTATAGTATCTACAAAGGCTACAGTGGCAGCCTTACTTGGGATGTCTAGCTTCACTTGTGTACCAACGACGAAGGGATAATCCAATATTTTAGCTATGATTGGGTGAATCCCTACAGTTGATAAGCCTGTGGTGTAACATCGTCCATACCTTAATCGAAAGCCACCTATCTTTTTTGGGAGGGATAGAACTGGTCTACCTGAGATCACTTCCTCAAAATGTGTACTCTCAGCGTATTCTTCTAAATTTTGTTGCCTTCCACTCCTAAGCTCAGCCAACCAACCCCAGTCATAGATTGCTAAATCGTTTACAAACTTCAGTAATTTTCTGGATCTGCCTATCAAACCATCATTCAGTACCCTCAAAGCACCGCCTCTAACCCTGTCTGTTGAAATCCTTTTCAAACCTCTATGAATAACGATCTCAATAGGATCTGTCTCAACACCATCTATCTCAACAGGAAGGTGTAAAAGCACATGTTTAATATCGTCGTCTGAAACTCTAAATTGAAAGTTGCCTACCTCTCGCTCGTAAATTCTGAGCTCTTCTATGAAACGACCTACTTCATCTTGTCCCCAAGCATTCGGTCTATACTTATCGAGACCTAAAACCTTACGGATGTGATCTGCTATCACAAGAGTGAAAGCTGCTTCTGTACCGCCTGCTGAACGAATAGGACCGGCAAAATATATGGCAGCGTAGTTTGTTCCATCATCATTCTTCTTAATCTTCACAGATGATATTCCTTGAATTGGAGCCACTGTAACACCGTCTGTAACTACAGCAAGACCTATACGAACGCCAAAATCCAAAGCTTTCTCCTTTTCAAAAAACCCGAATTTGCCAAGAGCGACCTCTTCCGCTAGACTTAGAGCTATGTTTTCTTTATTATGAGTCAATAGAAGCTCTCTAAGCCTTTTAGCAAGCCCAGAAATCGGTATTAAATTCTCTATCCTTTCTGCTAAATCGAAGGCTAGTCTAGGCTCTACTTCCAGTTTTGGGTCTTTGCCTTTAATCCTAGCTTCAGATGATAAAGCATGCTGTGAATATAACTGCTTTAAGAGCCCTTCATGATATTCAATACATTTATCAGGGAATGGTGCGAGGGTCCTTATCCTCCCAAGAATTTCATTATTTAGTGCCACAGGTTTATTCTTCCTAAAGTGATGAATAAAAGTTTTACCTAATTCATCCCATGATTATAGAGTTAATTGTAGATGTGATCATAACCGAATCACAACATATCACAAATTATTTACCATTTGTCTTTGTATAAATTCGAGCAAGAATAAGATGGCGCCACATATTAGGATCACATTTTGTTTCACGCTCTGCAAACTTGGTCCTGAAGTCTATACATTTTTCACAGGTAGGATGAGAAACATCTGAAGGGCCATCACAGTCTCCACAATTAAGTAAAAGCGCTCTTTCATTTTTAAGCTCTATAAGTAAATACTCTTCAGAATCAAAGGATGCCTCAAAATCTGGCCATCTATCGTAAGCCTTTGGAATTTCGAGCCAGTATTTCAGACTTGTAAAGAAGCGTTCAAAAGAAGTCATTTTATCGCCTCACATTCTTTACTCCTTCAACTATCTCTTTAAGTTTAGGCATGAAGTTTTTATTCTCTAACAAAGTCCCTATTACAAGAGCGTCAGCACCAGCTTTAGCGACTTTAATGGCATCCTCTACTCTTCTAATTCCACCTCCCACGATCAATACGCCATCAAAAACATCACGAACTTTAGCGACTATAAATGAAGATATGTGTGATGTCACACCAGACCCTGCCTCTAAATAAACAAACCTCATTCCCATATACTTTGCTGCAAGAGAATACATAGCTACTAATCCTGGTTTATTTGAAGGAATCCCTCTTGCTCTCCCTACGAAACCTATAGCTCCGCCCTCCCCTATCACAATGTATCCCATGGGGATGGCCTCTAAGCCGTATTTCCTTACTGAGAGGGCACCTAAAGCTTGAGCCTCTGTTATGAAGTATGGATTATCAGAATTTAATAGAGAGCTAAAGAGTATTGCGTCAGCATTTGGTGATATGCCTGTCACATTGCCTGGGAACAAGATCACAGGAATCTTAACCTCTTTTTTAATTGTTTTTACAATATCATCTAATTCGAGTTGATCGATGGCTGTTGAACCACCCACTAGGATACTTTTCACACCACAACTTTCGGCATTGAAGGCGATGCTGGTTGCCATTTCAGGAGATATATTCTCTGAGTCGATCAGAGCAAGAGATATAGTACCGTCTTTGGATATCTCTCTCTTAAGGTATCTTTCAATTTTTCCTATCACTTAGAAACCAACCTTCCAGACATGAATTTATCGACAAACTCGTTATAGATATCTATAGGGTGTTTTTTTACTTCTAATGGATACTCATATTTTAAGCCGCAGCTCCCACAGACTATCTTTGCTAGGTTTTCTTCCTTCAAAGAGACTTTGATAGATACCACTCCACATTGCGGGCAAGCGTAAACTTTAGGGAGAGTTCTCTTCACAACTTTTATTACACGTCGTCTTCTCCTTCCCAACCACAACACCTTATTGTGTATGGAAGTCGTTAGATAAATTATTTTAGTCCATTCTAATTAATATAATTTGTTAACCAAAGGCCAGAAAATAGCAAAATTAATTATTTAAATTTATAATAAATAAACTTTTTTATGTTATTTAGAGGAAATTAAGTTCAAAAAACAAGATAACGCTTCCGATAAAATTATACGATTCTGTATAATAATAAACATTATGATAAAATCAAGGTTAGAGGCCGATCCGGTACTCAAATATCTTTTTGAGAGATCGTCATTCACTCAAGCTCAACTCGATACCTACCTGATTGATTGCGCTACAGCTAACGAGAAAGTAGGGTTAAAGGAGAAGATAGCCATGAGAGATAGGAAGAATGTCAGTAAAGGAGCTTTTATCCATACATTGAGACAAGCTCAAAGCAATTTAAAAAAGGCTGTTTACACTTTAATCTTATCCGAATACTTAGGTTTATTGGAGGATAAGTCTATGGTCAAATTATTACAAGTAAGCAACTTATTGAAGAGTGCTGAAGGTGCTATACTAAATGGAAAGTTACGAGAAATTATAGATGTTATTGAGACTATAATTGAGACTTTGTTAGGAAAGAGGAAGACATAGGCATGGTAAACTGACTCTGAACTCAAAATCGTCTGTGATATTACATTTAGGATTTTTAGTTTAATAGAAAACGTTATTTACTATCTTGTGATACTATTTTTGTATCATCTTGGCTTTAGAGGACGTTGTGATAGTCACAATAGCGAGTGCCACGTTATTTATTTCTATTGTAGTCTTAGCTCGTTATTTACCAGAAATTAGAAGGATTACCAAGGAACAAAAAGATGCTGGCGAGATCATAAAAGGTACGATCTCCGAGCTTCGTGATAGGCTGGGTCAGCAGGATCAGAAGATCTTAGACCAACAAGTCAGGTTAGACGTCATAGAGTTGAAATTAAATCAGTTAAGCAAAGCCTCGAGTAAAGAGGAGAAGGAGGCCGTTAAGGTTCATGAAGTCTCCGATACTAGAAGAATTTTAGAAGAAGTTAAAGATTTGTTGAGAAATTTAGGTAAAGGTGAGCTTATACCTAGCAAGATTCAGCAAAAAGAGGAAGTTAAGGAGATTAAAATACTGGAAGAGTTAAGTCCAACCGAGAGTTCAGTGCTTAAGTTATTGATGGAAGGGGCTCAAACTCCGAGGCAGATCCAACAAAGAATAGACAAGTCAAGAGAACACACGGCCAGGCTTATGAAAAGGTTGTATGAGTTGGGTTATGTGATCAGGGAGGAAAGAAAGAGGCC
>Ga0315314_1004724_pt1 | contig 10104 bp, 13 predicted proteins | sample TDP9_MG_FD_203631 | JGI IMG/M metagenome (GOLD analysis project Ga0315314, IMG submission 203631) | Freshwater sediment microbial communities from Lake Towuti, South Sulawesi, Indonesia - TDP9 | ecosystem: Environmental > Aquatic > Freshwater > Lake > Sediment | place: Indonesia: South Sulawesi... | reverse complement strand
CCCTCATTCTGCAGATGCTCGGATGTGGTGACCTGTATGAATGGTCCTTGTGATGCCACGAAGACCTCTGGGCTGCCTAGGAACTCCTTCACGTTAGGCTGTTCTTTTTCTGACATTAGGGTTACACCCCAAAAAGTTAGAAGTGTCCGTAGATTCTGAGTCTAACCTTGTCGGCTTCGGAAAGTTCTTTGCGTGTGCCATCAGGATTGTAAAGAGAATAGCAGTCACAATCGCACCAAACGTTTGTTCTAAATAAACCTGTTTCTGGGTCCGGATGGAATTCACTTTTTACATAGTGTCCACATTTACGACAGAATGCTCTGCCAGTCTTGGAGAGAACTATTTGTTCATTGCTCATAGAGACACCCCAATAGAAAAATGGAGTTATCCGTGCTGTTCAGTGAAGAGTTTCAGTGAGAACTGCTTTGCACTTATTATTGGAATCGGTTTGTTAATTATGTCTCGAGGCAAATACTGCAGATTCATACACGAGGAGATTATGAGAAGCAGCCTCTTTGTTGACTGTTCGTCTAAGCCCTCCCTAATCTCGTGGATACTTACCCCGTCTGGACCAATTCCAGCTAAGACTCCCATACCGGCAATCATGTTGAACGTCCACATGGCTGTGGCCATGATTTTTATGGCTGTATCGCAGTCGCTTGCATCATCCATCTTATTCAGAAACCAATTATACCACTTTTCTCCGATGGCTTCCCTGTTCTTTTCAATCCAGTCGCGAAGTGCCGAGAGCAGTGATTCTCGGAATAGGCTAATGATGTCTTCCACAGTTTTCACCTTGACTGGATGTATTTCTGGAGTGAAAACCTATGGTTGTAGGGCTGCCCTGTCTCAGTTGACTTTGTTTCGCCCGCCATCTGGCACGCTATGTAATAGGAGAGAGCATGTTCCTTGATATACTGCTTTTGAAGTTCCGCCATGCGCTCAATCTCGAACACGTCGAGAGTGCGCGTAAGCATCTGGACTAACGAACGGAGATGTTCCTTATTTTCTGCAAATGTTAGAGAGTCGTCTATTTCCTGAAAGTCAATACCGTATTTCTTGCAGAATCGTATTAGTTGATAACGCTGTAGTTGATGCATCGTTCACCCCGAAGGAGAAAAAAAGGGAGGAAAACTGTGGTGCAGGGAAAAACTGCATAGCGCTGTTTTCCGCAGAATCATATGATTGTCAGAGTTGAGTTTTTGCAGAATTTTCCCGGTGGAAGGGTTTTACTTTTTCTTTTTGGCTATGGTGACAAGGGCTTGAACTGGCGGTAAAGTCTGTAGTGTCGGTGCCTCTCGAATCGGCACTTTCACTGCAACCGGCGGCTCCTCAAGGTGGTAGTAGAGCAGTTTTTGGTCGGTTAGCTTCATCAGCCAAACGAATTTTCCGTCTTTAAACAGTGGGCAGAGGAAGGCAAAATACTGCTTGAAGCCTCTTCCGTGGCTGAATGTTGTTATGCCCACTTGGTCGGCTTTCAGTCGCTTCTCAGCTTCCTCAAACAAGGCTAAGGCTGCTTTCTTGTCGGCTCCAAAGATTTCGTAGATAGATGTCAAGAGGAAGCCTTCCACGGTGGTTGAGGGCACCCAGTTTTCATCTGGAATTTCAATTACCTCTGTTCTTTGGAAGGGACTACACTCTTTCTCCGACCCATCAGGCTGCACAGCGTAGTAGGCGACTTCTTCGTCGGTTACGATGGAACCGTCTTCAGCCAAGTATCTGTAGTTGTAGTTGTCGAGAATCTCCAAGGCTTCAGAGAGAGGCACTTCCTTCTGTGTCTCAGGGTCGATTAATTTCATGTCCACCGCAAGATTCTTGCCTCGCCACTGAAACCTATTCTTAGCTACCACACGCACTTTCTCAACTACTTTGCCATCGACTGTCCGCATTCTTATCTGAGGCTCTGGAATCAACAGCTCGTTTCCTGCTGGTTTATACTTGACGTCGACTTCAAATCTTGGCGTTTTGAAACGCATGGGATTTTACACCCCAAGAAAAAGAGGAGGTTATTGTGTTTTCGTCCTGAACTTTATTATACAACTGAATGCTCCATTCTGCTTTACATATTCGATTTCTCTTGTTCTGAAATCTATTTCTATCATGTCAGAACCGATTTTTCTAACACTGCATTCCTGCATGTATTCACCTCAAGATAAACTATGGGTTGCTGACAAATTTCCAACTGTCAGCAAGGTCTTCGACGATTCTCCAGCACTCGGCAGTTTCCACAGGAACTTCATAGTTCAGCAAGAGGTGTTTGCGATTTAGGCTGTGGTAGAACTCTTGAATGACTAAGCGAATCTGGGTTTCCGATTTGACTTGTGTTAGTGCGTAAGCTAGGCTTTCTCGGATGTTGCGCTTCAGCTCTTCAGAAAGGATTTGCAATAACTCACCCCATCAAAAAAAGAAGTTAGAGGTCGATGAGTTCGTCGTATTCTCTGTGTTCAACACAGCCGTAGATTACATAGTCTCGTGCTAACGCTACAACAACGATTCGTTTTCCACATTCGGGGCAGTAACTACGTTTAGGCTTATTCAATAGTCTCACCCCGACAGAAAAAAGAGGTTAGGGAACTATGCGACAAAAGACTGGGAAGCGCATCACCTGATTGTCGGTGTGCTTGTAGAACTTGACCTCGACCTTTAGTTTGATGTCTAAGGCTACGTAGTCCTCGCCAATGTCAAAAGGTTTGGAAATCCTCCGAGCGTCAGTGAAGAGGTCTTTGAGTTGTCGGAGTTCCCAGTCGTTGGGTCCAGAACCAGCGCAGCCCACGAATTTTCCATGTTTGGCGAGGACGAGAGAACCGAAGAATGGGGCTCTGGCGTTCTTTCCTAGTGTGTAGCCCACCACGGTGACTGTTTCTTTTTTCCAGTTTTTGATTTTTAGCCATCGGTGTGAGCGTTCGTATTCGTAGAGTGAGTTGATGTCTTTAAGTATCAGTCCTTCTTCTCCACGCTGAACCACAGCACGCCATCTTCCTTCCAAGTCGAAGGTGTAGTCAACATACTGAATGGTTTGAGAAGCGCCTTTTAACAAATCAGCAAGTGTCTGTTTCCTCTCGAGGTATGGGCGTTTAGTGAGGTCTTCTCCGTTTAGTTCCATGATGTCAAATGCTTCGGCTGTTATGGGATACTGCCTCTGCAAAGCGTATATCTTAGCCCAGTCCTGGGTGCTACATCGCCTCTGACAAGGCGTAAATTCCACCTCTTTGGTGACTGGGTTAATAAATACAGCTTCTGTGTCCAGGATAAAGTTGCCTTTGATTGCTTTGGCTGCCTCAACTAGTTCTGGGAGTCTGTGCGAGTAGATGATTCCGTGTCTATTTATCAGTGTGACCTGACCGTTCTTTTTCTCGATTTTAACACGGGTTCCGTCAAACTTATGGGACACTATCCAAATTTTTGGGATACTAAATATCTTTCCATTCGGCGGCGTATCCGTGTCGCCTAAGGTCTTTCAAATCTCCATCTTGACACAACATGACGATAGGTTTCTCTGGCATGATTACACCCCGTAGAAAAAAGGAAAGTTTAGAATGGCAGGGAAGGTTCTGTTGGAGGCTCTCCGTTCAAGTTCCAGTTGTTAAGTCTCTTGTAGAATTGTGTAGCCATAACTATTCGCTGTCTTATGATTTTCTCAGCCCAGTTGAGCCTGTCATCAATGAACCGCAGAGTCTCTTTAGAGTCTGTGGTTCTATCCCAATATGAGCCTATCCTGTAGTCTTGGACCCGTGGACAGTCGGCAAAGCGGGGATCAATCTGATATTCGGGGTCTCCGTAGTCCTCGTTGACATCGTTGATTAAGTCAAGAAACCATGGGAGTCCTCTACCGCCGTATCGTTCTACGCTTAGTGAAGCCTCCATTCGACACTCGCGGCATGTTCTCAAGTGGCGTATGAAGTCAATCTCGTTAGCCGACTGTTTGAGATACTCAACGGTTAGAATAAGTTGGTTATCTCTCCATTGTCTTGCTGCCATGCGACCCACTAAAGCCATTAAGTATGGACTCGGCTCAGGGCTGACCTTCTTATACTTCGGTTTTGGTGGTTGAGTTCGCTTCAATAAGGCTTGTAACTCTTCACTCACCTAAACACCCCAAAGAGAAAAAAAGGGAAAGATTAAGCCACGTATTTATCGGAGTTATGGTTCTTAACTAAGGCTTTGAGAACTGTTGGATTTCCCCATGGTTCAACATGACCGTGTTCCCTCTCGTAATCCTTCATCTCGGCGCCAAGTTGCTCTATGAACGTTTTAGCGCCTGAGGGACTAATTGTAATGTAGACTGTCTCCACTATGTTTCCGTCAGGGTTTTGGAATTTGAAGATTAGGCAGAAGGCTTCTTTGTTGTGGCCGATTTCAAAGCTGTTACAGAATAGGGTTTTGGGCATTTCATCACCCCGAAGAAAAAAAGGTTAGGGTTGGTGCGTTGAAGCGCATTTCTCATGATACCAATAGATTCTGTCACGTGTCTGTCTTCCTTTCTGCCACCACCAAATTATCTTACGACAGAAGTGGCATCTGTGTAGAAACAATTGCACAGAATCACCCCGAAGAGGGATGAGCGTTGAGAAACGACGGCTGAAGAGAAAAGAGAAATTCCTCAAAATAGTCGCCGCTTCTCTTTCCTCTCACCCCAATATAAAAAAGGAGGAGTTAGAAGACGGGAAAGATTATTCGGCATCGTATCCCGCTCACGCTTAAGGCTTGGGCTGTGTGAACTACTATGTCAACATCGTAGACTCTGAACATTAGCAATAGGCTTTGTGAATGATAGACCGTGAACTCGCTTGGAAGTTGAAATCGCCTCATAACTCTACGGATCTCGTCGATAGTTGGAACTGTGCCGATTCCGCCACATATTCTACACGTCTTCAGGCTGCCATGAATGTTCAGAGTGCCCTCTCCATCACAATCACCGCACTTCCTCTGCTCAGCGCCCTGATTCACCAGAAGAGCATACATTCTATCACCCCAATTCCTACTCTCCTCGGTCAAGGTCGGCTAATCTCTCACGCCTGAGAGAGCTGGGGTTCCGCAGCGACAGGCTTGTCGCTTCGCCGCCTACTATACCGAGGATAAGCATTGAGTTTCTTCGAGGACTTCTGGTGGGCGGAGTTTTCTCATCTCTACACACTTGTTATCCTCATCTCTGAGGTTTTTCATGTGCTTCACAGAACCTGCCCTCACACTACCCGTAGAGGGTGTTGGTGTAACCCGCCTTCCACTTTTAAGGGCTATAATCTTAGCGACACAGGGGTGTTTCTACCAACCTCTCGGTTGGCTTGTTATCTAAACACGTGTCTTGCTACGTCATCGAAGCCCTCTTATGAGTAGGCTTCAATGTTATGGGCTTTTTCCCAGCCCAGAGAAAGGAGAAAGTGCTACCGCTGACCAAACGTTTAGCGGAGAAAAATAAAAAAGGGCTATTCCCCAGACGAAGAGGCACTTCTAAAACCATTAACTACTCTAATCTGGAAAGGGCTGAGATTTCACAATCTCAATTAGAGAGGGTTAGATTTTGCTCTCGACTTTTGGGAAGCCCATAAATTCGTGATTCTCAAGCCTTTTGTCTGCCTGAACGGAGTGTTCGGCTACAACAGGGTAACCTTTCCATGTCGTCGGTGGGTTTTCCAGCCGACTTTGACAGGAAAAAAATAGGGAGAGTGCTTGAGGTAGGCGGTTAAGCCTACTTCTTCTTTTTGGCTGAAGCCAAAGCGTCGTTTATCCACTTGCTCAAGGCGAATCGTGGTTGGACAGGAGTCCCCAATTCCTTCAAAGCGTCGGGAACTGCCACGTTGTCCAGATACCTCTGTGCTTTAGCGAGAGGCGTAATCTTCTCTCTGAAGGGCTTGGCTACCTTTGAGAGGTTTTCTCGTGCTGTCTTGATTTCGGAAAGTTTAGTTTCGTAGGTCTTAATGTCGGCTTTGGAAATTATGGTCTTGAGGTTGTCGCCTATTATGTCCTTTCGGATTTCGGCAACAGCCTTGCGTTCAGCCTCGGTTTTCTCGGTCATCTCTGCCTGTGTCAGTCGCCTGCCCAAAAAGTAGCCCCATCTCTCGCCTATGAGGTCTCGGAAACCACGTAGCAAGACGACTTCCTGCTCAACAGGAATCGCTGGCTTCTCAACTTGAGTAGTGGCTTGAGTTTGTTTTGGCAACTCTCAAACCTTATTTTGTGGTGTGGAGTCTAACCCTGTTGGCTCTGCTCGTTCAGTTTGCAGAAAGGCTTAATCTCCCCGCTAACCAATCCAGAAAAACAGGGAATTTAGTGGGCTAACTTATGCAGTAGCCTCTTCGGTATCCTCTGACTCGCCCAGAATGTTGAAATCTTGCTCAAGCGTTGAATCATGTAGTAATCTGCGTTGCTGATTATGGCTACTGTCCACAGTTCTCTATCGTGATAGAGATGACTCGCTAAATCATGTTCCTCAATATCCAAATTGATACCGTAGCGTGTCGTCGCTGTTTCAATATGCCCACAACGATAGCAACGTGCAACGAAAGGCATAACCCTAACTTCCTGTGGTTAGCGGTTTAGAGAACCTTAAGTCTGCAAAAGCAACCAAAATCTAAAGGCTTTATTCCCGCTTCAACCGTGTTTTAGAACAGCCTTTCCTATGCCACCGCCACTATTATTGACGGCTGAACCGTGTCGCTGGGTGGTTCATACACGGTTCTCCGACATAAGCACGGTTTCCCTCTTATGTCGGCACGTTACGGTAAGGCTCAATTGCGTTAAAGTCGCACAAGCAACCTTAACGGATTGCGTCTTAACGCAACGCACAAAAACACTTAAAGCAAACAAACATATAAAAATTGCCTTTTTATTTTTTAAACAAAAAAATTTTTTTGTCTTTTTATTTTATTATTCTTAAATAAAGAAGAAAGAATATAAACTTGAAAAACTTAGTTATGTGTGATTGTGATGGTTGGGACTAAGGGACATAGGGTTATTGAGAATATTCCCCCTCGGGCTGTCATAGAGGGGCTTATGGCTGTGGCTGAGTCGGTTGAGGATAAGATTTTGGTTTGGGGGCTTTTGTTCACGGGTATGAGGATAGGTGAGCTCGTCCACATGAGGAGGAGCTGGGTGAAGTGGGATCTTAACGCAATATTTGTTCCGTTTGAGCAGCCATGTAAGTGTTTACACTGTAGAAAGGAGAGATATCGGAAGAAAGATAAGAAAGCGGGCTTGCTCACACCTGACCCTGATAATTGGGTGCTTGTTAAGCCGGCCAATTTGTGGCGGGCTAAAACAGAAAGCGCCGTTCGGTCTATTCCCATAGCTCCAAACCTTAAACCCGTCCTCATAGAGTTCTTCACAAAATACGAGGCTGTCATGAATGTTTATCCCTATAGGGAAATGGCTTGGTACAGGCTGAAGCAGTTAGCCAGAAAAGCCCACATCGATTGGAGGGTTTTCCCACACCTGCTCAGAGGCTGCGTTGCAAGCAAGCTGGCGGGACAGGAAGTGAACGTGTATAGGTTGAAGGAGTTAATGGGGTGGAAAAAAATCGAAATGGCCGCTGAGTATGTGAAGCTGTTCCGTCCCCCAAGCAAAGAAGAAGTTGTCAAGTGGTGAAGTGGTAGCGTATGGCTGAGGTTCGAGTTAGAGGCTGGGCTATACCCTACATTCACCCAACAGGCGAGTTCATAAGAAACTACCTGCTCAAACAAAAAGTCGCCCACGGCTACGAGATCTGGAATGCACTGAGGCTCGCCAGGTTAGAAGCGGGCCTAGTAGATGCGGAAGGAAGAACCAGAGTTTCCACATACCACAACTTCATGGTCAACTACATTTATGTTCTCAAGAAACTTGGGCTGATAGAGCTGGTTAAAAAAGGTCCTTCCACCAGGGCTGGAATGAGCCTTCCCCGCCACTATTATCGCATTGTTCCTGGAAGAGAAAATGATCACAGATGGGCTCATCCACAAATTGCCTACGACCCCAGAAGAGGAGCACCAAGATACAGAAGGCCATATGCAAAGATAAGGAAAAAGAAGCTTATTCCTCGACCTCTACCTCCTGAAGAGCTGGACAGAATCTGGGATGCCGCCTCAACTTTCCTGCGAGAATACCGCTACGTCTTAACTAGGGAACAGTTTGAAACGATTAAGCCAGAGTGGCCAAGCGAGGCGCAGCTATACCCAACCTTCGAGGAGAGAGTTGGCTATGTGATTGGAAAAGTTGTGGAAACAGAGTATGTGAGCCGAATAGCCAGGCGTCTGATCAGACCTGAGGAGGCACCTGAACCCTTCGCAAGCGAAGCACGAAAAGTAGGGAGAACATTAGAAAGAGAGTGGCTGAGGAGACATGGCAGATGACTGAGGAGAAGCTGTAAAGACGGCTGAGAAGAATCAATATGTTAAACGTTTTTGACTAAATCTTCGAAAGTATGCTTGAATATTTCTCTATCCTCATCATTTTTCCTTCGGGCTGTATGAGCCACGTCATCCAGCAGAGTTCTATCGGTCTGTATCCGCAGGTTGAGGCAACTTCTTCGGCTTTCTTTATAAATTCTCTATCGTTGCTCACAGGCTGATAGCCAGCTTTTTCCAGAAGTTCGTTTATCACTCTTTTAACTATTTTATCAGGCATAATTGTATCAACGCCGCCCATCATTCTCAAATATTGAAACGTGATTAGTCCAACCCCTTTAATCCTTCCAATAGGGTCTTCTCTCCACTTTTCAAGGCTGGCGTTCCTTGCCCAAGTTCTGAGAGCTGTTTTATCGTCTTCGCTTAGAGTTGATAAGTAGGAGGCTATATTTTTTGCAATCATCCATGACCTCTTGTTTTTCCATATGCTTCTTAATTCGTTGAGGTCTGCCTTTGCCAAATCCTTGAGATTTTTTGTCTTCCCGCTTTCTACAAATTTTTGGTTGAATTCCTCAACCTTTGGAACAACTGCTGTGAAGTAGTTCAAGCCGATAGATGTGAAGGCTGCATCCACAATCATTAAAACAATGCTTCCTCTCCACCTTTCCGTTTTAAGGCATCTGTCACAGTGGTCCTCTAATCCTGAAACCTGCTGCATATAGCTGTCAACTATTTTTTTCAACAGGGACATTCAACTTATCACTTCATATATATCGATCAGATTTGTTCTGGAGGAACTCTCTCGGGCGCATGAGCGCTGTGATACTTTAATCCATGTTTCTGGATTCTGCTGACCACATGAGGATACAATATTAATTCTTCAATCTCTACTTGCTTGGGCAATTCTGGGCTTATCCTCCCAAGCTTTTCTGTCAGCGCGTCTAGGTTCTCTCTTGGTGAAAACGATGCCATTACAGAAGGATGACAACTTACACCAGCTTCAATCAACCTTTCCAGAGACTCTAATTGAAGTTTAAAACCCTCAGGCTTTGCTCCTGTCAGCATGGAAAACTCCTCTTCGCTGCATCCCTTCAACGAAACCCTCACATGGACAAAATCGTGCTTTGAAATTTCTTCAGCATAACCTTCATCAGAGGCTATCGGTATCCCATTAGTTTCAAGAATGAAGCTGTATCCTTTGCCCTCAAGCCTGTTAAGAAGATGGAGTAAATGCGGCTTTCCGATGGTTGGCTCTCCTCCGCTTACACGCAACTGCCCCAAACCGCGTTTCTTCGCCAAAGTGACTAAGGCGTAAGCAATCTCATCAGAAGTATAAAATTTTCCAATTTCAACCGGTCTGTCCATCACCTGGTCGGAAACCCAACAAAATTTACAGAGCAGACCACAACCTACACAGTCAGCAGTAACGATTCCACCGTACCATCTGGCAGGCCTAACCCGATAATACTTCTTCTCCTGTCCTTCAGAGCCTTCACGCACAACAAGCTTTTCTATAGCCAGATGCCTTTGAACAGGATCATATGACAAGCCAAAGACCTCTACATCTAATATTTCTGGACTATATTATCTAAGTAAAGGTAAAAGGTGCATGCGCGCGAAGCTTGCGAAGGCTCTCGCAGTAAAAGAATACGCATTGAGTTTGTTAAGGCTTATTAACGGAAACGAAAACTATTGATTTTGAAGATTAAAGCGGTAAGCGGTTCATACTGGATGTGTTACCGCCTAACTGTAATTGAAAGGCAGGAAAAACGCATACGCACCTTAT
>Ga0315314_1004723_pt1 | contig 10105 bp, 10 predicted proteins | sample TDP9_MG_FD_203631 | JGI IMG/M metagenome (GOLD analysis project Ga0315314, IMG submission 203631) | Freshwater sediment microbial communities from Lake Towuti, South Sulawesi, Indonesia - TDP9 | ecosystem: Environmental > Aquatic > Freshwater > Lake > Sediment | place: Indonesia: South Sulawesi... | reverse complement strand
TCTCAACCATGTCCCAAGAATTCATAGAGTCTCGCAGACGGCTATTAAGTAAGCTCATCGAACAGCTCAACCTATCTGGAGAGATCTACGTCTCAGCCTTAGTCGCCTTGCCAATAATCTTCATAACGATGTTCACGATAATGGGCTTCATCGGGGGAGGAGTCCTAGGCAGCCTAACGTCTGAGCAACTCATGCCAATTCTAATATACATCTTCATACCCTTCATAGCCGCCGGAATACTATTGTACATCGACGCTATTCTGGCAAGCTGGTAAAGGTGGTGAACCATGAAACTGAGCCTCGATCTCACTTTCAAACTATCGCGAAGAGTGAAGCTCTTAGGACTAGGAGCTTCCGCAGCCGCTGGGGTAGTTATCATACTAATCGGCTTGATCAATCACGTGCACTTCGTCGCGGAATTCGGTAGAGAAAAGATCGTGACAAACCTGTTCACTCAGATCTTAAATCCGCCCCGTTTACCTCCGTTCTATAAAAAAAGTATCGTGGTAGACTATCTCTTCCACACCTACATCGCCATAGCTGTGATCATTGGATCAGCAGTCCCAGCCCTATTCCTCCATCTGGAAAGTAGGAGGAAGAAGCTAATCGACCAAGCGCTGCCTAGGATGCTGGAGGACTTGGCGGAGGGGCAAGAGGCAGGAATGACGCTACTCCAAGCACTGCAAGAATCGTCCAAACGAGACTACGGTCCGATCAACGAAGAGTTAAAGACGCTGGTAGCTCAGCTTACATGGGGCATAACGTTCGAAGACTCGTTCAAAAGCTTCGCGAAGAGGATCGGAACAGAGCTAACCTCAAGGGTGACGGTCTTACTCCTCGAGGCGGTTCGCCTAGGAGGCGACCTGAAGATCGCCTTCAGGTCAACAGCCGCCTTCGTCAGAAAGATGATAGATCTGAGAAATGAAAGGGAGTCTCAACTCCGCGCGTATCTGATGGTCATCTACATCAGCACCATGGTCTTTATGCTCGTCATAGTGATAATGTATCAGAGCATCTTCGTCCAGATGTCGGAAGCCAGGACCGGGTTTATGCGTCTAACCCTAACCATCGAAACGTATAAGACCTATCTCTTCGACTTGGCAATAATCGAGGCGGTTATAGGTGGCTTCGCAGCGGGCAAACTCAGCGAAGGCGTAACGCTGTACGGCCTAAAGCACTCGCTAGCGATGCTCGTGGTAGTCCTCGTCGTCTTCACTTTCTTCTTTTGAGCAGGGACCTGAAATTAAGCGCCCCCTTCAGTCCACTCACTAGCCCACCTTTTTCCTCTCTCTTCTTCGCCGCTTCGACGACGACTTTAATGGGTTTTCCCTCAGTTACCCTCTTTCCAGACTTGAGCTCTTCAATAAGAGCTTCCAAAGCTCCCTGCGGAGAAACGGACTCGATCACACGCATCTTGTAGAACTCAACAAGCTTTCTTGCGTCGTCACCAAGCTCAGGTATCACGATGAGGTACAGGATCTCCTTAGTATCGATTACCTTAGTGTATTCTTTTATTATTTCGATCTGGGAGATCGGGCCATCTGACAATATCACGTCGACCGCTGTTTTCTCGTCTTGCTTAAGTAGCAGCATATCAAACGTGTGTTCAACCCCAGAGTCGCCCTTGACAGAGTAAGGTGCCTTGATATCGTACCCAACCGTGGCTGCTCGTTCTCTTATGACGCTCCGCAAGAGGATTCCGTGGCCGATCTCGTCCTTAGCGATCTTACTCAGGGAGTAGGTGTAAACTCTCTCGTAGATAGCGCCGTCCAAGTTGAATACGATTTCACATCTCCGACACTTATGTTGGGGCGTAGGAAACTCCACCCGTTTTCCACAGCTCACGCACCCGTACCAACTACCCGCCGATCTGTAGCTTCCCGGCTCCAGTTTATTACGGCACTTAGGGCATATGTAGTCTCCATCGCGCTTGAAATTCGTCATAACGTCGATGTAACCGCAAGCCACATGCTCGATCAAGGCATCCTTCTTGACGTCGATTGAGCCGCAAAATGGGCACACATATCTTGTATCGACGTTTGACCCGTCGCACTTTGGGCAACGAAGACCCATCACGTGGAGTCTTCTTTCGAGAATTCCTACATTGGCTAGTCTCTCAAGAAACTCCCTAGACTCCTCGGGCTTCTTCTTCAGTCCCTCCTCTACATCGAGATATCTGTAACCCAGCTCCAAGTCGAACACGGGAACGATCTCGGGCTTCTTGACGATGACGTCTGCCAGAAACCGTTCTATCTCAGGGCTCCTGTACAAATCTTGCCTTTCGTTTTCCATCAGTAGTCCTGCCGATCCTGTTGTTACATCTTAGGATTCTAACTTAAATGATACTTTTATTTTAGTGCATCACAAAAGAATTCGTTGATTGAAATTTAAGTATTTTGGGTCTGTGATGTCAAAAACATCATCAAGTAACGTAGACAGACTTCACATAAGAATTTTGGAATGTCTTAGCGAGGACCGCTACGTTCACAGCAACGAGGTCTATGGTTGGATAGCGGACGACTACCCCAACCCAGCGATCTTTCTTCTCCACCTCGAAGATCTTTTAGAGTGGGGATTCCTAGAGTTCGAGCTTGACAGAGGCTATAAGCGAACCAAACTGGGGAGCCTCATAGCCAAGAAATTCAGGGAAGCCGCGAGACGGGTCTGATCAGGCTATCCTCACAGCGGTCTCTATCATTATTCCCCTATCACCCATTGAGAAAGGAACTATCTTCGTCTTCAAGCTCTTTCGCATCTTCTTTATGAGAAGGGAGCCCTCGAATCCTCGAGTGGCCTCCTTCAACGAAAACTCTATAACTCCGTCGGCCAGTAGCCGCAGAGTGTTCAGAACATGCTCCTCGTGAACGCCCTCATAGGCGATAAGGAAGTGTATGCCACCATAGAGATGAGCCGCCACCGCAAGGTACCTAACCATGCTGAAGACTTCCTTTGGAGAGTATTCTAGGAGGAGGAACGTTGTGGAGTCTAACACAGTCCAGTGGCCTTGCTGAACCCTTGGCAGAAGATCCCTCTTCAGAGCGTTCAGATTTTGCTCAACATTGACCTTCTCCTGATCTGGAGGCGCGAGGCTGACAAGTAGTTCGCTCATCTCGGGGGTGAAGACGTTGACGAAGCTCCAGCTCTTCGTCTTGATCGCGTTGTCCAGTTGCCATCCATACGTTATCATGTCTTGCCTTACGCTCAGTCCAGTCGTCCCCACCAGATAGTACGTCGTCTTCCCACCGATCTCCGAGTGGTTCCACAAGATCTGCTGGGCGAAGGTCGTGTTGTTGCATCCAGGCTCTCCGACGAGGAGGATCACGCTCTTGTTCGGCAGTCCACCGATGGCCTCGTCTAGGCCTTCGATACCTGCTTTCTCCATCTCGACCTCGCTGGCAGCTCTGGATATCCTCTCGCCGATTCTGTCAAGATCGTCAGACATGTTTCCTTCAACCAATAAATTAGTTGGAAGCTATATTTTAAGTTTAAGTGTCATAAACATCGCGTGTTTCATAGCGCGGTATTTTTGCGAGGTATCTGAGCGTATTTTGCCGCCGGAATAAATTTACATCAAAATGAGAAAAAGGAGACATCTATTCATGGTTTTTAGGTAGAAGTATGTCTATTTTGATCGGCAGCGGATGTTAAGAATGGGAAGTATGCCCCCTCAATAACCTCTATCTCTTCCCTCCTGCTAGCCGAGCTGTACTCCTCCAGCGGCTGGAGATTCAACTGGATAAAGGTTTGACCCCATTTGAAGATCCTCATAAGCATCTCAGCCTCTCCCTTGAAACCAGCTATGTAGACCGCCGCCGCCAGAGCTTCTGCTGAGCTAAGCTTCTGAGGATGTCCGTAATTGACTGGGTTGGCCGCTAGAAGCACGGGAAGCCTTAAGTTCTTACCTTTAAATCCCTTTGAGAAGACCTCATGCGCCCTTGCCCACGAACAGTCAACAGCGACAACGCCATATCTTTCCATCCGGGGCCTGTCTCCGGGAAACAAGACTTCCTCTGCAAAGGGGTTGAGCACAACAGAATTACTTGGAAAGCGATGCCTATAGTGAATAGGCTTGACTAATCTGAAGCGGATGAGCTTTGCTGAGGTGCATCTGTGTGGATCGTCTTGGCGCATTTGGTAGACATGTAGCCTTTTAATAATCGACTCCATCGCCAAATCAAAACCAATCAATAGTTGTTTAGCGATGTATATCTAGATAAGGATTAGCATGAGGGAGTTGAGAAGATCTACAATGGTCACCGTGGGTTACCCCCATCTTACAGAGGACTCATACCTCTGGTGGGAAATGAGTCACCGACTAAAGGCCTCGATATCCTTCCGCTGAATGGAGATCGAAAACATATAAGAAGCATTGAACTCAAACCATCAGGACAGAGCTAGAAACCAAGAGGATGTAAAATGTCAGTTCCTGATATGAGACTGAAACTGGAACGAGGTAGGGAGAAGATTCAACAAGCATTGAGAGAACATGGGACAACCATCTTAGCTGCTGGCCCAATCAGCATCGTCCCCTTCTTAGGCAAGGCTGCTGCCGATGCTGGAGTCAGGATGATAGAGATAACCCACAACGGGGTTGCCTTGGACCTAGGATTAGAAGGAATCTACGATCGACATGGTGCGGCAAGTGTTTCATATCTGGTGCCGATGGAGGATATGCTTCGAAAAGTGAAGGGATTTCGAAGTGTAGTTGGTGAAGAAGTCTATCTTAGTGTTGGTGTGCCGGGGGTTTGGACTCAAATGGGCCCCAGTGTATTCACAGAGGAATACGCTCTTGAACTTTCGCGTGTCGGCGCAGACGGGTTTCACACGCATCTACATAGTTTAGGAGATGTCGAAAGGACGGTCAAAATCGCCCATAAATACGGCCTCTTGGTCGATGCCTATATTAGCGACCCGGCGGGGGCCTACGTCAACTTTGGCATACCCGCCAAAACTCCTGAAGAAGTCGGCAAGACGGTGAAAGACTTGGAAAAGGTCGGAGCCGACATCGTTGCACTGCTCACCGGTAGAACCTATTACAAGCTAGAGGAAGCTGGAGACGTTACACCTGAACTTAGAAGGAGGATCGACGCCCTAGTTAGCACAGCTAAAGTCTTCACCCAAGCAGAAGGCGGAATATCGCCGTACAATTTCAAAAACTACAAGAAAACGGGAATTAACATCCTAGTCCTCGGGCACATAATGGACGATCTAATAATAAACACAATCAAAGATGCTGTCAAGACCTCTCTTGAATCATGAGATTCGCACATGGCTTAAACGACTTTCCATCCCGCTTTTCTTCACTAGCCTTCGCCCAAAAATACCTATACATAGGACACTGAGGCCGATAGCTGCCAAGATAAGGAGCTTCAAGGGGGTTGGAATCTCCATTAGGCTCAGGAGCTCGACGCCCACGCCCTCGAGAAAGCCTGTTGCGAGCCTCAGGTTGTTATTGCTCTGCCTGAAGCCTAAGCTCTGCGTCGTCCAGTCTACGATAGACGGTAAGGCTAAGAGAAAGGAGAGTAGAAAACTGACGTAGAGTGGAACAGGATGGTTCATCGAGGATGTAAGTGTCGTCGATAAGATTCTTGAACTCATAAAGCCCAGAATGACTCCGGAACACCGTGCGCAGAAGCGCAGCTCTCTGCCGAAGATGTGGAGGGTAATCCAGTGTCTGTGTGCCAGTAACCGTTCCCAGTAGGACAATGGCAGGTTAGACCCTTATCTTATCTTTGTACCGCAGTAGGGACATGCCTTGAAGTCAGGCATCATCTCCTTGCCACATGTGGGACAATTCTTTGGGCCAGAAGCCGGAATCCTAACAGGCATCTTTGCCTTGAAGTTCTGTATCAACGCTCTACCCCTAGAATCATACGTCGACTTGATCGATGTGCCTCCACCCTCCACCTCCATCAACTCGAAGGATATATTCCCCACCTCTTCATCCTTCACCCTGTAAAGTCTCGGCGGAACAGCTTGGTCGATGATGAAGCTCGCACGCTTCTTACGGGAGAATAGTGAAAACATGCTCCTCGATTTCTTCAACGCGGCTCTCTCCCGCCATTCGTCTGTCTCCTTGACAACGGCGTCGTAGGCATCTTGGATCCCATAGGTCACATACCAGGAATCAGAGTCGCTGGTCTCTTGGGGTTGACTCGGCTGACGGAAGAGCATCGGCAACATGCAACACAGCAGCAAAGGTAACAGCATCGTGAATGGGTCTACTGTATCCTGAAGAATGTTTATCGGTAACATGTCAGCTCATCCGCTCAAACATTTGGTCTTCTACTTATTAACTGTTCTCCTATTTAAGTCTCCATTGAGAGGGAAAACGTGGAGGCTAGGAAGAATAAACGATAACATGTTTGACAATCCTTATATCTCTGTAGGTAAGTAACCGAAAAGTATAATCTTGAAATCTAAAGCAAGGCTTAAACTGAATCTAGGAGACTTTCCGTTTCACATCGACGTTGGGAGCTACGCCTTTGAGTGAAAAAGCCTGGCACTCAATGGGGGCTGAAGAGGTCCTTCAGACCCTACAGACGAGTAGGAGGGGGCTGAGCCGAGAGGAGGCGATGCGCCGACTAGAAGAGTTTGGTCCGAACAAGCTTCGTGAAGAGAAGAGAACCTCCCCATTGATGTTGTTCCTAGACCAGTTCAAGAGCGTTCTAGTGGTCATGCTCATCTTAGCAGCTCTGGTCTCAGGTCTACTGTTAAATGAGTTCATGGACGCGGCTCTCATCACGGTCATAGTGGTCATGAACGCTGTTCTAGGCTTTGTTCAAGAGTATAGGGCTGAAAAAGCCATGGAGGCCCTGAAGAAGATGGTAGCCCGCAGGGCAATCGTGATCCGAGATGGGAGAGAGGAGGAGATAGACGCCGAGAGACTCGTACCAGGGGACATCCTACTACTAGAGACAGGCGACCTAGTCTCCGCTGATGCGAGATTGTTGGAGACGGTGAACCTGAATACGGATGAGGCCCCTCTGACAGGGGAGTCGACGCCCGTTGTTAAAGACACCGCGCCTTTAGGGGAAGAGGTTCCTACCGCTGATAGGACGAACATCGTCTTCACGGGCACGAACATCGTGCACGGCAGGGGCGTAGCTGTGGTCGTAACAACAGGGATGAACACAGAGTTCGGGAAGATCGCGGGGATCGTTCAGACAGTGGAGGAGGAGGTACCACCCATAAAGGAGAAGGTGGAGCGACTAGGCAGACAGCTGGGCTTAGCAGCGATAGTCGCCTGCTTCTTTGCTGCTCTAGTAAACATAGCTACGGGGCGCAACCTGATAGAGGTGTTCATAACGGCCGTCAGCTTGGTAGTTTCAGCCGTCCCTGAGGGGCTTCCCGCCGTCATAACCATAACCCTCGCCATAGGCGCGGCACGCATGGCGAGGAGCAGAGCCATCATAAGGAAACTCGCCTCCGTCGAAACCCTTGGAAGCACGACGGTCATATGCTCCGACAAAACGGGCACCCTAACCCAGAACGAGATGACTGTGCGAAGGCTCTACACAGACGGAACGGTCGACGTTACTGGGACTGGCTATGAGCCGATAGGAGATTTCCTAAGAAACGGGGAAGCGTTGAGGCCTAAAGACGATGAGCACCTCTCACTTCTATTGAGGATTGGTTGCCTCTGTAACAACGCTAGACTCGAAAACAGTCCCGAAGGGAACTATGTAGTGGGCGATCCCACAGAGGGCGCTCTACTCGTCGCAGCTGCGAAGGCAGGGATCTTGAGAGGGGAGATGGAGGAGCTGTACCCGCGGATCGCTGAAGTACCCTTCGAGTCTGCGCGGAAACGGATGAGCACCATCCATAAGACTTCTGAAGGGGGTAGAGTTGCGTATGTTAAGGGCGCCCCCGAGGTAATCGTGGATCTATGTAGCGGCATCTACGAGGATGGCAAGACGAGGAAGTTGGGGCAGGAGGATAGAGAGCGAATTCTTGGGGTAACTGGAAAAATGGCGGCGGACGCCTTACGCGTGCTAGCTATGGCCTACAGAGAACTTCCTGAGGACGCTGAAGACTATGGGGAGGAGGCTGTGGAGAGGAGGCTGGTCTTTGTGGGTTTAGCTGGGATGATCGACCCACCGAGAAGGGAAGTCCCTAGCGCTATTGGGCTGTGCAAGAAAGCTGGAATAAAAACAGTCATGATCACGGGGGATCACAAGTTAACCGCCGTTGCCGTAGGTAGAGAGATAGGACTGCTCGAGGGTGATGAAGAATCCAAGGTGTTGACTGGGGTGGAACTGGATGCTCTGAGCGACGAAGAGTTCGAAAAAGTGGTCGACGATGTGGCCATCTACGCGCGCGTCTCTCCCATGCACAAGGTGCGCATCGCACAGGCGCTGAAGAAGAGGGGTCACGTGGTTGCCATGACGGGCGACGGGGTCAACGACGCCCCCGCCATAAAGACCGCCGACATCGGGGTGGCTATGGGGATAAAGGGGACCGAGGTGACGAAGGAGGCCTCTGACATGGTTTTGGCCGACGATAACTTCGCAACCATAGTGGGCGCCGTGGAGGCGGGTCGACATATCTACGATAACATAAGGAAGTTCGTTCGCCTCATGCTCGCGGTTAACTTCGACGAGATCCTAGAGGTAACGGTCGCAGCCCTCATCGGGATCCCCATGCCGATCCTACCCGTTCAGATCCTGTGGATAAACCTCGTCACCGACGGGCTGCCCGCCGTTGCGTTGAGCGTTGATCCAAAGGACCCTGAGATAATGTCGCGTCCACCTAGGAAGCCGGGGGAGGGCTTGCTGCACGGTCTCGTCGGCTTCATCCTCTTCGCGGCGATGCTGGACTTCTGCTCGGACTTCTTCCCCTACATGTGGCTCTACTACACGACGGGCGACCTGCTAAGGGCTAGGACCATCGCGTTTACGATAGTGGTCATCTACGAGTTCTACCTCGCGTACAATTGCCGATCTGAGAAGCGGTCCTTGTGGAGGCTTGGCTGGAAGGGGCTTGTTGCCAATAAGCTCCTCTTCTTCTCCGTTGTTGCCGGCCTAATCCTCCAAGTGCTTATAATCTACGTGCCGTTCCTGCAGGTAGTGTTCCACACCACCGCGTTGAGTGCCTCGGATTGGTTGATAGTCCTAGTCTGTTCAGGTACGGGTCTCGCGATCTTTCCAGAAGTCTTCATATCCCACTAATCCGACCAAAGAAACTACCAAGTCTTGTTAGAATGCGCTTCCCCTAGGTTTTCTAGCTTAATGACGTGTTTAACATGTTTTGCGAGGCCGAATAATAGATTTTGAGAAAGATATATTAGCCGAGGTCTTAACAAGAATAGGGGAGGACATCCCCTTTGTCGATGTTCAGGGCCAAACTGTCCTATGAAGAATTTATGAATAGGGCTAGAAACTATCACGTTCCCTTCAAATTCTTTGTGAAAGACGCTGAAAAGATCACGATGTTCATGCAGTACCTCATGGGAAGCGCGAGCATCCAATTCCTATTTTGGAGTGAAGTTGTGGGGGACGAAGAGACCCTGAAGAAGGTTGAAGCTGAACTGGAGCGTGAAGGCTTCAAACACGCCCTGTCCTTCGAGCTGCCCAGACCCTAACAAGAGATCATCGAAGCCTTATCCATTCTAACCACTGATCATCCCAGAAGTCCTAAAAGACGCACCTCCACGTCACATCCGACTCGACTTCACACCTCGATGTCGTCGGCCACGCTCCGCAGCCCAAGAGCCGCGAGCTTCTCCCTTGTCGGGATTCCACTCTCGATGTCCCATCCTCTCTCGTCGTAGTATTGGTCAAGGATCTGGTTCAACGTACCATACTCTTTGCCAGCCATCACCAGAGGCCTGTCCGGCGGCCACGCGGCCCCTCGACTGGGCATATCATCCTGCCTCGTCGCCCCCATCTTGACGTTGAAGGCTTTGAGGACGTTGAACACACGCTCCCCCGCCTCCAGCAGCTGAGCTGGGCTGACCTCCAAACCAGTCGCAGCCTCGTAAAGCTCGCTCAGCATCTCAAAGCCGATGTGACGCATAAGGATCGGCCTGCTGCAGAAACCCATAGACATGTATACCGCAGAGCAGTCTTCCACCCACTTGGTCAGCCTCCCAACATTGAACCCG
>Ga0315314_1004722_pt1 | contig 10105 bp, 6 predicted proteins | sample TDP9_MG_FD_203631 | JGI IMG/M metagenome (GOLD analysis project Ga0315314, IMG submission 203631) | Freshwater sediment microbial communities from Lake Towuti, South Sulawesi, Indonesia - TDP9 | ecosystem: Environmental > Aquatic > Freshwater > Lake > Sediment | place: Indonesia: South Sulawesi... | reverse complement strand
TCGACACGCTGCAAATCCTCGGCTCGTTGCAGAATACGCTTCGCGCATGGAAGAACGCTGCCGCGTTAAAAGTAGCCGAGCTTGAATCCCGTCAGGCCGAGCTGGGGGAGATCCTCTCAATCGTTGCCGGAACGGCGACTAAGCGCATGTATGAAGACGGCGACCTAGACGCAGGCGTCATCCCATGTAGCCAAGACATAGGCATCGTGCATGAGGTCAAGTCAGTAGCTGAAATCATCAACGGGATGGTGGAGCAGGCGGCGGAGATTCTGACGCGGCTGGCGAAGTAGCGATCGCGCAGAGATGGCGCGCGCCCACATTCTTGTAGACCATGCTTGTCTGTCCATTGAACAAGGCAGGGACTGCCTAGTCTGGAAGGGCTTGCGCTGTTTGTGCGGGATATGTCGAGAGACGAGGCTGTACTTATATAGGTACGCTGATGTACCATCATAGCAGATAACGTGAACAGGCATGGAAATCGAAGAAATCCTAAGCATTGGCGCATACCGCAAGAGAGAACGAGGCCTAACACTCAAACGACTACTCTCGATAGTCCTCTAACCTCGCACGCTGTAAGCTGGCTGAATTCTCAGGTGGAGCGTTCACGTAGCCACCGCGCGACCGCGTACAGAGTCGGGTTACCGCTCACGTCCGCGATCGGAATCCGCACATTCATCTCCTGCAAGAGTACAGCGCTCTCATAGGTTGGCATCTGCGCGAAAGCAACGCTCGCCCAGTGCATCCTACCCTTCAACTGGTCAGCCACAACTTCATCGTTCGCGGGCATCGCGGCATACGTGAACGCGACCCCGTTCGCCCACATCAGACTTCGCCCCAGTGAACCAGGCGGAACCCCAAAGCTCTGCATCTCCAGCAAAGCCGCCATCGAATACTCCACAGCCTCATGGACGACGATCTCTTCCCAAGGTTGATACGTGATCCTCACCACTCGTCATCACCATGCGACACTCATGATGTCCTGCCAATGGATAATAGTTCTGAGGCCAAGCAGAGAGAATTCCGAGATTCGCTTCAGATGGGCCCTAGCGTTCAGGTGATAACAATTTGACAGGACGGTGATCGCAGATCGTCACTTGGGTTTGAGCCTTACTCTGGTGTCTCCAAGAACACCTGCAAGGTGCGACCAACACGTTCTAGGCTGTCGGGACTGACCTTGTCCGGCGTATCGTCCACGGTGTGCCAGTATGGATAGTCGAAGTCTATGATGTCAACTGCTGGGATGCCGCGCTGCACAAAGGGGATATGGTCATCAACCATCGTCCAACGCACCTCCGGAATGAAGCGGTCGCCATACCCGAGCTGAGTGGCGGTCGTCCAGATCTTTGCCGAAAGCTCGCGGTCAGAGTTCCCCTCGAAATAGATCTGCTGATCAACATCACCAACCATGTCCAGCAAAATCATCGCGTCTGGCTGGGCGTCCAAGTTGCCGGCCATGTACGTCGACCCTACGATCCAGTCCCAATCGTCTATGCCGCCGTTGTCTTCGGCATCAAAGAACGCCATCCAAATCTCATGCTGAACCTCGCTAAGGTCAAGCACTCGTGCCAGCTCTAGCAGAACGGCGACGCCTGATGCGCCATCGTTAGCCCCTGGAACTGGGTCACCGGGATGCTTTGAATCTTGGTCGGCAAAGCGTCTTGTATCGTAATGTGCCCCCAAGATGATGATGGATCCCTTGCCAAGATTCGCTCTCCCTATCACATTCCGGACCGGAGTGTTCCTATACGTGAAATCCTGAAATTCCACGATCCATCCTGCCTGCCTCAGTTCCACGCCGATATAGTCAGCGGTCCTGCGGTTGCCTTCTGTACCTGTTGTGCGAGGCCCAAATTCGACTTGGACAACGATGTCACGATAGGCCCGTTTGCCGTCAAACGTTGTCGGCGTTGACGATCCAAAGATGTTGAATCGCCAGATCAAAACTGAGCTTACGGCGAGAATGGTCAGAGCGAAAGCTAGCAGATACAAGGATCGTCTGCTGTGCAGCCGAGTAATCATCAGTTTCAAGCCCTGTCTAGATGTGCGTTCTATCGCTCGAACTCACCGGTGAGAGACATCTTCGTCTGTGCTAGTCACGCGCGTACTGTTTCAATTTCTCCTCGAAAGCTGAGCGTGGAGGGAATCCGAGAGATGACGCATAGGTGTCGAAACTCAGAAGATCTTTTCCGTTTCTCAATGCTTCCTGCTGTATGTCTGCAATGCTTTCGCCCATTATCGCGTAGGTGGATGCGTATCCTGGTCCGTTACCTTGGTGGGCGGGAAAGACTTGATGATAGACTAAGCTCCTGCTCAGTCCGGTCTCCTTGTTTGCCCAGTCAATGAATTCCATCAAGTTCTGCTTGCCTGAATTGATGCGTGTGTCTCCTATCACACGGAGAAAGCGAACGATCCTCCAAAGATGCGTAAAGAACGCGTACTCATCGAGCATTTCTTCTGATCCGCCGTACTTTGCCAAGAACTTGAGGAAGGCTTGTTCCGTCTTTGTTGCTTTTCTCTGCTTCATCTCATTGAGATAGTTGAGGAACTCGACTTCTCGGTGAAATGATATGCCCTCCGAGACCGCGCTACCCGCATGGGATTGGAGCATATCCACGAGAGTCGGCTTCGCCCCAAACGACATCGCAGAGTTCGACGAGTGAACACAGTGTCCATATTCTTCGTGGATGAGTAGGTTCAGAAGTTCAGCTGGGGAAGTCTCTGGGGCTCTCCTAGGGTCGGTGGTAGCCAAGAAGACCTGAAACGGACGCTTCGTGAGGAAATCCACAGACATCGCACCTCCTGATGGAAAGATACCAGATAGGTAAGTTGGCGTCTCGACCACTTTCGTTCGATAGCGCGGGTTGATCTTCACAATGTTGCTGCTCACGAGTTTGGCGACATGTTGCTTGAGCCCTCTGATGTACCCTATCACTTGTGAAGGCTTCAGCGCTTTCCTCTTCGATATTGCGTGAGCGACGGCTTCGGCGCTTGCATTGACATCCAATTTGGTTGCAAGCTCATCGACTTCATCTTTGAAGCCGGCGAGTTCTTCATCTAGCATGATCAGACCGTTTGCCTCGAGTTCCGAGGGTGATTCGCTGTAGTCGAAAAGGTCGACCAAGGCGTCAGCGTAGTAGTAACTCCTTCCTAGATCGGATCCTTCCCTCGAGCAAATCTCGACGATCTCGCCGAAGCCGCTGTTCTTGAAACCGGTCATCCCGAAAATCTTCGAATATTCATTGACCGTTCCGATTAGTTCAACAAGTGCGGACTGAAGTCGCTTGCTTCGAGTTTGCTTCTTGATCACGTCTGCTACTTCGATGAGACCATCGCATCTGATTGATGTTAGGATCTTGATGCCCGCAGGGCATGGTTTCTCGGTGTTGCGAGCGGCGTAAGTGGCCAAGGCTTTCGAGGCATGATTCGCCAATGACAGAAGATGGTTTGGAACGACGCCCTCCTTGACAAGATGTGCGAAGAATACTCCAATCGCCATGTCAGGAACGATCTGCGCCTCGCCCATCAACCCCAATCTCATGTATCCTTTCAGTGAGGCAAGAAACCGCCGTTGGTTTCTCATATCGGCCTTGGAGATTGTGTCATCTATCCTCCGAACCAAGTTTTCTACGCAAGTTGCGTCAGGCACGAGCATCTTACCTGCATAGTCGTTCAAGCCAGCGGTGAAAGCGTCTGAGGGGCTCACTTCCTTCCAAAGGTCGAAAATCGTTGTCTCGACCGGGCTTTCAGGTTTGAATGTCAAGAGGTCTTCACCATCGGAATGCGCGTCTAGTTCTCGTTGCCCGCTTATGTGAGCTTCTCATCTGGGTGCCTTACGCACGGGCTGAGGGATCCATCAATCATCACCGGCAAGACCGCTCCTTCTACTCCATGGTCGCAGACATGCAGGCATGATTGGTTGTGATTCCGTGTCAAGACCATTTCAGCGATCCGCAGACTCATCTACACTCGCTGCAAAGCCTTTAATGCAAATCAGGTGGCATCCAAGTCTGAGGAAATATGACTCGAGCTACTACTTCGATTTTACTTGTCGTGGTTCTCGTCATCGGCATCGTCATCGGCATCGGAGCGGCACCTATGATTATGCCTCCGTCACCCGGCCCTGGAGGAGTAACGACGACCGTTACGACAACAGTAACAGGAGGTGCGGTTCAGAAGACCAGCCTCACGATTAGAGCGGTTTTCCAGACTCCTGTCAGTGAACCGTGGGACGGCGCTATTCACACTGCAATACTAGCCATCGTCCAAGAGTATCAGACCAAGGGGATTACTATCGACTACAAGTTCGTCGACAGAAAAGTTGATCCCAAGGAGTATGAGCTGGCCCTCCGAGACGCGGCACAGGGGGCGGACATCGTCTTCCTTGATGCGTTCCTGAAAGAAGATATTGCACGCCGAGTGGCAAAGGACTTTCCGAACGTTGCGTTTGCCGCAGGCAGCGAATACTTGCCGGTTGCACCAAACTTTGCAGTCTTCGACAACTGGCTCCATCAGCCAGCATATCTCGCAGGAATAATGGCAGGAAAGATCACGAAGTCGAATAAGATCGGCGTTGTTGCCGCCATGGATCTTAACGAGGTCAACAGGATCGTCAATGCGTTCATACTTGGAGCGAAAGCTGCGAATCCAAAGGTCCAAGCAAAGGTCGTCTACCTGCTGGGCAATCTCCCGCCGGGCGAGTCACCTTGGTATCATCCTGCAACTGCGAAGAGACTGGCCAGCGTGTTGATTGACTCTGGAGCCGACGTAATCTTCGCCGAACGAGTTGGAGCGGAGGAGGCAGCGATGGAAGCGAAGAGCGCAGGTAAAGCTGTCTGGGTGATCGGCAACATGGCAGATCAGTACGACAGGGCGCCAGACGTGACGATCACTAGCTTGGTGTGGGACATGAGACCCACTGTGCGAGTCGTGGTCGACCGTGTTCTCTCAGGAGCCTTCACTGCGGACAATCTAGGAACCTACTCTTGGATGACCTTCGCTGGTTCATACCTAGCGGACTTCCACACCTTCGGTGCTCCCTCCCCGCCGCTCAATCAGGAAATCCTGTCTACAGTAAATGACTGGCAGCAGAAGATCCAATCTGGCCTGACATGGGTGCCGATCGACGAAAGTACCCCCAAGTCCGACTACTAGCCCCCGATCAACTCCCCCAACTTTTTTTCTTTCGTTCACGTTTGCGACAGAGAAGCGGGTCGGTTCCCGGTTGAGGAGAACGGCATGACAGATGCCAGTTCGGCAGTGCGCCTAGTCGGTGTCTCCAAGACTTTCGTTGGAGGCGTAAAGGCAGTCGACGACGTAACGCTAAGCTTGACTGGCGGCGTCATATACGGACTGGTCGGACCAAACGGCGCAGGAAAATCCACCCTGACCAATCTGATCTCAGGCGTTTTGACACCCGACAAAGGAATGATCTACTTAGGCAACACGTTGGTGACCGGCTTTCACCTCGCACTACGCGAAGGCGTCGTGAAGGTGGAGCAGCATCCCAACCTTGCGCCTGCTCTCACGTCCCTTGAACATCTAGCGCTCCTAACCTCCGGAGTCTTCTACTCCGCCGACCGCCCACGACCTCGAGCAAGGGAGCTATTAGAATATCTCGACACGGCTGTGAACCTCGACAGCAAGGTAGAGGACCTGCCGATCAGCCAACAGCGCGTCTTCGAGATAGTGCGAGGGGTCATACTGTGCGAAGGATTTCTCGAAGCAGGGAAGAAGCCTATCCTCATTCTAGACGAAGCAACCGCTTTCCTTCCTGTACAGCAGAAGAACAAGGTCAAGATGCTTCTGAGAGACCTCGCAAATGAGGGCTGCACAGTCGTCACGATATCCCATGACCTCTCTGAAGTCATCGACATGTCCGATGAGATCTTGGTAATGACAGCGGGAAAGATCGTTTCGAGACACAGCACCGATAGGCTGGATGTATCGCAGCTTGTAAAATCAATGTTCGAGGTGGTTCCCGTAACCGAGATTGCCGCAGCTCGTGAAGCCACTCGCCTACGCGATGAACAGGCTTTGCAGGTGGAACGGCTTCAGGTGAAGGACTCACGAGGCAACATCGTGGTCCAGGACCTAAACCTTGAGGTTCTTGCAGGCGAAATGCATGGCGTCGCCGCCATACCCGGAACCGGCGAGAAGGAATTGGCAGAATGCTTGTATGGCGCACGAAAAGCGGAAAGTGGGCGGATTCTCCTATTCGGCAGGGATGTGACACCTCTTAACATCGAGCAACGGAGAGAAGCAGGTCTCTCCTTGTTGTCAGATGATCGCATTCGTGATGGATTGATCCCAGAAGCGGATGTCGAAGACAACCTCACAATCGGACGTGAGCGAGACTTCACGCAACTTCATGGGATCTTGATCGATGCTCCCGCCAAGGAACGCTTAGCGGCAGATCTCATCGACAGTTTCTCCATTGTAAGTCGCGGACTGAAGGCGCCGATTACCACACTATCCGGGGGAAACATGCAGCGCACCTGTCTAGCTAGGATACTTGGTCGTCAGAACCAGCTTCTCATCGCTCTGCATCCTACAGTTGGGCTCGACCCGATGGGAACGAAACTGTTCTTCGACAAAGTTGCCGAAAGGAGGCGCCAGGGCCTAACGAGCCTGATATTCTCACCGAACATAAAGGAACTTCTCTCATCCTGTGACCGAATATCGGTCATGTCCAATGGCAAGATAGTTGGCACGTACGCTCCCAAGGAAAAGAGTCTCGAGCAGCTCGCATTGCTGGTAAGCGGAGTCGCATGATCTCATGATATCACTCGCCCTCCAAAGGCGGGAACCGCTGCCGTTCTCTCGGCGCATCCTCCTCCCGATCCTTGCGGCCGTGCTCGCTCTGGCGACAACCTCGATCTACATTGTGATCGCTGGCGGTGACGTGATCCAAGTGTACTACTATCTTTTCAGCTGGCCAATACAGAACGCAACAGAGATCCTGGTGACGGGAGCGCCTTTGCTTCTTCTGGCGCTCTCCGTCATGGTGGCCTTCCGCGCTCGTTTTTGGAACATTGGGCCGCACGGACAATTCATTGCCGGTGGTCTGATGGCTGCTGTCCTAGGCGTTCAGCTGGGCATGCTTCCCTCGCCGCTTCTGATGCCGCTCATCCTGGCGGCTTCTTGGCTCACCGGTTCGGGAGTAGCGCTCATCTCTTGGTTTCTGAAAGTCAAGCGGAACCAAGACGAAGTGCTCACGACCATTCTGATTTGGTCAGCTGTCCTGCTGGTCAATGCTGGGCTGCTGACAGGTCCCTTGCGTTCACCGTTCACAACCTATCCGCAGTCGCAGGAAATCTCAGTCAGCGCGATGTATCCGATCCTGATTTCTGGCACGAGGTTGCATTTGGGGACGATTGTATCATTCGCTGTCTTGGCTCTGGTTTGGTTCATGTTTAGCAAGACTACTTTCAAGACCAAGGTGGTCGCGGTGACGTCTCCACGCGTTGCCATGTTAGAGGGAGTTAACGTCTCGCGCGTCTACTTCTGGGTAGCTTTCTTCAGTGGAGGTATTGCCGGTTTTGCCGGGGCGAATGAGGTTATGGGAATTCTGCACTACATGACGCCCTTCGTTGGGCCCAACTACGGTCTCGTGGCTCTCGCGACCGCCATGCTAGGGGGGCTAAATGCGATCGGGGTCACCATTGCGACGCTCTTCTTCAGTGTACTCATCAATGGCGCCAATGCAATGAGCTGGACTACCGGTGTGCCCTCGTTTCTTTCCGACATCATTCAGGCCCAGACTCTGATCTTCTTGCTCGTCCTGAATGCGTTCAACAGCTACCGGATCGTCGTTAGGAAAGTGGTTCCTCGCCAAGCCCTCGCGGCGACTAAGATCGAAGTTCATCACTCTACTATGCCTAATGGGGCTGGAATCCCTTCACGCAGACTCAGCATATCCCGACTGAAAGTTCCGATCTTGATCGTGGTCTTCCTTGCTGCCCTTGCCGTCGCGGGATTCCTGTTCCCCGAATTCAAGGGCGGTGGCCATGAAACATTTCTTGCAAGTGTGCTGGGTACGTCTATCGTCATCTCTACCCCCATAATCCTGGCGGCCCTTGGAGAGACATTCTCTGAGAAGGCGGGAATCATCAATCTCGGTATTCTCGGCATAATGATCTCTGGCGCAGCTTGGGGATTCATGGGAGCCTACTTCACCGGGTCGTTCTTGAGTGGCGTGATCGTTGCCGCTGTGACGGGTGCCGCGTACGGGCTTCTGTTGTCGTTCCTGATTGTCACGCTCGGTGCCCAGCAACACATTGCCGGGATAGCCTTGACATTCTATAGCATGAACGTCGCCTATTTCTTTCACCGTGTCTTGATCGGCGCGCCTCTGGTGGAGCCCACAGTGCCACAGGTGCCCCAGATTCAGATTCCCTTCTTGAATTCACTGCCTGTGGTTGGAGTTCTCTTTCGTCAGGTGCCATACGTGTACATGGCTCTGTTCATCATTCCCACTTTGGCGTTCTTCTTCTTCCGCCGGACCAAGTGGGGATTGATACTTCGGGCGGTAGGAGAGAACCCTCGAGCTGCGGACGCTTCCCGGATACGCGTTCACCTCGTGAGATATCTAGCGGTGACGGTGGGAGCCGCCCTGATGTCCGTTGGAGGCGCATTCTACTCTCTGGTCGACCTGCGTTCCTTCAACCTGAATGTGGGAGGCGAATGGAGCTGGATCGCCTTGGCCCTTGTTGTCCTAGGTAACTGGAATCCGCTGTGGGTCGTCGTTGCATCGATTCTCTTCGGAGCACTAAACGCAGTACAATTGTGGCTTGTGGTGGTAGTCGTTCAGATTCCATTCCAACTCTTCCAGATTGTGCCCTACGCGCTGACTATAGGACTGTCATCACTGTTGGGTAAACTGGTTCGACCGCCAAAGGCGCTTCTTGCACCCTATCGCCGTGAGTAGACATTCACGGCTTCTTCAGGATATCTTCGGTCTTCGGGGTTTTCATTATCACCGCCAGTACAATTGCGATGACGACAAGCACTGCAGTGGCATAGAATCCTTGGACATAACTTGGATAAGTTGGCTTCGAGCCAAGGATTCCCGCCATAAGCATCGGCAACACCACGCCCCCGACTCCATATGCACTAAGATACAGTCCGTAGTTAGGGCCAAGGTTCTTTGGGCCAAAAAAATACGACGCAAGTGCAGGCATGACCGCAAGGTAGGCTCCGAAAGTGGAGCCCAACAGGATAATTGCTAGGTAGAGAATCAGGATCGACTGTGCGTACGGAAAGAGTACGACTAGAGCGACCAGCTGGATGCCCTGCATAATGAGCAAGGTCTTCTTCGGCCCAATTCCATCGCATACAGATCCAAAGAGGGGCCGTCCGATTGCATTCGATACAGCGAGGACTGAAACCGCAAGAGTCGCCAGCCACTCTAAGCTATCTTTCAAACCGGCTATATCTGTAGCTATCAGTTTTGCATAGCCTATGATCATCAATCCGGCGCCAGCCCCGACGAGATAGATGAGCCAAGCTAGGTAGAAGCTTCTCGTTCTCACCATCTCTCGAGTAGTGAAATCGACCGCCGCGCTCCAGCCTTTGTGGACTGTGGATACCTTTGGGCAGGGGGGTGTCCAGTCTGCCGGAGGGAATCTCAGAAGCACGCCAAGGAGTGTCAATAGAATCAAGAAGACCGCGCCCAAGACGAGAAACGTGTTTGGCAGACCGATCATGGAGATCATCGCAACAACAGCCGGCGCAGTGATCAAGGCGGAGAGACCGAATCCCATCACAGTAAGTCCCAGCGCCAGTCCTCTCTTGTCAGGGAACCATCTTCCCACAACTGCAATCGGCGGATTGTACGCGAAGCCGCATCCGGTTCCGGCTATCAAGCCGAAACCCACGATTGCAATCAAGAGTGCGGATTTGGGAAACACCGCTACTGAATAGCAGAAAAGGTAACCCACTCCTAGTAGGAGGGCCCCTATCAGCGCAGGTCTCCTAGGCCCGACCTGTCCTATCATCTTACCTGAGAATGCAAATGTGATGCCGAACATCAGGAGGAAAGTGCTGAATGGAAGAACCGATTCGGACACGGTCAAGTTCAAGGGCGGTTGGTGCAAAGGAGGTCTGA
>Ga0315314_1004721_pt1 | contig 10106 bp, 10 predicted proteins | sample TDP9_MG_FD_203631 | JGI IMG/M metagenome (GOLD analysis project Ga0315314, IMG submission 203631) | Freshwater sediment microbial communities from Lake Towuti, South Sulawesi, Indonesia - TDP9 | ecosystem: Environmental > Aquatic > Freshwater > Lake > Sediment | place: Indonesia: South Sulawesi... | reverse complement strand
AGCGCCTGGCGCACCGCCCACTGGGCTTTCAGCAAGTCCACGCGAAAGCGGATGTATTCCTCCGCGACGTGGGGCAGCGCGATCAGGGCGTCCAGTCGCCCCACCAGTTCATCTAATCCTGGCGTCCTCTGGTCTGCGGCAGGCATTCGGGGAAGCCTCTCGCACCTCAGAACCCGACCATCTGCTCGTAAGCCCGCAGGACCCTCGTCACCTCGTCCGGGGTGAGGCGTGAGCCTGGCTTGGCGACCATCTCACGGACGATGCGCATGCGCTCGGTCGGCGATTTGATCGCCAGCTGCCGCAACTGGTCCGCTTCATGGCACTGTGAGCAGCGCAGCAGCTCCAGCGAGGCATGGATCTTATCCATCTCCTTCTTGCTGATGCGGGCGTCGGGGAGCTTGCTCATCTGCACCACGACCCGTTCGATCTGGCCGCGCCCGTTGTGCGGACTGGCAAACCGCCGTTCCGTGTGACAGGTGGTGCACTTCTCCTCGTGGAAGAGGGTCAGCTTCGGCGCGGCGATATTGACTAGGTCCTGCTTGCTGGCCAGCACCCCGCGCAGTGCGTTGACGTCGTGGCGGGTATCCCGGACGAGGCCGGCGAGCAGGACGATCATGACCGCGTTGAGGATCGTCAGGAAGCCGACGACGAATTGATATCGGTTCTCCATGATTGCCCTCCGCTCCCGCAGCCGGAAGACTGGGTTGCCAGCCTCCTACGTCTCTGCCGGCCGCGGATGCGCCGGCGTGAAGACCGGGAAATTCCGGCACACGAAAATGTAGGCCAGGACGCCCGCCGCCACGATCCCGGCCGTGATGGCCACCTCCATCCAGTGGGGGTAGTACGTTTCCCCGTACGTGGACGTGATCCCGACCACGGCGACGTTCAAGCGGTTGATCAGCAGACCCAGGATCACCATGAGGCTGGCCCAGAAGAGCCACTCGGCCGAATCGGCAAATTCGGGCGTGAGCAGGATGGCCAGTGGGATGATCAACCCGGCCTGCACCTCGATCCAGAAGGCGACCGACTGTGGCGTCAGTACCAACAGCTCGGTCCCGATGCCTCTGAGCACGAGATCCAGGCCGCGCAGTGCCAGGGTGCCGAAGATCGCCCAGCACAGCACGTGACCCACGTCCCGCAACAACGCGACTTCGATTTCCCTCCTGAAATACCAGGCGCTCAGCGTGGATTCAACGATCACCATCGCCACCCCCGCCGCTACCGCCGACACGAAGAAGAACAAAGGAAGGACGGGCGAGTACCAGATGTCGTGGAGCTTGTGGGGGACGATCAGGAAGAGCGACCCCAACGAGCTCTGGTGCAGGACCGAGAACATGATGCCCGCTATCAGCAGCATCGTCGGCATCCTGGGGTCCCGGTAGATGATGCCGAAACGAACCAGCAGCTCAAAGACCACCAGCACGCCGGTAATTGCGATGACCCAGGGGATCGAATGGGTGAGGGCGATCGCGAACAGGACCAAGAGCGTGATCGCGATCCACGGGGCGACGTTCCTCCACGCCGCATACAGGTAGTCCAGCCGGTAGCGCTCGAACACGACCGGGAGGAACTCCAGGAACAGGATCGTGGTGTACATCATCACGCACCAGCCCACCTCGAACATGGGGGATTCGTGATGCCAATAGATGATCATGTGCCAGAGGGTCCACGGTCGCCCCACGTCCACCATCAGTGCCAGGATGAAGAGCAGGTACCCCAGGAAGGCCGTCAGGATCGTGGGGCGAACCAGGGGCCGGTACTTCTCCCCGCCAAACATGTGCATCAAGCCGGCCACCACGAATCCCCCGGCGGCCAGCGCGATGCCAGCCAGGACGTCGAACCCGATCCAAAAGCCCCACGGATACCCCTGGTTGAGGTTGCTCACCCAGCCTATGCCCGAGGCAAAGCGGTACAGCGCCAGGATGAAGCCGAAGGCAGCCACCAACATCAGCAGGATCGTGCCGGGGCCGAAGTCCCTCCACCGGATCGTCCGTATCATCGTCCACTCCTCTCACCCGACGTGGGAGTCTCTGCGTGTTCCCCACCGCGATTCTTTCGAGTGCGCAGGGCGTACCCCGCTCCCAGCAGGGTGGCCAGGCCGAGCATGACCATGGGAATGGTCCTCATGGCCGGCTCGGTGTGGGCCACCATGGGGCTCCGCGGCACGCGGAGGACATAACCGAGCTTCTCGAAGGGGACGCTGGAGATGTGCAGGACGCACGTCCCGCCGGCCTCGTGAAGCCCGTAGATGTGGTGCACGTACTTGCTCGGGTTCGCGGAGATGCGATCCTGGGCCTCGCCGATCAGCGCCGGGCGATCGCCGAAGGTGATGGCCCCCGTGGGACATGCCTTGGCGCAGGCGGGAATGTCGCCGGTCGCCTGCCGATCCGCGCACATGGTGCACTTGGTGATGTAGGGATTCCAGTTGCTGTATTCAAAGCGGGGCACCACGAAGGGACAGGCCAGCATGCAGTAGCGGCAGCCGATGCACTTGTGCCTGCGATAGGTCACCGGACCGTTGTCGAGCTTTTCCAGCGCCTTGACGGGGCAGGCCGAGGCGCATCCCGGCACCTCGCAGTGCATGCACTGACGCTTGCCGAAGACCCACTCGTACCGCCCGTTGATGACCACCTCGTTGTAGGTGACGAGGCACCAGGTCTCCGGGCTCAGGTCGGCAGGGTTCTGATATCCGGGACCGCCAAAGAACTGCGTCTTTTCTGCCGCCCGCTTGTACTGATGCTTGCAAGCCACCTGGCAGCCCCGGCAGCCGATGCAGCGCGGCAGGTCAATCAGGAGAGCCTTGATGGCCATCGCGCACCCCCCTTAGGCTTTCTCGATATCGCACAGGAAGGCCTTGTACTCGGGGATAAACGTGTTGGGATCGCCAACGTGTGCGGTCAGCAGGTTGGCGCTGTCCCCGGTAGCCAGGCCGGCGTATCCCCAGTGCCAGGGGATGCCGATCTGGTGGACAAGCCTACCGTCGATGGAGAACGGCTCGAAGCGGTTGGTGATCAAGGCGCGGGCGCGAATCTCCCCGCGCTTGCTCCGCACACGGACCCAGTCGCCGGTCTGGATCCCCTTGCGTCGAGCCAGGTCGACGGGCAGCTCGACGAAGCTGTCCGGCACCAGCTCGACCAGCCAGGGCATGTTGCGCGACATGGCGCCAGCCTGCCAGTGCTCGGAGATGCGGTAGGTCGTTGCCACGATGGGGAACTCGCGCGGGTCGCCGACCTTGTCCGGCTCCCACACCTTGCACACCGGGCTGTACTGCACGGACGACATCATGTTGCGGACGGGGCTCTCGACCGGTTCGTAATGCTCCGGGAACGGGCCATCCGCCAGGGCGATGGCGAAGAGGCAGGCCACCCCTTCGGGCCGCATGATGAAGGGCATCTTGGTTTCCGGAGGCCAGACACCGTCCGGGACGTCGCCTTCCCACTTCTTGGCTTCCTCGTTCCACCGAATCACCACCCGCTTCGGATCCCAGGGCTGACCTTTCAGGTCCACGGAGGCGCGGTTGTAGAGGATGCGCCGATTGACCGGCCAGCACCATGCCCAGTTGGGATTCAGCCCGAGCGGGTCTTTGGCCGGGTCGCTCCTGACGCGCCGGGCCATCCTGTTGTCTTCCTTGTTTGGCCCGGGGTAGCTGGCGCAGAAGATCCAGCACCCGCACGCCGTGGAGCCGTCGGCCTGCAGGAGGGCAAAGCCCGGCACTTGAGTGCCCGCCTTGTACTGCTTGCCATCGATCTCGATGTCCTGGGTGAAGGAGCCGTTGATCTCCTTGGCGATCCGGTGGATGTCCGGTTCGCCGTGAGGGTCCTTCTCCTGGCCGTAGTTCCAGGTCAGGTGCAGGATCGGCTGCGGGAACGCACCCCCCGCGGCGTACGCGGTCTTCAGTTGCGTGATCAGGCGGGTGATGATCCAGGTGTCGCTCTTGGCCTCCCCGGGCGGATCCACGGCCTTGTATCGCCACTGGGCCCAGCGGCCGCTGTTGACGATGCTGCCTTCCTTCTCCATCGAGGCGGCGGCGGGGAGCAGGAACACCTCGGTGTTAATCTTGGAAGGGTCCACCCCGGGGCGTTTCCAGAAGGCAGCCGTGTCGGTCTCGAAGAGATCGGCACAGACCAGCCAGTCCAGTTTGGCCAGCGCTTCGCGCCCCTTGTTCACGTGCGGGCCGCCGACGGCCGGGTTCATCCCGAAGCAGAAGAGCCCCTTGATCTTGCCGGCATGCATGGCCTCGAATACCGCCATGAACGAGTGGTCGCCCGTCGTCTTGGGCAGGTAGCCAAAAGCGAAGTCGTTCTCCTTCCGGGCGTGCTCGCCCCAGAAGGCCTTGAGCAGGCTGATGGCGTACTTGGGGTAGTTCTGCATCCAGTTGGCGCTGAGGGGGTCGTAACTCTTGGGTGTGCATCTCTCCAGGTAGGCCTCCAACGTCTGCAGGGCGGCGACGGGCGCCACCAGGTAACCCGGCAGGGAGTGAAAGAGCAGGGCCATGTCGGTCGCGCCCTGGACGTTGGACTCCCCCCGCATCGCGTTGACCCCGCCGCCCGCCATGCCGATGTTTCCCAGCAGAAGCTGGAGGGTGGCGTAGCTGTGGATGTTCTGGGTGCCGTGGCTGTGCTGGGTGGTGCCCATGGCGTACAGCCACACCCCCACTCGATTCGGCGCCCAGGTCGAGGTGTAGATGTCGCAGATCTTCTTGTACGCCTCTTTCGGGGCACCGGTGATGTTGCACACGGTGTCGAGGTCGTAGCGCGCGAAGTGCTTCCTCATCAACTGGAGGACACAGCGGGGATGTTTCATTGTCATGTCGCGCTTCGGCACGCCGTTCTCGTCCAGCTCGTACGCCCACTTGGATCTGTCGTAACTACGCGTCTTCGAGTCGTAGCCGGCGAAGAATCCATCGTGGAAGCCGTATGCCGGATTGACGATGAACGCGGCGTTGGTGTAGTGGCGGACGTACTCGAGCTGGATGCGATCGTTTTGCAGGGCATAGTTGATCATGCCGTTAACGAAGGCGATGTCCGTTCCCGACCGCATCTTGCAGTAGTGATCGGCGAAGGCGGTCGTGCGGGTGTAGCGCGGGTCGCACGACAGGATAACGGCCCCGTTCTCCTTGGCCTTCTCGATCCACCGGGCGGCGATCGGATGGTTTTCGACGGCGTTGCTGCCGCAGATCATCACCACATCAGCATTTTTCATGTCGATCCAGTGATTGGTCATCGCCCCGCGACCGAAGGAGGCGGCCAAACTGGCCACCGTAGGGCTGTGTCATATCCTGGCCTGATTTTCCAGCCAGATCACGCCCAGGCTGCGCATGGCCTTCGAGAGCAGGTAGCACTCCTCGGTATCCAGGGCCGACCCGCCAAGGCAGGCGATCCCGGTGGTGTGGTTGATCGTGAGCCCGTCACGCTGGCCCACCCAGGTCCCGTCGCGGGTCTTCTTGACCCGCTCGGCGATCATCTTCACGGCCTCGTCCCACGAGAGGTCTTCCCAGGCTGTGGCCCCGGGTTTGCGGTATCGGATCTTCCGCAAGCGCCGGTCGTTGTGATGGACTTGATAGAGGGCGGCGCCTTTGCTGCACAGTGACCCCTCGTTGATGGGGTGTTCCGGATCTCCCTCGATGTTGACGACCCTGCCGTCCCGCACCTCAACGATCTGGCCGCAGCCCACGGCACAGAAGGGGCAGATCGTTGTCGTGATCTTCCCGCGCTGAGGCTTGACCTCGCCAGCAAAGGCCACGCTGGGCCGGATGTCCAGCCCCAGGAGGTCGAGGAGTGCGCCCGTTCCCGCGGCGCTGGTCCCTGCCAGGAAACTTCGTCGGCTGATCTCCATGGGCGTTCCTCCGTGAAAGAGGCTCTCCAGGTGCACCCTCCGTCTCACGGCCGGGGAGGGATGACACGCCAGCGCAGGGCCACTGCGACCAGTCTGCGGACTACCCTAGGAACACAAGTAGACTCCTGCGTTATTGACAATGCACAGCAAGAATCTTGCCACGCATGATTTCAAAAAGGGGGTCTCACGGCGGAACAGGCTCTTGGAGGGTCGGCGATTGTGGAGGGAGGGGAAAGGCGCGTTACCGGGAGGGAACGGCCCGGTAACAGCGGTTACCAACCGGTAACGTCGCTTGGTGGTCTTCAGTAAGGACTCTATGTGCTTCTGATTCGGTGACAACGGGTTGCTTGAGCCCAAACGTCTCAGTCTTACCGCAGTCCCGCTCTCTGTCTGCGTGCGACGCACAGGCAGGCGGAGCGGGACCGCGCAGGTCGGATAGAACGGACCACTGACTACTGACCACGGACTACTGATCACTGACCACAGACCGTGGTCTCGCAGTCCTGTGGTCCCGTCGTCTGGCTCTGCGGTCTCCGCGCTCTCAGCGGTGAAAGAAGCAGTCATGATTCCCTTTGGCAGTCTGCTCTCGAAAACGTGGAAACGCAGGATGGCGAGAAAGGACTCGGGGGCACCAAGTGCCCCTCGGTTTTGGTCTTGGACGTTGGACCTTTGGGCGGTCAGAGTAGCTAATCCAGATGTCTTCGGCCCTGAATAACCAATGGGTGGGCAAGTTGCGGCATTTCCTACAGACGAAAGTCAGGATTGACACGTGGACGTTTCCGCCACCGTGCGGAAAGGATTGACTTTGCAGCGTGCAGGAAGCACCGGAGGTCGCTATCGCTTGAGAATCAAACAGATAGACGTCAAGACGCTTTTTGATGAGGTGGCGGGAGGCTCGGACTTCGTGGCATACCCATTGCTCTTGGATGAGTGCCCCAGCCCGTATTCCAGCTGGATCGAACAGGGTCCCGATGCTCCACGGAGGGTGCCGACCAGCATATCGAGGGGAGGGAGAAAGGCTGATGGCGGCAGTGGACAAGCCAAGAACCCGGGAAGAGGTGATCGAGACGGCCCGGGCGGCAACCAAGACATATGTGAGCGCGGGCGTCACCATCCAAATTAACGACGCGTGGTGCAAGGGGTGCACCATCTGCGTGGAGTTCTGCCCCAAGGATGTCCTGGTGATGAACCGGATGGACAAGGTCGAGGTGAAGGCCATGGAGGCCTGCACCAAGTGTCTGCGGTGCGAGCAGCTTTGTCCTGACTTTGCCATCGTCGTCCACGGAGAGCCGGGGAAGTCCAAGGGGTAGAGTGCGAAGAGGACCGGAAGGAGCGTGAGTAGGCAAGGGACGTCCCCCCAGGTCAAACTGTTGCAAGGGAACGAGGCCTGTGCTGAGGCCGCCATTGCGGCGGGGTGTCGGTTCTTCGCCGGCTATCCGATCTCCCCCTCCTCAGAGATCGCCGAGCACATGTCGGTTCTTCTGCCCCGGGTGGGCGGGAAATTCATCCAGATGGAGGACGAGATTGCCGCCATGGGGACGATCCTCGGGGCGGCCATAACCGGCATGAAAGTGATGACCGCCACCAGCGGCCCCGGATACTCGCTGAAGCAGGAGAATATCGGGTACGCCGTCATGGCAGAGATCCCCTGTGTCATCGTGGACGTGATGCGGGGCGGGCCAAGCACGGGACTGCCCACCTCCCCCGCGCAATCCGACGTGATGCAGGCACGCTGGGGGACCCATGGCGATCATCCCGCCGTGGCCCTGGCGCCGGCCTCGGTGCGCGAGGTCTATGACGAGACGATTCGGGCCTTCAATATCGCGGAGCGCTTTCGGATGCCGGTATCCGTCCTGGTGGACGAGGTCATCGCCCACATGCGCGAGCGGGTTGTGGTTCCGGACAAGGCCTCGATCGTCCTCTGGGAGCGTCCGCGTCCGACCGCCGGCCCCGACAGATATCTTCCCTACGCAGAGACCCCCACCGGCGTTCCGCCCATGGCGGACTTCGGCACCGGCTACCGGTACCACGTGACCGGCCTGTATCACGACCCGCGGGGTCTTCCCAATGACACCCCGGAGATCGTGGACAGCGTCATCCGGCGCCTCGTGGGCAAGATCGAGCTCGGGATCGACCTGATCCAGAAGTACGAGGAATCGGGCCTGATGGATGCGACCATCGGCATCGTCGCCTACGGCTCGTCAGCGCGATCGGCCAAGGCCGCCATCCGCATGGCTCGGACGCGGGGTATCCGGGTGGGGCTCCTCCGTCCCGTGACCATCTGGCCCTTCCCGGAGCGGCCGGTGCGCGACCTAGCGACCCGCGTGAAGCACCTGATCGTTCCCGAGATGAATCTGGGGCAGCTCGTCCTGGAGGTCGAGCGGGTCGTGGCGGGCCGGTGCCCCGTCCATCGGGTGAACCAGGTCACCGGCGAACCTATCCCGCCCAACGAAATCCTCCATCTGATCATGGAAGTGGCCTAGGGAGGGCTTGGCGCGATGTTCGACTACGAGAAGTACCTGCGCCTTGAGATGTTCCCGCATATCTGGTGTCCCGGCTGCGGGGACGGCATCGTGATGAAAAGCCTGCTTCGAGCGATCGACCGGATCGGTCTGCACAAGGACGAGATCTGCATGGTGTCCGGCATCGGGTGCTCCAGCCGGCTCCCTGGCTATGTGGACTTCAATACGCTTCACACGACCCACGGTCGGCCCATCGCCTTCGCCACCGGGGTCAAGCTGGCCAAGCCATCTCTCACCGTCATCGTAATCACCGGGGATGGCGATGCCCTGGCCATCGGGGGAAATCACTTCATCCATGCGGCCCGCCGGAACATCGGCATGACGGTCCTCCTGTTCAACAATGCGACGTATGGAATGACGGGTGGACAGCTCGCGCCGACCAGTCCGGCGGGAACGATCGCCAGCACGTCTCGCTATGGAAGCATCGATCCGCCCTTCGACGCCTGCAAGCTGGCCATCGCCGCTGGCGCTACGTACGTGGCAAGGGCCACGTCCTTTCACAGCCAGCAGCTCGACCGGCTGATCGAAGGTGGGATCAAGCACAAGGGCTTCGCGTTGATCGAGGTGCTGGAGAACTGCAACACCTACTACGGCCGCCCCAACAAGCTCAACCTGATAGATCTCCTCAAATGGGAGAAGGACAACACGGTGAACGTGAAGGCGGCCGAACGAATGACGCCGGAGCAACTGCAGGGAAAGATCATCACCGGACTCCTGCACCAGGCCAATCGCCCGGAATACGCGGCAGAGTACGACAAGTTCATTGCCCGGGTCCAATCCTGAAGGCGATCCGGTTTCATGAGGAATGCGGGTTAGGCACCGGCCGGGGGGAAAGGCGAGGGGACATGAGTTATCGTTATGAAATCCGCCTGAGCGGCGAAGGTGGCCAGGGGATCGTCCTGGCGGGTGTGATCTTGGCCGAGGCTGCCGCGATTTACGATGGCAAGAACGCGACCCAGACCCAAGTCTACGGTCCGGAATCGCGGGGTGGAGCCAGCAAGGCCGAGGTTATCATCAGCGACGAGGAGGTCGATTACCCGAAGGCCATGGCCGTGGACCTGCTGCTGGCCTTGACGCAGCCTGCCGCAGACAAGCACTGGCGTGATCTCAAGCCCGGGGGGGTCTTGGTGCTGGACTCCGCGAAGGTCACGAACGTGCCTAGCGGAGATTTCGCGGTGTATCGCCTTCCCATCATCGACACCGCGAAGGACGCGGTGGGAAAGGCCATGGTGGCCAACATCGTATCGCTGGGAGTCATCACCGGCCTGTCAAAGGTCGTTTCCCGTGAGGCCATCGAGCGGGCGATGCTGGCCCGAGTTCCGAAGGGCACGGAGGAGCTGAATCGGCGCGCCCTGGAGGCGGGATTCGCCCTGGTACGCTCGGCCTCCGTCGCATGATCCTGGGCGCGGGCTTTCTTTGAAGGTCTGCGCTCCATGTTTGACCTGTTTTGAGCACCTTCTGACCTCGTCCGGGGGGCCGGCCCTTTCACGAGTCAGGCCGTCCGCAATAATCCCGGATTTTACCTTCCGGCTTCCAGGCCTAGCTTCTCTGGGCTGCCTGATCTGTCTCCGTGCATTCTGGACAATGATGGCAGAGGAGGAGTACCCTCCGCTTGACCGTGTCCTGGAAGCGTTCGCTATGCCCGAATCGGCTGAGACAAAGGGTCTCAATTATTCACAGGACTGAGACAGGGGGAAATACAACACCTCGGCAGTCAGGGTTGACCTTGGAAATCTGCCAAGCCAGGGA
>Ga0315314_1004720_pt1 | contig 10108 bp, 14 predicted proteins | sample TDP9_MG_FD_203631 | JGI IMG/M metagenome (GOLD analysis project Ga0315314, IMG submission 203631) | Freshwater sediment microbial communities from Lake Towuti, South Sulawesi, Indonesia - TDP9 | ecosystem: Environmental > Aquatic > Freshwater > Lake > Sediment | place: Indonesia: South Sulawesi... | reverse complement strand
TCTCGCCATTCATGTTTGAGTTGTATAACCCAGGCAGACATTATCGACAAGAAAAATTCGTCATAGCGGATCCAACCTGTTCCGTCCGCCCCCCATTCTGGTCCCCATGAATTAGGAAAGCCAAACTGTCGAAGTCTATCATCATACGCTGCCAGGCACAATGCATGACCGCCAAGCGCTGCCCCTGTTGCATGAACCAGGCCGCTTGGACCTGGGTTCATCCATCCCTCATAAACCACCATACCAACAAGCACAGGATGCTTGAGAAGCTGAAATTTAATCCCCTCAATAATGGCCTCACTGGAAGCTGGTGAAGGTTGAATTGCTTCGAACGAATCAATGCGATTGGCAAATGCAGCGTCGAAGACCCGCAGGTCGGCTTGCATTCCACGATCATGCCCCTCCCATCCTGCTCCGGATGGCCAGGCTAGTTCGCTGACCATACCGAACCGCCAAAGCCCATCGCATATACCGCGCATCGTCGTCCCCACCTGTTTTAGCGGATTAGGCACCGCCACTTCATCAATGATCCGAGCAATGGTGTACGGCCAAATACGACTCGGCAGGGGGCAAACCCGGCCAAATTGTATTTGATGCTGAATCATAACTGCCTTCATCGCAGCGTAACCGGCACATGGGCCGGAAGTAAGCTGATCCCAGATATCGCCTGCCAGATTGAGCCAGGACCACTTTGGAGGGATAGGGCCCTCACCGAGCAGCGCCACCTTATCCTTCCCAAATGGTTTTATTCTATCCGGGACAATCGGGAAGCGCTTGATGGAGTCCAATATCCCCATATGAGGCCTCTTCGGAACCGAACATTTCCTCCTCACACTATTCCTCCCAGGCTATCCACGCCACGAACACGTACCGATACAGCGATGATACCTCTATCTCTCCATTAGTTACTCTATACTGACCAAGACCTGGACTTGCATTTACCTGTGCGAACGGTTCAAGCTCCGGCCATGCGAAAACAATGAATTCACCCACCTCTGGTCTGGATATCCGTCCATTGAGCACAGCGAGGCATTCGACATGGGCCGGCTCACCTCCATAATAGAACATCGCTGCCTCCTCTGCCCTCAGAGCAGCCTCAATATCCACAATCCAGAGCGGACGAGGCTTAGGTTGGCAGCCGCACAGTAGCCCGATAGCCAATAAGCTGCAGAATAGGCGCTTCATCTTACTTGGTCCACGAGAACAACGAGAATTCGCGGAACTCGTCGTAGTTCATCCGGTTCTCAATGGCCGCCTTCCGGGTTCCGCCAACCATACCGAAAACATCTCCCAATAAGTCCATCACTTGGACCCAAGGAAGGCCGGTCGCCAACAACGAGCTACGCTCCCAGCCGGTCAGCATCGGCTGCGGGACTTGCACTATCCCCCTGGCCCGGTAACGTGCCAAGTGAATCTCCGAGCATCCTGCCAGGGCTAGCAGGGCGATTATGCAACACATCAAAAGCCTTTTTCTCATTGCTCTCACCCCCTTTCGCTTTAGGATAAGTGCTCTGCCACCTGAAGGTATCAGTGGACTTCCATCTGCTCCCTATCTGCATCACGCGGATCGAGGGTCCGGAAACTTCGAGAGCACCACTACACCCACAATGCGTGCAAGCAAGAGTTCCTGTCTCGGTCCGCTGACCTATCTTGAAAAAAATTTCGTATTCTTGACGGCAATTACCGCAGCGCGCTCTAACAAAATATCTCTTCCTGACTGGTCTCATTTTTGTACTCCTCCCGTTGGAAGTTTGACGCCCAGAAATCTAAGCCAGCGCCTGAACGTTCCGAAGGGAATATTTAGGAATGCCGCCACTTCCCTCTGCGTATCAAGCTGGCTATACAAAAACATAACAACTTTTATGAAATATTCCTCACTGCGCTGGCCCCAGGTTCCTGCGACGTTAAGCATCCGTTCACGCCAGGCCTCCCGTTTCATGCCGCTCTATCTTTCCATCAACTAATTCATATCGGGTATCGGCGACCTCCGCCAATTCCTCACTGTGAGTGGTCATAATAATCTGCATCCCTAATTCACGAGTTAGAGCAGCAAGAAGGTCCCCGACCCGCGGCCTGAGATTGGCGCTCAGCATCTTGAACGGCTCATCCAGGAGAAGGAATCTTCTGGGAGCAGGAATCAATGTGATCAGGAGAGCCACCCTCACGAGAAACGATACTATATCCACAACTCCTCCTGCCTCATCCGCTACGATATCAACCTCAATCAGTTCCTCTCCCAGCTTCCTGTACATTCTGGGAAGCTCATATATGCGGCGCGCCTTCTCGACCTTGACAAAGCGCAACGTCAGGCCCTCGCCAAGTATCTCTTTCAGACCAAGATTCACAAGCGCCTCAAAACGACCATATAACGCATTGCGAACATCGTCGCTGGCCTTACGCAGAAATGCGCTCGCCTGCTCTGCCAAGGCCATCTCTTGCTGTAATTCCTCAAGCCGTGCTCTCACAATTCCCGCGCGGTCTTTCGTCACTGAATAAAGAGCGGATAACCTATGAACTTTTTCTCCGGTCATTCTGTCCTCATCAAGGCGAGTATGGCTATGTTGCCAGCCGCATCGCTCATCCGAACAAACCCCTTCTTGATAACGTGCACGCCGATCGAACCGGCGTCTAATGTTCCAAGGCACTGATTCATAAAATCGGCATTGAAATTTATCAGGAACGGTTCCCCCTCCAACGATATTACTGCGCTTGCGAGACTTTCACCGCCAATGTCCTGAGTGCGCAGCCTGAGACTCCCAGGTTCGACCTTCAGCTCCACACTCCGTGTAGCCTCAGAATTAGTCGGGTAGGTGCATCTGAGAAGACGAATCATGGCCTCCCGATCAATCGTGAAACTAGCGCAGGATGGAACGGCAACCAGATTATCAACATTAATGAAACCCGGTGGAACCTGGGGAAGCGCTGTCATTATCCGGAATTGCAGCCCGCCCGAAAGCACGAGCATATAACCCTGACTTATAGGCCAAATGGCAAGATTACCATCCGGCTCAATGTCCGCTAAGCGCACAAGCATCTCTGCGACCCGCCTTTGTAATGCAAATTTGCCTCCAACCGGTAGACTGCGAATCACTGCCTTTACCCCATTTGAAGCCACCAATCTGTTCTTCTCAATCAGACAGCTCCGGTAGCGCTCATCAGCCAGGCGGTCTGCCGCTGACGGCATAGCCTTGAGCGCGTGTCCCAAGCCTGAAGCTAACAATGAAACCGGCACAATCTCCACCGATGCTGGGGCCTCATCAAATAATTCAGCCTTATTTATGGGCGATATGTTCGTCCGTCGGCTCAATCGCCACTCAGCCCCATTGGCTTTCACCAAAATCCCCTGCTCAATCTCCGTGAATACAGCCTGATCAGAACATAGCGGTAGGACAGAAGCCAGCTTCGCTATGTCAAGCATAATCGAACCCTCGCCCCCTTCATTCGCACACGGAACCACAATGGACATGACAAAACCAAAATCTCTGGCAGTCCAGGTTGTTTTGTTGGAAACCTGAACCTCCGCAACCTGAAGGTCCTCAAGTAGGCGCGTAGAGCGGGAGAGTTCCCTGAACACCGATGCCAATTTCTGTATGCAATTGTGGTCCAAGCTGAAATTGATCATATTCCTACCTCCATTGTGGCCTCCGCCTGATTTTCTATTTCACGTATCTTTTGCTCCAACTTCGCACGCTCCTCAGTCAATTGGCGCTTAATCTCATCAAGCTTCTCTTTGTTTATTCCCTGCGACTTCAGCTCAGCCCGCAAGGTTGTAAGCTGGCTCTCATCTCTCTTCAATGAAGCAAGAAGGTTCGCCCTCTGTTCGAGAAGTTGCTCTGTGCTGGCATCAAGCATCTGTATCAATTTACCCACTTTTCAGCCCCTCCGTTATCGTGTTTTCAATATAATCCCTGACGCTATCCGACAGACCCTTATATGAATCAAGTTGTCGAATTCCCTCAAATACGTCCCTGAAGCCAGCCTCCAATTGCGCTCCGCGCAGCCCTGCTACGAACTCGGCAAAAGTTGCCTCTGTCTGTTTCTCCTGTTCATATTGTTTTGTGTCAAACACCTCCGCAAATGGAGCAGCAGTCTTCAATTTCACTATCTCAGCCTCGAACGGCTCGGTGGTCGCATCGAGCCAGACCACTGCTGGCTCCCTGCCCCAATCATGAAGAATATTTCCCCGACTAATCGCGCCAGGCCAAATAAATAAAGTCCCTCCGATCCGTTCGACCCGAGCCTGTATATGAACATGTCCCACTATGATCACCTTCCAGCCCAATGCCACGAGATTGTCTGCTCGATAGTGCTGAAACGGAACATCCATATCTGGAGGATAGATCGCCTCATGGGCTACGAGCACACCTGGCCCTGGCCCCAAAGGCTTGCCCCACTGACTGATGGTAAATTCCAGACCGTTAGCAAACCCGCTCGTAGTCCGAATAAATCCTAACTCCTCCAGAACGCCGAGTGGTAAGTCCCTAACACTGGCCAGAGCGCCGCCCTCCAGATCGTGATTACCAGGGCAGACCACTACTGGTTTTGGAAAGCTACTTAGCCATCGTGCCACTATCCTGAAGTCCTCCCATCTCGGCCTGCAATTCTGGAACAGGTCCCCGGTCTGGATAATCATGTCTGGATTCGCCCCAATATTGGATATCTCGTCCATTTTCAGGCGGATAGCATTGGCGAAATTATCGTTCCTGCGCCTCGGCCTCGATGAGGTATAATGCAAATCTCCTATTATTAGGCAACCGTGTCTCACTTTACCTTTGCCAGATAGTATTGTTGAACCTCAGTCACGCACTGCGCATCTATCGGACGAGCGCAGACCGGACAGACTTGGCCAGGAGAGAGTTCAGCGAATGCCTTCTTGATGAGTTCTTTCGTCTTTCTCTCCAGATTGATTACCCGCTCCTTCACAGCCGACATATTGGCAATCAAAGATGCCTCTGTCTGCAACATATTGGACCAAAGCTGAACCTTAGAGCGAAGCGTAATCAGTTCCTTAAGAGAGTCAAATAAAGTAAGCTGGGCCTTGGTTTCCCTCACCAGAGCAGAAACTGATCTCAGAGATTGAACTTTGGACTCAATGGCTGCCAAAGCTAATTGGTGCTTTCTGAACTCCAACATTTGGTCCAAAAGCACCAATCTTGCCTTTCCCTTACTGACTTCCGCACTGAGACGCCAGGCAGATTCCAATTTTATCAACCACTGCGCCTGCTCCCCCAATTTCTGGTCGCACGCCGCCAGGAACCCTGTCGCCGACGCTAATTGCTCTTCCAACCCAGGAGCAATCGCCAATCTTTCCAGTTTTGTCCCCAGCTTTGTAAGTTCCTCAGTTAGCGGTTTGGTTTCGGCCTGAATCTGTCGGATCCGCGTCGCCACAAACTCCACGACCCGGACAAGCCTATGAAAACCAACTGTACTGCCGATCGTCTCGGATATTACCGAGCCGACCTCCCCTATTAAAAATGGCGGATCGAGTTGCTCCTGGATGCTGACGCAGATCCGTTGCCCGTCCAGTTCTATAATGCCAAGATTAAGCAATTCCCTTATGGCAGCCGGAGTCTCCCTGCCTATCTTGTCAAATGTTATTTCATCAAGTTTATATTTATTGATCTCCTTGCCCTTAGCCCACCCAATAGTATGCTCTCCTATTTGAGCCACAACAACGGCTTTCTTCGCTCCATGCCGGACAAAGGAATGCCCCAGAGCGGCGGTAGCAAGATTCCTTATGGCTCTGACGACGGCGCTTTTCCCTGCCATTGATGGGCCAAGAATAACGGTCAGCGGCCCCAGCACCAAATCCACATCAGCGAGGTTCTGGAAGTCTCTGATATGTATCCTTGATATACTGGATGAGCTTGGCTCTGTCTTCAGCACTCACCGCCTCCTTCAACTTCTGGAAGCCATGATACTTGGTCCCCCGCCATTCAAAGAACGATCCAGTGCGGCGTATATCACCCGCAGCTATCATGGCTTCAACAATAGATTCAAACTCTGAAAAGCCGCGACCAAATTCCAGCACTATCTCGGCCTGCCGGAACGGAGCAGCTAATTTGTTTTTTATAACGGTCAGATTTATATTCATTCCGCTAAGCCTTGCGATCACGATGCCAGTCGCTGGCTCCATACGGACGCCAGAGATTCGCCTCAATTCAATGCGGGTTGTAGCATAATATTTTAGCGCCCGTCCTCCAGCAGTCAATGCACCCGCTGTTTGTTCATCCCAGGTTGATCTCAATTGATTCACGAGTATCAGCGATGCCTTACTGGTGCTCAACGGCTTAACCAGCCTCCGGAGTTCTCTTGATATCACCTGCGAATGCAGACCAGGAGTCGCCTTCGTTGTATCCAAAGCCCCTTTCGGCTGTGCGCCTGCTACAGTGTCCAACACCACAATGCCCACCTCGTTCGTTCTTATATAGCTATGAATTGCCTCGAAGGCTTGTTCCGCGTGCATGGGCTGCGCGACCGCCAGCCGTTCCGCAGACAGGTCCAATCCCAAATTGGAACTGTACGTAGGGTCCCAGCATCCCTCAGTGTCTATATATACCGCTGCTCTACCAACCCTCTGCGCTTGAACGCACGCCTGGATCGCCAATGTCGTCTTTCCCACTCCCTCTACGCCAAATAGTTCCACCATTCTACCTAACGGGATACCGCCTCCAGTCGCTATGTCCACGAGAAAATGGCCCCACGAAAGGAACTCCACTCTCTGTGTATCAAAATCGAGTACAATATCTCTCAATGCTTTAGAGATCTTACTAAACTCGGACACCAAAGATGAGACCCTCACGGATTGCTGCAAACCGCTCCGGCCTATGAATCAAACCTTTTGCTCTACCCTTTTCCGTCCGTTCGAAAATTAATCGCTGATTCGCTGGGAGAAAGTGAGAAAGATGGGCAGGCAAGATCGTTGCACATGGATCCGTGCCACCAAGCCAGGCAGATAAAGCCGGTAGATAATAAATAGCCCAGACTCTTGCTATGTTGGCAAGCCCCCAGGCGTCCGCAATATCATCTGCTCCCCGGCATTTTGCGGCCTCCAGTGCGCCCGGCAGTACGCCTGCATCTATCGCACGTAATTTCATCTCCTGCTTAGTGGCTCTGCTATTGGCTGTCACAAACTCCTTCAGGCTTATAGGATTAACAAAGAAAAAGTTCACGCAAAGGCTAATGAGTAATTCCTGAACACATCCAAACGACATGCCGAGATGATATGCCATCGGATGCGCCCCATACGCGGGTTCCTCAAGAGCACACCAATCCGTGTCCTGGATTCTCTCCCCGACCAGATAGTGCTTTAGACTCTTCAGCATAAGGTGGACTCGCCACGATGTAGGACCACGAGATTTACGCGGCGTCTCAACAAACTTGGAGGACACAACTCTGCCACTTTCATCGAGAAAAACCACGCCAGCTTTAACAGCGCTAAGGTCTATACCCAGGAAGTTCATAACTCATTGAGCATGCGATCGAGCGCAGCCGCCGGTTCCGGCTGAGGACTGGCCGCTGGCGGCATTTGTGGGCCAGGCTGCTGCACTAAAGGAGCTGGCGGAATGGCTTGCTGCGTTGGTGGAGGAGCAAATGCTCCTGTTGCAGCCGGACCAAAAAACACACCCGGAGCTGAAACCTGACCTTCCATCCCAAATTCGGCACCGCCGCGCTGGCGCAGGACCTTAACAAGATCCTTCTTTTTCTCATGAAAACTTGCTATAATTTGTTCCGGCGGACCATATTTCCCACTTGTCCACTCAGCCTCATGCATGACCTGCATAGAGACCTGTTGAAATGATTCGTTCACGCATTGCATTACCAGGTCATGCTTCGCTATATCCGGAACCATGGTCCTCACCTGGCGGAGCATCCGATATTTATCAGGCCCAAAAGTCCATACTCTGAACTCGATTCCCTGTGTCCCGTAGACCAAGATGTTCATTGCCATCCTCAGCCTCGGCTCATCCTCTCCGCACATTGGGCATGGCTTACCCATCTCGGCCAGACAAATTCTATATTTGCCCTGGATGACATGCATCCGCGCCGCCTCGATCTCATCATCAAGACAACAGAAACGAATGCTCTCCCCCATCCGAAGCCTGGTCGTTCCCTTTACTGGAATCTCATCTCCGACTTTCAGCTTCATCGTGCCTCCTCGATTATTGGCCTGTTGTATTCCATTGTGACAAGGCGGATCAAACTCCGAACGTCCTCAGCCGCCCGCGCTACGTTATTATCTATCGCCTTCGCCCGCTCCATTAGGCCGTTCGCCAACTCTGACACGGCCTGAAGCTCGCTGATAGCCAGAATAACAGCCGAATTATTAAGGCGTGCTGTGGCCTCCATGACGCCAACTGTCAACTTCTTTTTCTGGTCATCCACGTTTCCTGTAGCAATCAATTCCTTATCGAACAGCAAGTCCGCTCCCGCTTTGGATCGCTCCATCGCAGCGCGAATCCTCCCCCGAAGCCAGATCGTATCAGCAAGAAGCTGTGATATCCTGCTCTGCTGCGCCCGCGCACGGACTAATTGCTCGGTGAGAGCAGGCGGTGTGGGCACGAGGCCGTCCATGAACACTATGCCAAAAGGCTCGTCCAGGCCCTTGCTGAGGCTATTTGCCTTTCCTCTTCCGGACTCCACTATCTTCATGATTTCAGCGACGAACTGCTCTTTGTTAGACAAATCCATTTTTCAGTTCCTTTCTTATTTCCTGGATCTTCGGCTTAATAGCCACAAGTTTCTGAACCTCCGCAGCCACGAGATTCCCCCATCCGTACTCCGTAGCCTGTCGGGCCAAATAGACCCTGGCCTCATAAGACAGAACCTCTACTACCTTGCGTGGATCACCAACCAGATTGAAATCAGCCGGTTCAAGCGTGACCTCCCACTCTCGCGTGTGCCAGACTTTATCTGCCTCATTGGAAGTAGAAAGTCTCAAGACCATCTTGATTGTCATATAGCTACCTTAGGCGTTCTAAAAATTGCCAATTTCCTTGAGGGTCCGATTATACGTTCAAAGCTCAGGCCATCCACTATCCAAGGGTCCGCCTCATCGCATTGATACTTACCTATCGTAGCAGGGTTCCCGCGATATTCCAACCAGGGAACAACGGAAAAACCAGTTTGCCTCATCCGTCGAGCCGGTATGACCATGGCCTCAAACAGCGCCGCCAGAATGCAACCCATCCTGTGCGATGCTGCTCCGCTGAGCCTCCGGGCTTCGAAACCGCGGCCAGGCATCAACACTACAACTATTACATCAACATATTTGCTCAGCACACTCGCCATCGCCCATGTCCCAGAGGAATACCTACCCTCAAAATGGAGACCTATATCCGGACCAACAAGCGCTGCCTTGAACGGCCCATACCGCGTGATTGCCCATACTGCCGCATCAAACGGAAGCATATCCACCTTATAATGGTCTCCAGCCTGAGTGAGCCTCCATGACGCCACGCACTGCGAATGACTTCCCTCCTGGCTGCCATCACGATGTAACGAGACCCGGACTGCCCCTTGCTTAAACTGCGATGATAGAGCAAGATGGTTCCACGCTACTTCTGCTTCACCATCATCGCTTATTATCAACACCCTACCATCATTCAAATGATGTCCCTTCCTCCTCCAGTTCGTCCTCTATGTCCAGCTCCCCATCCTCGACGCCGGACGGCTCCTCGAGATCAAGCGAATCTATCTCCTGCGAAATCACTGATTGCTGCGCCTGCGCTTCAGCGGGCCTCTCTGGAGATTTCTCATCTACTGCCTCATCCGGCTGCTCCGTGATCTCAAATAAATCACGGACAGTGCAGCCCAAAACAATAAGAGCACGCGCAAGCGTCTCCGCCGTCGGTCCCTTCTTCGATGCGCCCATCAGGACTACAGTAGTTCGATTAACTCCCATCAACGCCGCTGCCTTTTTAGGACGCAAGCCTTTGCTGGCCATTATGGCCTTGAACCAGTCTGATCTCCATTGCGCCTTTGTTATCATTTCAAACCCTCCAGAAATCCCTTGAGTTTGTGTAATGCCTCTACCAATCCCTGGTCATTGCGCCACGCTGCCCTCATATGAAGAAAATATGACGGGTGAGGTAAACAGAAAACTGGT
>Ga0315314_1004718_pt1 | contig 10115 bp, 8 predicted proteins | sample TDP9_MG_FD_203631 | JGI IMG/M metagenome (GOLD analysis project Ga0315314, IMG submission 203631) | Freshwater sediment microbial communities from Lake Towuti, South Sulawesi, Indonesia - TDP9 | ecosystem: Environmental > Aquatic > Freshwater > Lake > Sediment | place: Indonesia: South Sulawesi... | reverse complement strand
AGGCATACCATTGAAGTTTTATACCAAGGGTTGGGCACTCGACTTGTCCTTTGGATGGGCGGGCGAGGATGTTCTTGTCAACACAAACGTCAACCTAGGACCAGAATCAACTCAGCCACCATCGCCAACCTATACTCTAAACGTGCCCACTACTCCAGGATTCCCAGAGGCTGGTAAATTCTGGTCATGGTACTTTCTAGATGAGGGTTGGTATCTCAGTCGCCGAGCAAACGTCACATACTACGAGGATGGACTCCTGATCCGGTGGGTAGTGGAGGTGACCGACGATGAGGCGCTCGTCTACAAGATATTCTGGGGCGACTATCTCGTGGGATCAGCGGGCATCAGGGAACTTGAAAACGTGGAAATATTATACACCGTCTATCGCGCACGCACAACGACTCGCGAAATCATCGAAGCAGTCTCGTCTACGGTTTACGTCGTCGACATGACCTCTCTTAGCTACCAGGGACCTTGGGACTGGACGGCTCAACTCGCCGACGACGTCGGAGAAGAAACTTGGTGCTGGCTGCCCACAGACCTCTACATAGGAGCCACTGTCGACATCACATGGTCTTTCGACCGACCTTGGAAACCCTACGAGGCCACCTACACCGTTGTAGGTGAAAGCACAGTCGATGCACTTGGTGAGCCACAAGCAAGTTGGACAGTCTACCTGCCTCCTACCGCATCGGCGGACGGAACACGGAACTACTTGGACACCTGGTACTCCGACAAGGACACTGGTGTTCCTCTGTCTTCATTCATGAAAGGGTGGGCTGTTGACGGCAGTACAGCTTGGGTGCAAAACGTTTGGCTGATTGACACAAACATCGATCTTGGATTGCCTGAGCTAGGTATCACAGCTACAATAGATGTCCATCCCGAGACGTTGAATTTAAAAAATAGAGGTAAATGGATTTCAGCTTACATTGAGCTCCCAGAGGGCTACGACGTATACGACATAGATGTTTCGTCAATATTGCTCAACGAAACAATTTCAGCAGAGCAGGAGCCCACAGCCATCGGCGATTTTGACGGCGACACAATTCCAGACCTGATGGTTAAGGTCAGCAGAGCCAAAATTCTATCCTACATTCGTGGCATAATCGATTTTTCAGCGCTAAGATTCGCCCGTGTCACGTTAACCATAACTGGCCAATTAAAAGATGGAACACCATTCCAAGGAAGCGACGCAATCAAAATAATCTTCGGCATGCCAAGACCCATACAATGGATCTGAAGACGCTTCGATAATCTCCCTTTTTTCTATTATCTAATCAAGATCCAAGAAGAAATCTTTGAATGGATAGGAACTGAACAGAAGATCGTTGGGTTTAGGAGAGGCAGAACAAGACAAGATGAAAAAGCAGTCAGATTTCTCTCCCCTAAGGTATCCGAGGCAAAAACATACCTTTTCCTAGTTAACTTTAACTATAGGCTCGAGGAAAGGTTATTCTTCATCCAACATTGTTTCACAAGACATAAATGAAAATTATCAATTATCTTATTGTTGAGAGGAGGGAATCAAATAAGAAGCAAAGCTGTTTCTTCAATACTGTTAATAGGCATGTTAAGCTCAACCATCGTATTCTCTTTTTCCCCAAAAGTTGACGCCCAGTTTGAGCAATGGGTTCCTTGTGTTCCTGATTCGAGCAAAGTGGAGCTTGACTTTAGGAAAGAAAATGGCACATCATGTATAGATATTTCAATAGAGTTTCCAAGTGGTGGGTTTAATATTTCGGATTGGGGAACACCGACAACTGTTGGAAGCAACATATCAGCAAACGCTGAAATCTGGCGATGGACAGGGGTAGCCTTCCCAGTTGTGATTACAGAACATCACACATACACTCTTGGGAATTTGCCAACAGGAGAATATCTTTTCACATTCAAAGTTTGGGGGTTTTCTGTGAAAAACACCACTTTCATTGTTCAGATTGAAGTTGGAGTTGGAGGGTACGAGTTTCCCACACAAGTCAACACAACAACAAAGCCACTGGCACCGTTAACATCATTCCTGGCCCTGATAGTAATATCAGTGATAGGCTACGGGGCAATCAAACTCAAAGCACGCAGAAAAGCAAGACAAAACTTAGCCCGTATTCATGTTCAAGAAGTAGGAAAAGTCGTCTTAAGGCTATATTCCTTCCCTGGGGAACAGGAGACAGCATACGCTCGTACACATATTAAAGAATATGGCGTCTCTTCAGCTCAGACTTGAGAAGACGGAAATCCTTCTCTAACTCATCCCTGTAACGAGGATTATGCAAGACCGACGCAGGATGATACATCGGCACAACGGCTACGCTCAAATCGAGAAGCCTCACATCGTAGACCTTTCCACGAAACCCCGTGATGCTCTCAACCTTTTCAAACCCCGCCTTTGAAAGGATGTAACTGGTCGAGTGTTGGCCAAGGGTCACCAGAACTCGTGGCTTAATCAAACCAACCTGGTTGTCAAGGTACAGCCCAGTGCAGGTTGCTATCTCCAGCTGTCGAGGCTCCCTGTTCTCGGGAGGTCTGCACTTGACCACGTTCGTAATGTACACGCTCTTTCTCGGCAGCTCGATTTCCTGTAAGAGCCCGTCCAGAACCTTGCCAGCCGCGCCCACAAACGGCAAGCCCTTCATGTCCTCCCAGTATCCTGGAGCCTCGCCAACAAACATAACAGACGCGTCGACACTGCCCTCGCCTGGAACCGCGTTGCGGCGCCCTTTCCACAGCGGACACTTTACACAGACCCGAACATCGTTGGCGATTTTCTCCATCAACTCCGCTTTGGACAAGAAAAACGACCTTTTCTAGAATCCTACTTGGTCATGGTCTCAGCGATTTCCTTCACCGCAGAGACTAGAAGGTCAATCTCGTTCAACGTGTTGTAGAAGTAGCTTGAAGCCCGCACCGTGCCCGGTCGACATATGACGGTTTTTGACAAGGGTTGGGCGCAGTGGTGACCCGAACGCACCATAATGTTAGCTGAAACATCCAGGGCTAGGGCGACGTCGTGAGGGTTCAAATCGCCCACATTGAACGGAACTATACTAACCCTCCTCTCGGGTTCAGGACCGTAGACTTCCACGTTGCGCAGAGCCGACAAGCCCTCGTACATGCCCTTCACGAGAACCTTCTCGTAAGCCTCAACCCTCTCCATCCCGACTTGGGTTAGGTAATCCACGGCTGCACCGAAACCGATAACAGCTGCAATGTCGGGTGTGCCCCCTTCAAAACGCCTCGGACTCACATCAAGCTTGTAGTAGTCTGTGCCCACGTCTGCGATGGAGCCGCCTCCGATAATCAAGGGCTCAACCTCTTCCGTCAACTCCCGCTTCATGTAGAGGCAGCCGGCTCCAGTGGGCGCACACATCTTGTGTCCACTGAAGGCTAAGAAGTCAACGTCCAGCTTCTGCACGTCAACCTTCATGTGGGGAACCGACTGGGCGCCGTCAACCAGAACGTAGGCATCGTGCTCGTGAGCAATCTTAGCTATCTCCTTAATCGGTTGGATGACCCCCAGAACGTTCGACACGTGAGCAATAGCCACTAACCTAGTCCTGTCATCAATCGCTTTTTCAAAGTCGGCCAGGTCCAGAATCCCCTTGACCACAGGCTTCCGAGGAGCAACTACCTCAATCTTTACCCCGTGTCTGTCTCTCACTCGCAGCCACACTATGTAGTTGGAATGATGCTCCAGAACGCTCGTGACGATTTTGTCGCCCTTCTTCCAGTTTAAGCCGCTGGCAACGAGGTTCACGCCCTCGGTGGTGTTCCGCGTCATGATAATCTCTGAAGCAGACTTGGCGTTGATGAAACGAGCAACCTTGCCCCTCGCAGCCTCGTACTCTTCGCTCGCTCTGGCTGAGAGGCGGTGTACACCGCGTTCCACGTTGGCGCGGTACTCTCGATAATACTCGAGCATCTTGTTCAAGACAGGCTCAGGAGTCAAGCTGCTCGCCGTGCTGTCCAAGTAGACGACACCAGTCTTAAGAATCGGAAAATCCTTCCTGACCCTGCCTACGTCTAGAATCTCAGCCTCTGAGACGCTTCTGCTAGACCGCCTAGCCGTCTTAGTGACTGATGGACACATAGAATCAAATTAACAGTGCAACATTCCCTAGTTATATTTTTCCATGCAGCACCCATTTTGACAAAAACTTATCAGAACACCTGATAGAGAATACATCAGCACTGCGAGGCGAACCCAGTTGAGTTCAACTGAAAGAGTGTACAAAGGCACGAAGGTCGCAGTTTTCACCGGAGACATTACAAAGCTCGAAGCAGACGCCCTAATCAACCCCGCAAACAGCCAGCTGATTATGGGCGGAGGAGTCGCAGGCGCCATCCTCAGAGCGGGAGGAGACGAAATTCAAAGAGAAGCCCTGAAAAAAGCACCCATTCCAATAGGGAGAGCCGTTGCCACAACGGGCGGAAGGCTCCGAGCAAGATACGTTATACACGCGCCCACCATGACAAGACCAGCGATGCCAACAGACAAAGAAAACATCAAAAAGGCAACAAGAGCAGCGCTAGAATGCGCACGACAAGCTGGAGTAAAAACAGTGGCTTTTCCAGGAATGGGCACAGGCGTCGGCGGACTCAACCCCGAAGACGCTGCAGAGGCGATGGTTGAGGAGATAAAAAAGCACGTAGACGCTGGAACAACAATCGAAAAAATAATCCTCGTAGGCTTCAATGCCGACCTTACGCAAGCCTTTCAAAAAGCTGTAAACACCCTACTGCAAAACCCTGCGCTGCGCTGATGACTATGGCAGTTTGTCCAATCGGCTGAGAAAATCAACGATGTTGCTCACAACAGCATCCAGAATCTTTTCTCCCTTCTCTCTAGAAGCCTTAGTTGCGTCGCCTATAACCCCTGTTCTGGACCATGTCTGGAAGGGCACGACCACTAGAGGCATGTTCTTGGGCTTTCCACCGGTCAACTCGTGAACAAGCTCATCCGTCAGGTTGTCCTTCACCGCCTTGGTCATGTCCACGAGGTCTGGTCTGCAAGCCAGCATCATACTCGTCTCGCCTTCGTCAGCGTGAACAACCTCGCTCTCACAAATCTTCGAAATCTCCTCAGCCGCTATCATCCACCAGTCGATTCGAACAATCCGAGCGCCAGTTTCAATCCGCGCCCGCTGCCCAATAAAACTCAACACCTGAGTGTTGCCGCCATGTCCATTAACAAAGACAATCTTCCTGAAACCCTGCCGAGAAAACGACCTGCACAAGTCCAAGAGCAGGCTGGCCAAGGTTTCCGGAGAAATCGTGAATACGCCCTTCATGTCCATCATAGAAAGTGAATTCCCGTAGGAAACGGGAGGAGCCACCAGAACCTTGGCCTTTTCAGCCACCAGCTCAGCGATTCTCATCGGAATCAACGTGTCTGTCCCAACGGGAAGGTGAGGCCCATGCTGCTCGATGGTTCCAATCGGAATCACAACGGTATCCGTCTCCTTCAAGCTGCTGGTTATTTCTTCAGGCGTCATCTCGGCAATCAAAAACTTGCCCATAATCATCACACGCCAACTCAAACATTAGTTATGCTAGCTATCTGCCTCAACTATTTGAAATGGTTTTCGCCCACGGGAGTGGCGTGGAAATCCGACATAATAATCAAGCTGTGTCGGAGTCTCCCTCTATGGATTGAAAATCCCGACAAACTTTTAAGCGAGAAGAGCCTAATTCTTAATCAGGTGTAGAAAAGTGTCGGAATTAAGTGGCAGAAAGCCTGCGTCTCGAGATGATTTTATCCGACAGTTGACGGTTGCGTCGAGAAGAGAGCTTGAGGGAAAGAAGACCAAGAAGCCTACGATAGCTGGAACGGCTAAGGCTATGGGCATTCACAGGGATACGCTCTACGAGTGGTTGAGAGAATTCGGGGTGGAATTCGACGATGTTGGTAGGCTCGAAGCCAAGCCGAGTGGAATCGAAGAGAGCGCTGGAAAGCATATATACCTGATCGGCGAGGCGCTCGTCGGTGAGGGCTCGGAAGTTGCTCACATAGACCTCTTGATAGGAGACAAGAACGGTCCAGTCGGCGAGGCGTTTGCTCAAGGCTTGTCAACCCTCTCCGCGGGGCACACGCCGCTGTTAGCCGTAATACGACCTAATCTCCCGCCTAAGCCGCACACGCTTCTGGTTCCAAAGGTTACCGTGAAGAATCTGGAGCAGGCTGGGAAGATTTTTGGTCCAGCTCAAGCGGCTGTGGCGAAGGCTGTTGCTGACGCCGTGGAGGAGGGTGTTGTTCCAAAGGACAAGGTGGATGACTGGGTTGTTGTCTGCAGCGTTTTTGTTCACCCCGAGGCGAAGGATTACCGTCGAATCTACCAGTACAACTACGGCGCAACAAAACTCGCCTTGAAGCGGGCTCTTGTCAGTTATCCGTCGCTTGACAAGATAATCTATGACAAGGACAGGGCGAAGCATCCGATCATGGGTTTCAAGGTTCCGCGCCTGTGGAGACCGCCCTACCTGCAGATTGCGCTTGACAACCCAAATCTCGAACGCGCAAGAGAAGTCGTAAGTCAGGTACCCGAAAGCGACCGCATCATCCTAGAAGTGGGCACGCCTCTCTTGAAGAAGTACGGCGTCAAAGTAGTTCGAGAATTGAGGGACAGCGCCAGAGACATGTTCATCGTAGCCGACCTGAAGACGTTGGACGTTGGAAAAGTCGAGGTTGACCTAGCCTTCGAAGAAACAGCCGACGCCGTAGTCGCCTCAGGGCTTGCGGCTCCAGAGATACTCGACGGCTTCATCTACGAAGCCAAGCGGCTTGGAATCTACGCTGTCGTCGACATGATGGAGGTCGTGGACCCTGTTCAGAAACTGCGCTCGCTGAAGCAGTTGCCCGACGTCGTAATCCTGCACCGTCCCATCGACGTTGAGAAGAGAGGGGTTCATCACCGCATGGAACTCATAAAAGAACTGCGCCAAACCTTTGCCCGTGAGAGACTGTTGATCGCTGTCGCCGGAGGAATCGTGCCAGAAACCGCGCGGGAGGCGCTGGAAAAAGGAGCGGATATAATCATTGCTGGACGCTATATCACGCAGTCTAAGGATGTTAAGCGGGCGGTCAGGGACTTCTTAGAGGTTACGCCTGAGATGCGAGAGGACATCGACCTGTACAGAGTGCATGTAGAATAGTCTTCATTCAGTTTTCTTTTTCTTTTCTATTCTCTTCTTCTTCGTCCTCTACCTGCCTGGCGAGCAGCGATTAACCCTACCTTTTTGCCTGGAGGCGCGTGTCTCGAAACCGTTGTGACCTTGCGGCCGCCTCGTCTGCTGCTTCCGTATGGGTGAACCGCCGCGACCATTGCTACACCCCTTGCTCGTGGATACTTACGTCCTCTTGCCCTCATCAGGTGAAAGCGTGTACCAGCCTTAAGGAAGGGTTTATCGACTCGTCCAGCTCCCGAGACCACACCTATCATGGCTCTGCACAAGTCATTTAGGTAGGTGGTTTTTCCGCTCGGAAGCTTAACCATTGTTCCTATCGGCGTGTGAGCAACGACCGTGGCGTAGGAGCCGCTAGAACGGCTAACCCTACCGCCGTCTCCCGGCTTGAGCTCGATGTTGCAGACCATTGTACCAGGAGGGATGTCGCCTAGGGGCAGTATGTTGCCAACGTCAACCGAAGCCTTGCTGCCGATTTGTAGGGTCTGACCTTGAAAAACGCCTTCGGGTACGACCGTGTAGAAGTCTTTTCCTGATTCAAGCTTGACCAAGGCTAATGGGGAGCCTCTTCCTGGCTCGTGCACAATCTCTTCGATTTTACCTTGCAGGGCTGACTCTATTTCTTGTTTTGACAGGGGCGGATACTGAACGGCTGCTATTCTTCTGTGTGTGGCAGCCCTGAACGTGGGTCCGCCTCGGCCTCGTCGTTGAACTCGGATGCGTTTGCCCATGATTTTTCACGTCTTCGTATAACCTACAAAAAGCCTCTATATAAGACTATTATTCGAAGCGACACATTGGTTTCAGTGTACATTTCCAAGTGTTTTTCAGATTGAACTCTTTCCGCTCGCTTCTACTAAGTGGCTGTCAGAAAACTCTTAAATAGTCTACTACTACAGTTTGGTAGTAGTAAATTCCCAAGAAGGAGTAACAGATCATGAGCGAAGATGAAAGTAAAGATGAAAGCTGCTGCGAATCAGCCACGAATCAAAGCTGCTGTGACCACGCTTCAGCGACTCCCGCGACCAGCCTCGAGGACGCCGTGAAAAAGTCTTACGGACAACGATGGGCTAGCCAAAGGGCAACAGAGTCTGCCAGATCGAAGAGGCTAGCCAGCATGCCCTCTGCACACGAAGCGTTACTGGAGGAGCTGAACCCGCAGGAAGGAATGAAGGTTCTCGATATAGGCTCAGGAAGCGGCGAAACCGTGCTAACAATCGCCAAAAAAGTCGGACCAACGGGCAAGGCGGTCGGCATAGACTTTTCGCCTGAAGGCGTTGAATTGGCTAAAGAAAGAGCGAAAAAGCAGAGGCTTGAGAAGGTTGCTGAGTTTCACAAGGCAAACGCTTTGGAGCTGCCGTTTCCAGACAACACGTTCGACGCTGTTTTGAGCGAGTGCGTCGTCTGCCTAATCCAGGACAAGCAGAAGGCTTTGAACGAGAAGGTGCGTGTCTTGAAGCCCGGCGGACGAGTAATCATGCACGACGTCATCACCTGGGCGCCCATGCCAAAGGCTGTGAGAGAAGACCAAAAACTCTACTGCGAGTGCGTCGGGGGAGCTGTCAGCTTAAACGAATACGTGGAAATGATGAAGAAGGCGGGTCTAACCGACATCAAAACAGTGGACTTCACCAAAGACGTGAAGAAAATGGACGTAGAGCGGGCTAGCCAAACCTTAAGCCTTGAAGACGAGGAGGCTGTTCACGAAATCGTTGACTTTGTACGGAGAGGCGGCATAGGCTACGCACTACTAATCGGGACCAAGAAACAACCCTAGTCTAAACTTCGTATGCTGCATCTCTCACAATACGCAACCAGTTTTTCTTCTTTCAAGCTTCATAGAATTTCGGAATACACGTAACAGCATGGAGAAAAGGTTTACATTTGTAAACTTTTATATCTTAGACTCCCCTCTTCTTTAAGGGAGGACAGCCTCTTGAAGCCCGAAAAAGCCAGTGTTCCACATGAACTTTTAGAGCGCTTATTGGACGCTGAGAAGCTGAAGTACTGTTTTGAATGCGGAATCTGCACGTCAAGCTGTCCGATGGTGGAACTGTTTCCAGAACATTACAACCCACGCATTCTGCTCGAAAAAATGTTTCTATCCCCAGACGAAGCCCTGAGAAGCGAAGCCCTGTGGCTCTGCGCCTGGTGCTACCAATGCGCCAAGCACTGCCCACAAAAACTGAAACTGCCCGAAATCCTCCTCTCCATGAGAAAACTCGCCAAAAACATGGGCTATCTGGAAGGTTTTGAACGAGCGATGGAAACAATCAGCGGCGAAATCGCGTTTCCATCCTCCTTCTGCACAGTCTGCTTGCGTCCAGAACGAGTCGACACCGCCCTGAAGCCTCAAAGTACGCTTTCGCATGGTCGTCTAAAAAGAACCAAAAAGACTACGGCAACATCCAAGAAGGAAAGAATAGCCGTTGTAGGCGCTGGACCAGCCGGGCTCACAGCCGCAGCCGAGTTGGCTAAGAAAGGCTACAGCATAACGATTTTTGAATCGTCGCCCTCTCCAGGCGGCATGCTCAAGCAGTGCATCCCAAAGCATCGGTTGCCCAAAGCCCTGATCGACGAAGAAATAGAACACACACAGAAAAGACTGGGCATAGAAATAGTGACCAACACTCAACTAGGCAAGAACCTCACGTTGGAAAGCCTGTGGCGAGACGACTTCAAGGCGGTCTTCATCTCAACAGGCGCTCATCAGAGCAGAAGGCTCGGAGTTGAGGGCGAAGACCTCCAAGGCGTGGTGCAAGTCCTCGACTTTCTTCGAGACACCAACACGAGCAAGACTTTGCAGGTAGGCGAACGAGTTGCAGTAATCGGCGGAGGCAACATCGCAGCTGACGCCGCGCGAACAGCATTGAGGCTGGGCGCTAAAGAAGCCCAAATCCTGTACCGAAGGACGAGGGACGAGATGCCCGCAAACC
>Ga0315314_1004717_pt1 | contig 10120 bp, 16 predicted proteins | sample TDP9_MG_FD_203631 | JGI IMG/M metagenome (GOLD analysis project Ga0315314, IMG submission 203631) | Freshwater sediment microbial communities from Lake Towuti, South Sulawesi, Indonesia - TDP9 | ecosystem: Environmental > Aquatic > Freshwater > Lake > Sediment | place: Indonesia: South Sulawesi... | reverse complement strand
GGCTACCTCCATCTCTTTGCTAAAGACACCTAGCACACCGCTTGTGAGAGTTCCTGCAGCTGTAGGTATGTCAGGCCTTAGATACGCCTCGAAGCTTCCTACAGCGCCAGCGACAGTCGCCTTCGACATCTCAACAGGCTCGACAAGCTTCTCGACCTCCTTCTCAGATACTAGAGAGCCAGGCACTAGCATAGGTCCTCTGAACGACTTCTCGAGAGGCATCTCTAAGTTGAGAATCTTTCCAGTCAACGTTGTGTCTCGCCAGCTGCCCCATGGCGCTCCACCGTAGACGTTCGAGCGTATCCACTCGTAGAATCCACCCATCGCTACGGCTATAGGGGTCGTTATAGGAGCGAGAATCTTTGCTGCTCCTTCACCCCACTCCTGCAACGGAGTTCTAGGACCTAGATCTGCTCTAACTATGCGAGTGTCAGCTACCTCTGCTGGAGCATAGGCCATGTGAGGCAGTGTAGGCCCGTATGACGGTGAATATGGCGGGCCAACGTATGTGTAAGGCTTTTCCTTCTGGCTTATGACAGGTTCTCGGCCTTCAAGAGTAGCCGTAGGCTCGACTAAGACCGGAGGAGCCGCGACTACAGGCCTGCCAAAGTATTGAGCTTCAACTACGTCTTCTAAAACTTGCTGGGGAAGCTTGGCATATTCTTCCTCTCTTAGAAGCCGTCCTACTTCTGGACCAACCTGTAAGGCAGGCTCAGTCCTTGCTCTGCGCGTTGGGCGAGGTGTAGACAGGAGGACTTCGGCTTTTCTGTAGAAAGGTTCTCCCTCAATCGTGAAGGCTCGTCCAGTAGCACCGCTCACCAGAGTTCTTCCAGAGGCTTGAGCTTCAATGATGTCTTGTAGGACTTCTGGCGGAATCTTCTCTAATTGCCCCTTCTTAAGATATTCTTCGACTCCCGGACCCACTTGTAAGCTGCTCACTATTCACCGTCCCCTCTTCTTACTTTCTTCCCGACGCCCTCTTCCTATCTTCGCCTCTTCTGCCTACTCGCTTGCCTTGTCTTGACTTTTTTGGGTGCCTCGCGAATGCAGTTCTTGTGAACCCAGTATTTCCTGTTGCCCAGCCGTATCCGGTACGTCGTGACCTTCCCACACCAATGGCATTTTCCGGCCTTTGGAACCACCACTCTCACTTTCGCCTCCTCTGTTTGCTCTCCTGCCTTCTCCTGTGAAGCGGCGTGGAACGCCGTCTCCTGTAGACTTCCATGTACTTCTGCATGTACTCTTTGCGTCCGCGCTTGCTCGTGGTCCGCCCGTGAATCCTGAACTTCTCGCCCAGGACCTTTCTATACTCTCTCTTCTTCTCTCTAGTCATCGTCTTCTACTCCTTTCCATTTCGATAAAAGGCGGAAGCTTAACTGACTTGTCGTCTGTCTGGGCAAGCCATTTCTTGCCTTCTTTGTAAGGCATCCACATGACATCAACGGTGTGCCCGTCTTTCACCCACCTTTGGCCCCAAAAACCTGGAAACACAAGACTCTCCTTTTCCACATGAGGAATTTTTGCACGTCGATAGCCCTTACGTTCCAGGTAGGAACCCACTGTACTCCAGGCCCTAAATGGACTTTCAGGAGAGATTCTCGGCCTTCTCACCGTTCTCAACTTGACTCTGTGGCTTCTCGTCGTTGCCTTGCGACTTCTCATCCGCACCTTCACCTTCTTCTCGGCATCAACCTTTCTCCTATAGACTTTGCTTTTCACCTACTTCTTCCTCCTCGACTCGCTCCTGAAAAGGGAGTACCTTGACGGCTGACCGTTGTAAAGCCTCGTCTTGTGCTTTGTTATCTTTGTCCCCCAGCCGGATCTCCGCAAAGCCTTGGACGCCGTGGTCGCGGTCCTCCTCTTTGGATACTCAGTCATCTTAACCCATCTTACCATTTTACGTTCTCACCTTCTTCTTGGAAGTTTATCCGTCTGGAAGTTCAGCCAAAGGATCCTCTTCGCTTGGGGAATGGCCTTGCTTTTTGGGAGTCTCTCTAGGAAACGCACCCTCTGGCCATTTGGAAAAACGACCTCAGTTGCCTTCCGAATATATTTGCCGTTGCTTGCGTAGAGTTTGTAGTCGTGGACTCGAAGATTCGCCATACTTATCCTCTCTTCCTCGGCTGAATTTTGACCATGGGCTGTAGAATCACGTAGCTTCTTCCAGTTTTTTCCGCCAGCCTCTTAGCACGCTCGATGGCTTGCCTTTTGTCGAAAAAATAGGGGGAGACAGGTCTCCCGCTTGACCTTGGACCAGCAGTGTGTATCCGATAGGATGGATACTTTTTCGCTCCCCTTGTAAAAACGTCTATTTTCCTCCCTTTCTTCGCCATTTACACCCTCACCTTCTTCACTCTCGGATTCCAGTTGCCCGGCCACGCCTTCAGCCTTCTATAGGCCACAGATCTTTTCGCGGCCTGCTTGGTCTTCCAAACGTTGTGTTTGCCCACTGCGTCTCTTCCTTTTCCGCCGACTACCGCCCTGTCGCCTTTCCGCGCGAACCTGTTGAAGGTTACCACGTAGGGCATACACTTTCACCTCAGTTTCCGCAGGGTCAAGGCAAGTCTGGCCCGTCTGCCGAGCTTGCCCCCGGCTTTAGACGCTTTCTCGAGGTATTCCACTTTGATTGTGCCACGCTCGGTGAAGGCTTTCCGTCCATACTTCTGTCTCATCTGCTGTCGGAGAGCTCCATGGCGGCTGCTCTTTAGCGCCTTTTGAATCCAATATCTTGCCACTTTCAACTCACTCCGAGCTCGAGGTATCTATAATCTGTAAAAAACATTTTACCCGTTTTGGCTTATATAGTTTCGGTACATTACCGAACACTTTTAAGCCTAGGAGGATACTCAGCACTGGTGATCGCTTGGAGCAAGGCAGAACCAGTGCTGAAGAGAAGGTTCTGGTTGCCGACTTGAAGAACCTTATCCTCGGCAGGATAGAAGGTCTGCTTTTTGATTGCGCTGAACTGCTGTATCAGAACCGGGCGGGCCGGGCGTTGCGCAAGCTCCAAATTACCTTTAACCTGCTCCCCCCAGATGTGCTCAAGGACTGCCTGCCGGAGGAGGAAGCGCTGAAGGTCCTTCAATATAAAATTAGTGTTCTTGAAGTTGAGGACCCTTTCGACAGGCTTCATAGGCAGGAGCGGGTGGCCCGGGGTTGCAGCCGGGAAATGCTGGAAGTAATCCGCAAGGTCCAAGGCCTGCTTTACGAACGCTATCTACGCACGGGATACCGGGGCTTCGACCTGACGACCGCCAATCTTGACAAGGCAGACTGGGAGGCCGAGGCAGATGAAGATAAAGTGGCTCCGAGGTAACGACCGCATCTCAATGGAGAAGCCGGACCTCTGGTTCGTGCAGGGTGTTAGAGGCTCAGGCAAGTCTTCTCTTCTGGAGCATCTCGCCGAGCTACATTTGAAAGAGGGTCATGCGGTACTGGACCTTTTCGGGGGCAGGGATGGGGAGGCCTTAGCCTGGCTGAGGAGCAGGTGGACCCAGGATAAGAAGGTCCTGCTCATACGTGGCGAAAGTGTGGACGTGGCAAGCGCCTTCCCCACGCAGACCGTGCAGCAGTTCACACTCGGCGACCTTGAACGGTACGACATCATCATCTGTGCTTCTCCTCTGTTCTCCAGTTTTGACCAGGAGTTCTATGACATCGGCGAGCTGACTGAGAAGATCTACCGTAGGCTGCACTGGAACAGGCTGGTATACGCGATTATGCGTGAAGCAAGCAACTTCCTGTACTCGCGTATGAAGCTGACGGATGACCAGCACGAGGCGAAGGCTGCTGCCATCTACCTGCTCCGGGAGATGAGGCATAACGGCGTATCCTTTGGGCTGGATTCAGTGCGACTCCTCAGCATCGACATAGACATTCGAGGCCTCTCAGACTATATGCTCTTTAAAGCGCAGGGCATAGGAGGCCTCTCCAGGGAGCTACGCTGGATATACCGCTACTTCCAGCCCCGCAGCCTGAACAGGATGCCACCGGACAAGTTTGTGGTTATTACGCGGAGAGCAAGCCTGGGCTGGGGTGTCTTTCCCCCGGTCTCCTGGCACAAGCGTGAAAAAGAAGACATACTTAGAGCCGTCGACATCCGTGTGGAATACGGCGAAGTTCCAAAGGAGGCAGAATACAAGGGCAGCTATCAGACGGTCTCCGACCGGGAACATGCGCAGATTGTCGCTCTCTATATTGAAGGGGCGGGGGGCATGGACAAGATTGGCCAGACGATTGAGAGATCCTCGAAAACGGTCAAAGACCATGTCGACAATCACAATCACGCCCTTACGCGCTCCGGCTTCTGCCCTTCCTGCCGAGCCGTCCGCAGTCAATACGAGGCCACTCTTGCGAAGAGAATGTGAAGCACGCCAACGCTCTTTTAGGTATTTACAGACCCAACAAATCATAGACGAGGAGGTCTGGGTGAAGAATTTTATACAAGAATACGGCAAAGAACTCGGCATTTTACAAAATTATGCTTTTGTAAACCCTTTTATACCGCGTTCTATAATGTACTGTACCAGACCGAAGTTGGAATCTTTGCGTCGACTGTTCAGAAGAGGACAATACTGCTACGGCGATAAGGACGGAGACTGTTTCTACTGCTCCAACACTAGATATGGGAGGATCTGCAACTACACCGGAGCATACAACCCTCTCAAACGGTGCGAACGTTATGCCTCAAGCGGCTATGGACAGGAACCCAAAGCAAAAGTGCTTCGTAAGAGAACTATCTATCCCCGTGAACATAGGCTGCTGTACAGTGTACTGTCCTTTGTGATAGGCTCGTTAGTTCTTACGTTGATGCTGTATGGAGGCATAGGAGTTCTAGGTCTGATATTACACCCGGAATCAGTGCTTTCTCCGCCTGGTCCACGTCTAATCGAATCTCAAGTTTTCGACTTGATCAACAAAGAAAGATCAGATAGAGGACTGCCTATCTTGAGAAATAACTCCAGGCTTGTAGTGGTAGCACAAGGATGGAGTGAGTCTATGCTTTCAAGAGGTGTATTGGAGCATGGAGACTTTGAAGGAAGAATGCAGAGACTAGGATACCTGGGGAAGTATATGTGTGGAGAAGTAGCTGGAACAGTTCAGAGTTATGGAAGTGACATCGCAGACCAACTGGTTCAAGCATGGCTCAAATCATCTGGCCACAGAGAAATAATACTTACACCAAAAGCGGGAGAAATGGGAGTCGGAATAGCTTGTGATGGACATACTTACTATGCCACCGTAGACTTCATCTTCTATGATTGAGGAGCGTGACTGAGTACGCCCAAGATCAAGGTTGCACGTAACGACATTCTACGTGAGAAAGAAGTCTTGGAGACTATTGAGAGGGCTGCTGACAAGCCCTGGCTGCAGTGTCTGATAGCCATAGCATGGCTGTTCGGCAAAAGAATCACGGAGATCCTCCAGCTTAGAAGAGAAGCCACGTGGGTCGACGAAAACTATCTCTACATAAGGTTTCTTGTAAGCAAGAAGAAGAAGCGTCGCGAGACCGCCGTGCCCAGACCGTTTGTGAAGCGGATAACGCTTCGACATCCCGGTGTGCAGTACATACTCAGGTACATCGAGAATTGTGAGGGCCAGCTGTTCCTTCCGGGACTTAAGAACACCGAGAGCAAGAGGGTCAGGGCATGGCAGCACCTCAAAGAGATCAATTCCCAGGCTTGGTGGCACCTATTCCGCGAGAGCCTAGCTACACAGATGGCTGAACGTGGTGCAACTGAAGAGATGCTCATGCACTGGTTCGATTGGGATCGCGTCGACACTGCCCACGACTACGTTAAGAGAGGTACTAAACTCACTGAAGCGCTCAGCGATCGCACCTGGTAGCCGAATCGAGTTCTTACCTGAGAATAGCGGATTCTAATGGATCTTGTTCAACCAATTGGGTAAATCAGCCTCTAGAGTTAGACGGCTATCAACCCGGGCATAATGCTGTAGAATTGAAGGAACAATCTTCTTTTCAACGTCAAACCTATCTGGAACTCTAGGCAATTTAAGAAGAACATCTGAAGTTTTCTTGTTCTGAAATGTTATCAAGCCTAATAATAGCTTCTTGGCATAGTCTTCACTTAGTTCTACACCAAAAACACCCAGTAGATATGGGTAGTCATAGAGGCTGAGGATAAAGGTTAACCAACCATTGCATACCGAATAAAAGCGCGCTCCTACGTTTTCGGCATATGCCTTAGTTTTGACAACCTTACGTGCAATTGAATAACTCTCATTCATGACTCGCTTCTTTGTCTCGATTACGAAGAAAGGGTCCTCGTCCACTGTCACCAACAGATCGATCAACTCTCTTTTGATGGGCACCTCAGAGAAGACATCGAAAGTGTGTTCCCATTTAAAATCCAGAAGGTCGAATACCCACGAATAGGGGACAGAGACCTGTCTTGGCGAGGGCGAACGCGCGTTCGCTATTGCTAAGATATAGTATTTTATTACCCTATACAGTTCGAATTGAAGATAGGCTTCTTGTTCTGTGACAGCTTTCAGATCAAGCCTCATAACGTTTCCTGACTCCAACAATATTAACTCATCAACGTATTGGGGGACTCAGGAGCGGGAAAAGGTAATCATCCGGTTTGATACCTTGACCATATCGTCATCGTACCTCGATATGTTGACCATATGGTCAAGTCTTATATACTAGAACCGTCAAACCGACTACTCGGTGCTTCCATTGAAGGACTTCATCACCCTCTGGCTAGACCAGGTCTGTGAAAGCGAACTCACGAAAGACGGTTATACGCAGTCCATCAGACACTTCGAGAAGTGGGCAACCGAGAACCACAACTTAGCGGTCATGGATATCCCTCTCCGATGGAGAGAGGCCACCTACGGCGGCCCTTCTGCCAGAGACAGATTTCTGGATGAACTGAAGGACGTCTTGAGGGGGTATTTCGCTGGCATCAAAGGTCATTACAGCCCCACAAGCGTCAACCGAATGATGTCTACACTGATGAGTTACCTGCACACGTATGAAGTGCCGATTAAACCTATCCGCCTAAAGCACGCCTACGTCCAGTACCACAACAGAGACATAACCAAGGAAGAGGTCCAAGCCGTCCTAGATCATTCCAATGTGCGGGACAAGGCGATTTGCGTTATGCTCTACGAGTCAGGGATGAGGCCGAACACGCTAACTAAGCTAAGGTGGCGCCACATAAAAGACGATTTCTCAGCCCGCAAAATCCCAATGATGATAAAGCTTTCGTCAGACATACTGAAGTGCCATGTCACTGAGAGGTGGACGTTCATCGGAGATGAAGGCTATCAAGCCCTGCATCGATATCTCTCAACCAGGCGTCCTCTGCCCCTCAAAGAGGGCGACTTCATCTTCGCCAAAGAGAAACCGAAAGGCGGAAAGCTGGGAGCAACGGCATTATCACAGGCTTTCAATAAGAAGGTGAAGAAGCTTAGGCTGGCTGAGCCGGAAGGGGCTGATGCCGACCGAAGGAAACCGAAGGAGATAAGGCTTTACTGCCTGAGGAAAGCATTTAGAAAGTACATGGCTGCGAGCACCGATAGCCGGTACGTCGAGTTCTGGATGGGTCACACGAGCACTGAAACCCACTACCTGAGCACGGACCCGGAGTATCACAGGCAACTGTACGCCAAAGGCTATCCGAGTTTGCGCATCGGCAGACCAAGCCTGGACGTGGAGACCGTCTCAAAGCTCACGGGTGAGATTGAGAGACTGGGAAGTGTGAACCAGGAATACCGTGCAAGGATTGAACGCCTTGAGAGAATGCTTTCCGACCTTGCAGACGCATACGCAGAAGTAAAGCAGCTGCGTCAAACAAGTTAAATAGAAATGATTCATAAGATTATTCTATCGTGGCGAAAAATATGAACAAGGGTTACTTTGACGAGTCAAGCCCAGAATGGATCGTTCCCATACAGGACAAACATGGAAACTCGCTCAACCTGCTGGGGGGGAAGAACAGGATACACAAGGCCAGAGACAAATCTGACCCAAGCAAGACGAACAGCTTCAAAGTCACGAGTCTCGTTTGGGGACAACAGACGGATCTCCCTGAAGCAGAAATTAAATTTCCTTATTTTTCAATGTTGACTTTATCGTGTTATTCTCATTTCCTTTGTTATGGGTTCTCTTAGTGGTTTGGCGAACTTTTTAAGATCCTTTTCTGTTAATCCCGTCCTTATCCTAAAGCCTTCATAATCACACGACTCACATGTAACTACAATAGTAATTTCATTAGCCTCCCTTATTCTGGGATAAACAGAAAGTAGTGCACCACATTTAGGGCAAGATGGTCTCTCTTTTTCATTCATGTTTATTATCCCTCCCTAACAAGTTTTGATGCTATTACGCTCCAAGACATTCCTTGAACCAAGGCTTTTGTTGAATCTTCGGGACTTGGATAACTTAAGCCTTACCGTGTTGCATTTCGGGAGTTTCGACATGCTGGCTTTGTTAGGGTGAAGATGTTTGGTTTGGTCTACGAATATGAGTGTTTATCTTATGTTTGTTGTAAACATCAAAAACTTGTTTGCAGAACTTCATCATCCTCTCGTCATTATTCTTGGTCGCTGTTTCATACATTTTAATGAAATAACGCTTCCCAGTCTCGGTCTGTGAATAATTCTTCTTGATCAGATTATGCTGAGTGCATAGAGTTTGACCGTTTTCGACGGTATTAGTTCCCCCTCTATCCTTAGGGATTATATGGTCAGCACATATTTCAACGCCGTCTTTTATACCTAATCCACAAACAACGCAATGGTAATTATCTCTTCGAAATATGACCTCTTTAACATCTTCAGGAAAATCAAACAGTTCCTCTTCATGAACATAAATAGGATCGTATCTGTAGACCCCCTTGCTTACCTTAATCAGTTTGCCCTCTTGGTGAAGTTTTCTAATAGCCCTCCAAGGGTCTCTCGGCTTCTTTCCAGTTAGTTTCAAATATCGTTCTTCAACCCAGTCTACGACAGGACCATGTTGCAAATCTTGCTTGGGGTGAGCTTTAAAATATTCCATTATTAGATCGCTTATTGATTTATCCATACCAACCCTCAAACTGTTAACTTCTGTTGCTCTATCCCATATTCCTTTAATCTTTTCACTGCTAATTCGCAATATTTGCTATCTATGTCTACGCCTATTCCTTTCCTACCTGTCTGTAGGCATGCTATTAACGTTGTTCCACTACCGAGGAAAGGATCAAGCACCATATCCTCAACAAAGCTGAACATTTTTATGCATCTTCTAGGGAGTTCAACGGGAAATGGCGAAGGATGCCCAATTTTGTTTTTGCTCTCGCCGCTAAAATTCCATACGGCATTAGTCCACTCTAGGAACTCATCCCGTGTCATATCAGATTTTCTGCTACCACTCGTCTTCTTCCATCTCTTTTTGTAGAGAACTACGATGACTTCAACTGGTGCTATGACGAAAGGGGCAGATGCACTCAACCACGACCCCCATGCTGTACGCCTAGAGATGTTCTGCTCGTTCCAAATGATAGTGGCGTGATATTTCCAACCTATTTTCTTTGCGATGGTTGTAAGGTCGGCACAAACGCTCTGTTGACCGCCTTTATTTTTATCTAAAGGAATGTTCAAACATAGTCTTCCATCATCCTTAGCGAAGTGGTAGCACTTATTTAACCACTTCTCTGTGAACTCTAAATATTTATCATAAGGAATCTTATCATCATAGGTTTCATACTTAACGTCTACATTATAAGGTGGCGAGGTTACGATAAGGTCGATGCTGTTTTCTTTTATTGAGTCCAGTTTTAGAATATCTTCGTTATATATGCGTATATAGTCGGTTTCAAAGTATGACTTCGACAAGCTCATTATCTTTCCTCCTTATGTTTGCCTAGTTTTGCGAATGACGGAGATGTTAGGCTCCTTTGCCTTCTTGGATGGCTAATTGCTGGGTTCCTTCTGTAAGTCTTGTTTGCGTCAATCTTGATCTTGACAAAAAAATATACTCCTTTTTCAGGTCGAAGCCCACAGCATTCCAAGTGGGCATTTGCACGTTCTTTCGTATCCTATTTTCAATGGTTTAGTATCCGTCATTCCACCTTTGACGCCTTCTGCATCCGCCCTCATTTCTGTTCTT
>Ga0315314_1004716_pt1 | contig 10122 bp, 7 predicted proteins | sample TDP9_MG_FD_203631 | JGI IMG/M metagenome (GOLD analysis project Ga0315314, IMG submission 203631) | Freshwater sediment microbial communities from Lake Towuti, South Sulawesi, Indonesia - TDP9 | ecosystem: Environmental > Aquatic > Freshwater > Lake > Sediment | place: Indonesia: South Sulawesi... | reverse complement strand
TTGCTTGTTGTCCTGCTATGGTTCATCGGGATGCCATGTATTTCATGTGTTGATTTCATTGACTCTACTGATGAAGCGGGTGTCCCCGGGACTGGCATTGGCAACGGCATTGCTTTTGCTGACTACGATAACGACGGCGATCTGGATATATATGTTTCTGCTGACCCGCATGACATCCTGTACCGTAACAATGGCGACGGCACCTTCGAGGATGTCACTGCCGCCGCCGGCATATCTGTAATCGGCGATGGAGTGTCTGCTACATTCGGCGATTACGACAACGATGGCGATCTCGATCTATATATAGCGGTCAATGATGGATGGGACATCCTCTTCCAGAACGAGGGGAATGGAGTCTTCAGGGATGTCTCCAGGGAAGCCAGGATCAACAATCCGAATAGGGCGCGGAGCGCGACTTTCGCGGATTTCGATAACGACGGATTTCTGGACATCTATGTGGTAAACGAGGACACTGCAAACATCCTTTACAAAAATAGGAACGGCAAGACGTTTGAGGATGTCGCTCAGATTATGAACGTCGCGCATCCAGGCCCTGGAAGGTGCAGCGTATGGGGTGATTACGACAACGATGGTGACCTCGACCTGTATGTTACAAACAAAGGCGCACCGAATGTTCTGTACCGCAACGATGGCGCAGGTTTCAAGGATGTCACAGAAGACGCTGGCGTAGAAGGCCAGGGAGATAGCACCGGCGTAGCCGCTGCTGATTACGATAACGATGGCGATCTGGACATATACGTGGGCAGCGATGGGCAAAATTTCCTCTATCGCAACAACGGCGATGGGACTTTTACAGATGTGGCTGTGGAGGCCGGTGTGGTTCACGTTGGGGAAGCCACCCCGGCCTTTGGTGATTACGACAACGATGGCGATCTGGATCTCTACCTGGCCGTATGGGAAGGGGAAGCCGTTATGTATAGCAATAACGGCGATGGAACTTTTACAGATGTGACCCAGGAGACGAAGCTCGGAGCGTTGGGAAACGGCTGGAGCGCGGTTTTTGGTGATTATGATGGCGATGGCGACCTGGATATCTACGCCTCTTACACCACCAGATCCAACATATTGTACAAGAATAATGGCAGCGATAATAACTGGCTGCATATCAAGACTCAGGGATCGTTGAGCAACAGGGATGGCATCGGCGCGCGGATTGAACTTTCGACGCCGGACGGCATGACGCAGGTAAGGGTGGTAAGCGGCGGTACCGGATATGGGTCGCAGGATAGTCTCACAGTGGAATTCGGCCTGGGAGAAAATGTCGTGGTTGATATGGTGGAGATAAGATGGCCATCCGGGATAGTCACCACCTTGACAAACGTTCAGGCCAATCAATTGATCCTGGTAGAAGAAAAGCCCTGGGCGGTGGAGGGGGAAGAAGAAGCGAGCGGGCGAGGGGGCGGGGAAGCGAGGGAACGGGGGAGTGAGGGAGCGAGTATCCAGTATCCAGCGTCTGGCGCATCATACCTTTTACCCAATTACCCCAATCCTTTCAACCCTGAGACGTGGATTCCATATCAACTGGCAGAGCAAGCCCATGTGACGATAGTGATATACGATGCCGATGGACACCTGATACGCACTCTGAGCCTTGGGCCCAAAAGACCGGGGACTTATACATCAAAATGCGAAGCAGCATATTGGGACGGCAGGAGCGACAACGGCGAGCAAGTAGCTGCTGGTATCTACTTCTGCCAACTGAGAGCAGATGATACACTACATATAAGGAAGATAGTTCTGAGATGAAATTGGGCATACCGAAGAGGGACGAAACAGCTTTTGTTTTGGTGGATATTCAGGAAAAATTTTTGCCTGTCATACACAATATCCAGACCGTGATTGACAACGCAAACAGGCTTGTCAGAGGCGCTTCCATACTGAAGATACCGCTAATAGTAACTGAGCAGTATCCAAAGGGCCTGGGGCGAACTGTGGATGAGATCCATCTGAATGAGGGGCAAGAAATAATAGAAAAGATCAGCTTCGACTGCTTCGGGTGCGACGGATTTGTAAGGAAACTGGAAGAATTGACGGTTGGCTCTCTGGTTATTTTTGGTATAGAGGCTCACGTTTGTGTCCTTAAGACGGCATTGGAAGCCCTCGCGAGAGGCTACGAAGCTCATGTGGTCGCGGATGCCGTATCGTCCAGAACCGAGGAGAATAAAATCCTGGCTCTGGAACGGCTGAGACAGTCAGGTGTCTTCGTTGTATCTACGGAAATGGTCCTCTTCCAACTGATGGATCGCGCCGGCACGGATGAATTCAAGGAGATCAGCAGACTGGTCAAGTAGCGAGTAGGTCTATAAGTCTATGAGTCTATTGGTCTATGGGTCTATAAACTGGCATTAAAGGGGGGGATTGACGAGTGGATGAAGTGATTTTGGAAACACGCTTACCGGATATAAAATCTTTCTACATCGGCAAGGTACGGGATCTTTACGACCTGGGTGACAAACTGTTGATCGTCGCCACGGACAGGATCTCGGCATTTGACATTGTTCTACCGACCGGCATACCGTATAAGGGCAAGATACTTACAGCACTGTCGGAGTTCTGGTTCGATTTCACCGGGCATATAGTTGACAACCACTTTATCACCACGGATGTTGCTGAGTTTCCTGCAGAATTGCAGAAGTATAGCGACATACTCGCGGGAAGGAGTATGATCGTCAGAAAGACGAAGCGGATAGACATCGAATGTGTGGCGAGGGCCTATCTGGCCGGAAGTGCATGGCGGTCATACAAGGAAAAAGGCTCTATCTGTGGTATAAAACTGCCGCCCGGGCTGAGGGAATCGGATAAGTTGCCGGAGCCTATATTTACGCCGACGACCAAAGTCGAACCGGGACATGATAGAGAATTAACAGAGTCCGAAGTGGAGAATATGGTGGGCCGCAATGTTGCGCAAAAGATCAGAGGGAACAGCTTGCAGCTCCTCGCCGCTGTAAGCGCGGAAGTGGAATCGAAAGGCTTGATCCTCTCCGATACAAAGTTCGAGTTCGGCTTCTATAACGGTGCCATAATACTCATTGACGAGGCTTTCACACCCGATTCGTCCAGGTTCTGGTCTATGGACGATTACGAGCCGGGTCGCCCTCAGAGGAGCTTTGATAAGCAATATGTGCGGGATTATCTGGAGGAGATCAACTGGGATAAGAAGCCGCCCGCTCCACACCTGCCGGATGAGGTCGTCAAAAAAACTACCGAGAGATACTTTGAAGCGTATAGAAGAATTACGGGAAAACAAGAACTCTGAGAGCGTGTCTGAAAAGGTCAGATTACGTGTTAAGAAAACAATTTAGCCACGGATTAACACAGATTAACACGGATTTTCACAGATTTTATCTGTGTTCAATCCGTGAAAATCCGTGGCTAATACTCTTTTCAGACAGCCTCTGAGGGTTAGAGAAGTGTCTCCTACAGACCATCGGATTCTGACTCATCAGGTAATTCTTTCGCACGCGGAATGTATCTCACAGTGAAGTCTTTTATACTTGGCGCGATATTTTTTATCACCCTGTAAGAGATCGCTTTCTCCAGAGGCGACTGAATTTCCGGCGGGGGATAGAAACTTATACCCATAATTGCTATGCTTACTATGAGTATGCCCTGCGCTATTCCTAAAATGGTTCCGCCTATTTTGCTCAAACTGCTGCTGGTTTCGGGAGGATTCGATACCCTCTTCAAGATAAACGCCGCAACCCATATTATAGCCAAGAATATAACAAAGATGGCAGTGAAGCAGATCATCTGAGCCAGTGGCGACGATATGCCAAATGCGGCTTGAAGAAGAAGCGCCGCTCTTTCATATAAGAACGCTGTAATAATAAAGGAGAAATATACCTGAAGAAAGCCAAAAAGTGCCCTCAGCACTCCTCGCTTGTATCCACTGAGCGCGAATAATACGACCGTTCCAAATACAAGAATATCAGCCAGTGGTAACGCAAAGGCAAAATTTGCCGGCATCGAGACATCACAACCCTTATCAGTTATGAGTGATCAGTAATCAGTAATCGGATTACTGATCACTCATTACTGATTACTTATCTTTATCCGGGTGGCCAGCGGAAATTTCTTCCACCCAGCAGATGGAGGTGCAGGTGAAAAACTTCCTGACCGGCGGCTTTCTTACAATTCACCACCAGTCTAAAACCGTCTTCGGTCAGCGCCCTCTCGGCGGCGATCTGGTTTGCCACCATATACAAATAGCCCATAAGCTCCTGATCTTCGTCAGCTATATCCAGGACTGTAGGAATATGTTTTCTTGGGATGATCAGTACATGAGTTGGCGCTTGAGGGTTTATATCCTCGAAGGCTACCACCTTCTCATCCTCAAATACTATTTTCGCCGGAATTTCACCTGCCGTTATCTTACAGAACAGGCATTCGGACATCCAGAATACCTCCTGTCAGTAATCCGTATCTCAATAATCAAAAGAGCAACTGTAAATATCAAATTGATCATCTACAGATACGTCAATATAGTCGCTTGAGATAACTTTACTCGGTCAATCGTTCCAGTAATGAGGAAGTATTTTCGATTTTTGATTTTTGATTTTCAGATTTCAATCGAAAATCGCAAATCCAAAATCGAAAATGTTCTATGCCAGACCATATTTCTGAATCTTACGGTGCAGTGTTCTGAGGCCGATTTTGAGGATCTCGGCAGCTCGCGTCCTGTTACCGTTTGTATCTTCCAGCGCTTTCCTGATCGCTTCCCTCTCAATTTCCTCCATTGACATCCCAGCTTGAATAAAGGATGATGGCTGATGAGAACTCTCTGCACCGCGAATATTCGCAGGGAGGTCAGCTAATGTGATCCTATCCGATGTAGACATTACCACCATACTCTCTATTTCGTTCCTCAGCTCCCGGACGTTCCCGGGCCAGTCGTAGTTTATCAGCCGATCCATAGCCTCCCGATCGATCTGGGTGATATTCTTATTGTTCTCCTTACTAAATTCCTGCAAGAAGGCATTTACCAGCAGGGGAATATCACTTCTCCTCTCTCTAAGAGGAGGGACATTAATGGTAACAACCTTCAGCCGGTAATACAGATCCTCACGAAATCTCCCGGATTCAACCTCCCTGGACAGGTCCTTATTGGTGGCAGATATGATCCGCACATCCACCTTTATGGGAGTCATCCCGCCCAACCTCATGAACTGCTGCTCTTCTACAACCCTCAGGAATTTGGCCTGAATTTCGGGACTCATTTCGCTCACTTCGTCCAGAAGCAAGGTGCCTCCATCCGCCAGCTCAAAAGCCCCTTGCCGCTGCCTGATGGCCCCCGTGAAAGCGCCTCTCTCATGGCCGAACAGCTCACTGGCCAGAAGATCGCTGCTAATTGCAGCGCAGTTTATGGGGACGAATGATTTGCTTTTACGAGGACTGTTATTATGTATAGCAAGAGCGATCAGATCCTTGCCAGTGCCCGTTTCACCGCATATCAGGACATTGGTTTTCCTGGGCGCTACCAGTTTGAGTTGATCGAATACTTCGTGCATCTGCCTCGAGTTCCCCATGATGTTTGAAAACCCGAATTTTTCGTTGATCTGCCTCTGAAGAGCTACATTCTGGCGTTGCAGGTTTATATTCTCGCGTTGCAGAGATTGCTTTTCTATAGCCTTCCTGACTTTCTCCCGCAGTTCGGCGAGGCTCTTGAAAGGTTTCTCTATGAAGTCTGCTGCACCGGCGCGCATAGCCTCTACAGCTTTATCTACCGAGCCATAGGCTGTTATCATAATAACTTGCGAATGTGAGTCCATGCCCCTAGCAGCTCTCAGGATCTCCATACCATCCACATCTGGCATTCTCAAGTCGGTTAGAATGACATCGAAGGGCTGCTCCTGCATCATGTTCAAGGCTTCTTCGCCGCTGGATTTGCTGATTATCTTATAACCCTGAACACTCAGAGCATCCGACATAGCCTCCAGTTCAGCTTCATCATCATCAACTATCAAAATGGTCTGCATGATCAGTAATCAGTGATCAGTGATCAGTGATCAGTAATCAGTGATGAATAGTGGGGTAACCCGTTTACTGATCACTGATTACTGATCACTGATCACTCATTGATGAATTGGTAGAAGAATGGAAAAAGTTGAGCCTTTACCTTCCTGACTCTTCACCCGGATCTCCCCGCCGTGCATATTGACGATCCGCCTGGCAATAGAGAGTCCCAAACCGGTGCCTTCCTTCTTAGTCGAATAGAAAAGATTAAATACCTTATCAATCCTGTCAGGCGGTATGCCTCCCCCCGTATCGGCGATGTCTATAGACATATAACCGTCGGTTCTGTATGCCTTCACGGTCAACTGGCCTCCAGCCGACATGGATTGATTAGCGTTCAGGATTATGTTCAATAGAGCCTGTTTTATCTGGTCGCTGTCCAGATCGACCTCTGGCAGATCCTTATCGAAATCTCTAACCACTTTGATATGCGACTGTTGTGTCTCGGGTTCGATGAAGTCCAGAAACTCATCCAGCAGTGATGGTACGTTGCTGGGTTGTAGATTCGGCTGCGGAAGTCTTGTCAGTCGCAGGAAATCGTTCAGGATCTCTTCTAATCTGTCAACCTCTTTGCCCAACGTTTCCAATCTTTTCAAGACTTTTGCCCTGTTAGCATCGTCCGGGGTTTGGTCAGGGTTAAAACCCGTTTCTGCATCTTCCTGAAGCAACTGCAGATTAAGCCTCATAGTGTTCAGAGGATTCTTGATCTCGTGAGCCAGCGCGCCCACCCAGGCGATCATATCATCCTCGGCAGAAAGCTTGGTTTTGCCCTTTCTTTTCGATATGCGAAAGAAATCCATGTGGCTAAGGGCGAAGAGCGACGGAGTGAACGAGTTTGAGAAAGACTCAAGACACAAGACGCAAGACCCAGGATTCTTATGTCTTGAGTCTTGGTCTTGAGTCTTGGGTCTTGAGTCTTGATATGCTCCTTACTTTCCTCTTTGAAGCCTCAGGTGCCACCCATGCAATATTGGACTGGCAACAAAGATCGACGAATATGTCCCCACGACGATTCCGATAAGCAGCGCCAATGACAAAGTGTGCAAAGCTCCAACTCTGGCAAGGGCGAATATGGTTATTAACGTAAAGAGAGTGGTTAGACCAGTGATAACCGTTCTGCTCAGCGTCTCATTAATGCTGTCGTTTATAGTCTCGTCGAAACTCTTTCCTCTGTGTACCTTCATGTTTTCCCTAATGCGGTCAAAGACAACGATAGTATCGTTAAGTGAATAACCGACAATGGTGAGAAAAGCGGCAATTGTAGGGAGATTTACTTCCTCATTCAAAATGGAAAAAATGCCCAGAGTTATTACCACATCGTGAACCAGAGCTATTAAAGCGCCCACACCGAACCGTAGCTCAAAACGGAACCACATATAGCCCAGAATGAGCACCATAGCAAACATAATTGACTTAATTGCTGAACTTACTAGATCTCGTCCCACACTGGCGCTGACTTTATCGGTGTTGATCCCTCCCTCGTCCACTCTCCAGGGGTTATCTGCCTTAGTCAGCACTTCCTTTATAAGATCGCTGATATCCTTACCACCAACCATCTGCACTTCAGGTGTTGATATGACCACCTCATCATCGGTCTCGCCGCGCTGCACCAAGATTTGAGCGATCCCTGCGTTCTGCAGAACCGACCGAACCTCGCCTGTGGTTATTGGTCTGCTAAACTTTGCCTGGATAACAACACCGCCTTTGAAATCCACCCCGAAATTCGGCCCACCTTTTAATACAAGCGATACAAGCCCAGCAAGCACAAAAAAACCAGAAATAGCATAGGCAATGCGACGCCAACCCATAAAATCAAAGTGTGTACCAATTAGAACTTGCACTTAAGCTGCCTCCTACATAAATAGCGGTCACCCCTGACAGTTACAATCAGGGGCATCAGCTTTCCCTTTTAATCACGAATCACACGAATGAACGAATGACACAAATGAAATTGGACATGAGACTTGAGACAACAGACATGAGACATAAAAATCTCAAGTCTCACGTCTTTCATTCGAGAAATTCGTCTATTCGTGCCATTCGTGATTTTTCCTTGCAAGCCTTTGGAAAAGGCTTAAGCGAATCTTCCCTCCTGCTGATAGCTCTCTCCTGACGGGCTGACTGCTATCTCTCAGATGCTCAATCTATTAAGAACGCGCCTGCGGTAATACGTCCAATTATATATCTCCCGGGTGACAAGGATAGCAGTAAACATGTTTACTATAAGGCCGACGGCCAGCGTCACAGCGAATCCCTTTATGGGACCCGTACCAAATTCATAAAGAACGATCGCGGTGATGAGAGTAGTCGCATTTGAGTCCAGGATCGTCCAGAACGCTCTTTGATACCCAGTGTCAATAGATGAGCGTATAGTCTTTCCGCTCCTCAATTCCTCCCGGATCCGCTCAAGGATCAAAACGTTAGCATCTACCGACATACCCACAGTCAGGATCAGCCCGGCCATCCCGGGTAGAGTGAGAGTAGCACCGAAGCCTGCTAGAACGCCTAATATGATCTGGAACTGGAAAACAAGGGCAGCTATAGCTATAGCCCCAGACCATTTGTAATACACCATCATGAACATGATCACCGTCGTCGTTCCGATGACGAAAGCTAACTTGCCTCTATTTATCGCCTCTCTACCCAGCGTAGGGCCAACTATACGCTCCTCCGCGCTCTTCATGGGCGCCGGGAACGCGCCTGCTCTGAGGATCTTTGCCAGATAATCTGCCTCTTCCTCAGTAAAACTGCCTGTAATCCTGGCGCTTCTAGAGGATATTTTTTCAGTAATCCTGGGTGCAGATTGGATCACTTCATCCAGCATGATCGCTGTTAATTCGTTCACATGCTGCCCGGTAAATTCCGAAAATTTCCGCTGTCCCTCGGAGGTTAGAAACATTATGACTTCCGGCGTACCGTACTCGCCTCGCCCAACTGTGGCGGAGTTGCTCTTCAAGTCAGCCCCATGCAAAAATGCCTCTGAACCTAGTACATACCAGCCGCCATCCACATATTGCCTGACCTCAGTTCCCGGCGGGAGTTCATCCGGCGACGGTTCCGTTGCCCCTGAGCCTGCGTACCATGGCCCACCAGTCGTAGGGTTTTGCATCACTAGCTTGAACTCCAGTATACCCGGGCTCTTAATAGCCGCCAGCGTCCGAGCGGGATTTTGCTCCTCAGGGATCTCGATTAGGATGCGCGGCCTACCGCGGACGCGTCTTATGGAGGATTCAGCCAGACCAAACTTGTTTATCCTGTTCTCAAGTGTCTCCATAACTGTATCAATGTTATCTTCGGCCAGCCCTTTAGCGCTCTCCTCGCTCAACTGGACCAAAAACACCACCGAGTTCTCACTTACACGTGAACGACGCGGTTTATCGAAGAGCTCAAGTCTGTCAAGCGTCTCCTCGGCTGTTTTGAGGTATTCCTCTCTATCGGTGTCCTGAAGCCGCTTCGGAATAGTAATGGACACAATAAGCGGGTTATTACCTCCCAGTAGGGTGTCCACAAGCTCTCCCATATCCCGCTCAACATTCATCCTTACGGTCAATTCTGGGCCTTCACCTGAAGTCTCGTTTACATCTTCCTCGTTGAATCCCATGTCTACCAATTTCTTCTTCATATCCGCTATATGCCGTGCCTCGCCAATTGCCGAACCCACTGGAACATACGGTCTCAGAATGAGCATATTATCGCCGCGCTTCTCCAGAGTCTTCTCCACCGACTTATAGAAGACCTTCTCACTCTTCAGACTACTGAGGATCACATCTTTCGCCTGACCATCCAGGTATATATCCATTGCCTTCTCGACATCGAGCTCCAGTACGATATGCAGCCCACCTTTTAGATCCAGCCCTTGTTTGAGTGGGTTATCCGGGAAGATAGGTCTGAGCGCAAGCGGTATGCCGCCATAGAGACGCAGATCCTTTATGAGCCTCTCCAGTCCTGCCCTATTTTCCTGCGGGTTGAATTTCACGTGCAGTTCATCCCTCGGAACGCTGCTAAAGGTGAAATCCTTGCCAAGACTTATATCCAAAGCCTGCAACTGCTCTTTTAATTTGTCTTGTATGTTCTTGAGGGCCGCTTGTG
>Ga0315314_1004715_pt1 | contig 10122 bp, 10 predicted proteins | sample TDP9_MG_FD_203631 | JGI IMG/M metagenome (GOLD analysis project Ga0315314, IMG submission 203631) | Freshwater sediment microbial communities from Lake Towuti, South Sulawesi, Indonesia - TDP9 | ecosystem: Environmental > Aquatic > Freshwater > Lake > Sediment | place: Indonesia: South Sulawesi... | reverse complement strand
AAAAGATTTAAAGGAAAAAGCATCTGAGCATGGTAAGATTGTTTTAACATTTGCAGAGTATCTTGGCAAACAAAACAGGCTTTTAGAAGCTATTCGTCCTCAGTTATATGATGAATCTCCTCCTGATACCGATTTTCAGAATTGGATGAAGTTAAGTCCGATTCATCAACGCTCTGTTCTTCCTCCCCTATAGCCTTCTGAACTTGTTCTCCCGCCTCTGTAAGGTTTTTTATCATGCTTTCAGCATGCTCTTTCGTCAACACGTTGGACATCATTAAATTCACTAGAGAGTTGGCTGAAGCTTCCCCTGTGACTCTCCCTATCAGCCCCCTTATCTGTCTCCACTTAAGCCTTGTATTGCCACTCTTTGATATGTAGATTATGCCAAGGATACCCTTTGCATTAATAAATGTAATATCATAGATCTTCTTCAATGTAACTTTATCAGCTGCCTCTACATATATCGATCCGAGATTCCCTTCTTTCTCAGGGAAGACCTCAGGGTCTCTAAGATAGCTCTCAGGGATAAAAGACTTACATGTACTGTTGATCAAAAACCTACGAAACTTCTCAAGAGTAGTATTTGTGTCGATCTGTACCAAACGCTTCTTTCCCTACCTTTACTTCCAAATTTTAATCTATCAAATTATTGATATAAATATTGCCTCTATCGAAAGCGCCTTTAGATACATCGATATGTAAAGTCCTAAACTAAAAGAAGAAATAAAGCAAGACATCATAAAGCGATATGAAGAGTACTTTAGAAATTTTCTAGAACAGTATGTATTATAAGCTTTATAAGATAATAGAAAGGAGTAGATATCATGATGATTAGGCGCAAGGTCATAACATCGATTGTAATAGTTATGATAATGTCCCTAGTCATTTTGCCCATAAGTCAAGGTCAGACTGTTGATGAAGGGATGTACGGAATAGAAGGAGCGGATGGATGGAAGATTATAAGAACTGATGTTTTCACTGTAGCAGTTCCATCTAGTGAGACTATTCCTATGTTCATATGGTGGCACAACGATGATAATAGCACTTTATACGTAGCCAAATATGAAGGGCTAGCTGAAGCTTGGTTATTCGCATCAGAACAATTCAGTCATGACAAGCTATTCGATGATACTAAGGGCTTTAAGAATGAGTTTATAATGCGTGCGCATTCGCACGGTTGGATAGAAAATTCAGAGATAATTCTAAAAATCAATCAAATATCAAAGGATCTACACCCTTTCTTCTTCGCTTTCTCTCAAGGAAAATGGGAATTAACACCAATTCAAGAAATCAAAGCTAAAGATGGTACATTAGTAGGTCTTGCCTTCGCCTTCATTCTTACTGAGTCAATGAATCCGAGTTTTGAATTCGCAGAGGGAAATATTATGATAAGAAACAAGATATTCTTTGATCCAGTGGAAATGCAAGTCAAAGAAAATGAGGTAATTCTATCAAAGGCAGAGCTGAAATCCGATATAATCATCTCTAATTGGAGATGGAACTATGATGCCTTCGTTGAAACGCTAGGAGAATCTTCATACGATCTTCCAGAAATAGCGCCTAAGTTGGTTTTAAGCACTAAGCTCGATGTTCGCAGTGTTAATGAAGGGAATATGATTAACATAATGAATGAAGAGAGAGATGACATTGCAGATGTAAGTGATCAAAGTCTTGAAGTTAAGGTAAGAGTTGGGGATGAAATTATGGTAGTAGGCAAGGTAGATGAAGAAGACTATATCGTTGCAACGGACGGTCTTCCAAAGTTAGAGATATTGCCAGAGAGCAGAGATATACCAGGTTTCTTTAGGTTCGACCCTAGAGCTGCCATTGTTAATGAAGGTCAAAGTGCTACGTTTGTTGACGTGGCAGGAGTCTTTTGGGTTGCCAGAAGTTTGAAGACATTCCTTGTCTATCCTTACTTTGGCGGTAGCACATTGTTGCACGATCCTTCGATAGGCATATCCTCTCCAGAATTAGAAGCTGAAGCTCCTAAATACATATTCAATCCGCCTATAGAGAGCAGAGATATCGTACCACAGCCACAATCGATCATTCCAATAGAAATGGTGCCATTCTTTGAATTGGTAATGGGGGCAGTAATATTCATCATGATAGTTGCTGCAGTAATTTTTGTTACAAAGAAGACGAAGATAGAAGTACTAGACGGTATGTAATTGCTAATAATGAAGTTAACCAATATAAGTTATGCTTGACCTATCAAAATCTTTAACAATTTCAAAGTCGAATGTCTTGCTTCTTTTCTTGACAGCTTTCAATATCTGTGGTAAGATAGTTGAGAGTCCTTCTATTGAAAACTTAGTTACCTTATGATCTGGGCCGAAAGAATCCATTGCAATTTTATAAGCAATTTCTCTTACCCTTGCTTCCTCAGAATAACCCAATGCGTGCAGATACTCATGGAGCAGTATGAGATAGATAAAAACATTAGCGTCATCCTTTAACTCAACTGAGGTCTTTACAGCTTCGAGCACAAATCGATTCATTATTATGGCGTTTGAGCCTATCTGATGCATTGCTCCAATATATAGAGGGAGATCGGTTAAGTATAGAGTCAAGCCTGCCCTTCTCTGACCTATCGATCCCTCTGTGGTCGCCTTTACGAGTTCGAATACGTCGCCGATATTTTGGCAGAGTTCAAATTTTTCAGAGGGTGATAAGACCTTAGTCTTCTCCATCGTATATGTATCAATAATTGTATCTGACTTGCCTCTTTGATAACTCATTAATTCCTCCCTTTTATCTATGTATTATTATCAATAAGATTAATATAAATTTGATTAGTTAATCGTTCAAGGAATCATGTTCACAGTATTCTTGATACTGTCAAATTCCTTAGCTATGCTCTTTAGCCTTTCGACACCTCTTGCACAACTATTTTCTATTAAGGAAGTGATGAACTCTTTAAGCTTTTTAGCTAAGCCTGAGCCGAAGACAGGCATGTAAACATATTGAATCAAAAATCCTATAACTTCTTCCTTATCACTTTGCCCCTTGGCTCCAATTCCTCAAATATAATGGCTTGAAATTTATATATCTTGGCATTTGGTGAAAGCCAACTATCAGGGGAAGCCCCAGCCTTCATGCAAGTATGTGAGAGAAACTCTTCAGCATCCCATGTATACTCTACTGGGACTTGAGGTAGAAGTAAACCGCTACCCCAAACCCATCTGAAGATCAGGCCATCTTCACCTATCTTCACTTTAGATGGATACTCTCTTGGTGATTTCACAACTATAAGCTCTGGAGGGGTTAGAACACTAACCTCGATTAATACTCCATTTAACTCATCTAATGAGAGAGGCTCGAACCTAGGGTCTTCAACTGCTGCTGCAATTCCTGAGTCGATAACAGCCTCTATCAAGGGCTTATCTGGGTATGGATATCCTATACATCCTCTAAGATGCTTTTCACCATATTCAAGTTTATTTATGGTAACGAATACACCACATCTCTCATAGAATTTTTCTGGCAAATCTTCAGATGGTTTAATCCTTTCGTAATCTCTGACATAATTCTCTATTGCATTTCTAGCTATTTTCACTAAAAGCTCCCCTTCTTCATTGCTTATATCCAATACTCATCACTGAATTTCAGTAAAAATCATGCTTTGATTTAAACTTGTTACAGCCTCTGCCTAACCCTTTCTGAAAATCTCTTAAGCCTTAACCAATGGCTCCCTGTCCAATAGATTTTACCACATTTTACACAGGAATAGAAACGATCATGCATTTTTGCTATACTCTCTGGAATATTCTTCAGCTTGTTCTTATCAATCTCTTCTATATCGCCATTACATAAAGGACACCTTGAATTTTCTGGATTAAGCTCAGGCTTTAACCTAAAGTTCTTAAATACAGTTACAATTCTATCCTCATCTTCATCTTCTGATAATAATATGGACTTTAACTCATTTAATATGGCTTTATTGTGAAGGCCTTTATCAGAAGTTAAGATAACTCTATCCTCATCCTTAGCAATGGCTAATATACTCTCATCTAAAATTTCAGCGTTGTAAAGAACATCGAATCCATAAATTCTTAGCTTTCTTGCTAAGCTTCCAAGCATTCCATCAACCACGAATTTTACCATTTACGACCCTTCCTACCCCTGCTGGTGAGGCTATCTCTCCATTCAAAAAGACTTCTTTGCCTCTGACGAATGTAGCATAAACTCCAGCTTTTACAACCATGCCATTGAAGGGGGAGAATTTAGCCTTTGAAAAGAAATCATCTTGATTAATCTTCCTCTCACTCTTTAGATCGATTATTGTGAGGTTTGCCATTTTCCCTACATCTATCTCCCCAGCATGAGTCAAGGAAAACCTCTCAGCTGGCTTTATGGTAAAAGCATCAACAACTCTATCCAAAGGGAGCAAACAATCTCTAACTAGAGTGAAAAAGACTGGCAAAGCTATCTCAAGACCAGGGAAGCCAGGATGAGCTTTTTCTTTTTCTTCCAAAGTATGAGGCGCATGGTCTGTAGCAAGGATGTCTACATCTCCATTCGATATTCCTTTCAATATTGCTTCCATATGCTTTTTTGAGCGTAAAGGCGGTTCTACTATAGCTATCCTGCCAAACTTTTCAAATACTTCATTTGTGAGAGTTGCATGATGAGGAGTTGCCTCACAAGTCACATCGATACCATTCCTCTTAGCTCTTCTTATCTTACTTAACCCCTCGAAAGTAGAAACATGGCATATATTTAGCCTTCCATGAGATTTTCTTGCAGCATTTATAGCCATATCTATCGCATTTTCTTCAGCTCTTATAGGATGAGACCTTGCATGTAGATTAGGTGATGGAGAATCTCTGATATTTCTTATCATTTTAGGGTCTTCTGCATGAACAGAGAGCATAATCCCCAACGATGAGGTTTCTTTGATCAAATCATAGATTTCTTTTTCTGTAGAATATCTCTCCCCATTCAAAGACCTTGTCATATATATCTTCATGGCTATACAACCAGAATTCACCAAATCACTAACTTGATCAGGACTCTTTGGAGTTGCGTAAAAGCCTACATCACAATATAGCTTTCCTTCAGCTTTTTGAATTCTAGCTTTAACTACTTCAGGGGTTGTAGTGGGTGGCTTGTTGTTAGGCATATCCAAAACTAAGGTAAAGCCTCCTGCTACAGCTGCAGCTGTGCCAGATGAAAAGTCCTCTTTGTAAGATAGTTCGAAATCTCTAAGATGAGTATGAACATCTATGAACCCAGGGAGAACAAGCCTACCTTCTACATCAAACACCCTCTCAGCCTTTAATAAATTACCATCCTTTCCTATCTTGGCAATTCTATCTCCTACTATAGAGATGCCAGCCTCTACTATCTTTCTTCTTAACCAGACCTTTGCATTGACTATATTTACGATCTCTTCCATCCTTTTCTCTCTTCTAGCTCAAGGAATTTTAAGAATATAACATCTCTTGTCAATAATCCTATGAACCCATTATCAGCCATAATGGGTAATGTGTTCAACTCTTTATTGAAGAGGATATCTATGGCTTTTTCAATGTAAATATCAGGCTCAACAGACTCATCAGCCCTCTTCATAACATCCATAACTAAGAGCTTCTTAAAAGCAGAATCAGCATGATGTATTGAATCTCTTGAGAGAAGATCGAATAGTGTAAGGGCTATCTCTTTTTCGCTTATTATGCCTACAGGTTTATCATCATCCACTACAACAATCTCCCTTATTGGAGATTTTCTTATCTTTTCTAAAGCTTGAGGGAGCTTTGCATCAGAGTTTATAGTGATTATGGATGGTGTATGAATGTCTTTAACTTTTATCTGCCCTTTATTTTTCAAAAGACCTATAATCAACTTTCTAGTAACAAGACCTATAGGTTGATTATCAGAGATTATCGGAAGTGCGCTTATATCTTCATCTCTCATCTTTCTCGAAACTGTGAGAAGATCATCATCAAGCTTGCCTGAAATAAACTTGTCACTCATAAACCCTGATACACTCATCGAAGAAGGTGATAGCCCTATGAGGCGTCTTGTGCTAAGCTTTATGAATACATCTTTTACAGTCGCTACTCCTACTGGGATGCCTTCTGATGTTACGATAACTCTGTCTGCTCCTTTTTTGCTCATAAGATAGATAAGTTGGGCTAACTTGTCACTTTTGCTTATTGTAAAAACCTTATCTAAAGGAATGTCTGAGACTTTTATCTTATCTAATGAATCAAGATACAATTACCTTTAGCACCTCTCTTTTAGAGAAGATTCCTGTGAGATGATGATTTTTATCCAGAACAGGCAATGCTCCTATATCGTTATGCACCATATTTCTTGCCACTTCAGAAACGCTATCTTCTTCATGAATTATAAAAACTGGCGAGCTCATGACATCTCCTGCAATAGCTATGCCAAAGTATGCCACTTTTCTATGAGTGGGCTCATAAAATCCACCCAAGGAGCGCCTAAATACTACCTTTCTCTTAACATCAAATTTTGTGAAGGCTATATTCGATGGCGAAACGAGCCCTATAGGCCGCCCTTCACTATCAATTATCACAACACGTCTAGTTGGGGTGGATGCCATCAATTCAACTAGATGATGAATGCTATGAAAAGGTGAGGCTGTGACAACCTTCTTATCCATCACATCTATTACTTTTAAATCGCTACTACCATAATCTGCTAGGTACTTCGTCATATCATGAGTAGTTATTATTCCTACTAAATGACCTTTATCTATTACAGGGAGCCCACTAAGATCCTTTTCTAACATGATCTTAGCTACTTCATTTAAAGGTGTTGAAGGACTCACTGTTATCACTTTTGTTACCATCAAGTCCTTTACCAGCATCTGGTCAAGAGGTCTTTTTCTCCATCTTGAAGAGCCTCTACCTAGGGCAAAAGCCATATCACTTCTCGATATAATGCCAAGAATTCTTTCCTTCTCATCCACTATCACCAACTTTCCTATCTTTTTAGTAAGCATTAGATTTCTTGCCTTTGCCAAAGAATCATTAGGATTCAAGATGAAGACTTCTCGAGTCATGTATCTTTCAACTTTTTCCATATCCATTAACCTCAAAATAAAATCTAAATATAATAAGGTTAAAATTTACCTTTTAATGTATCACTTATTAGGCTTAATATTAAATTATGGCGACTCTTCAGAGGGTCTCTCTCCTTCACGGCAATCTTCACATAGGAATCTCCCATCCACTTCCAGCAAATAATCAGACCATTGGTTACAAGCATCACAATAGCCGGCTAAGTAACCCCTCTTCTTCATAGGCTCAAAAGCCATGATTCGAGCTTTTTCTGACATTACATCCATGACTTCAGGTGTCACAGATACTATATCTGACATTGTTATCATGCCAACCAGCTTATTCCTATAGGTCACGCCAAGCCTCTTTATCTCTAAACTTCTTATAACTCTGGCTGCTTCTCTTATGTCCTTCTCACCATCAATGGTATGCAGAGGTGAAGACATTATATCTCGTGCCAGAACCTCACTTGGCTTAAGGTCTTTTGCTACAACTTTGCGGGTTATATCTCCATCTGTAACTATGCCTACTGGTTCATTGCTCTCAGTAATAACTATGCTCCCAATCTTGTATTGGATCATTTTAAGAGCTAAGTCCTTGACTGTCTCATTAGGAGATGCTGTAATGACAGGGCTATTCATAACCTGTCTCACCAATACTCCTGTGCGTACTGAGGGCTCCGCAGTCAATACCTTCTCCCATCTTTATCTAAATTATACTATACATTAATACTTTGCTCACCAAAACCTGCAAAAACGATCTTCCCACCACTTGGTGGAAGAGCTTTTGCTATATCATCAAGAGTTATAGTCTTGAATAGTTTTAGCTTTTCGCCAGCCATCTTAACAAGATTAGCTTTAACCTTTTTAGCAGTTTCGCCAATCGTATTTTTATCAGGCTCTATGACCACATATGCTAAAGAATTCTTCTTTACAGCGCTCGGTGGTCCTCCCATAACTGCTATACCATCTTCTATCTTGTGCACACCTATAGCAATTCTGATCTCTAAATCTTTAATGTAATTCTTCTTTCCATCTATTAGGAAACTACCTTTTGGAAGATACATGCCACTCGGTGCCTGCATTTTAACTTGCTTTGGCTCCACCCAATAAGCATCCATAGATGCAAAACCTTCCTTCCATGCTCTGCTGTAACTGGCTACAGCTTGAGCTGTCTCATTTATGCTCATTTTCATTTCAAGATTAGCATTTTTTAAGACAAAGAAAGGCGATCCTGGAATATCTGCATGAAAAACCATGTCATCATCCCTCATATGCTTTCTGATAATAGCTGTGTTTGAGGTAGCATCTCTGCCACCTATTGCAAGCAATCCATCTGATGTTATGAACCAACGGTATCTCTCGAACCATGCCTTTTCCCTTCTTACCTTCGTCTCTTCAGATTTTATAACTGCTTCATGCTCCTCAAGCTTCTTTATCAAAGCATCTTTTTCTGCTATTAAAGACTCTCCAGCTGATTCTATAGCTCTTGACTTCCTCTCCAAGCCCTTCGCTTCATCATATAGTTGAGATACGAAGGTCATGATTGGGCACTTCTTATCTACTTCAAAGGTCAAGCCCTTTATAGAAATGAATAATCTATCGCCTATCGATTTTAGATCATCGATTCCTAACTTTGAGATTTTATCTGCTATAGCCTCGATATTTTGAATGCCATGTAAAAGAGCCTCATCTGAAATTTTTTGTGCAGAGTTTCTAAGGGCTTCAGCCTTAGCCGATATGCTTTCTTTTAGCTTTTTTTGTCCCTCTAAGGCGAATTCTATCTCTTTTATCTTTTGGTGCAAAGGTTTAAGACTAATCTCATATTTGCCAGCCTTCATCTCTTCAGTAAATAAATCGTCTAAAGCTTCAAGATAGGATGAGTAAATTTTGAAATCTTTTCCTCTATAAGATAAGAACTCGAAAGGTGTAGCATCTATAGGACACCCATTTTCAAGAACTAATATTGGCTTAGAATCCTGAGCTTCAGGAAGACTGATTACTTCCTTTATCTTCATAAATATTCTTTGAACATCTTCTTTTTTAAGATTCATTCCTATAGCTTTGGGGTCTATCTCAGCTCTTGCCAGTATTTCTTCCACATACTTCTTTGATAGGGAGAGATTTCTGCCCAACCATCTCGAAGCTTCTAGCTTTGAACTTAACAATGGTAATAATTCATCTAAGGATAAAGAGCTTATGTTCAAGCCCTTCGATGGAGGGAGGGAGTATTTTATACCAGGAAGTACTTCACGATGCCTTACCTTTAACTTCCTTAATGCTGATATGACAAGATCATTTCCATCTGTGAGTATTATGTTCCCTTCTCCAAAGAACTCTCCTATGAGCTTTAGAAATCCTTCAGAAGAGCTCAAATTTAATATTGCTATCCTCTCTCCTTCAGGTTGCTCTATCCCTAATATCCTTGCTCTGACTATTCTCCTCCTCAAAGATGATGCCATTCCTAAAGACTCTTCTCTTTCTATCACATACTTTGTGAGCCATAATCCCTTTCCTGCTGATATCATCAAACTTTTTTCAGGCTTTTCACTATGATGTAGTTTTAGGAGAATAGTATCTTCATCTATCTGATAGATATTGCTTATATAATACCCCTTAAGGATTTCATTTAATTCTCTTACTATGTGCTTTATCTCTATGCTTGATAGCTCCAAATCCATCAGTAATTGATAAACAAATGGGTTAAATTTAAACCAGAATTTATACCCTACGGCTTTCCCATTATTTCCTTCGAAGACTTCTTTGGCTCAATCTTGTCTTTTCTCAGACTATAGGAGTAAGATTAGGATAAGGATAGCCTCTAGAAAAGTCAAAAGTAACACCATATAGACCAGTGTAGGGCTTGATTCCATAGAGCATCAAAGTTCCACTCTTCTTTATCAACTTTAGATGAACGTCAGACAAATTCGAGGATATTTGGGTTATCTTCTCCAAGCCAGGAGTACAAATGCCTATCATCAGGCTGCCCATGGCTCTACTGATCGTAACGGCGACTGAAGCAGCCTCTCGAAACGATTCTTCTCCCCAGTAAGAGACGATGGTGTCGTTCCCGACTATCCCAAGTA
>Ga0315314_1004714_pt1 | contig 10125 bp, 9 predicted proteins | sample TDP9_MG_FD_203631 | JGI IMG/M metagenome (GOLD analysis project Ga0315314, IMG submission 203631) | Freshwater sediment microbial communities from Lake Towuti, South Sulawesi, Indonesia - TDP9 | ecosystem: Environmental > Aquatic > Freshwater > Lake > Sediment | place: Indonesia: South Sulawesi... | reverse complement strand
TTTAGGTTGAGCCTCACAGATATATCCTTTAAGGTTGCCTTTGTTGTCAATAACAACAAGCATATTGGCACAATCAAGACACCTAACCATTTTATCCTCCTCCGAAAGTTCTCCCTGCTCTGTGTCATTTCTTACTGTCGCCACCATACAGTCCACTAATCTTTGGCAGATAATACATTTTTCCGGTATGGGAGCGCTCTTAGGACGATTTGCCAAATACCCGAAATGATGAGGACAACCTGAAAAGAATTTTTCTTCCTCCACTAGTGGTTTGACCATAGGCTCTTCTTTTTCCCTTTGCGGTTTCGAGAGACTGTTACGATGTAGTTTGGAGGCTTTATTTCGACTTGGAAAAAATAGTACGAACAATTCATTTTTCATTTTTTCTGCAATAATTCCCATTATGGTAGCACTTATGAAAAATTGGCTCTATGTATAAAAATAGTTTATGACTCGGGAAGACATTCTCTAAATCAAAATTCTGGATTCAGAAAGAATGTGAAGTCCCCAAAAGTCCGTCATATTTCTCCTCAAGGGGCATCTCCTTAATCTCACGGACGGTATCTGAAGGTTTGCGATATACGTAATGCGCATCACCTTTTTGAAGAAACGCGGACTTTCAGATAAGCTTAAAGATTGTTTGGTGACACGTGCCAACACTCCTAAGATCTAAGGAGGCGAAAAGTGACTCCACATGGAGTCGGGAATGGTGAGGCGTTTCACCACTCCCGACATTCACTACCTCTTGGCTAGAAAAGATTTTAAGAAGCAAATTCCTTGGAATCGATTAAGGCATGGACCTATGTTCATCACGGATTCTGGTATGTGGGAAGCACTTTCTAGTTTTGCTCATAAATTAGGGGTTCCAGAAGACCTTATCAGCAAGGCCAAACGGGATTTCAACAACCTCTTGAGCCGATATGCTGACACCCGAAGAACTGTCAACAGAAACTATAGTTCTGAAGAGTTGGAATCTTCACTTTCCATGCAAAACTTTTACCCATGGCTTGAGAACATTTTCTGTTTTTATTTGCTGATTCTAGCTGGTTTTCGTCATACAGCACTTAGGGAACTAAGATTCTATCTTGAATCTAGTGCTCGATGCTATTATATCGATTCAAAACATAATGAGAAAGGTTATGAAGAAAAAATGAAAATCTTGAATAACTTGAGAAAGAAGTGGTTTAAAGCGCTACTACAGGGCCTTACTAGCGAAAAGCGAAAAGAGCTCCGAGATTTTTACGATGAGTTGTGCAACTACGTTCATTTATCAGAGGAAAGCCAAACGGATGCACTAAGAGATTTTGGTTTGAATCTCGCGCTCAGACACCCCTATTATGAACAAGACAAGGAAATGCTTGAGAAAACGTTTGATTATGCTAATTTTCTTCTTTTAATAAGTTTTGTGTAAGAAAGAATTGAAAGCCAAACTCAAATAATTCTTTTTGACCCAAAATTTTGACGTGTACATAAAGACTTTTAAGTACATAACTTGGAGATATATCCCTCGTTAATATGTAGAATTCCAAATCATTTATAACATGGCTTTATGAAGGTTTACAAATGGATAAAATTAAGAAATCTATAATCCTTCACTTTAGATTTTGGATCTTCTTTTTAAGAGAACTCCTTTAACTCTATATTATTATTCTCGAAATCTTTAAGATTTGGAGAATTTGGCTTTAGTATGTGGAACTTGTCATGATTTTTAACCCGTAAACAAACTCTTAAAGGACGAAGAAGACCATCGAGGAAGCGCCTATGAGGATGAGGAAAAATCCAAAGGAAGCGAGGCTGAGTCTATCCCCTCCTTCCGAGCGTCTCTCACTCTGAGTCATCTACAACCTATCGGAAATTGGTGCCTTTTCACCACTTATCCTCATTGCTTAACGTGCTTACGTTAAACCTTAATAGATCCATCACGTCCTTTTTCCACTGTTCTGGAGTAGCATGAATCACCCTTCCTACGAAGAGGTTCCTAAGAGTTCTGAGGGATGCAAGTTTTTGCACGGCAAATTTATAATTAAAATAGGCAGGCTCCTCCAGTTTCTTATCGAGCAGATAAATAGGCTCCCTTCGGAAATTGATGTCCAGCATGCATCGGTTTATCCTCTTGATGAACTTGTAGGCTTCCTGATCCAGTTCATCCAGACTATAGTTTGGGTAAGCCTCTCTGCTCACCATCCTAAAGAAATATGTGGCTTTCCCACCTCCTTCACCGGTGGTTGCCTCCATAGCCACAGCATTACCCGGTTCCTTTGAGTTTGTACTATAGATAGGTACCAAAAACCAAAGGTATTACCCGGTTAGGTCTCCCATCAAACCCCTTTTTAAGCCAATACATATTCGTTCCTCCCGGGATAATCGCTTAAGAAATTTATAGGGTTCTTCCAGACCCACTGAACTAATCCGTTTCTCCAACTCCAACCACATTTTTGGGTCGACTGCCTCTATATCAGCTCGTCTCGCAGCCTTGCCCTCCCTCATGAATCTTGCGACCCTTATCCAAGAGGTGGGACTTGCCCCAGGGATGAGCTCCTTCAAAGAGGAAAGAACCTTAAGCTGAAGTTCATCGTTGATGTCCGAGAGAATCTTTAGAAATGGATCAAAATCATAACCCATTTTCGAAACAATCAATTTTTCTCCAAACTCTGTGTTGAATACAACACTATAGTCCCTTTGTGATAAATCTGATATGTCGCTGTAGGGTATCCTAAAAATATCGCCTCTCTCTGGGATAATGACTAAACCCGTTTCGTAGAGGCGGGCTTCTCCTTTGCCCCCTTGTTTCTCCTTCCCAGTTTCATCAAAGTAAACAAACTCCATTTCTACGCCAGATTTTCTAAGGTTTTCCTGCATGAGAAGGTCTTTTATTAAAACCTCATTACGGAGGCTGGTCAAAACTCTCAGAAAATCCTTATAATGGTATCCTAGATAAAAAAGGGTGAGCTTTTCTTTAGAAATTAGGGGCAGTGTTATCCTATAATCTTCAGGGATAACCTCCACCTCCATGGCTTTTGTACCGAGCTCGGTTAGGAATATGTAGTCCTGAGCAAGCCCAACCCAGCGGTCCTCGAAGCCATATAATAACTGAGAGAGCTGGGCTTCAACCCAGTTTTCCTTTCCTCAGAAAAATACAACATGCCTCAGCTACGGGCTCTTCAAGCGGTTAGCCAAGTGAAAACAATCCTCAAGGACCTCTCTAAGTCGGTAGGGATCTACCGCAAGCGTTTGTTGTCCGGCCACAAAGCCTACTACACCCACAAAGAGTTTTGCAAACATTTGGAGGGAGCTGACGTTAAGAAACTCGTGAAAATGCTCCGCATCCTCAGCTTCCTAACACAAACAAAAGTTTACCTGTTTTGAAGCGCGAAAACAATAAGGGAAAGAATTGAAGGTTGCTATTTGACTTAAATTTTAGAATTCGATAGAAAATTATCGTAGGATATACGTAAATGTTATGTCTCTAGGGATTTTTAAACAGAACCTAGTTAATCAGTTGTGTTCAATTTTGCGTTGATTTCAGAATAATGACGATAAGCGATATTTTTTGGCAAAAATAATTAGAGAGGCACCAATCGTTGGAGCTCTGACTTTGTCGGGTGAGCAGGCGGAGTTCATGTCTTATGTTCGGAGGGATGGGAGGATAACGATACCCACGGAGGTTAGGGCTGCCCTCGACATTAAGGACGGTGACTTAGTGAAGTGCCGGATTACGAAGGTGAAGCCTGCGAGGTGAGTAAGCGAAAGCGTATCTTAATTCGAATCGGATATCTAATTAATTGAAGGAGTCAAAAAGAGTTCTAAGATCATTATTAATAAACGAGAAGAAGTTCACGAGAATTAAGAGGTTTCGAAAGAGATAATATTGTTGGATATACTAAGGTGTTTTGATTTTGATATGATAGGTTTAATGCGTTAAGAGTGCACCTTATGTAACATTTGAGTGCGTTACAGGTGCTTTATGTGGTCCCCCGCTACGTTGGCTTGTTCGGTCTTCGACATAGGGTGTTTAGGGATGGGAGGTGGCGTCATCTTAGCGATGATGTCTCTCCGTGGTGGGCGGTTTGGTTGGGTGGGGACGCCGTGAAGTTTTGGGACGATATCCATCCAACGCGGGATATGCTGGCTGAGTTGAGGATGAGGGCCCGACGTTGCAGAGCTTGGTTTAATGAGTTGAGTAGGGATCAGCGGAACCTCATGGAACTCGTGATGTTGGTGGTGAAAGGGAAGGTTCGCAGCCTCTTCCTGGCCAGGCTCCTCGTGCCCATTGTAAAGAAGCTACTGGATGCCATGGGGGGCATACAAGCCCTGATAGGTGAGATAGCCTACAAAATGCGGACGGATGGGCTACGCCTCGCCCAAAAGCTCAGCCAAATCGCCCAGGCCTGGGGCAACAAGTCCGCCGCTAAGTGGCCGGAAGACAAGGGCTTCGTCCAGTTCCTAACCATCATGGACAAGTACAAACCGCCGTAAAGCGTACTAGGGGAGCAGCAGACTCGATCACAGCGCCTTCCACAAGGGGTGAATAAGGTCTAGCATGTCCACCACCTCAAAATCGGCTAGCTTAAACCTATCCGTGGTTAAGGCTTCTTTGGATAGCTTAGCTTTGGAGCTTTTGAGAGGAAGGTTTCCCAACGTGGACGTGGAGCCCTATTATAGATTGTCAGAAGCTTGCATCGACGAGACCATGAGACGCGATGAATGGTATAAGCGGAATATGGGGGTCAGTAGCCCCTTGGAAGCCTTGATCCTTCTCTCCATGGACATGGTGGCCTCAGCGTACGTTTTGATCTCTGGAAAGAGGGACGAGGGTAAGGTGAATGTGCTGCTTAAAGACTATGAGACGATGGTTGGAGACTACCTGGAAAGCATAGGGCTTCTCGTCTACTAAAGCGTGAGTAGGATGATCCGCAGAGAGAAAGGGGGAAAGAGAAGGCAGTCTTATTCCTCGATTTCGATTCCCACCCCCCTCCTTGACGTGATTGAAAAGCTGGTAAAGGAACTGGGCTATTGGCCCACCAAGACAGCCTTCATACGTGAGGCCTGCCTAGAGAAGCTGGAGAAGCATAGGAGGGAGCTGGAGGCTCGAAGGCTCGCTGAGGAAGCTGTAAGGGCTAGGATGACGTAGTGGAGCCCCTAATCCATTTCGTCGTGCCTTTCATCGCCTTGACCCTTGCGGGCGTTAAGACTAAGAAGGTGTTGCCCATCTCGCTATTGGCTCTCCTGCCGGACCTGGACGCCCTGTTTCTTGTGCATAGATCGCTCTCCCACTCGCTTGTTGTTGTGTTGGTCGTGGCAATGCCGCTACTGTTGTTAACCTACAAGGCAAGGCTGAGAGTTTATGGCTATGTTGGCATGGGGTTGTTGGCGGTGGCGTTGCACTTAGTCTTGGATCTCTTCTCTGGATATACGCCCCTTCTATGGCCTTTGTACGGATACTCCCTATGGGTTCAAGCTGGATTGGTGGCTCACATCGGCAGCTCTCCAAGCCTCACCCCAAGCCTAAGATTGCTTAAGGAGCCGATTGCCTTCCATATGTTCCGAAGCTTAGACGCGCCCTTATTCACGGGTGAGGGCCTGATCCTTTCAGCGGTTTTGCTTTTGCCGGTGCTGCTAAGGGCCTTTAGGGCAGGGTGGCAAAGAGCTCGGGGGTTGGCATCAGACTGAACCTAGGATATTTGATAGCTATTTGTATCCTTTCTCTCCTTTACGCTTGGACCCTGTACAGTGTGCCCATTGTGGTGGTTGGTCTTAAGCACCTGCGAAGGGCTCGTCAGAGCAGGAGAAAGGCGTCACGACAAGAAGAGGAAAAGTTGCCTACGGTCTCCATCATAGTTCCGGTGAAAAACGAGGAGAGGGTTGTGGGTAGACTCTTAAACGCGTTGCTGAATCTGGATTATCCGCCACAAAAGAGGGAAATCATCGTTGTTGACGACGGCTCGGTGGACGAAACCCTGGAAATATGCACGGAATATGTTAAGCGCGATCCTAGTTGTGTAAAACTGCTTCGAAAGCCAGTGTCGAATGGAAAGCCAGCTGCTTTGAACTACGCTCTTAAGCACGCGAAGGGGGAGATCATCGCTACGTTTGACGCGGATAATGTTCCTGGGTCAGATGTTTTGTTGGAGGCTTCTAGGTATTTTGAGGACCCTTCAGTGGCTGGGGTGCAGGGCACGGTTTGCGCCATAAATGCTGACGAGAACATGTTGACGAAGTTCATCTCTTATGAGGAGGCTGTGAGGTTTGAGGCGTATATTCGGGGGAAGGATGTCCTCAAGCTGTTCGTGAACCTTGCAGGTACTTGCCAGTTTGTTAGGCGAGACATCCTGGAGGAAGTGGGCGGATGGAACGAGGAATCCTTAACAGAGGACATGGAGGTCTCCGTTAGGCTGATGGAAAGGGGGTACAACATAAGGTATGCCCCAGAGGCTCGGTCGTGGCAGGAGCATCCAGCAAAGTTCACGCAGCTGATACGGCAACGGGTAAGGTGGTGTAGAGGAAACATGGAAATCGCGCTAAAATACGGGAAGCTCGTCACAAGGCTTAACCGAAGGAGCTTTGATGCGGAGGTCACCCTAGCGGGGCCGTACATGTTGACCTTTTGTCTGATAGGCTACTTTATGACGCTCTCCACCCTCCTAATCCCGGTTCAACCGGACCCTGCTTTCACGACGTTCACGCAGATTACATCGCTCTTGACCCTAATTCCTTTGTTTCTCATCGGGACAGCCTTGGTTTACGCAACGAAACCGCGGAAAGTAACGAATCTGCTATGGTTGCCCTTCATCTACGCCTACTGGAGCCTGGAAACCTTCATCGCCTCCTATGCGCTGGTCCAGATCCTTCTGAAGAGGTCTAGGCGGTGGAAGCAAACAATGAAGACAGGGGCAGTCACCAACTTTGATATCCTATGAAAACCAAGAGTTTAAAGGCCTATGCCTGATCTGAGGGTTAAGTTTACCGCGGCTGGGGTAGCGCTAAAGGCTCCCAGCTTCGGAAAGAGATTTTATACGCCGATGATTCTGACTTCCCTCTTCCTCTTGGCCCTCGCCACCAGGACCTACCGCTTAGACAGCATACCCCACTTTCCTGAGGGGGCCCCTTGGCTCGGAGGGAATCCTGATGGGCTATACGTCGATGAAGTTGGCTATCTCAAGTTTTCTGAGAGCCTGTTTGATAGGTTCACGCTGTATCAGCCGCCTTTTTTCCTCCTCTTCCTGAACCTCTCCGTCAAAGTCTTTGGCTCGCCCTACGCGGTTAGGCTACCGTCGGCTATAGCCTCCTCTCTTACCGCTGTCCTAGTCTATCTGGTTTCGATGAGGAAGTTCGGGGGTCGGGGCGCCTCGATTGCATCATCTCTCTACTTTATCGCCATGTTCCCCGCCTTCATATACAATAGGATGGCCCTCCTTGAGAACGGAGTGGCCCTCTTCCTCCTCGCCTCCTACTACTGCCTCCTCGTCTACGAGGGTTGTGGGAAGGGAAGGTGGCTGTTTATGTCGGGACTTTTAGCTGCTCTGGCCGCGATGAGCAAGATCAACGGTGTGGTGGCTCCGCTCTTCCTCGTAGCCTACAGCCTCTACAAGGGGTTCTTTAGGAAGGCTTTCAAGCCGATCGTCTTAGCCTTCGTCCTATCCGTCGTCTTCCCCTCAACGGTCCTGTTCTTGATGGGGATGAACCTATCAGCGGTGGCGACGCAGTGGGCGATGGGTTTGATCGGCCACGAGTTTTCAGCTTGGCAGTTCTTCATTATAAATACGATGCCCTCTGGATACTTGATGTGGTTTCTAGGCTTCCTCAGGCCCGAGTACTGGTATATCTTTGCCTATTTCGCCCTTGCCTACCTCGCTGTTAAGGAATACGAGAAGGTTAGTGATATAATCCTCTTAATAGCTTCGTTTGTGGGTCTATGCCTCTTAGTCTGGGGGGTTGGAAGCTACTACATCATCATCGTTCAGCCCTTCTTCGCCATTTCGATCGGCTACGCGCTCACAAGAATGCTGAGAATGCAGCCACACGCAGCCATAATATTCATTCTCTTTATCTATGCTCCGATGGCGATGACGTTTAATATCGCGGTTTTTGGGGAGGGTGTCTATCCGAGGATCGACTTCCTGCTCTACTTCCTTAAGCTCTTATTCTTGGGGGTGCCGTTAGCCCCCGCCTTTTACCTGTTGATCAAGGGTCGTGGGGCAACTGAAATAAGAAGAATGGCCTTCAATGGAGCGATCATAGGCCTCTCCTTAACCCTCTTGCTCATCGGGAGCTACCTAACACCGGCCTTCTATCCCCATTACTTAAGCGTGGGAAGGTAGAGGTTCAGCTTGAAGGAGTACGTGTGGAGGGCTGTGGCGTTTCTCTTCGCCCTGTCAGCCTCGGTAAGCCTCTTCGTCCACCTCTACAGTCTGATGTCGGCTTCACAACTCCCATCTGGCCTGGGTGCAGCGCTATATTACGATGCATTGGCTAATGGCCGAGGCGCTGATAGCCTCACCTCTTTAGAGATGCTTCTATACCCGTTCATCTCCTTCACAATGCACGCATTTAACTTGGGCCTCCTCACAGTCCTTAAGCTCATACCCACATTCCTATTGAGCACCCTACCCTTACTCGTCTATTTCCTATCGTTAACCGTGACTGGAAACCGCCTCGTTGGTGTGGCGTCTGCTTGGATGACGGCCTTCACGCCTGCGGTTATCGCGCCTCTTATAATCGGCAATTACAGCCTCATATTGGGCCTTTTCCTCTTCACCGTGTACCTCAGCATCATAGTCAGATGCCTCAAGAGCAAATCAAGGGTAGCCCCATACCTAACCCTCTTGGCAAGCGCATTGGTCATTCCTCTCTTGTTCCTCTCAACCCTAAGTCCTTTGTTAAGAACCCAAGATCAAGTGCTCAGGATCAACTCCGGTATGTGGGCTGAAAACTTGTGGCTCACTTTGTCCATAGGGGTCGGCGTGAGTATAGGGGTTTACGCCCTCTTCAAGAGGGTTAAGATGATAGTTTTACCGGTGTTACTCGCTTCAGCTATGGTGCCCTTGGCTTTAGCTTTCATCCCAACCTTTCACTCACTCCATGTACTCTCAATACCGGTTCTGGCCCTCTTTGTCGCGTCACCATTGTTATGGCTTAGAGAATCTTGCTTGGTGCATGAGGTAAACGCTCTCGGCCATAGCCCAGTCGTGGAAGTGGCGATAGATTTGCCTAAACTCGCCGCCGTACTCCTCGTAGCCTTCTTAACGATCTCCACGGTGTTTATGGGCTATAGTGCATCGGCATCCATATACAACGAGTACTCAGTTTCGAGACACTTCACCGACGGGGAGATCGCTTCAGTCGTGAAGTGGATGGATGAAAATGTACGTAGAGAAGCCGTTCTGTCTTCAAAACCGGTGGTGGCTGCGTGGCTCGGGGCCCTCTCAGGGAAGAGGTTTATAGGCTTCAGAGGGTTGGATGAGGCTCTGGTGTCGGAGACGATAGAGTCGACGAGCTTCAGAATATTGACTCCAAGCTTGCTGGTGGACGAGTGGGAGCCCTTCTCCACATCGAAGTCTCCTTGCATCTCGTATTACGATGGAAGGGGCTACCAGCCGGTAGCCTATATTGACGATTCCTTTGTGAGGGCTAGGCTGATCAAGGATGGCAAGGAATGGATTGAAAGTCCCTATCGTTCAGCGTACCGCGGCTACCAATGGCTCAGTAGTACTGAGCCGGAAGTGATCCTCGTGCAGTACTTTGAAACGCATGGACTGTTCTTCGAAAAGACCATAGGGGTTTCAACCTCAGAACCGCGGGTTAAAGTGGAATACCGGGTTCATCCAAAGGCAGAAGTGGAGCTGGTTGGTCTAGAGCTTCCAGTTAGGGTTGAGCCGTGGAAGAAAGCGAGCATCCTCGAAACAACAAATGATGAAACCACATTGATTATCGATGGAAGGAAGACGAAGATATCTTACTTTGGAGACATCGTAGGCCTCATGCGCGAAGAATATGATGAGGGACACGTGATGGTTAAGGCGGAGTTTACACCTAAAGGCGGTGCCTTAGAGGCTGAGGTTGCTGTGTTGATTGAATCTAAGGAGCGCTCTGAGATGCCTCTGTGGCTCGCCTACACCCCTGAGCTCA
>Ga0315314_1004713_pt1 | contig 10127 bp, 17 predicted proteins | sample TDP9_MG_FD_203631 | JGI IMG/M metagenome (GOLD analysis project Ga0315314, IMG submission 203631) | Freshwater sediment microbial communities from Lake Towuti, South Sulawesi, Indonesia - TDP9 | ecosystem: Environmental > Aquatic > Freshwater > Lake > Sediment | place: Indonesia: South Sulawesi... | reverse complement strand
AGGAGTGGGAGGAGCCAATCCCCCACGCCGGCGGGCACCGAGAGATACCAGGCCGCACCGCCGATCGGCACGGTCGGATTGGCTCCGGTATCGTCGTAGTAGCCCACCATCCAGTTATGGCCGAAGAACGGGAAGGAGGAGAAGAACTCGTTCCGCCAGAACAGGAGCGAGAACAGGGCGACATTCGCCAGGAGCGCGGACATCAAGATGACCGGGATGTTGGAGGCGTAGATGAGCCGGATCGGGTAGCGGCCCCGCGCCCCCCGCGCCGTCCCGTGGGCGAGCGGCAGCTCGATCCGGCTGGACTCGGTGTAGCAGACGAACAGGAAGATCCCGATCGTCCCGACGAGGGCGACCACCGGATTGGGGCTCTGGATGAAGATCCGCTCATAGCCCGTGCTCGCCATCTCGGGCGCGGAGATGTGGCTGAACAGGTAGACCGTCTTGGGGATCGTCCCCACGGGCGGGTTGGAGAGCGAGTAGGGATCCGCGGGGACGACCGCGTGCCAATTCAACGTCCCGGTGAAGAGCGCCTGCGCGACGCCTGCGGCGATGAAGAGCGAGATGCCGCTCCCGATGCCCCACTTCGAGACGACCTCGTCCATCAGGAAGACGAGGTAGGAGCCGATGAAGAGCTGGACGACGATGAGGAACCGGCCCACCGCCACGCCCTCCCCAGCCAGGAAGGATCCGCCGAGCCAGCTGTTGAGTCCGGAGGTGAACCTGCTCGAGGGCTCCAGGAACCCGAAGACCTGCGGGACGGACTCGACGACGATCATGATGAGGACCAGCAGCTTCTGGGTCCCCTGGTAGATCGCCTTGTCCTCCTCCTTCTTCAGGTCGAGCTTGATGATCTTCGCGCCGGTGAACAGCTGCATGATGATCGAGCCGGTGACGATCGGCCCGATGCCGAGGTGGAGCAGCGAGAACTGCGCCCCCGCCAGGATCGCGCGATACTGCGCGAACAGGTCGGTCTGGGTGCTCGTGTCCAGACCGTAGATCATGATGTTGGTCATCACGAAGTAGAGGACCAGGATCAGGATGACCCAGAACATCTTGGTCCGGAAGTGCACGTGGCCTTCCGGCCGGGTCACGGCGGGGAGGCGGTCCGTTAACGGCTTGAGCCGGTACAGGAGGCTCTTGCCCTCGGCTTCGACCTCGCCGGCCTCCTCGCCCCTCCCATACTCCTCGCCCATGGCTGCCTCACGTCTGGGATTCGGAGGCAGGGATGGCCGAAGCAACGGCGAGCGCTCCCCCTGCCGCCTCGAGCTTCTCCTTCGCCCGGGCTGAAGCCTCCGCGACTGTGACGCGGAGCGGGCGGGTGATGCGGCCCGAGCCCAAGAGCTTCTCGACCCCGAGCTTGCCGAGATCGATCGCGATCTGCTCCCCCGCCTGCGTGGCCACGCCAGCGGCGAGGAGGCGGTCAAGGCCCTCCTCGAGTTCGGAGAGATTGAGGGTCACCTTGCGGTGGACGACGGACTGGGGCCGTTTGAATCCGTGGCGGCCAAAGTGGTCAGGGGCGTACTTCACCGTGTAGAGGTACTTGTGCTTGTGCAGCCCGGCGTTCCCCCGCCCGCCCCGCAGGCCCGCGCCGCGCCCCTTCTTCTTGCCGCGCCCGTGCGTCCTTGAGCCACGGAATCGACCGGTCCTACTCACCACGTCTCTTCCCTCCTTTGGCCTTGGTCTTCACCAGGGGGAGCATGCGCTCCAGGAGCGCCTCGATCGCCGGGCCCCGATAGCCGAGGTTCCCGCCCTGGCGGAAGGTGGTCTTGATGTTCCCGTAGCCTCGCCGAGGCGGCGGGAGGCGGAGGACGGGGCTGAGCGACGGGAGATCGGCGAGCTTGGCCTCGCCTTTTCCGACTGCCTTGGCAAAAGCGAGGAGGGACGGATGGGCTGACCGGGTTCGCACGAACTCATCCGTGAGCTGTGCGCCCGCATCGAGCTCTCCCCGCTGGAGGAGCATCCGCGCGATGGTCTCCGGAGAGACTTCCCCCCAGGTCACGTAATCCTTGACCTTCTGGAGCATCCCGCGCATGGTGGAATCCTCAGGGAGGATCACGCAGTGGTTCACGCGCGTGAGCCGGAGCTGGCCGAGCGTCTCCACAACGTCGCTCCGGATCTTGGCGTGGCCACGGATCCGCACGACTGCGTAGGCCATCCGGATTTCTCCCCACAGGTCTGTCTACGGGCCGGGGGCAGGCGGCTCAGGCGCCTCTCCGCCCTCGGTCACCAGCCCTGGCGCTGCGGCGGCCAGGGGCCCTGCGGCTATATGAACCTTGACGGGGCCAGCCACGATCTTCAGGCGATCCTGCTGCTCCGATGTGACGCGGAGCTCGGCGATCCGCCGGAGCGCTTCGAAGGCAGCGACGGAGTAGTTCACGGTCGTCTTCGTGTGGCCCTTGGTGAAGCCCCAAGCGTCCTGGATGCCGGCGAGCCTGAGGACGCTTTTGGCGATGTCGCCGACCGCTAGGCCAGTGCCGCGCGGCGCAGGCTTGAGGGTGACCTCGACCGACCCGCCCTTCCCGCTCACGACGAACGGGAGGGAGTGGGGCGTCAGGCAGCCGCATTCCCAGGAGCCGCATCCCCGCTTGATCTCGACGATGTTGAGCTTCGCTTCGTCAATCGCGCGGCGGATCGAGGGGCCGACCTCCTTCCCCTTGATCCGGCCCAGTCCGACGAACCCATCGCTGTTCCCCACGACGACGGTGATGGCGAACTTCACGCGCCGGCCCGAGTCGGTCATCCGCTGGACCATGTTCACATCGAGCACTTCGTCCGCGAGCTCAGGCAGGAGGATGTCGACGATCTCCGGCTCGCGCAGCGGGAGGCGGCTGCGCAGGGCCTCGCTCATCGTGGTGATCTTCCCTTCCATCACGAGCTTGCCCAGGCGGGTCTTCGGCGACCAGTCGACCATGAACTCATCCTCCTTGGATCTTCAGCTTGACGGAGTTGAAGGCGGCCAGGCGGTCCTCTCCCAGGTGGGCTCCCGAGAGCCGCTCGACGGAGGGGAGCATCTCGGCCCGGTGGGGGATCTCCAGGCCGGCATCGCAGAGCCCTTTCAGCGAGGCGAACACGAGGGCCCCCCGGGACGGGATCTGCATCCCGATGTCCAAGACCGCCTCCTGGATGCCTGCCGCCTTGGCCCGCTGGCCCGCGAGAAGGCCCGTGAGGTAGGCCGCTGGCGTGTTGGCGACAGACCCTGGCCAACCGAGCGGCCTGAGCTCGGAAGAGGCCGCGCAGGCCAGGACGCGGTCGCCCTTGGCATCGAACTCGATGATCTGGATGCGCACGGTGCGGTTGGACTTACGGACGACGGCCCGCGGGCCGCCACTGCGCAGGAGCGCGACGCGCTCCCGGTAGTCCGTCCGCCCTTCCCGGCGGCGCCGGAAGGGCACCTTCGTGCTCGGCCCCCTGGCCATCGCGCCTCATGCCTCCTTCAGCAGGCCTGCGGTCCTGAGGTGGGCGTCCAGGTTGGGGCGATCGCGGAACACGCCGCCCTTGGCCAGCCGATAGTAGTGTCGATAGGTGTGGCGGTCGATCTTCCCGGCATCCCGCAGCTCTCGCAGCCTCGTCCGGACGGTGCGGATCGCCACGATCCACTCCTCCTTGGAAGGCCTCCGAGCGTTCGCGGTGCCCTTTCGGCTGCCGGGGCCGCGGCGGCGTCCCTTCTTCTTCTGCACCAGCCGTTTGCGGGTCCGTCCGTGGGAGACGCCGCGGCGCGGGAGCTTCGCGATGGCTCCGGAGGCGATGGCGGTCCGGACGTCAGCCCGTGTGATCGCCTCCGCGACGTCCTCGAGCCTGTTGGGGTCGATCCAGATGCGGCTTTCGCCGCACTTGAGGATCGAGGCCGCCATCCGCCGCTGGTTCCGGAGATCCATCGCAAGCTCACCTCGTGGGGTTCAGGACGCGCAGGCCGAGCTCGCCCGCCCGGGCCTCGAGCGCCTGGCGCTTCCGCATCCCCACGCCGTGGGCGATCCGGACGGCCTGACGCTCAGGATCGAGTCCTTCCAGCTCCTGCCAGGTCGACACGAGCACCTCTTCGAAGCCCGACGGGTGAAGGTGCCGGGAGGCCTTCGGAGTCCGAAAGCCGATCGAGACCACGTTCTGACGGTACGCGTAGTGCTGCCGCATCTTGGAGTGGAGTCCGCGAGGGCGCCTCCAGCCTGTTCGCTGGAGCCGTTGGCGGGTCCAGTACTCCTGGCGGCGAAAGTGAGGATTGTGTTGCTTCTTCTGCCGGCGCAGGCTGAGCGCCCGGGCGAGCTCGGGGGTGAGCGAAGGCTTCAGCTTGGCCTGGTGCTCGCCTGCCTCCACGACCTCGACGGAGGGTTTCGCCTCCTCCTCGGCAGCCTCGGCCTCCTCCGCCTTGGCAGCTTCGGCGGCAGGCGGCTCCTCAGGCGCCTTCTTCGGAGCGCGGACCTTCCGGACCGCCCGCTTCGGCTTCGGGGCTTCGGCGGAAGGCTCCGCGGCAGGAGCTGCAGGAGGCTCAGCGGCCACGGCTCCGAGGGCCTCGCGCCAGGCTTCGAGCGTCTTGGGGCCGACTCCTTTCAGGTGGCGGTGGAGGGCCTCGGACTTCTCCGCATCGGCGAGCCAGCGTCGGAGCGTCTCCGCATCCTTCACGCCGAGCTCGACGAGGGTCGTCTCATACTCGGGCTTGAAGTGAGGAAGGGACGCGAAGCGTCCGCCCTCAGCTTTCGGCTCAGCTGGCTTGGCCATCGGATTCACCGGCCCCCTTTGCGGACGATGTAGATGCCATCCTGGAAGACCCGGGGATCATACCCCTTGATCCGCGTCGCCTGTTCGAGGTTGGCCGCGGTCTGGCCCACCGCTTCGATATCGGGGCCGGAGAGGAGGATCTCGGCCCCCTTGATCGTGACCTTCGTGCCGCCCAGGATCTTCGCGCGGCGCGGGCTCTTCTCCCCTAGGAAGTTCTCGATGATGACCTCGTCCCCCCTCACCGAGGTCTTGACAGGGAAGTGCGAGTAGACGACCTTGAGCGCGTACTCGAAGCCGTTCGTCACGCCGTGGAGCATGTTGCGCAGGTGCGCGCCCGTCGTTCCGACCAGCGCTTTCTCGGCCGCGCGCGGGAAGCGCGCGCGCACGACGAGCTTCCCTTCGGCCTGGGCGATCTCGATCCCGGGATGGGAGAAGCGTCGCTCGAGCTTCCCGTGGGGGCCCTCGATGCGCACCCGCCCCCCGTCGAGCTGGACCGAGACCCCTGAGGGGATCGGGATCTCGTCGGCCACCACACCCGTGAGCACCATCGCGATCACCGGACGACGCGCCTTCTCTTTCTCCCTCTAGTAGACATAGGCGAGGAGCTTCCCCCCGACGCCCAGCTCCTTGGCCTCGACGTGGCTGACAACCCCTTTGGTCGTCGTGAGGATGAGCACGCCGAAGTCCTGCGCGGGCAGGTAGCGGGCCTCGTAGCGTTCGAGGTCGTCCCGGCGGACGGCCGAGCGCGGCCGGATGACCCCGCAGTTGTTGATGGCGCCCCTGAGTGCGACTCTGAACATCCCCGCTCTTCCGTCGTTGACGGCCTCAAAGCCCGCGATGTAGCCGCGGTCCTGCATGACCCTCAGGACCCGGCCGATGAGCTTGGAGGAGGGGCGGATGGTGCACTCGCGCTTCCCGACGCGCTCGGCATTCTTGATGAGCGCCATCGCATCATTGAGCGGATCGTGCTGCATGGCTGTGGCCTCCTCCTAGGAGTACTTCTTGAAGCCGATCGAGAAGGCGACCTCGCGGAAGCACTGGCGGCACAGGTGCATCCCGTAACGGCGGATGATGCCCCGCTTGCGGCCGCACCGCGTGCAGCCAACTGTCCTGCCGAACTGCTTCTTGGGCTTCACGAGATCACCTCAACGCCGAGGGCCTGGCGCACCCAGTCCCGTCCCTCCTGCTGCGTGATCCGGTGGCGATGGCCCAGGTGGCGGATCAGGGCGCGCCGCCGCGTGATCCGACGGCCTGGACGCGCGAGCGAGACGGTCACGTCCAGCCCGAAGATGCCGATCTCGGGGTCGTACTTCATCCCCTCGAAGTCGGTGTAGTCGGAGATCCCGAAGGAGAAGTTCCCCTCCCGGTCGAACGAGTAGTCAGCAATCCTGTTCTCTCGGATCCAGAAGGCACGCTTGAGGAAGGCTTCGGCCCTCTTGCCGCGCAGGGTCACCTTCACGCCGATGGGCATCCCCTTGCGAATGCCGAGCTCACGATTGGTCGTCTTCGCCACGGTCCGGATGGGCTTCTGGGCCGTGACCATCTGGAGGACCTTCTCGGCCTTGAGCAGCCGCTCCCCTGCCTCGCCGACGCCGATGTTGACGACGATCTTGTCCAGGCGGATCTCGCGCATCCGCGCGGCCCCCTGGAGGGTGGGCTTGGGTTCCTGGGTCTGGGCTTCGCTCATAGCGCGCTCACCTCCGGCAGGGCGATCTCTGGGGTGGCCCCGCCGATCACGAAGACGTTCTCCTTGACGGTCGTGTGGCCCTCTCTGAACGTCACGATGTTCGGCGCGGAGCCGCGCCGGACGATGTAGGCCTCGACGGTCGAGAGCCGGCCCACATGGCTTCCGGCCACGAGCATCGCGGTGCTCCCGCGGTCGAGGGGGAAGCTCCCCAGGATCTTCTGGGAGGGGAGCTCGATCTTGAGGACGTCGCCCGTCTTGTACGCGTCCTTGGGAAGGAGCAGGTTTCGGCCATCGTGGCAGTGGAGCTGGGTCTTCCCGCCACCGACGGTCGTCTTCCCCTCGATTCGCACGAGCTTCCAGCCACGCTCCGCTTCGCCGATCTTGACGAGCTTGAACCGCCCCTTGGCATCGAGGAGCATCCGGTAGTCCTGCTTGAGCTTGGGGATGCTGACGACATCCATGAAGCCGACCGGATATTTCGGGTCGGTCCGGGCGCGTCCGTCCACCGCGGCTTCGCGTCGGCCGATGAGCAGGCGGGCCTCCTTGGCAGTGTCCGCAAGGTGGAGGAGGTCTCTGACCACCGAGAGGAGCGGCATCGCGTAGGCGACGCCGTGCGGGCCTGGGCTCGGCTTCGCCACCCAGAAGGCGGTCTTGCGCGGGATCGGCCAGGGCCGGGGGGCCGTGACGCGTTTGAGGTGCTTCTTCATGCGCTCTTCGCCTCCGGACGGCGGTGGGCCTCGAGCTTGGCCTTGCGCCGAGCATCGCTGAGATCGAGCTTGGTGAGCACGACATTGGAGGCGTGGATCGGCCGGGGCTTCTCGGTCTTGTCCGCCTTGGCGACGGTCACGCCTTCAACGGTGATCCGCATCCTGCGGACATCGACCTCGGCGACCTTCGCCTCGGTCCCGACGAGGTCGGTTGGCCCTCGGAGGAGCTTGACGGTGTCCCCCTTTCGGACGGGGAAGGAGCGGGTGCCGTACTCGGCGATGAGCTTGCCGTCGAGGTGGCAGCTCAGCGCGCGGCGGCGCCGGCTGAGCGGTGCGGTGAAGTGATGGCGGCGCTGCTTGCGCGCCTTAGTGCTCTGGCGGCCTGCGTGCATCTGCTTGCCTCCCTCATCTCAGACGATCATCGAGGCCGTCGCGGCGATCCGAGGCCATCGCTCGGCGGCCTCGCGCGCGACCGGACCTTTGATGTCCGTGCCCTTGGTCTCGCCCGTTTCGGTCGTGATGACACAGGCGTTGTCTTCGAACTGGACCATCGTCCCATCGGGCCTGCGGAAGGGCCGGCGCTGGCGGACCAGGACGGCGGAGAAGAGCTGCTTGCGCATCTCCGGCGTCCCCTTCTTGACCGTGACAATGAGCAGGTCGCCGATTCCCGCATAGGGGTAGCGTCGGGCCACCCCGCGGTACTTGGGCACCGCGACGACCTGGACGACCTTTGCGCCCGTGTTGTCGATGCACTCGAGGCGGGCTCCGGTCGGGATCCCGCGCATCTGGCGTCCTGGCAGGCCCTTCATGCGTTCCCCTCCCTCCTCCCTCACCGCTTGGCGATGACGACGAACGAGACGTTCTTCGCCAGTGGCCTGCACTCGGCGATCTGGACCCGGTTGCCGACCTGGAGCTCCAGGCAGGGCGGCTCGTGGGCGAAGTAGCGGCTCGTCCGCTTCTCGAACCGCTCGAACTTCGGGAGGTAGCGGAGATACTCGCGCTCCACCACGACGGTCTGCTGCATCTTCGTCGAGACGACGACGCCATCGAGGATCCCGCCGCGGACAGGAAGGGTCCCGTGGAACGGACAGTGCCGATCCTGGCAGGTGCGGGCGGGCGGCGGGACGTCGATGCCGATGTCCCGCACCCCCGGCGCCGCCGTCTCGGGCGCGGGGGGCTTGTGGGCCTTGGCCGTTGCCATCGTTGCTTCTCCTCCTCTCCTTGATCTGGTTCGCTTTCAGTCGGATGCTAGCGCACTCGTTTGACCCGGTCCTCAGGACGGTAGCGGATCTCCTCGCCGGGGATCACGACCGCCTCCCTCTCGAAGGCGATGCGGAACAGGCTCCCCGCTTTCGGGATCCGCTTCTCCCGTCCAGACACCTCGATCACGAGCAGCTGTTTGGTCTCGTCCACGATCCGTCCGCGCACCGCGCGATGGGTGGGATCTGTGGCCGCGAGGACTTCCACCTCCCGCCCGATGAACTCCATCCGGCGGGGCTCCTCGCGTGCCATGGACGCTCAACGCACCTCCACGGTGAAGCCCAGCTCTTCGAGGGCCTCCTTGACCTTCTTCTTGTGCTCGCCTTGCAGCTCGATCTTCCCTTCTTTGTAGGTGCCGCCTGCCGCGCAGCGCGTCTTCAGCTTCCGCGCCAGGTCCTCCATGTCGATCGTGTCGTCGTCGATCCCCTCGACGACGGTCACGACCTTCCCGTACCGACGGGTGTCGGTCGAGATCCGGATGTTCTGCTGCTCGCGGGCGATCTCCTCGCACATGCAGAGCTCCTCGGGGAGCCCACAGGTGGGACAGATGCCGGCCATCGCTGCCTAGGCCTCCTCGCTCACTCGGGTCGTGTGGGGTCGGGTCGTCTGTGGTGTCACGCTCTTCTTCTCCTCGGCGGCGCCCTGCCGCCGCAGTTCAGACTCGATCGTGAGGATGCGGGCGATGTTCGTGCGCAGCGCCCGGAGCTTGCCCGGGCTTGCGGGCGCCCCGCCCATCGCGGCGACTCCCCGCTCGTGCATGAGCTCGTCCTGGAGCTCCTTGAGCTTGGCGGCGCGCTCCGCGGCGTTCATCGCGCGGATCTCCTTGGTGCGCAGGAGCGTCATGGCTCCTCCTTCTCCTCCTCCTGGGGGGCGGGCTCCTTCGGCGTGGGCTCTGCGGAAGGCTCGGAGGTGCTCTCTGGAGGCGTCTGGGGCTCCGGCGTGGGCGCTGCAGCAGGTTCGGAAGCGCCCTCGGCAGGCTCGGCGGACGCGGCAGCCGCTTTGGGGGCCACGGGCTTCCGGCGACGCGGCTTCTTCTCGGCTGCGGGGACCGCTCCTTCTGGCTTCTCTTCTCCGGCGGGCTGCGCCTTCTTTCGGACCCGGCGCTTCGGCTTCTCCGCGGGAGCCTCGGGTGCGGCCGCTGCAGCCCCAGCCTTCAGCTCGGCCACTGCGGCTTCCGCCTTGCGTTCGAGCTCGGCTTCGGCCTGAGCCGCAGCCTCCGCCTGCGCGGCGGCCGAGGGCGGCGGGGCGGGGGCGACCTCCTTGACCTCGATATCGTCGGGGAGCTTCGCATGCGGATCCATGATCCAGACCGTCACGCCGATGACGCCAGGCTTGAGCTTGGCGACAGCGAAGCCCTGCTGCATGAAGTCGTGCCGGGCCTCGCCGCAGTACTTGATATGGCCCTGGCGGAACTTCTCGCGGCGGTGGCGGCGTCCCGTCAGCTTGCCCGCAATCTCGACCTGACAGCCCTTCGCGCCCGCCTCCATGATCCGGCGGACCGTCGAGTGGCCTGCACGGCGGAAGTGCCAACCGCGCTCCAGGGCGCTTGCGAGCTTCTCCGCCATGATCTGCGCGTTGAGGTTGGGATTGGGAACCTCCTGGACCTCGATCTGGGGATTGCTGAAGTTGAAGTCCTCCTCGATCGCCATCGTGAGGGACTTGATGGCGGCCCCGCGGCGCCCGATGACGAGGCCAGGCCGCTCGGTGACGAGCGTCACGCGCGTCCCCATCGGCGTGCGCTGGATCTCCAGCCCGCCGAA
>Ga0315314_1004712_pt1 | contig 10128 bp, 6 predicted proteins | sample TDP9_MG_FD_203631 | JGI IMG/M metagenome (GOLD analysis project Ga0315314, IMG submission 203631) | Freshwater sediment microbial communities from Lake Towuti, South Sulawesi, Indonesia - TDP9 | ecosystem: Environmental > Aquatic > Freshwater > Lake > Sediment | place: Indonesia: South Sulawesi... | reverse complement strand
GCTGAACCGCGCCGTGCATCCATGACTTGCTGCCAGAACTGCTGGCTCTGCAAGCACCAGTAGAGGTATAGAGGCAGCGTGGCCGGCTTCGCACGTAAGCGGATCATGTAAGAGGCGAAGACCGACCTCTCGCGGACCTCCGTGACTATGAATGACTTTCCCACGAACCCCGACCGGGCAACGAGGATGTCGCCGGGGGCCAGCTCGTATGCACTGGGCTCCGGGCAGTCGCAATACGGGACCATGTTCCAGTCCACGGTCCCGGCTCTTATGTCTGTAATCCGGACAAAACGAGGCCCGCACGGTTCAACCGAGGCGGAAGCCGTGTAGCCATACTGCGGCGCAAAACATGTTTCAGAAACGGCCCGCTCCGCACTTCCCTCCTTTGTTAGACACGACAGAAAAAGCGTCGCCGCGGCAGAGGCCAAGACCTCTTCTTCGGTCAGTTTGAAAGGGGTCGGGACCACCCTAGGCCTCGTCTCCGCCGCGTAAGCAGTGCCTGATTTCCGCCATCAATTCGGCGATGCGCTGTTCTTTCTTCAAGATATCATCCGCCAACTGCTCTGGCGCCAGGTGCTCGAAATCCTGCTTGGCGCTCGGGTTCTTGATATCGAGGTTGACGGAAACGAGATTAGCGGCTTCGTCGTACTTCAACACCTCGCTCGCCTTCACTTTCCAGGCGTGCTCGTTTGCCTCACGCTTCTTCCACCACGCGAGGCACGGCGCGAATTCTTCAAATTGCAGCGGCTGAGTCTTGGTGTACTGCTTGCGGCCCTCAGGCAGAGGCTGCTCGTAATACCAAATCTCCTTCGTCGGCCCCGAGCGGTCGAAGAAAAGCAGATTCGTCGGAATGCTGGTGTAGGGCGCAAAGACCCCGTTCGGCAGGCGCACGATGGTGTGCAAGTTGAATTCCTTCAATAGTTCTTCCTTGATGCGTGCGCAGACGCCGTCGCCGAAGAGCACGCCGTTAGGGACCACCATACCGCAACGTCCCGGCTTCATGCCTCCTCCGGGCCTGCGGAGCTTGCGCATGATGAGCTGCAAGAAGAGCAGCGCCGTCTCCGCCGTCTGCTTGTCCTCGGGGAAATTGCCCAGGATACCGCGCTCTTCTTCGCCGCCAAAAGGGGGGTTGGTCATAACAACGTCCACGCGGTCCTTGTCGCCGATTTCCCTCAGGGGTTTGTCGAGGGCGTTGTGCGATGCGACTTCGGGGTATTCGAGCCCGTGGAGCAGCAGGTTCATCTGGCAGAGCAGGTAAGGCAATGACTTGGGCTCGATTCCGTGAAGTGTGCCGCGCTGGAGTTGCTCAAAATCCTCGGTTTTTTTGCACTGCTTCTTCAAATGCTCGAAGGCTTCGACCAAAAAGCCTCCGGTGCCGGCGGCGGGGTCGAGAACGGTTTCGCCCAGGCGGGGGTCAACCACCGTGACGATGAACTTCACCAACGGTCGAGGTGTATAGAACTCGCCGGAATCCCCTGCCGCGTCGCGCATCTCCTTGAGCATGGACTCGTAGAGAAGGCCGAGGGTGTAAATCTCGTCCCTCGAGGTAAAGTGGATTTCGTTGACCTTGTTCAGGACTTCGCGCAAGAGGTACCCGCTTAACATGCGGTTGGTGACTCCCCTGAAAACCGTTGCAATCACGTCGCGCCGGTCGCCGTCGGCGGTCTCCAACCCACGCAGGTAGGCAAACAAGCCCGCCGCGCGCTTCCCGTCGGGGCGCACCGCTTCATCCTGGTTGATGAAGGCGGTTAAAGCGTCACCCGTAATGCCTTGCGGGTTGGCTGCCCAATCGCGCCAGCGGTAAGGCGGCTCGATAGCGCGACGGAATTTCTTCCCTGCCAGCTTCGCTTCCTCCTCGCGGACCCGCTCCATGTCGTCCAGGAATTTCAGGAACATGACCCAAGTAAGCATGGGCAGCCGGTCGAGGTCGCCGCTGAGCCCCTTGTCCTTGCGCATGATGTCGCGGCAGGACTTGATGAGGCTGGCAAGTTGCTGCGCGGTGGTTTGGGGTACTTCGAGCTTGCGTTTGGTTCGGGCCATGGTGGACTCTCGTCTCAGTGGCGTGGGACGCCCCACCCCTAAGCGTACAACAGCGCTTGCATCTCGTTCACGGCGGAGCGCAATTGCTCGGCGCCGCCGAACATGGCACTGATTTCCATTATGGTGCCACGGTCGGAGATGGGCGGCACCTTGAGAATTTCGGGAATCTGGAACTGCGCCACGCCGTAGTCAATGTACTTCTCCAGAATATCGTTAAGCACCTCACGAGCCTTGGGTGCATAACGGTCAAGGAACTTCGCCTGATTCCGCCGCAACGCTTCCGCGCGTTCCCGCCGAGTCCGCAGCGGAGCACTAAACGCGACATGGCAAAGCAGGTCAAAGGGGTCGGCTTCCGGCTGTTTCGCGGCGGCCATGAGTTCTTCGACTGAAATGCCCCGTTCCTCCAGCGCTTGTAAGATTGTGGCTCGCTCTTCGGCACTTGACCACTTCGAGCGGAGCGCGGCGGTGGAGGGGTACATGTTGCGAACTTTCTCCGCGGTGTATTCAGTGAATTTTACGACCCGTAGTTGCTTGCCTTCGGAATCGAGTTCGTAAACCAAGTGCGCCGCGATCTCTACCCAGCCGTGGTCAACATAATACTTGCGCGGCGGAAATTCGCTGATTTCCTCCGGCAGCGGGGCAGGCGCTTCTTCGATAGGCTCTTCCTCAAGTTCACTCACAACCTCGGGCTCGCCCACCGGCTCCCCGGCGTCGTTCATCTGTTCTTCCGTGATGACCGTGGGCTCGCCGTCGAAATCCGGGTCCGCAAAACGCTGAACAGCGCTGCCGGTGTAGTCGAGGATGTTGAAGTTGTATTTGCCGTAGTCGTCGCGGACCCGACTCCCTCGCCCGATGATCTGCTTAAAATCGGTCATGGAATTGATGACCCGTGCCAGCACGACGTTCTTGCAGGTGGGGACATCGACGCCGGTCGTGAGCATCTGTGAAGTGGTGACGAGCGTGGGCACAAGGGTTTCAAGCTCCATGAAGCGGTCCAAATGCCCCCGGCCAATCTTACCCTCGTCTGAAACCACGCGGACTACGTAATCCGGATACTGCTGAGCGAGGTCGGCATTCAGATTGTTCAAAGCCTCCCGCATCGCTTCGGCGTGTTCCTGGTCTACGCAGAAGATAATGGTCTTGCCGAAACGGTCGTTTGTCCTTCGAAGGAAGTCGGTGACGTTGCGGGCAATCGCCTCGGTGCGGGCCCTTAAGGCCACGACGCGCTCGAAGTCCGGGGTGGCGTACTCGACGTCAGGGATTTCGCGTCCGTAGCGGTCCAGTTCCCCTTTGGAGGGCCGCCAGCCCGCTGCGTCCGCCGTAGTGATAACCCGGTGAACGCGGTAAGGAGCCAGGAAGCCGTCTTCAATGCCCTGCTTCAGGCTGTACGTATACAGCGGACTCCCAAAGTAACGGTAGGTGTCGCGGTTGTCCTCGTGCAGGGGCGTGGCGGTCATCCCGAGTTGGAAAGCAGGCTCGAAGTATTCGAGGATTTCGCGCCAGTTGCTCTCGTCCCGCGCGCTGCCGCGGTGGCACTCGTCCACGATGATCAGGTCAAAGAAGTCGGACGGGTAATCACGATAGAGACCGGGGCGGCGCTCATCACGGGCGATGGCCTGATAGGTGGAAAAGTACATCTCGCGGCTTTTGTTCGCGTCACCTTCGATCTTCCAGCGCGCGTCACCGAAGGGAGCAAAGATCTTGTCTTTGGGGTCATCCACCAGTACGTTGCGGTCGGCCAGATAGAGGATCCGGGGCCGGCGATAGTCCCCCGTCCGATTCCAGCGGGCGTTCCACAGCTTCCAGCAAATCTGAAAAGCCACGATGGTCTTTCCAGTTCCCGTGGCCATCGTGAGCAGCACGCGCTGTTTCCCCTGCAAAATGGCCTGGACACCGCGATTGATGGCGATTTCCTGGTAATAGCGCGGGGATTTTCCCGAGAGGTGGTAGTAGGGGGTGAGTAGCAATTGGCTGGTCGCCGTAGAGATGCTCTCCGCGTCGCGAAGGCGCTTCCAAAGCTTGTCGGGAGAAGGAAACTCTGCGCGTTCGTTGTCGCGTCCGTCGATGAAATCATGCTCGATGATGCCGTGACCGTTGGTTGAATAAGCAAACTTGAGGCCCAGGATCTGCGCGTATTCTTTGGCCTGCTGCAGGCCGTCGCCGGGGTTTTTGTAAGCGGCCTTGGCTTCCACCACTGCGATGGGGAAGTCGCGCCGGTAACGAAGCAAATAGTCTGCACGCTTCTGGGGGCGGCGGCTGTACTTGCTTCCCACCGCTACAATGCGCCCGTCGGTGAAGGTTTTCTGTTCGCTGATCTGGTCGTCATCCCAGCCCGCGGCATAGAGCTTCGGCAGGACGTATTTACGACACGTGTCGGCTTCGGTGAGGAGTGGCGTCGTCAGAGACGAACGGCCGTTAGTCGCTAATAATCGCCCGATGGCTGCATCCGACTCAACACTGGAATCCTATCACAATAACTGCCCTAGGGGGGTCCCAACACTGCCCGGGTGTGTTAAGCATTTATTCTGCATATTTCTCACAAATTGTGCACGGTCACAACAGTCGGGGTGGGGACATTTTTTCTCTTGCTTTTTCGCTTTTTATTCGCCTATGATATAGGTGGCGCCGGGAAGGCGGGCGCTTCGCAGTTTCCAGCGCAACGACCTATCCCGGAATTCGAGGGTAGAACTATGGCACTAACGCGTCGGCAAAAGCAGGTTTTGGATTTCCTGGTTGGATTCATCAATCGGCACGGCTACTCGCCGAGTTTTGAGGAGATCGGAGAGTCGCTCAAGCTTTCTTCTTTGGCCACGGTGCACAAGCATCTCGAGACCCTGGAGAAGAAGGGCTTCATCCGTCGCGGCTACAACCAGAGCCGATCAGTTGAAGTCGTGGCCGTGCCGGGCAGCGTGCCGTTTGCGAAGACTGCGATCCGATCGCTCGGTCGCAAGGGAGTCGAACCCAGCGCGGCTGCTAGGGAGACCGCGTCGGCCACGCAAATGCCGTCGCGCCTGGGCAGCCTGGAGTTTCCGCTGCTGGGTCGGATCGCCGCGGGGCAACCAGTCGAGGCGATTCCCAACCCCGAAACACTTTCCTTAGGTGACTTCACCGGCAGCAAGAGCAATATTTACGTGCTCCGCGTCAAAGGCGACTCGATGATTGACGACCACATTTGCGACGGCGACTATATCCTGGTGGAAGGCACCGAGACAGCCGCGAACGGGGAGATCGTAGTGGCGCTCACCGGGGGCACGGACGCGACACTCAAGCGCTTCTTCCGCGAACCTAGCGGCAAGGTGCGCTTGCAGCCGGCCAACGCCCAGATGGATCCCATCATCCTGCCGGCGCGCGAGCTGAAAATCCAGGGACGCGTTATTGGAGTCTTGAGAAAGTACTGAGAGGCGGACCTTGCAGACGAGAAGCGTTCAGCACGTACTTCGGAGTCTCTTGGCGCTGAGCTTTGCTTTTTCGCTCGCGGTGATTCCCGCCGCGGCGGAGGAACTGGTGCTCAAGACCGGCCAGAAAATTGTCGGAACCATCGTCGGCTATGAGGAAGACATGTTCCGTGTGCAGACGGAATTCGGCTTTGCGCTGATTCGGAAAGACAAGGTGGCCTCGATAGACTTTGCGCCAGGTAGCCCGAAGCGCACCGATCGCCCAAGCCGCGCCGTGACAGGAAAAGCGGCGGGGAGCGATGCGGAGCGAGGTTCTGCATCTTCTGCTGAGTCCTTGCAGTTTGCGCCGGTGGCGACGGCAGCCTCGGCGCGCGTTAAGACCTCGCCCGTGGTCAGCCGGCCGCTGAACGAGCCTTTGCCGGCGCAGATCCGAGAGCGAGTGGAAGGGAATAGCTACATCAATGAGACGTTCCAATTTGCCATGTACAAGCCGCCGGGTTGGAAGGTTTATGAGGGGCTGGCTCGAGAAACCGGGCGCGCGATCGTGGCTATCGGGGCCGAGGATGAACAAACCCTCCTCATCGTTGACCGTCAGGTTTGGAACGGGCTGCCGGATTTAGAGAGCGGTGCGGCAGAAGCGAACCTTCGACAGACCTACCAGGAGTATCAGCAGGATTCCGAGTCGCCGGCCCAGGTGGATGGGCACGCAGCGGTGCGCCGCGCCTTCCAGGGGGTGTTGGAGGGTGTGGAGTGGCACGGCGTCGCGGTGCACGTGGCGCGCGGCAACACGCTCTTCGGCCTTATTGGGCTGACTTCCGCCGAAACGTACGAGTTCCAACAAGCGCTGCTCAACAAAATCATCAATTCCTTTCACTTCCTGCCCGGCAAGCCGTAGTCGGTATGTGAGCGAACGGAAAATAGCGAACAGGGAACAGGTTCGTCCCCTGGGTCTGTGATCGCGGAGCAGCCGCGCCAGTCGCGCCGGCACAGACATGCCACGGTTTGGCATGTCTCGGATGAGCTAACCAAATTCCGTGTGAAGAGCCGCGGGGAACGCAGCGCCGCTGACGTAGCACGGGCAGCTTGCCTCGATCTATCGGGGGTCCGGCCCGTGAATTATGCTGCGGCGATTTCACATCGCCATGTTCTTGATTTTGGCCCTCGCCCTTCGGGGGCGAGTGGCCGCGCAGGGCGGGGACGGGGGAGTGATTGCAGCGCTCTCATTTCGCCACACCGCGCCGGCCGCCAAAGCCCACGGCCGAGACAGTTGTGCGGCGACTAGCCAAGGATTCGCAGACATCAAACGCGATGTCCGCGCCACTTCCCGCTTTCATTCTGATCCCGCTCTGCGGGAGAAGAATCCCAGCAGTTGTCAGGAACCACGCAACTACAGAGATCCTTCGTCGTCGCGACCGAAAGCGTCAGGACTCCTCAGGATGACAGTCTCAGCGCCCTGGCTGTATCCTTTGGTCTTTGGCGCGCCGCGCATTCACCAAGTCCGCCGCCCACCAATCGAACTGATGCAGGCTGCTCCAGCGCCTCGGCCCCTTTCAAATCCGTCGTCGCCCTGACCAACGCATTCTGTGTGGCACGGAGATCGCTGGCGGCATCTCGCCTGGGTGAATTGCCACTCATTGGCTCGCTTTGAGCAACGATATGCCCCAATCGTACGTCCGCAGTACCGGGTCAGGCTTGTCGACCCTCGTCGCTCTGAAAATCCCTTTAAAGGCGAGGCCGCTCGTTAGAGGGTCTTCTGTCTCCCAAATGAGGTCTCTGCCGTGTCGGAAGTCCCTCACCTTGCACCTGAAGGTGAGGTCCTTTTGCCTGACAATCTCCGCGGTGCCTTCCCTTATCTCATAAAGAAGCTTCCGCTTGGGATGGTCCTGGAACTGGAAAACGCTGCCTTGCACGGTAAGTTTCCCTTGGCGCTCCAAAAAAGACATCTCACCTCTCCACTTCTCCTCCGGATAATCCCAGGTCCACTTTCCGGCAACATCCCGGCTTGACAAAAAGCGAATCTTGAACTGTTCTGGCTCCGTGCGTGCCAGAAGGATCGGTAGGACGAAGACAAAAATCGCAAAGACCAGCATTAAACAGTCATTGCGGATCTTTGGCTGCCCGCGGAGTAGGCCGACAGCACCAACTCCCACGAACGCGCTTAGGATCAGCAATATGATGAACTTATCTGGCGGAATGGCAAGGTCTGGGTTTAGTGCGATTCTGCCCCTTTGGATAAACGAAACGGATGCCCAGACCAGAAAGCTGAAGATACCGACCGCCAGGTCTGCATAGATCCTCAGCAGGTCTCGGGCCCTTAATTGGAGAATTCCTGATGCCCAGCGCACGGCCACACTATAGATGGCAACGAATAGCGGGACGAAAAGGGGGAGGTAATAAATGATAAAGTCCAATATGCGCCTAGTACTAGTCATGGCTGCCTCCCTGTTGCAGGGCGTAATCGTGTCGATCGTGAATTATATGCCTTCCGTTTCTCTTGGAGGGCAAACCATTTGCGGCGGGTGGCGCAGACGTTCTCAGGTCTGGGTGCCGGAGGCGCAAGTGATTCAAAGACCGCAGACCCGAACGGTCTGCGCCAGCCGCGGGCCGCGCTCGACAATCTCCCAGCAAACGGCCTCGGATTCTCGGGCCCGTTACCGGGTGTCCCCGAAGGCCATAATCTGCGCGGCGGAAAAGACTTGCAAAGCCGCAGGGCCGGAGAGCGGGCCCTGCGCTACATCTACCCTACGTGTACCGCAGCCAGCGGAACACTTCGGCGAGCGAGGGCCGCTTGCCGTACATCAGCGCCCCGACGCGATAAATCCTGGTGGAAACATAGACAAAGCCCAGCGTGGTTACGACGAGGAGGAGGAGCGAAACCGCGATCTGCCAGAGGGGAGGCATTTGAATCGCGATGCGCAGGAGCATCAGGACGGGAGAGAAAAACGGGATGAGGGAAAGCACAACTGAAAGGGTCGAGCTCGGATTGCGGAGAATGACGGTGAGCAAGACCACGCTCATCAAGAGCGGCAACATCACCGGCAAGGCTATCTGCTGGGCGTCCTCCTCGGTGGAGACCATGGCGCCGACTGCGGCGAACAGGGTGGCGTAAAGGAAATAGCCGGCCAGAAAGAACACAAGCAAGTAGAGCAAGAGGGCGGTTGGAAGGTTCCACGGAGTTGGCGTGGCGCCGGGGCGGAGCGCAGCCGCCAAGGTGGAACCGTACCCGGCGAGCAGCCCGGCCGCGATCGTCCAGATCAAGAGCTGCGTGAAGCCCACGGCGGCGACGCCGAGAATTTTTCCGGCCAGGAGCGGAAAGGGCCGCACCGACGCCATCAAAATCTCGATGACATGCGTAGTCTTCTCCTCGAGAATCGAGCGCATGGTAGCCCCGCCGTAAACTGGCAAGCTCAGGTACAGGACCATGACCAGAACAATGGCGGTGAGGATGGTTTGACCTCTCTCCTCCGTTTCACCTTGTTCGGTAATTTTCACCAGGGTGACATCAACTCCCCGGGCGAGCTGGGTCAAGTTTTCGATGTGGATTCCGCGGTCGTTCAGGTGCCGGGCAATGATGGCGCCGCTGAGCGCCCGGCGGATGAGGGCCGTGAGGGCAAAGTCGCCCGGGTTGCGAGTGTGGAATTCCGCGCCTTTCCCCTGGAGAACCTCGCGCGGCACTACGACGTAGCCGTCCAGTTGCCCGCGGCGGACCTGGGAGCGTAACTCGTCGCGGACTTTCTCCTCGGCGGGCGGTTGGCTGAAGGTGCTCACCACATGGATGACCGGCTTCCCGGTACGAAATTTCTCGTCCAAGCCCTGGGTGATGGGGATTGCCAGTCCACCCGCGCTGTCGAGAATCGCAATCTTGAGCGTCTGTTCGCCTTGGCGCTTGCTCATCACCCCAATGAAGAGAAATACGGCGAGAATCGCCAGGGGCAGCGAAATCGTGCTGAGGACGAAAGCCTTGGTGCGCACGCGCGCCAGGTATTCGCGCTTCAGGACAAGCCAGAGTTTACGCATGGCCGGCCGAGACCTTTTCTATGAAGATGTCATTCAAAGGCGGCTCCACGACTTCAAAGCGCGTAATCCGCACCCCGCGTGCGAGGGCGGCCTTGAGGATTTCCTGCGGGTCGGCCCCGGGCCGCAGCCGCGCCTCGATGACGGCTCCGAAACGGTTGACGTTCTCAATGCTGGCCGGGTCGTTCAAGAAATCGTCGGGGCCGGAGAACTCAATGCGCAGCGTGTTCTTCCCATAAGATCTCTTGATGGCCCGCAGTTCGCCATCGAGAACCTTAGCGCCCTGATGGATCAGGCAAATGGCGTCGCACATCATCTCCACCTGCTCCATGCGGTGCGTGGAAAGGATGATCGTTGCGCCCTGCCTGCGCAGTTCAAGCATGAGGTCTTTGACCATAGCGGCGTTGAGGGGGTCGAGTCCCGCGAAGGGTTCGTCGAGGATCAAGAGCGGAGGCTGGTGGAGGATCGCCGCGATGAGCTGCACTTTCTGCTGCATACCTCTTGACAGGTCATTGACTTTCTTCTTCGCCCAATCGCCCAGTTCGAGCCGCTCTAGCCAGGCGCTGGCACGTCGCTCGGCCTCCGCCTCCGCCAGCCCCTTTAAGGCGGCAAGGAAGACCAGCACCTTGCGCACCTGCATGCGCGGGTAGAGCCCACGTTCCTCGGGGAGATATCCGAT
>Ga0315314_1004711_pt1 | contig 10129 bp, 10 predicted proteins | sample TDP9_MG_FD_203631 | JGI IMG/M metagenome (GOLD analysis project Ga0315314, IMG submission 203631) | Freshwater sediment microbial communities from Lake Towuti, South Sulawesi, Indonesia - TDP9 | ecosystem: Environmental > Aquatic > Freshwater > Lake > Sediment | place: Indonesia: South Sulawesi... | reverse complement strand
CGAAGACCTAATCGAAATCGCCGCAAAAATGAAATGTAAAAAGTGCTTCGAGGATTTTGGAATAACCCATAGAAGAGGTGAATTCTCAAATTTCCGATGCCGAGTCCGCATTCCGGTGCCCGTTGACACAGAGCGAGCCAAAGCTAACTTTAAGCGCGGCATTCTTGAGGTGCGCCTACCGAGAAAGAAAGGCTACAGAATTAAGGTAGAGTAAAGCGCGGTTTACGAAGCCTCAGCGCTCATAAGCTCTTCATTAGGGTCTGAGGGCTCTTCCAGCATCATCGACTTCAATAAAAACGAGACTTTCGCCATTAATGAACTTTTTCCAGTTTTTCGAAGGCTGCAGCAACGATAAGAGGAAAGGCGATTGTGGCGTCGCATATGACGGTTACCATTTTCCCCTCAGGTTTCACCTTACTCCAACTGATTGCCTCTTCTAAGGGGGCGCCGCTTAAGCCTCCGGGTTCAGGTCGGTCCATGGTGATTTGAACTGCATAGTCGACGCCTTCGCGGAAGGTGTTGGCGAACAAGGCAAAGTGTTTTGGGCAGCCCCCACCTAGTATAATTATGCCGACTTTTTTCGCTTCAAACACCTTGCCCATCAGCACACTTGTGTCAAGGAGAGGATCTATCCTTAGCTTTTTGTCTTGTCCGAAAACCCATAAATGAAAGCCCGCTATGGAGTCAATAAAGGCTGGGCATATGATAGGAACATTTTTTTTCGCTGCCTTGGCGAGTATTGAATCAGAGTCCTGAATTTTTTTCCCAAATTCTAAGAGAAGTTCTGCCCCGGAGATTCGTTCTCTTTTCTCCTCTGGAATGCCTTCTAATATTTGGTAAATCCACTTTTCCAAATGCTTAAACGCCTCTTGCTCAATGTATATGTCGCCAATTCTGCCAATGTTTTCAGCCTTAAGCCTCTTGTCCTCAGCCAGAAAAGTGCCCTGTGAGTGTTTGTGCCCCAATGCCTCCACAATGTCATGCACCACGTTAGCCCCAGTAGTAACAGCCACATCCACATATCCTCGATCAATGAGGTCGCTAACGATTTTCCTAAGCCCTCCAGGAACAAGCGGACCAGCCAAAGTTAAAAAAACCGTACAGTCCGAATCGCCAAACATTTCGGCTACCAGTTCAGCGGCTTTCCCAACTTTTCCAGCTCCGAGTACGCCGCATTCATTCATTTCTTGAACGAGTTCGCCAACGCTGATTCCTGGGCGTACGTGCATCTGCTTAACGTGTTTCAAGGTTCCTGCCTCATTTACAATTAATAAAGAAGAGCGTATTCATTAACTTACAAAACCCTTAGGACATTTTTAACGGCTTAGCTAGCCCTTTACCCTCATTATTTTTGTTCTGCCCAGCATTTGCCAATATTCAACTTCTACGCCTGAAGCGAGTTTTGACCTCAACTCCGCCTCTTCCGGCAGCGGACCCTCAAACACTTCATATGTTTCAAGGTCCATCAGTTGTACGGCTGTGGGCAAAAGGGCTATGACTTGACCGCTTCTTTTGTCGATGATAGGCACGTCGACTTGCGCGTCAACGGGCTTTACAAAGCTTCTTTTCACGCCGTCAAATATGCCTATGGCGACGACCCTAGCCTTAGCTGAACCGTGTTTCCCAGGTTTCGACTTTGAATAGTCTACAATGCGGCATGGTTCACCCTCGACGATTACGAAGCTTCCGACCTTTAATTCTCCAACATCCATGGGCTTGCTCATGTTTACTCCCTTCAGCATTTAGCATTTCTAGAGTGAATCTTTACTCTTAAAATTTGCTGAATCTTGTTAATTATGTTCCTTCAATGCAAGGCGATAAAATGTTCTCGTGCGCCTTTCGTATTTTTCAAGTAACCCCCTGTCCCACATATCATAGAGAACGTCTTCCGCTTCGATCATGGGCAAACGTAACCCTATCATTACATCTTCGAGGGTGACTTCGCCCTTCTCGCGGATCAGAGACAGGCATTTCTCCCCTATTTCCTCTTTTCGTTTTTCACGTCCGTACATTAAACTGCCTTCTGCAAGGATAACGATTGCAGAAACTAGCGTAGCGCCTAAAACTGGCAAATCTGATATGCACCAAGGTATTCCGAGGAAAATTAAACCTCCTATAAAGAAGTATCCGACGCCGAGCTTTTTTCCTTTCAAACCGCTTACATACGTTGCCATAACCAAGCTTAAGAATAAGAGCATGCTTGAAAGCATTGGGCAACTCTTAAAGATTTCCAATCCTGCGCCTACATTCACAAAGGGCGAAAAGCCTAGATCAGGTCTGGGAAATAAAATTAGAACATAGAACATGGGGAAGAAGAAGGCTAGGCTGGTTATTTGCCCAGCAAAGTAAAGGTTCTTCTTATCAAAGAAAGTTAATAGCCAACCGACCGTAACCATTACAGCAACGCCTATAGCGAAGTATTCTTGAAACATAAACATGTCTTTTCAGGAGAAAAACTGGAAGCGCATCCTATAAGGCTTGCGTCATCACTCATCAAAGTTTTTATTTGGTCCCCACTTATGCTTAGTTGCTGCTAATGAAGGCTGAGTGAAAGAGGTAGGCGCTATCGTCACTCAGGAGGAACAAAATGTTTAATGTTGTAGGCGTTGTTGCGCGTCCAGACCGAAAAAAGGCGCTGGAATACGCAGTAGAACTGTTGAGACATCTTGAAAGCAAGGGGCTGAAGGTTTTCCTGGAGCCGAAGTTGGCTCAATACGCCGATAGGCGAGATGAAGCCCTGCCGCTTGAAAGCATGAAGGTGGACTGGATTATAACCATAGGAGGAGACGGCACCATTTTGAGAACTTGCCTTCTGATTCCTAAACCTGAGCCTCCTATTTTGGCTATTAACATGGGTGTTCGCGGTTTTTTAACTGAAGTGAATCCAAGAGAGGGAATCGAAGCCGTAAACAAATGCCTAGAAGGGAATTTCACATTGGAGCGTTTCATGAAACTTGCTTCTTTTATAGGAAAGGATAGGCTGCCCGACGCCCTAAACGAGGTCTTCATTACATCACGTGCTTTAGCTAAGACCCTATACGCCAAGATATGGAAGGACGGAGAATTAGTGGCGAAGTGCCGATCCGACGGAATCGTTGTGGCTTCTCAAGCTGGAGCAACTGGATACTCCTTGTCCGCGGGAGGACCAATATTAGACCCTGAGGTTAGTGCCTTTGTGCTAACCCCTATTTGTCCTATTTCGGCGTTTCATCCAATAGTTTTTTCAGCTAAATCCACGGTGAGCATAGAGCTCCTTAAGCCTAAAAGTGCGACTGTCGTCATAGATGGACACTACCAAACGGAATTAGATAGAAAGAAGCCTCGCATAAATATCACGAAGTCTGAAAATGAATCCACATTTATTCGCATAAAAAGCGACTTTTACCGTCGACTGAAAGGGAGACTCCTTTTTCCTAAAGGAAAGTAAATCGCATCCATTTAAATGGGTAAGGCTGGATCAAGAGCACCTTATAAGGCAAACCAAGAAAAAGTGAAATATCTACCAAAAGGAGAAATAACCATAAAAATATAAGTATGATTATATCCGTCCATTCAACTTTCATTTTCCTTTCGTTTTATGCTTCTTTTTTGCGAAGTAAGCTGTCAGGATGAATAAAATGAGAGTAGTTGACAAGAATACATATATCAATGTTCTAGTGTTTTGTAGGTCGCTTAGGACTGATTCATATTCACTTTGAAGATTTTCATAGCTCTTGTTCTTCACGTATGTCATCCTAAAACTGCCTTTATCCCAGTATCCGTCCAAGGAGGGTAGGCGGTAGACGCTCCATTCGAGGAATATTATTCCGTAAGTTAAGCCTGGTGAAATATCTGACGGTATTACTACATCATATTCTTCATCTTGAACTGTACCGCTAGATAAATCTTCAACATCAAGAACTGTGAAAGAGGTGCCCCAGGGACTATACCCCTCAGACTTGGAACCCCAAATGAACACGGTTACTGACGCATTTCTAACGTGTTCCAATGCTTCAATCCTTACCCTAACCGTGATAGTCTCACCGGGATAGCATTGATAGGGAGCATAAACGTCCACACCGAGACCTATGTATTTTTGACTCAAAACTTTTCGTTCCTCGGTAGCATAAACAACAGGGTTAAAGGCCGTCGAAGTTAATAGGAAAATTGGTAAAATCAATAATACTATGGTTTTTATCCTCATTTCTAATCCCTTCTCTATTTGGAAAACTTAGGACATTTAAACTTAAGAGACTTCGCCAATATAGAAAAATAAAGGGGGTGCTGGATGTTTTTCCAGCTTTTGGCTTTTCTATTTCTTTAGCACTGTAATAGTGTCGCTGCCTTCGAACGGTGTTCCATTCAGGAGTTTGCCTGTCACCGTTAGTGTGATGTCGTAAAACTTTGGTGCTTCTTCATAGTCTGGCAGGCCTGTTAGGTACGTTCTCACAGTCGCTCTGCCGAACTTTACCATACGTTCCAAGATACCGTCTCCGTCATGGTCCATTAGGTACGAATTTGGATCAGTTACAAAACCATAGGTCGGGTCTGTCACTGCTGGGATGCCATCTAAGGAAACTGTGGCAAGATCAATGTCTGCTACATTGTAGTAGCATGTAGGCAATTCTATGTAGGCGGTAACAAATTCGCCGTTGCTCTTCAAGTTCAGCGTGTTAGGGTCGATGTCAATTGTAGCTGGGATGGTAACGGGGATGGGGGTGGGACCACCATAAACGGAAAATTTGTATACGATTGATTCACCAGGTTGCAGAATGAACGGTTCAAAGACGAACTCCACATCTGAGTGGCCGCTTGGTTGCACTTCAAGCCAGAGTCTGTCCACATTTCCTATGCATCGTGTCATTCCGACTACATAACCCATTGAAGGATTTATAACGTACGCCCACTGGACATTTCCCATAAATTGCCCGCCTACATACGGTTCTTGCCGATAGATGGTCCCCTCAAGCATCCACTCCGCATAGACATCAGTGGCCATGAAGTTAGTAGTGCTCTGTACAGTTAGGAAGAGTCCTTTCCCTTCAGGGGATGAGATTGTGGTGGTTCCAGTGTTCGTTAGTTCATACACAGCATCTAGGATTTGTGACGTGTCGTAAATAGTGACTATTTTGTCAACTTTAAGCCCTGCGATGTATGGATGAGAGCACGTACAGGAGAATTTGACTTTGGCAGTTACACCATCTGTCCCAAGGATCTCGTAGGAGAAGGCGGACGACCCAATCTCAGACGGCCAACCGTCAAACCACCCATTAGCGTCTAATAACGACGCGATCCGATTTGCTAAGATCCCTCTGTACCAGGTCCAAGGAGGGCCGGCTCCCCATTCTTGGAAGCTAAGTTCAACCCCGGTAGCCTTAACTATCCAGCTTTCAACTCGTGCACCGATGGATGCGTTGAAGACCACTTTTATTAGCGGGTTTTCGAGAACCACTTTTCCCTCCGGGGTAACGTAAGCCTTGGTCACACCGCTTTCAGAAATCGCTATTGGAAACATAGTCATCATAACAGAAAGCGTTAAGACCATTGCCATAATCGCTTTTAATCTCATTTTTCTCTCCTTCATAATTTGGGTGTTTTTTCATTGCGCCCTCACTCGGCGCTGGTAAAAGAATAAGGGCTTAAAATATATTTAAAACTTCAGTAACATAGTTATATGCTTAAGATTCTGATCGATCAACATTGAAACAGCAGGAAAACTCCTAAACACTATGTGTAAGTTAATTTTAGCGTCTTTTTTCGTGAAAATGCCTTAAATATGCGCTTTTCTGAGCTTTACTGGGAGAGCTGAACGAGATGGATCCGAGTTTAGTTGCTTTGTTAGTTAGTGTCCTGCTCGCCATCCTAGCCTCTGTTTTCAGCATCAAATACTATTATGTTAAGGGGAAAGCCAGCCGACTCAACGCCCTAATCTCCGAAGCCACAAAATGCAGAATAAACATATTTTTCTTATACTCTGGTGCGGACTCGGTTTAATCACCTCTAAAAACCGCAAAAACAAAACCAAACTAAAGCCCTCCTAACTAAAGGGTAGTTATCCCTAACGTCAATAGCCCCCTCCACCCCCTCTACCCGTGTCTGTCTCTGTCCGTCTATGTGGGTACGTAAGTGAACCCAAACAAAACCCGCCACAACCTTTTTCCCACACTCAAAAACCAAAATAAGTTGGAGAGAACCCAAACGCGCAAAACAAAGAGAATCATTGTCCTCGACACTTCAGCCTTCATTGCTGGCTTCGACCCCTTCTCAGTGGATGCTGAGCAATACTCGGTTCCCACAGTTGAGGACGAGCTTGTCGCAAACTCGTTGCCTTGGGTGCGGTTCAGAGCCGCAGTTGAAAGCGGAAAATTGAGGTTAAAAGCGCCAAGGGCTCACTTTCTTAAAAGGGTTAAAGAGTCCTCTAAAAAGGTGGGAGACGTGCTTTTCCTATCAGAAGTCGACTTGCAGGTTTTAGCCCTAGCCCTTGAACAAAAGACAATGGGCTATGATGCATTGATCGTCACCGATGATTATTCCATTCAAAATGTGGCTAATCAGGTGGGCGTAGGTTTCGTTTCCCTCGCCACTTTTGGCATACGCTTTCGTTTACACTGGATTTTGTATTGCCCTGCGTGCCATCGAAAATATCCTTCTGATTATAGGCTTCGATCGTGCGAAGTGTGTGGCACTGAACTTAAAAGAAAGCCTTTGAGAAAGACCCTTATATAAAAGAGACAGGCCGTTAAGGCGCTGCCCATGTAGAGTTCCATATAGTCCCATACTTGTAAGAGGGGGAATATCAGGCTTGCCTTACTACGCTAAATGTGAAGCTGCAAAAGAATGCGAACTGCCCCGATCTATAATTCTTAGTTAAGTTTTATGTTCGAATTATTTCATGTGCAATGAAAGGAAAAACACCTTTAAAACCACCTTTATATGTAGCTACGTGTAAATTCCTTAACTTTTCAATAGGAGAGAATTGACGTGACGGCCATACTTGAGACGGAGGATGTGAAAAAGACGTATAGAATGGGCGAGGTTCTCATTTCGGCTTTAAGAGGGGTAACGTTCAAGGTCGCAAAAGGCGAAATTGTAGCCGTTTTTGGCCCTTCAGGTAGCGGGAAATCAACTCTTCTCCACATTCTCGGTGCATTGGATAGAGCGGATGAAGGCAAAGTTTTTGTTGATAGCATAGATCTTTCTAAGCTAAGCGATGATGAATTAGCTGATGTTCGTTTACGTAAGATTGGTTTCGTGTTTCAGTTTTTTAATTTGCTCCCCAGGTTAACAGCATTGAGAAACGTTGAACTGCCCTTAGCATTAGCCGACTTTTCCGACAAGGAATGCTCCGAAAAAGCGAGGGAGGTTCTAAAGCTTGTTGGACTTGAAGGCAGGATGAATCATCGCCCAACAGAGCTTAGTGGTGGAGAGCAACAAAGGGTTGCCATAGCTCGGGCTTTAGTGAATGATCCAAGCATCATTTTGGCAGATGAACCAACGGGAAACTTGGACACTAAAACGGGATTCGAGATTGTTCAGTTGATGAAGCGTCTGAACGAGGAGAAGGGACAAACGTTCATCGTAGTTACCCACGACCCACACTTAGCCGAAGCAGCCGATCGCATAATTCACTTAAAAGATGGCTTAATCGAAGCAATAAAAAAAGCGCCAAGGAGGAGTAACCAATGAAGTTAAGCAAAATTTTTGCGATGGCTTGGGAAAGCATGACGCAACGAAGACTTCGAACATCGCTTACAACCTTAGGCGTTGTAATAGGCATAACGGCAATAATCGGTCTAGCATCTCTAGGCGAAGGATTTAGATCACAAATAAAAGAACGAATGCAGACAGGATTTGAGCTTGACAATTTAACAGTCATACCTGGAAGCCTCTTCGCGGGTTTGTCAAGGGAACGTTTCACAGATGAAGACATCCAGAGAATCTCAAATATCTCCGGAGTTAAAGTTGCAACGCAGGTTATGCAAATTGGCAACGTAACTTTGTATAATGGAAATAAAAAAGTCCGTGCTTTTGTTGCCACAGGAGTTAACTTCACAGAGTTTGTCAAGGTTTTTCCAGACAGATTCATTTTCGAAAACGGCAAACTTCCTGAAGGAGATAGAAACGACACAATAGTTATCGGGTATAAAGTTAATCATCCAACCGAAAATGAAACAACACCCTTCGCCGTTGCAAACGACACCATAACCTTAACCTTGGAAGTACTTCAACCTTCTCCACCTTTTCATAAACCGAAAAATTACACATTTACAGTTGCTGGAACTTTGCAAAAAAGAGGGACCCCTGGAATAACAAACTTTGATTACTGGATTCTTATGCCACTAGAAACGGTGAGGGAGATTTATAAAACTCAAGAGTCTGATTTAATTTTCGTTAAGGTTTACGACCCGGAAGAGTCGGAGAGAATTGCTAAAGACATTGAAGGGCTGTTTCCTCCATTTAAAGTTACAATTCTTGTTCCTTTAACGCTTATTAGACAAGTGGATCGAATCCTAACTATTGTTCAAACCTTTTTGATGGCCATAGCCTCTATTTCGCTTCTCGTTGCTGGAATAGGTATAATGAATATTATGACGGTTTCCGTTATGGAGCGAACGCGGGAAATCGGAATATTAAAGGCTATTGGAGCTAAGAGCCGAACTGTTCTCGGCATGTTTCTGGCAGAGGCGGCACTAATAGGCATAGTAGGTGGTTTAATTGGCGTGTTCACGGGATACGGGCTCTCCTATGCATTAGCTTTCATGCTGTCAAGCTTCATCCAACCACAACAGCATGACACGGTTTTTCAGACCCCTGAGACCCAGAGATTGACTATAAAACCTGTTTTTTCATCACAATGGACAATAATAGCCTTCACCTTCGCAATAATTGTCTGCATAATCTTTGGTTTATATCCAGCGAGAAAAGCAGCAAAGCTGGACCCAGTAGAGGCCCTGCGTTACGAGTAAATTACAGCATCACCTTGTCAAAATCTCTAAGCCGACGGAGGTTTTGGGAGAATTGACCCTAAAGAATATATGGGTGCCCTTTAGTGATGATGAAAGAGGGCGGAAATGTGCTGAAGAAGGGCATATTCTTAATTCTATTTTTCATGATTGCTTCTGCCATGTTTTTTCCAATTGCCTCCAGTGATTCTGAAGTCATACTTTCTTTGGAAGACTCTGCTGGCGACGATTACGGGTGTGGCACTGTTAAATATCCTACGAATGAAGTTTTTGTTGATGGGCTTTTCGATTTGCTCTTTTATAGGGTTTGGTTGGAGAACGGTTATGTCTTGTTTGAGTTGCAGTTTGGAGAAATGACTGACCCGTGGGGTGGAACTCATGGTTTCAGTCATCAGTTTATTGAAATCCTTTTAGACGAAGACATGGTAAGGGGTTCTGGGCGTACCGACACTCTTTATGGGGCTAATCTAAAAATAAAGCCTGAGGAAGCTTGGGAATACGCGATAATCGCCACTGGTTGGAACGTTGCTGTTGTCAAAGCGGATGGCACTGAGATACGAAATGACGTTTCAGTGAGGAGTGATAACGAAACAAAAACAGTTTTTATTCTCGTGCCTCAATCCGTTATTGGCAATCCTAACGCAAACTGGCTCCACATAGTCCTAATTGGAAGCGAAATGCAGGGCAATTTTAGGCCAGTAGACGCGGTTGCCAGTGAATGGAGCTTTGGCGGGGGCATCGACGCTAGAAGCGACCCCAATGTAATTGACATGTTGAAGTCAGAGGAGTTTGATCAAAAAACTGAGCTGGCTTACTCTCTGCCCGATTTTGCCTTTCCCTACAAAACATTTCTGCTTGTCAGCGTTGTGCTGAGTTTGCTATTTTCTATGGGACCCGCAGCCTTCTTCTTTCTTAAAACAAAGAGCCTTCGCTCAGTTTTCAGTAAATTTTCGATGCCATTTAATAAAAACAGGAAGATTATCGGTTTTATCTTAGCCGTATGGCTAGGCGTCTTTGCTCTAACGATACGCTGGCATGCTTTAAACATTCTTGATGTGGAAATTGACGAGAATTTTTATTTGCCAGCTTCTATGCATTACGCTAATGCCATAAGAAATCGCGACTGGAACGATGTTATCCAATATGACTTTAACATAGAGCATCCCATATTCACTAAACTAATTTAC
>Ga0315314_1004710_pt1 | contig 10130 bp, 7 predicted proteins | sample TDP9_MG_FD_203631 | JGI IMG/M metagenome (GOLD analysis project Ga0315314, IMG submission 203631) | Freshwater sediment microbial communities from Lake Towuti, South Sulawesi, Indonesia - TDP9 | ecosystem: Environmental > Aquatic > Freshwater > Lake > Sediment | place: Indonesia: South Sulawesi... | reverse complement strand
CAGAATGCTTATGAGCTTCTTTATTAGAGAATCATGTGGTTCCTTCATGTTTGGGCGGGAAGAAACACCTAGGACGGAGATTCTAGCCCTCCTCAAAGTTTTTCCGCATGACCGTAAAGCATCCCTTGTCAAATGCAACGTGTGATCTAACATTTCCTCGTTTATTTTTCTTGCTAGCATTAACATACGAAGCTTTGCATTCGCTTCCTCAGCTTCTTCAGCAAGAAGATAGGGGTCATGAAGGATGTGTTCACCGGCAATTCCGGGAGCATGCAGATAACATGGACGTTGGGTGTTAGCAGCATTGCGTGCTTCGAAAAAGTCTATTCCAGTTTTTTCGCAGAAGCGGGCAAACTCATTCGCCAAGGCGACGTTGACGTCGAGATGTACTTTTTCGAACAGCTTGGCGGCTTCTGCTGTTCTGATGTTTCTCACTTTAACTATTTCTCCCCTAGCGGTTGTGCCTAAAACGAGGCATGCAACCCTCAAGCTTTGCTGGTTTATCGCACCAACAACCCTCGTGTAGGTGGCTGTGTCCTCTAAGGCTTGTCCTGAAGTGGAGCGGACAGGACAATAGGCTAGACCAAAGTCTATTCCAGCCTTTAAGCCGGAGGCATTCTCAAGCGCCTCCTTAACCAAGGTTTCAGTTACTCCTGGGCCCACCATGCTTTGAAAAATGATTAGGGACCCGGAACGTAGGCCCATGCCCACTTCCCTACATGCCTTTTCAACATATGAATAGTCAGGTTTTTTCCTTTGGTCGACAGGTGTCGAAACCATAAATATGACGACGTCGCTTGCCGAGGCGGCATTCCTGGCGTCGGTTACAACCGTGAGACGTCTATCCTTTAAATACTTCTTAATGAGCGTGGCGAGTCGAGGCTCGGTAAAGGGAGACTCACCCTGTTCCACTAGGTTGATGATATGTTGATCTGGGTCGACGCCGATAACCTTGAAACCTGCTTCGGCAAAAAGGTAGAGTGTTGGCAAGCCCGCCCGTGCGCACCCTATGACGCTAACTGTGTATTTTTCGCGTTTCTCAGGAGTATCAATGTCTTCTGTTGCAAGTTTCATCATCATGGACATTTTGCGTTCCACGTCATCTCATTATTTACTTTCGTTATTATGCATGTTGAACAACTTTCTTGTAACTGAAAACTCACGCGAAAAATTTGCTACGTTAAGGTTTAACAAAAGTCAGCTTAAATTGCTTAAATACGTTCTAGGCAAATTATGCTGCTAAGTGGCAGGTTTTTGATTGTTTCTACGCATGTTTATGGAGTAAGCAAGTAGAGGAGCCTGGGAGGCGTCAAAGGGCTCGGAGTCCGGGGTGACGAAGCGAGGATATTCTTTAGACTTTTTCAAGTGTGACACACCAAGAAATGTGGAATTTGGGGAATTTTATGTTTTTGAAAGAGTGGTGGGCAGGCTTTGTTTAGTTATGTCCTCCATTTCGGTGTAAAACATAAATTATTGTTTGTGCAATATTATGCGAATGTAAATAAATCGATGTTAAAATCAAATGAATGTGCAGGATGAAGACGCTATGGAGTTAGATGAAACGGATATTAAAATCCTTAGGACACTAATTTCAGATGCTAGGCTTTCATCTAGACAAATAGCGCGAAAGACCGGTGTTTCTGTGGGAACTGTTCTTACGAGGATGAAAAAGATGGAGCAGGATGGGGCAATAAAGGAGTATTCTGCAGTTGTAGATCACGAAAAGCTTGGTTACGAGTTGACTGTGGTGATTGAGATAACGGTTTCTAAGGGCAGGCTTTTCGAAATGGCGAAGGAGGTTGCGAAGGTGCCCGCGGTTTGTTGCGTTTACAATGTAACTGGTTTGACTGACGCCATGGTTATTGCAAAGTTCAAAAACAGAGAGGAACTGAGCAACTTCACGAAGTACTTGCTTACCTTACCCTATGTAGAAAGGACAAACACGCACGTGGTTTTGACGACCCTAAAGGAAGACTTTAGAATAATTTGAGGATGAGAAACCTTTGGGCTAGGTTTAGCTGGATAAGATTTAATTTGAGGCGTACTGGTTAGTTTATTCTGCTGTTTGGAGAGCGGGGGTTGCCAAGCCAGGTCAAAGGCGCAGCCCTGAGGCGGCTGTCCCGTAGGGGTTCGTGGGTTCGAATCCCACCCCCCGCACTAAACTTTTGTTGGCGTTTAAATTCTCGGTTTTTCCTTATCAATATTGGAAGTGGACTCATGGCACAGCGCATCAACTTTCACTATTTACATGTTTTGAAGGCAATGTAACTTAGGAAAAAACCTCCGCTAGCCGCTAAAAACAATGTAGAGAAGCCGTAGTTTGCTGCGGTGTAGGTGCCTAGGAAGCATCCTAGAGCGCCACCTAAACCTAAGAGAGCATTAAACATGCCAGCTTTTCCCTCAGGAATTAACTCCATGGAAAGTGATAGAGTTGATATTAGGAAGAATCCGTAGGCAACTCCCATAATCGTCAAGGTTATGACTGTTAGTGCCAAGGTGAAAACAGAAAACCAAACAATCGTTAAGATCAAAGACAGGGCCAATACACCCCTGACTAGATTTGCCTTCTTCGCAACATCCCTCCCGTTCAATTGCTGCGCTCTTTTTCCTGCCAACACATAGCCCCAAAGGGATCCAAGTGAGTCAAACACGAATATACCAAAGACAAGACTTTGAGACAAGCCTAAATCCTTAGAGAAAAACACTGGCAGTGGCGTGAACAACATGCTGGTAGCTAGCGAGAACAAAAGAAGACCAACACAGAACATGGAGACATTTTCATTCCTCAAATTTTCTTTAATTCGCATTCCATCTAGCGCCTTTAACACGAGAGAGAAACCTCGATGTGCAAAACCTACCGCTCTCTCGATTGCCACAAGTCGTCTTTCGAAAACAAATAACGGATCTTTTATTGAAAAAAATGAGGTGGTGAAGGCAATCAAATTTAGTAAACTGCAAAGAAGTATTAAGGACATGCCAGCGAATCCAGAACCTGAAAGTGCAAAGCCTAGTAGCAATCCAGACAGCCAACCGAGTTTGATCAAAGCTTCGTACGAAGCAAAGCTTCTCTCCCATTCGGTTCGAGAGTAATACTCAGAAATAAGCACGTTTTTGGGAGCTTCATGAGCGACATGGAAAATAGCTATTGCAGCATATACAACCATGAGTATAGTAATAATGTTAGTCAAAGAGAAGAGAAATAGAAGAACCGTCATTGCCGAGAAGGAGAGGAGAATGTAAAATCGGTATCGTCTCGTCTTGTCACAAAGATACCCCCAGAAGAAGGAAAAGGGCACGGCGACAAAATTTGCCATGGCAATCATTATGCCAACGTCAGTTAGGCTTCCTCCAAGCTGACCAGTTATGTAGACAGGGAGAAAGACTGAGAGTAAACCAAACGCCATTTCGTGAATGAGAAAACTGACAAACCACATAGCTAATAGAAGAACTGAGAGAGAAAATAAAAACTTTCTTTTAAAAAGGCTGGTTTGGCAGATGTGTATTAATTGCTGGATTTACAATGTTGCTAAGAGGGTATATCATACAAAAAACAAGTAGCTGCAAACTTAGAACGTCGAGGATTGAATGCCTGATTTTCTTACCACTAGCTAGCTTATCTACCTTTAAAAGCCGACTCAACCAGTTTTCAAACTTAAACTGTGAGCGTCCAGCGGGAAATCACTCTTCTCAAGTAAATATAAAAAATATTTCGCAAATTTATTGATTTTACTGAAGTGTTTAAAAATCAGTTTTGAGCTAAAAACATAGTCAAGCAGGGAAGTGTTATCTTGAAAAAAGAACAGAACAATAATCATAGAAGTCGTCAAACTGAAGTTCAAGTGCAAGCGTTATTCTTAGACTATGATGGAACAATAAGTCCTCTAAATGTTCTCAGATCCGAATCTATGGTGTCTCCAGAGAACATGGCGGTTCTTCATCAAATAAGCCAGCAAATACCTGTGGCTGTAATAACTACTAAAGACCTTTCCTTTGTGACTAAAAGAACACCATTTGCTCATGCTTGGTCTGGGTTAGGAGGCTTGGAAATGAAGATTGGCGATGTTATGACTAGAGCATCATGCCTAACAAAAATGCCATTGTATTTGCTAACTGCGTTAAAATATGCAAAGAACCTTTCTGGTAATGACTTAATAATTGAAGAGAAGAGAGATTCTAAGGGTAACACAGTAGCTTTTTCCGTTGACTGGCGACAGGCTAAAAACAGCTGCGAAGCAGAAGAGAGGGCTTTGAAGATAATTTCTTACTGCGAAACATTGCCAGTAGTCACGATTAAATATGAAGGGCAGCCCTTCTTTGACGTTTTTCCCTGCCCTGTTAATAAGGGTAAAGCCTTATTAAAATTGAAGCAAAAACTTGGTTTGCGCAATGGCATTTTATACATGGGTGACTCGAGTGTTGATAATGCAGCTTTCGAGGTGGCAGATATTGCTGTAGGGGTAATACATGAGGAAACACCGGATAATCTTGTTTGTGACTACTTTGTGAATTTTGAAGACGTGGCTGCCTTTCTCAAAGGTCTCTTGAAAAATAGTTTTCGCTTTAGCTTGGAATTACCCATGATTCTAAATAGAACCCGGGAGTTTCAATACATTCGACGAAGAAAATTTACGTGAACTAATTTAAGATCTCTGGATATAACTTACGTATGCTTCAGTTGTGCTTTGCCTTTTGAATATTTTCTTGCATATTTGTTACTTGATGCTGATCCGTCATTAGTTCCAATATAGCGTGAGCCAAGTCTTCAGCTCGATACGTGTGCAATTTGAAAAGCACCTGATTCGCAAAGTTGAACCACATTATTCTACTTAAAGGTACAAGATTCCGTTTTCTCTTTGCCTGATAACTTCGTTGAATGGGGGAGCATCCACGGCTATCACTGGTTTGTCAAATCGGAAAGCTTCCAATATGGGAAGTCCGAAACCTTCACTGCAGCTTGGCTGCACATAGACGCTGCATAGATTGTAGAAAGCATTCAATTTGGTCGGACTCAGTTTTCCATAAAGGTTTGTCAGCCATAGGTGCTTGAGTTTTAGATTCTTAGCTATCTTTGATATGTTGTAGTAACCTGTTGGTTCAGAGTGCAAGATCAGAAATTGAGGGTTTGATGGTAAACAGTGCCTATGAATAGAATATTGCCCCCGGTTTTGCGTTAGTCCAGTCGTAAATTGTACAATTGCAATAGTTGCTAAGAGCCTTTCTCACTTGTATGGCCACATTCTTAAAAGATGGACAATCCATTTTCGTAACTATTTTCACTTTCACTTTGCGTCCTCGTTACTAAATTATTTCATTATCGATTTCGTGTAATTAAGCAAAATTCTTTGAATGCATAAACTTTAATTGGACAATACCTAACGCGAAAATGGATTACCTTTTTTATAGTCTAACGAGACATTATACTTGTAAGAGACTTTGAAGTGTTTAAAGAATGCTGAAGAAACGAATAGGAGTTATAATGTATCAGACGAGCAAGAGCAAGGGGCAAGAGTTAGTTGCTCAGAGAATGGTGCGTGAATTCATTAAGCTTGGACGTAAAGCGTATCTCATCACCAGCATCTATCATGATGGAGTAAAAGTGGTTTCGCCAGAGAACCTAAGGAAGATTGGCGGATACGTGTATACGGAAGACAGCGAATTGCGCATACCCATAATTAGAGTGGATAGTTATGTCGCAAGATGGCCTCCTCGTCGCATAGTCTTTAGGGATTTTATTTCGACATTGGAGAGAATCGTGGAGAAATTCCAGCTTGACGTTCTTATTACTCACAGCACCTTGTGGAATGGTCCGGAAGAAGTTGTCAAGTTTATAGAATGGCGGCGTTACATGAAGAATATAGGCGGATACCAAGACCCGTTAGTGTTCTGTCATATGTCTCATTTCCAAGAACCTTCACCCAAAAGATACTCTCTGACCGAACGATCCTTCAGAATCGCTTGGAACAGACTCACACTGCCACAGATCTTTTCAACGGCTAACCTTATCCTCGTCGTTACACCCTTAGAGAAGGAAACCAAAGTTAAAATGGGCGCCAAAGCTGAGAAATGTTTCCTATTTCCGGGCGGCGTTGACGATGAAATGTTTCTACGTCACGCAAATGTCGATGTCAAAAGCTTCCTTAAACGGCTTAAGACCAAAGAGAACACAAAAATAGTATCTTACTTGGGGGGTCTTGAGGAGCGTAAGAACCCACTTGCAATTTTAAAGGTTGCTGGGATGCTTAAAGAAAGGAAGGATATACACTTCGTCATGGCTGGAAGGAGCGATTCATCTTATGCTAATAAAATCGTTGAAACAGCTAATAGTCTGCCCAACGTAACGTACCTTGGCGAAGTAAGTGAGCAAGAGAAAGTGCTACTTATCAATGCTTCTTACCTTAACATCCTCTTGAGTCGGTTGGAAGCCCTAGGGTTAACGCAGCTTGAATTCATGTATTTGGGCGTTCCAGTGATTACATCAGCAGTTGGAGGACAAGCATGGCTTATTCGAAACGAGGTTGAAGGCGTTCACGTAGATGGCTCGGATGATATAGAAGGCGCGGTAGCCGCGATTACCAGGCTAGTTGATAACCCGACCATTTGGAATGGACTTTCAACCAACGCCAAAAAAAGGGCAATGAGCCTAACCATGTCAACTCTGACAGCGGAGCTTGATAAAGCCATAACAGAAGAATTGATCAAAGAAAGAGGTTTAACCAAAATACCAAGTGAGGTCCGCGCTACTCTAGCAGATCCGGAGAACGTTTTGAAGAGCTGGTCATCGGGTAGCTGGGGAGTGATAGCTACAGGACGAAGGCTCTTCATTAAAAAAGGTGTCATTTCTAGGAAGGTCACTGAAATCCCTTACGCAAACATCTCTTCAATAGAGTATACGAGGAGATATCCGTGGAAAACTCTTGTTATTGGCTCGGCTATTTCTCTTCTTCTTTTTATTGAACCTTTTTTAAGACCAATTTTTTCAAGGACTTTCATCTCGAGGTTTGAAGAGCTGATACGTTTTCTCCTTCCAGAGGCATTCCTGCAATCTCCAGTTTTAGAAGCATTCTTGGATGTCATGCCTATACTCCCCTTTCTAATAGCTGTGATTGCATTTGCAATTCAAGCAAGAACCGGATTCACCCTTCGAGGGTCTGGAATAGATGCGTTATATCTGCCTCGTAAATTTCGAGAAGCCATAGCGCTCATAAGAAGTATTCAAAACGGGCAACTTCTGAAAGAACGAAGGAAAGAGCATCATTTGCAAACGGAGTAAATACTCGTGAATTAGGCATAGACCCTTGTCAACTTTATTGCACCGAGTAACAGAAAAAAGGATAGTAGAATATCTCCACGTTGTTGAGTGGCTCAAATCCGCGAGTTATCCCATGAAAGTTCAAATTCCGAGAATTTAAACCGAGATTTAAACCTAACCCCCCGCACTACAGAGGCAACCCAGAACTAGATAATAGGATCTTAATAGAACAACGAAGACAACATTTAACAGGCAATGCCAACTTAACGCAATCTAAACCTACAATACAAAACTAAACAGGCGGAAGTGATGAAAATGAGTGAAGAAATCATTGTGGAAAAAATCGACATAAGAAACCTCAATATATGTCCTCTGCTAATTGCAGGCTTCTTGCGAAGCCAATATTACAACTCGCTTACGGTTAGTTCTGGACCACTCAATTGTTTCAAAGAAGGCTGTGCTTTATGGAACAAAGCAAGCAACTGTTGTGGATTAGTTAAGCATACTTAACGTTAATGCGATGAGCAAAAGCATATAACGAATCTAGAGGTGGAAACGGTGAGTGAAAATCCAGAGATTGGAAGAGCGAATGAGGAAGAAATTGCAGAGAAATACGGGAAACAAGGCTATCAAGTTCTAAACGTAAACGAGAAAGACTTTCCAGATTTGATGGTTTCAAAAGACAAAATAATTTAATTTCTAATTGAAGTCAAAGGTGGAAAGCATCAAGTTCATTCACATCAAAAAGAAACGCACAAAAGCTTGAATCTATGGGCTTTAGAATAGAGACTGAGAAGGTGCCAAGATGTTAAAGGTTCGTGGGTTCTAATCCCACACCATCGTGGCTAATGTAAATGCTAGACTTCTTTTCTGATAGGTTCTTTTACGATGCTGATTAGGAGGAGTGCTGCAGTTAGTTCTGCGGCTGTGAACAGGTAAAATGGCAACGCTGGATCAACTATTTGGAATAGGAAGCCTCCTATAAGGGTACCCAGCGCTCCTGAAAAGGAATTACCTACCTCCCAAAACGCCGTTATTCGTCCCCTCATCATTCTAGGCGTCAAATCCGCTTGAAGGGCTTCATGAGCAGGCCCATAGTATATCCCCGTTACTATGAGAAGAAGAGCAACGGTCAAGGCTTCGACGAAAGAGCGGGACAGAGTGAAAAGGATGGTGCATGGAGCACATGTTAACACCGAAACTATCATAGCTTTCCTTTTCCCAAACCTGTCGCTAAACCATGCTCCAGGAATCTTCAAGACATTGACTAATAGGAACTGCAGACTGACAATTATACCCCATTCAAATAGCGTAAGCCCAATCACACGCTTCGCATAAATAATATAATAATATCCCACAGCTCCATTGGCAAATGCCACCAAGGCGTATGAAACCATCAGCGCCTTCAGACTGGTAGGCAAAGAACGAAGAAGCTTCATTAAGCTCGTCAACGTGCTACGATTCAGGAAATTCGATTTTGCGCCAAGTCTGGGTCGCAACGTTTCTTTGAGAAACACAAAAACAATCAAAGCCGAAGCGATAGCTGCGGCTGCGGCGTACAAGCACGCCAGTCTAAAGCCGTCAAGCAAACCATGGTTCTGAATCAGCCATCCTCCGATTAGGGGACCCCCCGCCACTGGAAGAGAGGAAACAACCTGAAGAGACGCTATTCCAGTGGTTCGCTTTTCAGGAGGAATTGAATCGGCCACCATGGCGTGGGAGGCTGGATTGGATACTGCTCCAAGCGCAGCAATTATGCTTAACGCGGCAAATAGGCGCCAATCCCGTACAACCGCATAAAGCAATGGAAAGAATACGCCGTAAAAGGCAGTTAACACCATTATCCTTCTTCTGCCATAGTAGTCTGCTATGAAGCCTCCTGGAAGGAGCATGACACCTTGGACAAGAAGGGTTATCGATGCCATTAATCCTAGCGTAAGGGGGTTTCCACCAAGTTCAATAAAAAAGAGGGAAACGTAGGTGGTTGTGAAACCTCCCCCGAAACTCCTGATGGCACTACTAACTGCAATGACCGCGATGTTCCCATGAAAAAACCTTGGGCGACTCCGAATTTCTCCATTTTTGACAGAAATATTCCTTCTCATCCCTTTCGCCTTATGCTGTTTAGTTTTACAATTGGCCTAATCCTTCGCTATTTTATACCGTTTTGTCACGTCTTCCACGTTGCCATTCTCGAAAGCATATATTTCTTTGAGTTTTTTCTTCCAGTCTCTTTCATACATTAGAGGGTCATCAATTTTCTTTTCTGAAGGGTCTACGTGAATCCATCTTTTTGTTTTGTTGTCCCAAACTTCTGTCCAGACATGGTCAGTCATGTCAAGGATTAGTCTTGCGCGATAGTTGTGGGCTAGGCAGAGGGTAGTGAACAAAATGCCAAACTCTCCGCATCTCCCCTTGCCGTAAGCTATTATTTCTAGGGGGTCGTTGTGGCGAATTATGTCGCCTTTATTCCATTCCACTTTCCTATGAAGCCAATCTAATAACTCCACTAAAGTGTACCTTCTTTCAAAAAGACCTCTCAGTTCAGAAAGTAAAGACGGATTCGCCAACTTCTCGCTGATTTCCCGATATTTTTCAACGGTTTTTTGATTCGGAAGGGGCATAGATTCACTGGCTCCTCAACCTGAGTTGCGTAAAACAGTGAGATAAGTGAGCCAAAAATCTCTTGTGAAATAACAATAAAGACTCAAAGTCAACTATTTAGGGCGGCTGAGCGTCTAATCTTCTTTCATTGTTAGGTGATGTAACGCACGCTTTCAGCTATGGTGTCGATTCGCGTTAGATTGTTAATTAAAAGGTTGAAGCGATAGGAACTTTTCAGCATTTGCAGCCCTTGCGTCAAGATGTAGCTTGGGCGGAG
>Ga0315314_1004709_pt1 | contig 10130 bp, 6 predicted proteins | sample TDP9_MG_FD_203631 | JGI IMG/M metagenome (GOLD analysis project Ga0315314, IMG submission 203631) | Freshwater sediment microbial communities from Lake Towuti, South Sulawesi, Indonesia - TDP9 | ecosystem: Environmental > Aquatic > Freshwater > Lake > Sediment | place: Indonesia: South Sulawesi... | reverse complement strand
GCTCAAACAGAAGAAGGTCACCGTGCTGTTCGTGTCTCACGACCTGGGGCTGGTGAAGCGGCTGGCGCACCGGGCGGTCTTCCTGGTGAACGGGCGCATCGAGGCGGAGGGCCATCCGAGCGACGTGGTGAACCGCTACGTGGGGATGGTGCTGGCCAGGCAGCAGGCCGATTCGGGCGCCGCAGGGACCAGGGACCTCGCCGCGAGCTACCGCCACGGGGACGGCGCCAGCAAGATCGAAGGAGTGTGGCTGCTGGATGATTGCCTGCGCTCGACCCAGGCGGTCCGGACCGGCGAGCTGGTGACGGTGCGGGTGCGGGCGCGATTTCGGCGCGACGCCGCGCAACCGATCGTGGGCATCCTGGTCCGCAACCGCCTCGGCATCGACGTCTTCGGCACCAACACCCGCCTGGAGGGCAAAGAGCTGGGCGCGTTCCGCAGCGGAGAGCTGCTCGAGATCGAGTTCCGCTTCGAGTGCCGGCTGGCGCAGCAGGAATACACGCTGACGGTTGCGACGCAACACTGGGACGGCTCCAGCCAGGACTGGCTGGACGACGTGTTAAGCTTTCGGGTTATAGATCCGAAAGGGGGCGCCGGCGTGGTCGATTTCGAAACCGATGTCAGGTGGCGGCGACCGGCCCCGCCGACACAATGATCTACATCGCCGTCGTCTCACTGGTCGTCGCCGTCCTGCTATTGGTCAGCGTTGTCAAGGCGCTCGGTGTGCGCAACCAGGCCGACTTCCTGGTGGCGGGGCGAAAGCTGCCGTGGTTCGTGCTGGTGTTCACGCTGCTGTCCTCGTGGATCGGGGCGGGCAGCTTGTTTGCCGGAGGGGAAAACGCTTACCGGAACGGCTTTGCGGCGCTGTGGCAGCCGGCCGGAGGATGGATCGGGCTGATCGTCATCTGGCGGATCGCCGGCCGGGCGCGGCGGTTTGCCCAGTTTACGGTGCCGGACCTGCTGGAAATACGGTACAACGCCACGGCCCGCGTGCTGGCCACGGTGGCCATCGTCATCTCCTACACGGTGATCACCAGCTACCAGATCAAAGGCGGCGGGGACATCCTCCACCTGATCTTTCCGTCGCTCGACCGGGCGACCGGCATGTACATCATCGCCGCGTTCGTCATCGTGTTCACGGCCGCGGCCGGCATGGCCTCGGTGGCCTACCTGGACCTGGTGATCGGCTGCCTGGTGACGGCCATCGTGCTGTACGCCGTGCCCGCCCTGCTGATGAACGTGGGCGGATGGGCCGAGGTAAGGCGCGGCCTGCCGGCCAGCCATTTCCAGGTGCTGGGCGACCTCTCGCTGGCCCAGGCGCTGGGATTCACGCTGCCGACGATGCTGCTGCTGATCGGCAACCAGGGGATGTACCAGAAGTTCTTTTCAGCGCGCTCGGAGCGGGACGCGAAGCTCGCCGTGGCCGGGTGGATCTTCGGGACGCTGGTCCTGGAGACGCTGATTGTGACGATCGCGGTGCTGGGCAGCTCGAAGTTCCATCCGGACAACCCGCGCGAGATCATCCCGGTGAGCGCGCGGCTGGGCCTGCCGCCGCTGGCCGGCGCGCTGCTGCTGGGCGGCATCTTCGCCAAGATCATCTCCACCGCGAACAACTACCTGTTTTCACCGGCCACGAACATCATCCACGACATCTATCACCGCTTCGTGAACCCCGGGGCGTCGGAGCGGCGGAAGCTGCTGGTGTCGCGGCTGGTGGTGATCCTGCTGGGCGCGTTCGCGTTGTTGCAGGCGGCGCACTTCGAGTCGATCCTGCGGGCGGCGCTTTACGCCTACACGGTCTACGGCGCGGCGGTGACGCCGGCGGTGATGGCCGTGTTTTTCTGGAAACGGGCGACGACGCAGGGCGCCGTTGCGTCGATCGCGCTGGGGACGGCGGTGACGGTGGCGTGGAACGTGGCGGGCATCCGGTTTCTTGACGCGGTGTATCCGGCGCTGGCGATTTCGTTGTTCAGCCTGGTTGTCGTCAGCCTGCTGGCGCCGGCGCCGGCCGCGGAGAAGTGGCGGACATTTTTTGAACCTCCGGTGGAGGCGCCGGGATGAAGATCGACGAGATCCAGGAAGCGCTGCGCGAGGGCGGGCTGGACGGCTGGCTGTTCTTCGATCATCACCGCCGTGACCCGCTCGCCTACCGCGTGCTGAGCATCGCTGCCGAGCGGGTGGTGACCCGCCGCTGGTACTACCTGATCCCGGCCCGGGGGGAGCCGCGCGGGCTGGTCCACCGGATCGAGCCGTTCGTGCTGGAAGGCCTGCCCGGGGAGATGCGACGCTACGCGAGCTGGCAGGAACAGGTGGAAGGGCTGGCGGCCTTGCTGGCCGGCTGCCGCCGCGTAGCCATGCAGTACTCGCCCGAGTGCGCCATCCCTTATGTCTCGATGGTGGACGCGGGCACGGTCGAGCTGGTGAGAAAGCTCGGCGTCGAAGTGGCAGGCTCGGCCGACCTCATTCAATGCTTCGAGGCGCGCTGGACGCGCGAGAACCTGGAGTGCCACCTGGAAGCGGGCCGGCGAGTCGATGCGATCCGCGCCGAGGCGTTCCGGCTCGTCGCCGACAAGCTGCGCGCCGGGGAGCCGATCACGGAATTTCGGGTGAAGCAGTTCATCCTGGCGCGGTTCGCCGATTCCGGCCTGGTGACCGATCACGGGCCGATCGTGGCGGTGAACGAGAACGCCTCGAACCCGCATTACGAGCCCCAGCCGGACGCGCACCGGGAAATCCGCCGCGGCGACTGCCTCTTGATCGACTTGTGGGCCAGGCTGGACCGCCCCGGCGCCGTTTACTACGACGTCACCTGGACCGGTTATGGCGGGCCCGAGCCGCCTGCGGCCGTCGAGAACGTCTTCCGGATCGTCACCGAGGCGCGCGACCGGGCGGTCGAGTTCGTCCGCGAGGCGGTCTCGGCGGGCCGCCCGCTGCGCGGATTCGAAGTGGACGACGTGGCCAGGAGCTTGATCCGGGAGCGCGGATTCGGGCAGTACTTCACGCACCGGACGGGGCACTCGATCGGCGCCGAGGTCCACGGCGCCGGCGCCAACATCGACAACTTCGAGACCCACGACGAGCGGCGGATCATACCCTGGAGCTGCTTCTCGATCGAGCCGGGCATTTACCTGCCGGAGTTCGGCATACGGTCAGAGGTGAACGTGTTTGTGGGTGAGGGGAGCGCGACAGTTACCGGGGAGATACAGCGAGAGTTAATAAGGTGTTGAGTGAATGCGAAACGCACTTATCGTTCTTAGTATGTTGATGCTTTCCGGCCAGCTCTCGGCGGGAAACCTGCTGTCTTATCGCCGCAACCGGAACCTGTTCGCGTTGAAGCTGAGCGACGGAGCCGGCGAAATGGAATGGATCAGCTCGTCCTCCTTCCGGTTCTGCCGGAGGTGGCAGGCCGCCGGCCCCAAGGCGCCCCAGATCACCCGCGACCCGGTCGTTGTCTCTGCGACGGACCTGGGAGCGCGCCTGCGGTTCGTGACGAAGTATCTCAGGGTGGACGTGGCGAAAGCAGGCTTGCTGGTCAGGGTGGCGGATTCCAAGGGGGCGGTGCTGCTGGCCGATGCCGGCGAAATTCGCAGGGAAGGCGACCGCCTCGTCGTGGAGCGCGAAACTGCGGCGGCCGAGCGGTTTCGCGGTCTCGGCCCGCGCGTCGAGCCGGATGCGGCCGGCAGCCGGGGCGTGACGATTGTCGCCGGGACGCCGTTCCTGATGTCGAACCTCGGCTACGGCGAGTATCACGCCGGCGCAAGGAGTTACACTTTTGATCTCGCCCATTCCGCGCCCGGCCGGCGCCGCGTCGAGCTGCGGGGCGGTGATCGGGTGGAATACTTCTTCTATTACGGGCCGACTCCCAAGGAAATCCTGGAAGAGCACGTAACCGTGTCCGGAGGGCTGAAACAGGTTGACCCGGACGATTTTGAGCTTCTGGACCTTGAGCGCGTGCCGGCGGAGGCGGTGATTCTGCCGGCGCGGCGGCCGGCTTCCTGGGAAAGCCTGCGGGAGGCTCTGTCCTGCCTGTTCTCCGCCAGCTACTCGGCCATCCTTCTGCCGGCTTTTGATCTCTCGACCTACGCATCAGAGGAGGCGGAGCTGGCGCGGCGCGCGGCCCAGCTTGGGAGCGTGATGCCGGTGCTTTATGAATCGCGGCCGGCAGCAGGAACACCCGGGAAAGAGCGCCTGCTTCGGGAGCGGATGCGGCTCATCCCCTATCTGCTCAGTTACGCTTACGAAGCGCAGGAGCGCGGCTTCCCGCTCATTCGGCCGCTCGGGATGCAGTACCCCAAGGATGAGGAAGCCGTCAGGCAGATGGACGAGTTCATAGTGGGTGACGAACTGCTGGTGGCGCCGGTTGTTGGTCCGGGCGCCCGGCGCAACGTCTATCTGCCGATGGGCGTCTGGACCTGCCTGAAGACGAATGAGGCCTACAAAGGGCGGCAGACCATCACGGTCAGCGCGGGCCTGGACGAGCTGCCGATGTTTGCCAGGAACGGAAGCATCCTGCCGCTGGCGCCGGCCGCCCAGGACGCTCCCATGCTGCTCCACTACTTCCCCAGGCTGGGGGCCGAATTCTTCCTTTACGAAGCGGGCAGCGGTGACTTCTCGCAGTTCCACGCCGCGCCGGCGATCGGCTGCATGCGGCTGGAGATCGAGCCGGCCCGAGAACGCACTTACGAATGGATCGTTCACCACATTGAGCCTTGCCGGAAGGTGGCCGCCGGATCCGTCGAGTACAGGCAGGTCAACGAGCCGGGCCAGCTCGAGCCGGGCTGCTGGTTCTACGACGCGCGGGCGCGCAACCTGCACGTGCGGGCGCGCGTGCTCGCGGGCGCCGACCACATCATCAACGCGAGCTTCTGATCTTGCCTGGCGGGCGATTTTCCCGCTGCTTCTGAGCCAGCGGTGCTATGATTTGTGTCACGGGCTGCCAGCACAGGACGGGCTCGCTCTTCACAGAGGTTAGTGCACAAGAGGCAACAACCGGCAAACTGGCGGGCGGCCCGAAGTGAACATATGTTAATGAAAGGAGGGACCATGCGGACTCGCAAGTGCTTGCTTGTGTCGATTGCTCTCCTGCTGGCAACAGGGACATGCTGGGGCCAGGAAGCCCGCGGCACCATTGTCGGCAGGGTCCTGGACGCCTCGGACGCAGTGATTCGCGGCGCTGCGGTCGAAGTCACCAACAAGGCCATGGGAACCAGGCTCTCGCTGGCGAGCAATGACGTGGGCTTTTACCAGGCCTCGTACCTGATTCCCGGCCTGTATCAGATTGTGGTCGAAGCGCCGGGCTTCAAGAAGTTCCTGCGCGACAACGTCGAGGTGCGGGTCAACGACCGGCTCGAGGTGAACATCACGCTGGAAGTCGGCGCGCTGGCGGACAGCGTCACCGTCACGGCGGAGACGCCGCTGCTCAATACCGCCTCGGCCTCGGCCGGGCAGGTGGTGGACGGGCGCCGGATCGCCGAGCTGCCGCTCGCGCACGGGAACCCGTACCAACTGATCGGGGTTGCGGCCGGCGTCAGCTTCACGCGCAATCCCAGGCTGGACCGTCCCTTCGAGCCGACGCACATCGTCGGGTACGCGATAGATGGGACGCGAGCCAACCGCAGCGACATTACGCTGGACGGGGCGCCGAGCACCGCGACGGCCGACCCCGGCGAAGTGATTTCTTCTTATGTCCCGCCCGCGGACATCGTGGCCGAATTCAAGGTACAGACGGCCACCTATGACGCCAGCTTCGGGCAAACCGAGGGAGGCGTCACGAATATCAGCCTCAAGGCGGGCACCAACGCGCTTCACGGCACCGCATACTACACAAAGATGGCGCCTGGCTGGTTCGCCAACGATTTCTTTGCCAACGCCAACAGAATACCCCGCGCGGATTTCACCTACAACCGGTGGGGCGGCCATGTCACCGGTCCGGCGTTCCTGCCGAAACTCTATGACGGCCGGAACAGGACATTCTTCATGTGGGGCTATGAGGGCATCCATGAGGCCCGGCCGCGTAATGATGGCACTCCGACCGTGCCGACCGAGAAGATGAAGACCGGAGATTTCTCGGAGCTGCTGGCGGTAGGCCCTCAGTACCAGATCTATAACCCGTTCACGCGCCGCTCCATCGGGGGCGGCCGCTATCAGCAGGACCCGTTCCCGGGGAACATCGTCCCCCCATCCCTGATCAATCCCGCTTCCAAGAAGCTCCTCGAATACTTCCCCAAGCCCCGCACCGCCGGCAGGGCTGATGGCTCGAACAACTATGAGAGGCCGGAGTTGCCGGAGACGATCACGTACTACACGCACTCGGCACGAGTGGATCACGTGGTGAGCGACAAGCAAAGGCTGTTCGTTCGCGCGAGTGTGTACAAGCGGGACAGCAATTACAACAACTACTTCGACAACATTACCACCGGTCATTGGTTCAAGTTCCTGTCACGAGCCGCAGTTGCGGACGATGTCTATACCATCACACCGACCACGGTGGTGAATGTGAGATACGGCTACAACCGGTTCGTCCGGACGACCCAGGGGAATCCCGCGGCCTTGGGAATGGATCTGACAACGCTGGGATTTCCGAAATCGTACAACGATGCGATACCGGCGGATTTCCGGCGATTCCCGCGCATCGAGATGGCCGGCTACCAGGGCACGGGGGTCGGCGGGGGCGAATTCAGGCCGTGCGACACGCACTCGCTGAACGCCACGGTGCAGAAAGCAGCGGGCCGGCACTTCCTGAAGACCGGCATGGAATTCCGCGCCTACCGGGAGAATAACTTCTTCTTCGACCCCGAGATGACCGGCCGCTTCAGTTTCGACACGACCTGGACACGAGGGCCGCTGGACAATTCCACCGGGGCGCCGGGGAGTTATGGCCAGTCCGTGGCGGCGATGCTTCTGGGTTTGCCGTCTTCCAGCAACAGCTATGCCGCCCGGAAGGCGAGCTATGCCGAGCAGTCCACGTCCTGGGGCTTTTTCCTGCACGATGACTGGAAGGCTCACCCGAGGCTCACCCTGAACATCGGCCTGCGCTGGGAATTCGAAGGCCCGCTGACGGAGCGCTTCAACCGCAGCGTGCGCGGCTTTGACGCCGGCGCCGCGCAGCCGATCGAGACGCAGGTGAAGGCGAGCTATGCGCTGAGTCCGACGCCGGAGGTTCCCCCGGACCAGTTCCGGGTGCGAGGCGGTCTCACATTCGCGGGTGTCGGTGGACAGCCCCGAGGGTTGTACGAGACCCCCAAGGTGAACCTGATGCCGCGGTTCGGCCTGGCCTACAAGCTCACCGACAAGACCGTGCTGCGCAGCGGTTACGGGATCTTCTACGGGTTCCTGGGCCAGCGCCGCGGCGACGTGATCCAGAGCGGCTTCAGCCGGCAGACGCCGTTCATCCCGACGCTGGACAACGGATTGACCTTCATCGCGACGCTGTCCAACCCGTTTCCCAGCGGAATCCTGGAGCCGCTGGGAGCGTCCGAGGGTGCGCAGACTTTTCTCGGGCAGAGCATCTCGTTCTTCCAGGAGAACCCGCTCATGTCCTATATGCAGCGCTGGCAGCTCGGCTTCCAGCGCGAGTTGCCCGGCGGGTTCCTGCTGGAGGCCGGCTACGTCGCCAATCGCGGGACGCATATCGAAATCGGCCGGAACTGGAATGTGAACCCGCAGAAGTACTTGAGCACGAGCCCGGTGCGAGATCAGCCGAGGATCGACTACCTGAGCGCCAATGTCAAGAACCCGTTCTATCAATTGCTCCCGGCGGGCGCGATCGGAGCGCTGACGGGGAGCAACATCGGCCGGGCAAGGCTGCTTCGCCCGTATCCTCAATTCGACGGTGTCAGCTCGACGAGCTACGACGGGTACTCCTGGTATCACTCGCTACAGCTACAGGCTGAGAAGAGATTCTCCAAGGGCTATACGCTGGCGGGGAATTACACCTTCTCGAAGTTCATGCAGGCCACCGAGCTGTTGAACCAGGATGATCCGCGACCGGTCGAGGTGATATCGGATCTCGACCGCCCGCACCGGCTGACGGTCAGCGGGATCTACGAATTCCCGTTCGGGACTGGCCGTCGTTTCCTGGCCAACGTGAACCCGGTGGTATCGAAGATTGTCAGCGGCTGGCAGATCGCGGGCATCTGGGCGTATCAGAGTGGGGCTCCGCTCGGCAACTGGGGTAATAACATCTTTTACTCACCCGATGTGAAGAGCATTCGACTCCCGGCGGACCAGCAGACGACTCGGCGTTGGTTCAACACCGACGCCGGATTCGAGAAGGATTCAAAGAAGCAACTTGATTCCAACGTTCGGACGTTCCCGCTGCGGTTTGGCTTTCTCCGCGCCGACAACGGGAACAACTACGACTTCTCGGTGATCAAGAACACGAGGATTGCCGAGGGGAAGGACGCGCAGTTCAAGGCGGAGTTCCTGAACGCGTTCAACCACCCGGCCCTGCCGGCTCCGAACATCAGTCCGACGGCCGTCGCCTTCGGCACGATCAGCGCCTCCACTCAGGCGAACTACGCCCGTCGAATTCAATTGAGCGCGAAATTTTTGTTCTAGTTGCGTCAGTATGCGTGGCGGAAGTCGCCGCACGGGCGGCTTCTGCCACGCACTTGCTGCGAGGGCCGTGGGAGTGGTACGCTCGCATTAATAAACCTCAAGGGAATCCCATGACCTTCGCAGCCTGCCTGCTGGCCGCCAGCCTGGCGGCCCAATCCCAAATGACGCCACCCAAGACACATTTGAAGGTCGGCGACCTGGCACCGGACTTCAGCCTGCCCTCCACAACCGGCGGCCAGATCAAGCTGTCGGATTACCGCGGGAGCAAGAGCGTCATCCTGGCGTTTTTCGTGGCGGCCTTCACCGGCGGTTGAACCAGGGAGATCACCGGATACCAGGCTGGTATCTCCAAGATCGCAGGGATGGATGCGCAGGTGCTGGCCATCAGCACGGACAGCTTGCCGACGCTCAGGCATTGGGCCGAGGAACTGAAGCTGGAGTATCCGCTGCTCAGCGATTTCATGCGGAAGGTCTCGGCCAGCTACGGCGTGCTGAATGCCGAACGGGGGTTCGCGAGCCGCACCACCTTCGTCATCGACAAGGAGGGGCGCATCCAGTACATCGAGCAGGGCAACAGCGCGGTCAATCCGTCCAGCGCGGTTCAGGCTTGCAGCCGCCTGCATCGCAGGTGACAGGGAATTCCCGCGCTATATTGGTAACATCTTACAGGATGGAAACGCCTTCGGGAATGGAGAAGATTATGGATCGCAGATATTTTCTGATGAGTTCGGCTGCCGCGGCCGGGGCGTTGCGCGCAAACGCGCTGGCCAGCCCCAACGACACGGTTCGGGTCGCCTGCGTCGGCGTGCGCGGCCAGGGACGCTCCCACATAGGAGTGTACTCGCGGATGCCCGACGTCGAGATCGCCGCGCTGTGCGACGTGGACGAAGGGGTGCTCAACGAACAACTGAAAATGGTCGAGGACCGGACCAAGAAGCGCCCGGCGGCCTTCACCGACTATCGCAAGCTGCTGGAGGACAAGTCGATCGACGTGGTCTCGCTCGCCACCCCCAACCACCATCACACGTTGCAGACGATCTGGGCCTTGCAGGCCGGCAAGGACGTCTACGTCGAGAAGCCTTGCTCCTACAACATGTTCGAGTGCAAGCAGATCGCCGCCGCCCAGAAGAAGTACAGCAAGCAGCTCGTCCAGCATGGCACCAACAGCCGCTCCAGCCCCGCTTTGCAGGAAGCGATGCAGAAGATGCGCGACGGCCTGATCGGCGACGTGTACATGGCCCGCGGACTGTGCTTCAAGTGGCGCGACACGATCGGCCGAACGCCCGAGGAGCCGGTGCCGGCCGGCGTACATTACGACCTCTGGCTCGGCCCGGCGCCCAGGCGGCCCTTCACCAAGAACCGCTTCCACTACAAGTGGCACTGGTTCTGGGATTACGGCAACGGCGATCTCGGCAACCAGGGCATCCACGAGGTGGACGTAGCCCGTTGGGGCCTCGGCGTCACGTGGCCAACCAGGATCAGCGCCATCGGCGGCCATTTCATGTTTGACGACGACCAGGAGACGCCCAACACGCTCACCGCCACTTACGAGTTCAACCATGCCGGCAAGA
>Ga0315314_1004708_pt1 | contig 10135 bp, 9 predicted proteins | sample TDP9_MG_FD_203631 | JGI IMG/M metagenome (GOLD analysis project Ga0315314, IMG submission 203631) | Freshwater sediment microbial communities from Lake Towuti, South Sulawesi, Indonesia - TDP9 | ecosystem: Environmental > Aquatic > Freshwater > Lake > Sediment | place: Indonesia: South Sulawesi... | reverse complement strand
GGCAATTGTGTCCCCCTGTTCTTCTAATAAGCTAACTAGTATTTTTCGTTTAAAGAATCCATAAAGAACATGAAAACCAAGAATTTAAACGTCAATCACAAGGTTAAGTGCGGGGGGGTTAGGTTTAGACATCGGTTTAAATTCTCGGTTTCTACATGCCCAGAAATCCTTAGACTTTCTATCTTGTTAGAAACACAAAAACGTTCGGAAAGAGATCTCGAAGAAACTTCCTAACTTCATAACAGAAGTGACAGCCGTTCACGTATGCTTCTTCGGGAACAAATCCATTACTAGATGCGAGATCCATCAAGCCTTCCATGCCATTGTCATACAAAGCAGCGATAACTGCATGATTTTGATAATCGTATTTTTCAAGTATCTCTCTAAGAGAGGCTGCATACGTGTTTCCGATGCTAATACCAGGACAAATTGTGACAAATCCAAACTCGTCAACATCGATTCCTTGAGGCGATTTGAGTGTTCCTCCAGCCCATGCACCTGGGCATTTTTCATCTAGAATTTCCGAGAAAGGCTTCTTTTTAACATGCTTTGAAAGAGATTCGGCTGCCCTACCTACAAATAAGGGTTGTGCCCTTGTAATCTCGATGTTTGAAAGAAGGTTTTCAAGAGACTCTAAGAAAGAGCGAGTTGCTGAGTTGTATCTGTTGTTTTCGTCTGCTTTGCCAATAAATCTAGCATCAATGCAGATCTCCAAATCGGCTTTTAGCGAGGCTTTGATTGCATTTTTAATGAATTCAATGGGAACATAGCCTTGATGAAAGACATCCACGCTGAGGAACACCTTTGTCAAGCCCAGTGCTTTGAGATTTTCCGTTATTGTGCGTGCTCTTGAAGAGTTGTTTGCCCAGAAACCGTTGGTAAAGAGCCAGATTTCAGGAATGGACAGTCGATTGCATTCAGACACTGTTTCCTTGACAAAATAAAGATAGAGCATAGGTTCCCCGCCGGTGATGCAGACTATCCCAGTACCTAATGCCATAGCTTCACTCACGTAACTTTTCGCTTTTTCCAGCTCCATGCACCCTTCAATCTCACGGCTACAGTTGAATGCGCAATGAAGACACTTGGCATTGCAGCTATCTGTAACGTGCAATCCCAAACTCGTTATATGAGCAAGCAACTCCCATCTATTACTAACAAGATCACTCTGATGTAGATATGATTTTGCGCAGATGGTATCAATCTCAAAACAAAAGTTATTAAAGTGCGGGGGTTAGGGTTTAAACATCGGTCTAAATTCTCGGGATTTGCCCGAAGCACAAGATCTAAAAAGGCTATGATGACTGAGTGAGATTTGAAATTCACACTAAGTGGCGATGTCTCCCAATAAGGGATTTCTAAGGTCTGTTTCCTCCATAATCCAGCATTCAAGAGAGACAGGTTATAAGCTGCACAAAGGAGAAGCTCAGTTTTTCAAATTATTTAAAGGGCTTAATGGGTTCTGAGCCAATCCTTGACAATAGAGTAAAGATGTTCCCTCTTTGCAGGGTCGTATTTTGCACGTGGCATGGCAGGACTGAAGATATCATAAAACCAATGGGTAGCATCAGGAAAGGTTTGAATGGACTTATCCTTTGTTCGCAAGCTTTCATACAGGCGTTCGGCTCCGTGAGGTAAAGCTGCAACATCCGCTTCTCCCTGAAGAATTAGAGTTGGTTTCCGTATGTGTAAAGCGTTTTCCAAGGCTTTGTCCACGAGTGTCTTCTTGATGTTTGCCAAATAGCCGTAGCTGAGCTTCTTCGCTTCCCAAGGGTCTTGAAGCGCAATTTTGATGTCTTCAGAGTCTCTGCCTTCCACAAATGATGACTTGTAAGGATCGTACATCCTTCTGGGCGCGAAGAGGTTTGCCAAGAATAAGAGGATGGAAGCTTTTCGAGTGCTCATGGTTCTGACTATTACAGCGGGTGCTGCAAGCACTAAGCCGTCAAGTGAATCAGGATGATGGGCGGCATACCAAATAGTGTAGCATCCTCCCAAACTAAACCCAAACACATAAATCTTTTTGCTGGGATGTTTTATCCGTATGTGTGCAATTGTATCATCGATATCTTGAAGGTGTCTCTTGAAGTCTCTTGTATCTCCTCTGGGCAACCCTTCTTCCAGTGAGTTCCCGAAACCCCTAAGGTCTATAGCGTAAACTTGATTTCCATCCGTTGCCAATTTCGGACCGATGACCTTGAACCGGCCAGAATAGTCGCCTCCTCCATGAATACAAACAACAACTCGCTCGATTTCTGCGCTTGCCTTCCAACATCTATAAAACAAGTTGAAGCCATCCGTCACCTTGAAATGATCTTGAACTTCCTCTACATTCATCACAAGTCCTTTTCCTTCAATTTTTAACAAGTGCGCAAACGCTATTTAATACTTGCCAGTCTCCATTGTTAGCGCCTAAATCTGTTATATCGCTCCGAGTTAGTATTGAAGTCGAATCATTTGTGGTCAAAAAGTGCGGGGGGAGGGATTTGAACCACGGTCTCAATCACATCCCTCAGCTCATGCTCAAAACTGCCACACCTTCTGTCGAGTTATAGTTCGCGCTCGATGATTCGACTCCTTGGAGTTCGGGCAGTATATGTCTTCTTGAAGGAGAAGCTTATCTAAGGATGCAGAGCTAACACCTTGCTTAAGGCTTATTCAAGAGTTAAACGCTATAAAAGAAGGCGAGAAAAAGCTTCTTGCGTGATTTACTTCCCAGTAAACGAGTAAAAAATTTACTTGTTAACTACAGCCTTTTAAGGATGCGAGTTAAAAGTTAACGCGTACAGTTGAGGTGGGAGATATTGATCGATTGGGTCGAGGTAGACCAACTTCTACACGAGGGCTATCACCCCTACAGCTTCAGATCAGGAAAGGGCGAATACATGTGCCTCAAGAAAGGAGGCGCCACTCGAGGACTCGGCCGCTTCAACCAAAAAGACTGGGACACACTTCAAGCGAGGTACGCCGTCGTAATGGAGGAAAGAGCGCAGGAGAAAATGCCCGAAGTTCTCAAAAGCCAGAGAACCATTGAAAAAGAGAGAGAGACTAAGGGGAGTGGGGGTCCAGTCGAATCGAGCCAGCACGTAAGGCTGGACGACCTCCTCCTCAATGCTGGACGCGATTGGCAAACGAGTATGCAGATGCGAGAGATATTTGAAATGCTGGAGAAAAAGTGGACGCCCAGCCAGATCGTTGCATCAGGACGCAACCCCTTCCTTGTTGAAGCATGCGCCAAGAAACACGCCGAGTTAATGGCATTGGAAAGAAGGCCAGAAGAAACAGCGCCCACGCCAATTGAAGATCAACTAGAGCTACAGATAACTAGCCTGCGACGCCAAGTGGAGGAGACGTTAACAAAGCTGATGGAAATGTCAAAACCTCTGTTCTTTCAGGGCAAGCTGAGAATGAATCAATGCCGATACTTCAAAGACGACCTCTGCACCCTCGAATACGACCCAGATTTAGTGAAAGATGCGTCCATTGATGCCGTCGAGGAGAAGGACACATGGGGCAAGGTTCACCTCTACGTGAAACCCACACCCTTATGGTGCGCCTGCTGCCCACAATATTCCATGTAGCATAGATGTGCTAATTTTGGCATCTTGGCTTCAGGTTTTCAAGATTCACATTGGTTCTCGATTTTCCATAGAAATTTTGATTCTGATAGTTTGCGACGCCCAAATGTCTTTCAAGAGCATACTTTTTTGCTGACATAACATGAAGTGGACATAGCTTTCTGTTGATCCAACAACCAACTATTAATCAAGGCGTGGCCGTAGGCTAGAGCAGTTTCTTCTTCGCCCTCATCTTCAACTTCCAAGATGATCTTATAGCAACTTGTCCTCCACTCATCACCTCGCCTGACGTCCAAGCCGCCTCCAACGGTTACCCTATGCGGGTACTCAGAATAATCCCTTTGAAAGTACGTTTCACTGAATGGAGAGCAGAGTTTCCTATAGTCTTCTAGCGAATTAGCAAAAGCTGCAAGGGCTGCGACCTTGTCATATTTTCCTTTTTTGGTTGCCTGGATTATTTCTTGGGCGATTTTCTCATAGATTTCCGATACGACTTGGCACACATCGCCCGGATCAAACTGTTTCAAGATTGGGCGAAGAGTTTCTTCAATAAATCTGGATTTGTTTTCAACCTTGTTGAGCGCTGTATATACGAAATCGTCAACACTTATCTTCAGAGGTTTATGACCACCCTCTTCCTTGGGTCTTCCACCCAAAGCCATAGTTTCATGCCCACGATTCTTTAACTATCAATTTTTGCGTTTATAAGACTTGGCATAAGACAAAAGAAGGTTGCAATTTGCCTGCCAAAGAGCAACGCAAAATAATGAAGCATGGCACTTCAGGCGTAGTGGCGATTCCAAAGGCTTATAGAGACTACCACAAGTTAGACCCAGGAAGCATTGTAACCGTTCTATATGATTCGCTGCTTCTAATCGTTCCAAAAGGTCGAGAGAACCTTCTACAAGAGAAAGCTGAGCTAATCGACCAACTTCTAGGTCAATCAACACAGAAGACACGGAGCTGAAAACCATGAGCTGGCCAAGCTTTCTTGGAGCGAGAGAATATAAATGACGGATGCCGAAGCACCCGCCCCCATACAGAAAAGGCTGTCGACAACAAATAAGCCCTATCCTAAGATTTTTACAACTGAGCCAAGGATACGTCGCCATCTAGCTGATTTGATGCCTACGAGGAAACGAGCCGCCCTCATTATGGAACTGCTTTTCCAAAACAATTTCATAAAAGAAGCCCCGTATGAAACCATTTACTGCTTCATTACAGAGAAAGCAGATTTCATAGGGCTTGACGAAAGAACAATAACACGATATATCGGTCGGCCCAGACATACCCTAAGCCACAGCGAGAACCCTAAGACAAGCCTAAGGATAACATATCCAAAGACAGGCACAACCATTGCGAAAGAGTACTCCGCGGTCAAGACGCTTCCACAGAAAACTGGGTTATGCCAAAAACTCGGATACATGCAATTTGATTATCGTAATGAATTACCCTTCCTTGTTTTGAACCATAGGAATGTTCCCTTACCCTATCACGTGAAAGAGGCGCTTTTTGATTCCGAGAAGAGTGAAGCCCTAGAACGTTCCAAAGAAGATTTGTGTGTGAGCCCTATAGGCTCAGTGAACAAGAGCAGAGAGGCTGATATAGAGACTATAGTGATAGAAAGAAGAGAGAGAAGAGACTCTAAGCAGCACACACAAATCTGCTCCAAAGATTTGGGGACTAGTCTCACTTTTTCACCTATGAAAAAGCTCATTTTCAAGGCTTGTCGAGAAGGTGTTCGCCGTGAAGTATGAGAGACTTGTCAGCATGGTTAACGCTGTTCTCCACGAGTACGATATGGCCTTAACGTTGCGGCAGCTGTTCTACCAGCTGGTGTCAAAACATGTTTTTGCCAACACTGAGAGCAACTATAAGCATCTGAGCCGAGTCCTAGTTAAAGCTAGGGAAAAGGGAGACGTTAACGCTTCAAGAATCGAGGACCGCAGCAGACAAGTCTTGGGCCAAGGTGACTGGGGCTACGAAAGTCCCGAGAGCTTTCTTTCAACTGTTGAACGTGGGCTGAGGGAAGCGTGGAAACGATTTTCACTAACATTATGGGAAGATCAACACTATCAAGTTCTAGTGGCGCTGGAGAAGGATGCTCTCAGTAGACTAGTCTCAGCTGTTGCTGGAGACTTTAGGGTGAAAACTTTTCCAACACGCGGCTACGGCAGCTACACCTACGTCACTGAAATAGCCCAAGAATGCGATGGCGACAAGCCTACTATCATTGTCTACTTGGGCGACTACGATCCTTCCGGATTGGATATTCAACGAGACCTAGAAAGTAGGCTTGAACGTTACGGTGCAGAAGACTTTAAAATCGAGCGGGTAGCCCTTACGCTCGAGCAGATCCAGCGGTATCAGTTGCCGCCTATTCCCGCTAAGACAAGCGATCCACGACTGGCACGTTTCATAGCGGACACAGGTGGGTCAGACGTCGTAGAACTCGACGCCCTATCACCAAACATCCTACAAGATGTAGTGAGAAACGCCATCCTACACCGTATTGACATGCAAAAATGGAACGCTAGAGTCAAGCACATTCGCGAAGAGAAGGAAAAACTTCGCCAAAAACTGGAGACCCGGGAGGTCAAGTGGTGACGCGGGGAGAGTCTGGCTTCCACAATCGCCAAGATTCACATACCCGGCAAAGCGACTTGAACAACAGAAAGTTGGGCAGGGTCCAGTCGCACCAGCCCCGTAAGCAGCCATCTAACAACACTCTAAGCAATACTACGAGGAATCAATGTCCGGAATGTGGCTCAATGAAGCTTTGGAGAGATGGCTTAAGGTATCCTCGTAGTAACGAGGGGATAGCCACTCAACGGTGGTTATGCAGAGGCTGTGGTTATCGCTTCTCTCAATTTAAGATAAAGGTCAATGTCGGAAGCCAAATCATCGAAAGCCCTTATCCTCAAAACGATTTGACGCATGATGTCGTCTCCAAGCTTAGCCTTGCCTTCAAAGAATCTGTTAATGACATTCCTCTCTCTAGGAGTAAATATGTAACTTCGCATGAACGTACTGCTGTAGAACAAGGTTTAAATATTTTGCGTGACTACAATAGTACATGCCGAGTACGCGTCTCGGAAGGCGAGGCGAAAAACTTGGCCAAAGTAGTAGAGCCATCTAAAAGCGGGCTGAGCGCGGCAGCCACAAGGACAAAAGCCGATGTCAACGGATATCTAGTCATATTCGCTGCGAAGTCAGAACTCGCAGGCTTGAAGGGGAGAACGATTGAATGCAGACTCAACACGTTGAAACTGTTGATGAAGCGAGGCGCTGACCTTCTTGACCCAGAAAACGTCTTCAAAGCCATAGACCATTCAAAACGTTTCGATCATAAAACTCGCACAATCCTTGACCAAGAATGGTCGGATGGTTCAAAAAACAACACCGCCCAAGCTTACAAAAGCTTCTGCAACATAAACGACATCAACATCCCCAAGCACATAAACTTTGACAAGTGGAGTCGACAACCTCAAAAGATACCTTGGATCCCATTAGAAAGTGAGATCGATCAACTCATAGCAGGATGCAGCCGAAAAGTTGCAACATTTGTGCAGTTACTAAAAGAAACTGGAGTAAGATGCGGTGAAGCTTGGCGCCTAAAGTGGACTGACATTGACTCAGAACATGGGATAATCACTTTCAACTTTCCTGAGAAAGGAAGCAACCCGAGGCAGTTCAAGGTAAGCCAGAAATTGATTGCAATGCTCAATTCATTGCCTAAGGCTTCACAGAAGGTTTGGGGTGACATACAGCTCAACCAATTCAGAAAGAACTTCATGTACCAAAGAAAGCGCATCACCAACAAACTGAAGAATCCACGCATTGACCGAATAACACTCCATACATTGAGGCACTTTTACGGAACAATGGAATACCACAAGACCAAAGACATTCTACACGTACAAGAAAGGCTTGGACACAGAAGCATAACTAGCACCCTGATATACACGCATCTAGTAAACTTTGAAGGAGACGACTATCATGTCAAGACAGCAAAAAGTCTTAAAGAGGATGAGGAATTATTGAAGGCAGGGTTTGAATATGTCACAGAGCGGGACGGGGTCAAGATCTACAGAAAGCGAAAGTAAACTCGAAGTAGTAGAATACGACGACAAAGATCCTTTGGGTCCAGCTTTCGTTGTCAAGTCTCCAATGGGAAACATTCTAAAAATTTCAGACACTTTCGCTGAGATGTTTCTAATGCTGGAGACATCTCCAACCGCGCAATCCCTCTTTTTCTGATTAAAAATGAACATTATGGTCGCTTCTTTAGCAGGAGTTGTAATTTGTCAGAAATCGAAAAAGCATTCCGGTTGCCAAGAAATACCAGCCATTTCTGCAATATTTTCGTTGTTCTTTAATTACAGAATGACGGAAACCCGAATGGTTTGAATGAAATGTTGAATCTGTCCAACTATCACTTTAAATTTTATTCTGGTTTCATTTTGACAACATTTTCCAGAAAGGACTGAGAATTGAGTCTTAACCCCGATAATTTAAACCGATATTTGAACCTACCCCGGGCTACTACCAAAACGACTATGATTTTATCGCGTTTTGCTCGTGAAATTGCTATTATTTGAAGCGCGCACTCGTTGATAGCAGAGAAAGGCATGGAAAACTGACATAATGTCTCTATGGCTTCCATCTGTCACTTACTAATCAATCTTCAGCCACTGAAACTAGCTGCATTTCGCACAGTTTTCTGTAGAGATCATTCTTTTCCAAGAGCGCGTCATGCGAGCCAGCATCTTGTATGACCCCAGAATCTAAGACGAGTATTCTATCGGCGTCACGTACTGTCGAGACCCTGTGAGTCACGATGAGGATAGTTCTGTTGCGCATCTCCTCTCTAAGCACGTTTTGTATCAAGGATTCCGTGTATGGGTCAACGCTACTGGTGGCTTCATCTAGGATCAGTATCTTCGGATCGGCAATGAGAGCTCTAGCGAGGCACACTAGTTGCCTCTGTCCGTAAGAAAGGTTGGAGCCCTGTTCCCTCACCTCCTCGTCGTAGCCCTTCTCAAGCTTTGCGATGGCATCATGAATTCCTACGAGCTTACATATTCTTACCATCTCTTCGTCAGCCACATCGGGTTTGCCGAACTTGAGGTTGTACCTGATCGTGCCCGAGAACAAATAGGGCTCTTGAAGGACGATTGACACGTGTCTTCTAATGGATCTCAGCCTGATTTTTTTCAGGTTTGTTCCATCCATTGTTATCTGTCCGTTTTTTGGGTCGTAGAAGCGCCCGATGAGGTTGATTATGGATGATTTTCCCGATCCAGTTGGACCGAATATAGCGAGTCGTTCCCCAGGGTTGGTTCTGAATGAGATGCTCTTCAGTACAGTCTGATCTTTGACATAGCCGAAGGTCACGTTCTTAAGCTCAATCTCTCCTTCTCCGTCTGGAAATTCGACAGCGTCTGGGTCATCTTTGATCTCAGGTTCGATGTCCAAGACGTTAAATATGCGCTCAGCCCCGGCCAGAGCGCTCTGAATCTCGCCGTAGAAGGTCGAAATGTTCGTTACGGGGTCTAGCAAGTTAGTTGAGTATTGAGTGAAAGCGACAAGGTCACCCAAAGTCCGAGTCATACCAATCACTTGCAGCCCTCCCACATACCATATAAGGGCACTGATAAGTGCTGTAAGAAAAGCTATGACCGCCTCAAAACTGTTTGCAGCTATTTCAGCGCCTATTTGCGCTCTTCTGTTGGCTTCATTTACAGAGTCAAACTCGTTGCGGGATCTTTCTTCTTGTGCCATAGCTTTGGTAACCTTTGCCCCATACATGAGGTCCTGAATCTTTCCAGTCATGGAGGAGATGTTCTGGCGTGCGATGCGCCACCTGTTTCGCACCCATCCTTGCATGGTTCTGCTGACTAGGGCCAAGATAGGTACGATTGCAAGAGCTATCAAGGCTAGTTGAATGTCAATAAGGAACATTGTGCCCAGCACTGCCACTGTGGTGATGATGTCGGCGACGACTTGGATAATCCCTGACGACACAAGGTTCCTAAGAGCATCAGCGTCATTGGTGACCCTTGAAACCAGCTTTCCTGTATTTCCGTATTCGAAGAAACTTGGTGACAGTTTCTCAATATGCTTGAAAAAATCTGTACGGATGTCGGCGATTATACGAAGACCGAGTTTGTTCATATAATAGTTCTGAAGTGACATTACCGCCCAAAGCGCCACCCCTACAAAGGTGTACAGAACCCCCGCTGACACAAGAAACCCCCAATTCCCAACTGAGCCGCCTCCCGGTAGCGCGGTGGCTATGAACCTAATTATGTTCGCCAACCATTGGCTACTGGGATCTGGGGTAGCACTTATGAAGTGGTCTATGGCCACTTTGTAGATGTAAGGTCCTGTCAGAACCAGAATTGTCCTAGCAGGCAGGATGAACCCTATTGTAAGCATTAGAGACTTGTGGCGCGTCATGTATTCTGTGATAATCCTTTTGATGAGTGCCCAGTCGCTGGACTTGCGATCCGTTGACTCCAGTGAACCAACATTGTATCTGCCTGAGTATTCAG
>Ga0315314_1004707_pt1 | contig 10136 bp, 7 predicted proteins | sample TDP9_MG_FD_203631 | JGI IMG/M metagenome (GOLD analysis project Ga0315314, IMG submission 203631) | Freshwater sediment microbial communities from Lake Towuti, South Sulawesi, Indonesia - TDP9 | ecosystem: Environmental > Aquatic > Freshwater > Lake > Sediment | place: Indonesia: South Sulawesi... | reverse complement strand
CTCCTCTCAGGTCCTCCTCGCTCCCGACGACGATCCGATGGCCGCACTCGCACTCCCAGATCGGGAGCGGCGTGCCCCAGTAGCGCTGGCGGCTCAGGCACCAGTCGCGAGCATTCTTGATCCAGTCCGCCTGTCGATTCGCGCCCGCCCAGTCCGGGACCCAGCGGACCTGCCGGTTGAGCTCCAAGAGCTTCTCTTTGAGCTGCGTCACCTTTAGGAACCACTGTTCGGTCGCGCGGTAGACGATCGGCGTCTTGCAGCGCCAGCAATGCCCATAGCGGTGCTTGACGAGCTCCTTCAGGAAGAGGACCCCCTTCCGCTCCAGCGCTGCGACGATCTCGCCGTTCGCCTCGCGGACCGCCCGTCCCGCGAGCCACTTGCCGGCCTCCTCCGTGAACCGCCCCGCTCCATCGACGGGGCAGAAGGGCTTGAGCCCGTGCTTCTGGCCGACGACGAAGTCCTCGGGGCCGTGGCCTGGAGCGGCGTGGACGAGGCCAGTATGCTCTGTGGTCACCGAGTCCGCAGGGATGACCCTGTGCACCCATTCCCCTTCAGCGCTCTGCTGGTAGGGAACCTCTTCGAGCAGGGGGTGGCGATAGTGGAGCTTGAGCAGGTCGCTCCCCTTGAGCTCCTTGAGGATCTCCACGCCGGTCTGCGGAAGGCTCTTGGTGAGCTCGCTGACGCGCTCTCGGAGGATATAGGCGATCTCGGTCCCACCGGAACGGACAAACCTGACCCTCGCGTAGGTGAAGTCGGGATGGACCATGACGGCGAGGTTTCCCGGGAGGGTCCAGGGCGTGGTGGTCCAGACCAGCAAGGATTCCTTGCCGCCGTCGAGCGGGAAGCGCACGTAGACCGAGGGGTCTTCCTCGTCCCAGTATTCGACCTCGGCCTCCGCGAGCGCGGTCTCGCAGCGCGGGCACCAGCTGAGCACGCGCTGGGCCTTCTCCAGCAGGCCCTGCTCGTGGGCACGCTTGACCGTCCACCACTCCGAGAGGGTGTAGTCGCGGTCGACCGTGAGGTACGGCTTCTCCCAGTCGAGCCAGACGCCGAGTGTCTTGAAGCCCTCGGTCATCTTGTCCTTGCTCGAGAGCGCGAACTCCCGACAGCTGGCAACGAACTTATCGACGCCGTAGCTCTCGATGTCCTTCTTTCTCCGGATGCCGATGGCCTGCTCGACCCGGACCTCGATCGGCAGCCCGTGCATGTCGTAGCCAGGTTGGTCGCGGACGTTGAACCCGCGCATCCGGCGGTAGCGGACCACCGTGTCCTTCAGGATCTTGTTCCACGCGGTGCCCAGGTGAATCGAGCCCGTCGTGTAGGGAGGACCGTCGAGGAAGTAGTAGGGGCGGCCTGTCTCACGGCTCCGCTTGACCTTCGCGTAAACCCGTCCCTGCTCCCAGCCCTTTCGGACGGAGGCCTCGAGCCTTTCAGGGACATAGCTCTCCTCGACCTGATGCATTGGGAACCGCGTTCGAACGATATGCCCCGGAGGATTTATAACTTGGCGGTTCTGGCTTGCGGGGAATTGCGACGAGCCAGTGCCCTGCTTTTTTGGCCCTAGAGGCCCCATTGGTCGAGGCTCTGCTGCGCGCGGGCTTCGCGTGTGCCGGCAAGCCGCTCAAGCACGGCGTCGACGCGGTCGGTCGCGAAGTTGTGCCGCTCGCAGAGGGTCTGGCGGAGCGCTTCGGGGTCCGGCTCACGCCAGCGGAGCTCGTAGTCGTCGCTCACCTCAGGCTCGAGGAAGATCGCGCGCACATCCTCGTAGCCCGGCAGGTCTAGACCCTTGGCGGCAAGGACCGCTTCCAGCTGTCCGTGCTCTTTGAGGAGCTTCAGCCCCTTCTTCGGCCCGATGCCGCGGATCCCCTCGTTGAAGTCCGTCCCGATCAGGACGCCGAGATCGACGAGCTGTTCGCGGGTGAGCTCTAGGGTCTGGAGGACCTCCTCCAGATGGACCTCTTCGGGTTCCACTTCAATGGTTCGGCTCGACCGCGGCAGGCGCCTGCGGCCCGTGACCGTGAGGTTGCGGACGAGGATCGGCGCACCGAAGAGCAGAGAATCGAAGTCCTGAGAGGCCGCCGCCCACACAGTCCCTTGACGAGCCATGTGGCTCGCCTGCGCCTCCCCTTCGGAGGGGGCGTCGAGCCACGGGAGGCCCAATGCCTCTATGAGCCCCTTGGCCTCCCCGACCATCTCCTTGGTGAGCTTGGTCGCGACGACAGCCTTCGACCAAGCCGTGCGGAGATCGCCCGCGGCCAGGGCTTCTCTGTAGGCGGCTTCAGCCTCGCCCCGGATCCGCGCGCGTTCCTCCAAAGTGGCCCGCTTGAGCTCGGGGGGCTTGCCGTCGAAGACGTACACGGGCCGGATCCCGCGTTCCAGGAGGTTGGCCGTCCGGTAGAAGAGGCCGGAGAGATGCGACGTCACGCGTCCCTCCAGGTCCCGCAACGGCGTCCCGTCGGGCTGGCGGATGATCGTGAGGAACTGGTAGAGCGTGTTGTAGGCATCGATCGCGATCGTGCGTCCCTGGAAGTCCTCCAAGTGCCGTTTCGTCCCGGTCACGAGGGCGGAGATGTCGACGCCCATCGTCGCTCCATTGGCAGCGAGGCTACATAAGCGTGCGGCGCAGAGAGGCACTCCCCTGGGGAGGGGGCTAAATAGCCAGAGGCCCATGACAGTCCTACTAGGGCTTTGGCCCATCGGAGTGTCTCGTTGTGGAACGTAGCGGTGGCCGAGGCCTCCCCATCCCGGTCGAGGAGGGGAAGGTCTATGATGTGCGCGTCGAGGATGTCGGAAGCAAAGGGGACGGCATCGCCCGGGTCGAGGGCTTTGTCGTCATCGTCCCCAACACGAAGGTCGGAGATACGGTCAAGGTGAGGGTGACCAAGGTCCTCCGCCGCGTGGCCTTCGGAGAAGTCGTCACAGAGTAGACCGCGGATCGCACACGGGGGCGCGTCCTGCCGCTCAGGTCTCAAGCCCGGGCAGGACCAGGATGATCAGGCCGCTCCCAAGCCAGGTGAGCAGGCCGGCCAGGGCGAGGATGTTCCAGCCCTGCCACAGCCCGTAGAGGAACAGGCCGAGCGGCAGGAGCACAGCTCCGAAGACGACCGCCCCGCGCTCCACTGGGTCCGCCATCGCTCATCCCTCTCCCCGAAGCGCCCCGTTGGCAGCTGAGCGCAGCGCCCGCAGGGCCGCGCCCGGGTCCGGCGCATGGAAGATGAAGCTCCCGGAGACGAGGTCGTCTGCGCCGGCGCGGACCACGGCGGGAGCGGTACGGTCGCTCAGGCCGCCATCGACCTCGATCTCGAACGCGAGCCCCTCCCGTTCCCGCTCCTCGCGAGCCAGGGCGATCTTGGAAACCTCACTGGCCATGAAGCTCTGGCCGCCGAAGCCCGGGTTCACGGTCATGACGAGCAACAGGTCGATCTCCGTGAGGTGGGGCAGGACCTTTTCGAAGGGCGTGGGAGGGTTGAGCGAAAGCCCTGCCTTCCGACCGCCGGCCCTGATCGCCCTGAGGGTCTTCCGGACATCGTGAGGGGCTTCGACGTGGACCGTGACAAGGTCCGCTCCAGCGTCGAGGAAGGGGCCTGCGTACTTGTCGGGATGGTCGATCATCAGGTGGGCGAACAGCGGGAGCGTGGTCTCTGAGCGGAGGGACTGTATGATCGGAGGCCCGACCGTGATGTTCGGCACGAAATGGCCGTCCATCACATCGATGTGCAGGTAGTCGGCTCCCGCAGCCTCCACCTTGCGGATCTCTTCTCCGAGCCGCGCGAAGTTCGCGGAGAGGATCGAAGGGCCGATGCGCACCATCGGGCGCGGAACAGGGGCGGTGAGGATTAGCCTTTGGGTCGCCTCCCTGGGCCGAGTCCGGCGACGGAAAGCGTTATGAACGCCCCGTGGGGTAGCCGCCTCCTGTGCCTCGGGAGCGGCACGCCGCGGTAGAGACAGCCGAGCGCTGCGAAGTGAGCGGCTGCGGCGAGGAGGCCGTCCGTTCGCTCCCGGCCAAGCGGGTCACAGAGGCGGGCCTCGCCCTCACTGAGGGAGCGGGCACACGGGCACGCCTTTGCCGAGCGCATTACCGGCAGTTCAAGAAGGCCACGCGCGAGGAGCGAGAGCTTGAGAGCCTGGGCTGGTAGCGCAGGAACGTCCCAGCCCCGAACCATCCCAGAGTGTGGCCGCAGTGAGTGAAGCTCCTCCGGGCCCGCTCGGCCTGCCCCGCGGCGCCGGCCCTGGGGCCATCCAGTTCCTCAACCTGGCTGGGCTGTTCGCCTCTGCGATCTTCATCCCTCGGCTGCTAGAGCTCACGATGGAGGAGGCGACGCCTGAGCAGGTTCGCGCCACCACCGGGCTTGTCGTCGCGCTCTATGCGGCTGCGACCTTCATCTCCTCCTACATCTTCGGCCGAGCGAGTGACGTCTACGGCCGGAGGCGCTTCCTGCAGGTCGGCCTCCTGCTCTCCGCGCTCGCTGCGTTTGGCCAGATCTTCGCGAACGCCGTTGTGACCATCGCCATCGCCCGCGGGGCGCTCGGCTTCTGCGCAGGGATCTTCCCCGCCGCCCTCTTCGCCTACGTCTATGAGAACCACCAGAGCCTGGGGCGGTTCAGCGCCTGGGGGGCCGCGGGGTGGGGGGTGGGGTCGGTGCTCGCAGGCGTGCTCGCGCTGCAGCTCTTGGAGGACTTCGATCTCGTCTTCCTCGCCACTGGGGGTCTCCTTGTGGGCGCTACCGCGATCTCCTTCCGGCTTCCTGTCATCCCGGAGAAGCGCGTCGCCGTCCGCCTCTTCCCCGTCGAACTTGTCCGGCGCAACCTGCGGGTCTACTTGGCGATGCTGGTGCGCCATACAGGGGCGAACATGATCTGGGTCACCTACCCCCTGTTCCTTGCCGAACTCGGCGCCTCCGACCTGGCGATCGGACTCATCTACGCGACCAACTCCTTCGGGCAGGCCTTCGTGATGGGGCGGCTGGACCGCTACCGCGCCTCGGCGCTCGTCTTCTGGGGCCACGGCCTTTCGGCGGCGACCTTCACCGTCTTCTTCTTTGCTCAGACCTTCGTCGAGATGTTTCCTGCCCAGCTGCTCCTTGCGACTGCCTGGTCCTGCCTCTATGTGGGCTCGCTCCGATATGTGATGGATCGGAATCCAGAGCACGGGACTGCCGGAGGGCTCTTCCAGAGCGTTCTGCAGCTCTCGGCGATGCTGGGACCGCTCTTCGGAGGCCTCGCAGCGGCCACGCTCGGCTTCCGAGGGACGATCCTCACGGCGGCAGGGCTCGCGGTGGCAGGAATGGCGATCTTCGCGGCTGAGCGGAAGAGGTAACCTGCGGGCGAACCCGCCCACGAGGTCACGGAAGGCGCTCGGCATGCCATATCAGTCTGCGGCGCGTTGGATTGCAGGCGCTTGGCGTGCGAAGATGCCGCAAGCCCTCATATAACGGACTCGCGCCTGAGGGCTTGACAGGCCAGGGGGAGGCCGCCTCTGAGCCTGGGGGGGATCACAGATGCGAGCGTCGTGGCCAGGTGCGCTGCTGGTTGCCGTAGCTCTGGTTGTTCTTGTCACATTCCCTGCGGCGGCGGATGTCCAGGCTGCTGCAGGACCCTCTCAGCAGATCACGATGAGGATCGGGACCCTTGAAACGATAGATAGTCTGAATCCGTTTGTAGGCGTCCTTGGCATCTCATACTATGCGTATGACATCGTCTACGACCTCCTCGTCGGAATCGGTCCTTCCTTCGAACCCGTTCCTCAGTTGGCACGCAGCTGGTCTGTGACGCCCGACCAACTCACCTGGACCTTCGACCTCTTCCAGAATGCCACCTGGCACGACGGAACTCCTGTGACGGCTCACGACGTGGAGTGGACCTACGAATTCATCATCAACAACAGTGCGGGCGCCTTCTACGGTTACCTCACGAACATCTATCCTGACACAGGCTACACCTCAGCCTACGCGGACGCGATCAAGGCAGTTGACGACTACACCGTGCGCATTACCGCGATCGTTCCCAAGGCGAACATGCTCAGCCTCTGGATCCCCATTCTCCAGGAGGCGGAGTGGTCGGCGCTCGCCCCCAACTACGCCATGAACGCCTACCGGAACGAGCCGCCGACGGGGTCCGGGCCGTGGATCTTCGACACCTGGGTCGAGACGCAATACATCCAGTTCCGCGTCAATCCGAACTATCATCTGGGTTCGCCGAAGTTCGACCTCATCATCATCCAGATGTATGACAATACCTTCTCCTTGGTCGAGGATCTCAAGGCGGGCTTCATCGATGCGGCGGACTCCTCCATCGAGGCGAATCAATGGGCCGCCCTTCAGGGGCTCGCGAACATCCGGACATACGCCGTCAACGAGATCGGCTTTAGCGAAATCGGGCTGAACTCCGCACCCGAGTGGACGCTCGGCGGGGGAGACGGCAAGAACTTCAACCGCGAGCTCCGCAACATGAGCGTGAAGAAGGCGCTCGCCCAGGTGATCGACAAGCAGTTCCTCGTCGATACCGTCCGGCTTGGGCTCGCCACGCCAGGCTCTTCGATCGTCACGCCCGCGACGCCGTTCTGGCACTATGTGGTCCCGGATAGCGAGCTCTACAAGTTCAATCTGGCCGCAGCGAACGCCTCCATGGACCCGTGGTACCAGGACATAGATGGCGACGGGATCCGCGAGAACCTCACCGATCCCTCCAAGGAGCTCTCGTTCACCCTGCACATCATCGACTACAAGCTCGAAGAGCAGGACGCGATGACATTCTACGTCGACTGGGCGTCGAGGGTCGGGATCAAGCTCACACCTATCATCGTGAGCGAGGGGCAGCTGCTGACCATCAGCTACAGCGCGAACTACGATCTCTACGTCTGGAACTGGGGCGGAGATGCGGACCCTGACTTCATCCTCTCCGTGATGACGACGGAGCAGATCCCCACGCAGGGCGGCATCTGGCAGGACGCCTGGTATAGCAATCCCGAGTACGATGCACTGCACGACCTCCAGTCGACCCAGACCAACCTCTCGGAGCGGCAGGCCACGATCTTCCGCATGCAGCAGATCCTCTACCGTGACACCCCCTACATCATCCTCTGGTACGCGACGGGCCTCTACGCCGTGAGGACCGATACGTTCTCGAACTGGCCGGATTTCGCGCGCTATCCCAACCTGGCGTTGTTCGGGATGGGCAACGGGTTCATGTTCCTCCAGGTGACCCCGGGGGCTGGCGCGGTCAACACGCCGCCATACACCCCGGATGTGGGTGGCCCCTACACCAGCGTGCCGAGCAACATCTCGCGCACCTACACGGCGACCGCCCAGGATGCCGAGCAGACCAACCTGAGCTTCACCTGGAACTTCGGAGACGGAACATCGTCCCAGACGGCCACGTCCAACAGCACGACGGGGAGCTTCACGGCCCAGACGAGCCACACCTACACAGCCCCCGGGACGTACACGCTCAACCTCACAGTCTCGGATGGGCGGGCGTTCGCCTACGACCAGACGACGGTCACCGTCTTTGAGCCAACCGGTGTTGAGGGCACCCTCAGAGGGTTCGTCAAGGACAACGCCAACAGTCCCATCACCGGCGCCAGCGTGGAGCTCTCTGCTGGGGCCGGGAGCACTTCTTCAGCAGCGGATGGGAGCTATGAGATCCTCGCCCCGGCCGGAACCTACACAGCCTACGCGAATAAGTCCGGCTATGCCGGGGATGTCGAGACCGTCGTGATCACTACGGGGGGCACCACGTGGGTCAACTTCACACTCGTCTCCCAGCTCGCCTCCGTGAGCGGGACCGTGACCGACACCACGGGGAACCCCGTCGCGGGTGCGACGGTTGTCGTGAGCAAGGGCGGCGTCGCCAGAGGACAGGCCACGACGAACGCACAGGGCGCTTATTCAATCGGGAACCTCGCGCCGGACACCTACAACATCACCGTGACTGCGGAAGGCTATGAGACTGCCACCGCAACCATCACCCTCTCCCCCAACCAGCAGCTCGACCGCGACTTCACGCTGACGAAGGAGGCGGAAGGCCTCGGCGCGCTTGCCTGGGCGGGCATCGCCGCGGTGGTCATCGTCGCCGTGGCGGCGGCTGCGGTCCTCCTGCTCCGGCGCAAGAAGGCGACAGGTGGCGCGGGTGGGGCGCGTCCCCCCGAGGGGACGACATAGGAGTCCCCCGACCCGTTCTGCGGAAGACGTCGGCCTCGAGCCCCTGCGAGGTCACTGTCGCGCCGGACTTGCGGAGCCTCCGGCAGCAATCGCGGGGAAAGCTTTTAGCGGCTTGCCCCGGTCTCAGCGCCCATGCGCGTGGTCTTCCTGGGGACCGGTGGCAGCTGGCCCTCACCTTCGCGCAACGTCACCTCGATCGCTGTCCAGCTCGGCTCCGAGGTGCTCTTGTTCGATTGCGGCGAAGGGACCCAGCGGCAGCTGATGCGCTCTCCGCTCTCGTTCATGGACGTCAGGCGAATCCTCCTCTCCCACTTCCATGGCGACCACTTCCTGGGTCTCCCAGGGCTCCTCCAGACGATGGGGATGAACGGACGGACCGCGCCCCTGGAAGTCCTGGGCCCCGCTGGGACCAAGGAGGTCGTCGGTATCCTCAGCCGGATCGGCTACAACCTCATCGGGTTCCCACTGACCGTGCGGGAACTGGCCGATGGAGACCGAATGGACTTCGGAACCTATGCCGTGGCCGCAGCTGCCGTGGATCATCCAGTCCCGTGCCTTGCCTTTGCCCTGGAGGAGCCAATGCGGCCGGGGCGGTTCGACGTCGCGAAGGCAGCCGCGCTCGGGATCCCGCCAGGACCCCTGTTTGGAAAGCTCCAGGGTGGAGAGCCCGTCTCGCTGGGGGGTCGCACGATCCGACCGGAGGAGGTTCTGGGACCGCCCCGGCGCGGACGGAAGATCGTCTTCTCAGGCGACTGCAAACCCTGCGAGGGGATTCGCAGGCTCGCCGCCGGCTGCGACCTGCTCATCCACGATGCAACGGTCGAGTCCTCTCTGGAAGAACTCGGCAATGCCTACGGCCATTCGAGCGCCCGCCAGGCCGCCACGATCGCGAAGGAAGCTGGGGCGAAGCGCCTCTGCCTCACGCACATCAGCGCGCGCTACGAAGATCCCGGGCCGCTGGAGGCCGAGGCGCGCGCGATCTTCCCCGATTCCCTTGTGGCGGAGGACTTCGCGGAGCTCGAAGTCCCCCTCCCTGAATAGGCGCCTGTTGAGGCCCGCGCTTCACCGCATGAGCTTCGGAATCGCTCGATTGACCGTAGTCCGGGGAGGGCGCTGGCTAGACCACCTCACGGGAAGACTTTTTATAGCATCGGGGGGTTTTCGACCCGATGGGCCAGGGGGGAGGTTGACTCCACACCTGGAGCGCTGACAGCCGCTTGTGTCGTTGGGGAGTATAGGCATGGACGCTCGGTGGCGTGTTTCGTCGTTGATCGCATTGCTGGTCGCTGTAACGATGTTGCTCGGCCTGGTCATCTCTCCGGCCGTGACGAACGTGAGGGCGGCAGCGGGACCTTCGCAGGCGCCCGTGGCCATGACTTATGGCATGCTGCAGGAGCCGGACAGCCTCAACCCCTTCGTTATGGTTCTGTCTGCGGCCTACGCTGTCATGGACGTCGTGTACGACATCCTTGTCGGGATTGGGCCGAGCTACGAGCCCGTCCCCCAGCTCGCCCATAGCTGGAGTGTGACGCCCGACCAACTTACCTGGACATTCAACATGTACGACAATATCACCTGGCACGATGGAACGCCCCTCACTGCCCATGACGTGGAGTGGACCTTCGAGTTCATCATCAACAACAGCGCGGGGGCGTCCTACCAGTATCTCTCCAACATCTACCCTGACACAGGCTACACCTCAGCCTACGCGGATGCAATCAAGGCGGTGGACGACTACACCGTGCGGATCACTACCATCGTTCCGAAGGCAAACATGCTGAGCCTGTGGATCCCCATCCTCCAGGAAGCAGAGTGGTCGGCGCTCGCCCCCAACTACGCCATGAACGCCTACCCCAATGAGCCCCCGACGGGATCGGGACCGTGGGTCTTCGACACCTGGGTACCGACCCAGTACATGCAGTTCAGCCGGAATCCGAACTACCATCTGGGCGCTCCGAAGTTCGATACCTTCATCAT
>Ga0315314_1004706_pt1 | contig 10137 bp, 9 predicted proteins | sample TDP9_MG_FD_203631 | JGI IMG/M metagenome (GOLD analysis project Ga0315314, IMG submission 203631) | Freshwater sediment microbial communities from Lake Towuti, South Sulawesi, Indonesia - TDP9 | ecosystem: Environmental > Aquatic > Freshwater > Lake > Sediment | place: Indonesia: South Sulawesi... | reverse complement strand
AATCCATCCGCGCCCCAAGGGGCTCCATATTTCCCCCGGTCACCGAAGCCCCATACTCCCGAAAGATGACGCCGCACAGGATATGCAAGGCGGTATGAGTGCGCATAAGTTTATACCGGTGCTCCCAATCGATCTCCCCATAGACTCTGGTCCCTGCTGGGGGCGGCTCCCCATCCAGTTTATGGATGACCTTTCCTCCCTCTTTGCTCACTTTGAGCACCCTGTAGATCTGCCCTTGGTCGTCTAAAAGCGTGCCCACATCGCTGGGCTGTCCCCCGCCCTGAGGGTAAAAGGCTGTGCGGTCCAAGACGACCTTGCCTCCCTCCACCTCCATTATTGTGGCCTCAAACTCTCGAAGGTAACAATCTGTCAGGTACAAGAGTTCAGTCACACGAGCCTCCCTATAAACGATAAGCCCTCGTCCTAGGGACGAGGGCTTTACCCCCGCGGTACCACCCTAATTAGCGACTTCCTGCTCCCTCGTTAGGGCACGTGTTCATACCCTCGCCTGGGATAACGGACAGCGAATCCGGCCAAATCTACTCGGCAACCCTTTCGGTTGGCGGCTCCAGAGGGATTTTCGACGGCGCCATACCGCATCCGGCTTCCACCTGACCCGGACTCTCTAGCCGGCGATCACCCGCCTACTCGTCTCCATCATCGCCTTTAATTGCCCATAGTATGCCACAGAAACGGATTTTTGTCAACCAAAGGTTAGAGCCCCGGGAGTTCCTCCAACCAACTCACTGGGGTGAAACTAAGGTGGCTCGATGGCGATGGGCTTATTGAAATCGTAAAACCGCATAATGTTGGTTTGGGTACCCCATTTCTCCTCTGCAATGCCAGGCTCCGACTCCGGAAAGCGGATTCTAGTTATCATCTGCCGTATCAGGTAGTCATCTTTCCCGACCCACAACTCGATGTCGATACTCGTGCGGAGCATCAGCTCTAGAAATTCCGGCGTCTGCTGGTATGCCATCCCGGTCTTCTCAACCAAAGAATCTATATCAACCTTGCCGCGGTAGTGGAGGCAGTCCACGCTGTCAATCTCCTCGTCCGGCAGCTGCTCGAAATCGATTAGTGAATCGAGAAGTTCGAGCACCTCCGTAATAGGAAGGACTACACACATGACATCGCTTTTCCAGCCACCCGACTCCCTTTCATCTGATGTCCGCAGATAGTCCCTATCGCCAATCTTTATGACCTCGCACCACCAGCCGGTGTCGGCGCTCATCTTCGCTCGAAAGCGGTCAGGCGCAGCAAACTCTTCCTCAGATACTATCTCGTGCGTCTCACCCTCTGAGGTGTATCTTGTTGTCCCCTTCGTGCGATACGACCGAGCCTCACTAGTAGCAATGCGTGCTTTGCTAGTCACTTCCCGCAAGTTTGGCCCCTTGCTACACGCGACAAGTGGCATTATCAGGAAAACGATACATCCAGCTATGAGATATTTCCGCACATTCATCCCTTGTCTTCTATAATTATGTTAATAATAGTGTGCCATAAAGGTCGATTTTGTCAACCTCCTACCTTGCCCTGACCAGAGGTAACCGGTCGGTGATGGCCTTGGCAGCCATGGCTATGAAGGGTGCAATCAGGGCTGCCAAGCCAGTGGGGAAAAGTTGCAGGAGATCGAGATAATATTTGAACCCCCACTTGAGATTAGGCAGATACCAGTCGAAGTCAAGGCTATAGAGCCAATAGAAGAGGTCCACCTGCAAAAGTAACCCGAAGCCGACTAAGAAGGAGGTATTGACCGCGGCCTTGGCAGTATCAAAGATCGTCCTGCCCCTCATCAAGGCCCCTACCACCAAGGCGGCGATGAGAACGCTGATCGCCGCCTCCACCACCCTCTGGGTGAGAAAACCAGGGATCATCCACTCCTCATTGAAGACGCTCAAAGACCATCTGAGCCCCCGGACGAAGAAGTAGCCGTTATAGAGGAAGAAATAGATCCCCGCCCCGATGAGAGGGACCACCAATTCGCGCTTCTGGCGGTAGAAGGCCAGGTAAAGAGCGGGGATGGCTAAGACCAAGAGAGCAATAGGTAGGCGCCTCAGCCTTTCCCTCCAAAGCCTCTCCTCCTTGGCCCCTTCCGCATACCGGCGGATCCCCCCGGCGAACTCCCTCCCACGCTGATAGGCCCTTTGATGATCGCCTTGGGCCAAGGCTTCCTCAGCCTCCGCCAACTCGTCGCCGGGGTAGGCAGGTGCCCCGATCTCGCGCAAGTATTGGTCGTAGAAGAGACGGTGTTGCCGGGCCACATCCACCGCCCGCTCAGCCATGGCCGGCAAGGGCATATCTAAGAGGTCGAAGATGGGCCGCCCCTGATTATGGGTCGGTATGGCCACCCCCAAAAGCGTGGCCACGGTGGAAGCGATATCCGCCTGTTCAACCTCAGGATATGAGCCAGGCTTTATCCCCTCGCCAGCGATAACCAAGGGCACATGAATCACCTCCTCATCCCCGCCCCCATGTCCGCCAGTGTCGATCTGTCCATGGTCTGAGTTGAGGATGAGCACCGCCGAATCGAGATCGATCGCTTCCACGATCTTGGCGATGCGTGCATCGATCTCCTTTGAGATCTCCCGATACTCCCCACTGACCCCTCCATAATGATGGCCTGCCCAATCGCTGCCGGAGAAGTGGATCCAAAGCAGGTTGGGCCCCTCTTGTAGGGCGGCCAGGCTCTCCTCCAATATGATCTCATCGGCAGCCCTGGGGTCATCTGGTACCTCGGGATAGATAGGGAAATCGAGACATTGGGCGAAGAGTTTTGGCCCTCCGGCCTCCTGCACCATGGCCGTGGTCAGGCCCTTCCTTTGCGCCTCGCAATAGATGCTATCCAGCGGTGGTATGGGGCCCTCGTACCAGTTGGTAGTAACCCCACTTATCTCCGGATAAGCCCCGGTATTGATGACCGTGAAGGAAGGGATGGAGAGGGAGGGCTGCCCAACTCGGACGGTGAGGTTGGCGCCCTGAGCGCGGAGTTCGTTCCACGTTTCCAGTTCCCTTGAGGTATCGAGGCGCAAACCATCCTGCAGGATGATGACCACCTGATCGGTGACCCCTTCTCCCGCCTGGCCAGCAGGGAGAGGAGTCGTGTACCGGCTCTGGTAGTCGACCAGTTCATCCCAACTATGCTCCATAACCATGCGGCTGGCGAAGCCGATGACCACAAGAAGCAACGGAATGACCACCAGAACTGCTATCCTCTTAAGCATGACCCTGTCTCCTCCTCAAGAATGTCGCTATGTTTATATCTTACTTGTTCTAACCCACGGTGAAAAGCAAAGTTACTAAACCAGCGAGGATCTAAGGAGTCGACTTCAGCGGAGGAAGCAAAAGGGAAAGCCAGCAGGCTTAGAGCCTGCTGGCTTAGGACGTCCCCCGATGTGTCGTGTGCTGGTAAGTTTTGAACCTGCTTTTCGCAGGTGGGTGCCTACCTATCGGTTATTGCCCTACGGACAGCCCCTCTAGAGATCGGCTCCCTATCTCTTAACTGTTGGCTCAAAACTCTAAGTCGCATCACGGGCACTACAGGGTGACGCATCTCTAATATACCATATAATAGCCAAAATTGCAAGCACAAAACGCCTTGGCATTTGCGATTTTAAGGTTCTTCCTCTACTAACCGGAGGTGCAACTCCTTCAGTTGTTCCTCTGAGACGGGCGAGGGGGCTTGGAAGAGGAGGTCTTGGGCGCTTTGGGTCTTGGGAAAGGCGATAACCTCCCGGATATTCTCCTCCCCGGTTAGCACCATAATTAGCCGGTCGATGCCTGGGGCGATGCCTCCGTGGGGAGGTGCGCCGTAATCGAGAGCCGTAAGAAGATGGCCAAACTGAGCATCCATCTCCTCCCGCGATAGCCCGATCATCCTAAAGACCCGCTCTTGGAGTTCCCTCTGGTGAATGCGAACGCTTCCCCCACCGATCTCCTCGCCGTTACAGATTATATCGTGGGAGAGGCCGCGCACTCGATGCGGGTCAGAGGCCATATAGGGAAGATCCTCTGCTTTAGGCTGAGTGAAGGGGTGAGGGGAGAACTCCCAACGCGATAACTCTTCGTTCCACTCCATGAGAGGGAATTCGAGGACCCAAACGAAGGCCAAAAGGTCCTTATCCCGCAACCCTAGCCGCTCCCCTATCTCCACTCGCAGATGGGCTAAGGCTCCGGCCACTACCTCTGGCTCGTCGGCCACTATTAGTAAGAGGTCTCCTTTCTCGGCCCCCATACGAGACAGCACGCCCTCAACCTCTCCTTCAGAGAGATGCTTGGAGACAGCAGAGTATATACCCTCTGCTTCCACGGCCATAGATATCAACCCTTTGGCTCCCTGGGCCTTGACCACCTCCGTCAACTCGTCGATCTCTTTGCGGCTGTAGCCGGCACAGCCGGGGGCTCTAATCCCCTTCACCTTTCCCCCAGCCTCGATGGCGGCACGAAAGGCCTGGAAGCCGCACTCGGCCAAGAGATCGGTCAGGTCCACCAACTCCATGCCCAATCGGAGGTCGGGACGGTCGGTCCCGTACCTCTCCATTGCCTCTTTATAAGTAAGACGGGGGAAAGGCTTCGCCAATATCCGCTTATCGGTTAGGTTTTCGACTATGGAGGTGAAGAGTCCTTCAATGAGTTGTAAGATATCCTCTTGCTCCACGAAGGACATCTCTAAATCGAGTTGGGTGAACTCCGGCTGGCGGGTGGCCCTCTGGGCTTCGTCCCGGAAGCAGCGGGCGATCTGGTAATACCTATCGAAGCCGGCCACCATGAGGAGTTGCTTTAACTGCTGGGGGGACTGGGGCAGGGCGTAGAAATGGGCAGGGTGGAGGCGACTGGGGACTAGGTAATCTCTGGCCCCCTCGGGGGTGCTCTTGATGAGGATGGGGGTCTCTATCTCCACGAAGCCCCGCTCATCGAGGAAGCGGCGGATATAGTTCACAACCTTATGCCTGAGCATCAGTTTCTCCTGCATAGTCTGACGCCGGAGGTCGAGATAACGGTAGCGGAGGCGCAACGCCTCATCGACCGGGGCTTCCTCGCTTGGGCAGAAAGGCGGCGTCTTGGCCTCGTTGAGAAGGATGGCGCTTTCGACCGCCACCTCTATTTCCCCCGTCGCCAAGGCTGGGTTAACCATTCCCTCGGGCCTCTTCCTCACCTCCCCTTTGGCCTGGAGGACATATTCAGCGCGGGCCTGGGAGGCTATATCGTGGGCCTCCGGGGAGAGGCGAGGGTCGAAGACCAACTGGGTGAGCCCCCAGCGGTCGCGGAGGTCGATGAAGATTAGCCCCCCATGGTCGCGGCGCTTGTGCACCCAGCCGGCCAGGGTCACCTCCTGGCCTTCATCCTTTGCTCTCAGTTCCCCGCAAGTGTGCGTCCTTAACATGGTTTCACCCCACTCTAGAATATTGTGGGATCAGTCCCCCCTATCGGTGGCCTAGACCTCGGTATCGATGCCAACAGCGGCCGCGGCTTCGACCAAGGATTCCAATTCGGCTATCCGTTTCTTGACACGGGAGTACTGCACGCGGCGGCGATCCAACAACCCAAATCCTTCCTGCTGCCTCTGTTGTTCGAGCTCAGACAACTCTTCCCGTAGAGCTATTAGCTCCGCGCAGATGCTGTCTCTTTCTTTAAGAAACTTGGCTGCCTTTAGACTCGGTGTTGGATCGCCGTATTCCCTTCCTCCAGGCTTATGGGATAGCACCCAAATTATGTTTTCCAGTGTTCCAACATTTTCAGGGTACAGCGTAAGTGCTCTGACGAAATAGGAAAGAGCCTTCCGCACATGCGGCGCGGTTTCCTCCCTCTGGCGGTCTGGGTATTCCAGCCATATGTTTGCGATTTTGACCGCCAGTTTCCATTCCTCGTCTCCAAGGTGGTTCAACCACATAGAGTGCTTGCGTTTGATTTCCTCCCTCGCTTCCTTTGCCTCAACACCTTCAGAGTCCAACTCCAATGCTTTGTCAATGTAGCGCAGGGCTTCGTCGACCCGGTCATGCGCGGCAGTAGATAGTCCATGGGCAGCCTTGGCCTTCCCCACCCAAGCCTCTACGTAGTTGGGGTCTGCCTCTAGCGCCTTGTTAAAGTGTTCCAATGCCTCCTCACAATTGTTGGCCTCAAGTGCTGTAAGTCCGAGCTGCAAGTAGGTATCAATGGCCTTGACTTTCTCCTTATCAGGTTGCTTGACGATCAGCTCAGACCCGCAATACACGCAGTGGGCACGACTCAGTTCAGTAGGAATATCTACCTGCGCGCCGCAACTGGGGCATGTCAGCTTCCGTATCTCCACGTCTCACCTCCTCCCCCACCACGCCCACACTCTCAAACTTCTTCCAAAATCTGCCTTATTCGGCGCAATACCTCGGCGGCTGCCTGCTCCATTTGTTTGAGCAGTTTGTCAAACTCCTGTTTCTTTCCCCCTACTGGCTTTCCAGTATCCCAATCGAGCGTATCCAACCAGTCTACGAAACTGCCGAATAGCTCGTCACACCTCTCTCTCAAATTTTGGTTCCTCAATGAAATCGTGACCACATGGGCTCTTGCGGCCATCAGAACAACTTCTCCTACCAAACTAGCACGTGAATCCCGCCCACCCTTTACAAGCAGCGACGCAGGCTTTGTCATTTCAGCCCTCGCCCATGTAACGGTGTCCGCCAAATCCCTCACTATCCTCAAGTCTCTTTCATAGAGCTCCCGTCTACGCTCGGATTTCTGTTCCCATCGACGAACATAGTAACTGACAAGAGTCCCGATGACTGCCACACCCCCGCCAATCACCAACCCAACGATAATGGATTCACTCACAATTACCTCCTCTGAATAGCGCCTTCTTCATCCCCTCCTCCTCTCCCACCAGTCCTTCAGCCGCCTAGTGCTACTGGAGACGGAGGTTGTTATTGATTACCGCAAGCCGCTATCGCCCATTCATGTCTCGCATTCTCGGCGTCAATCTCGGCGGTTTTTGCATTCTCGGCTCGCTCAAGCTCCTGTTGCCAGTAACGTAGCGCTATGGCATCACGCTTTCTCGCAGCCTCTTCTATTCTATTCTTGATATAGTCGAGCCACGGTTGATAATCAGCTTCGATGTACGCAAGCATCGCCTCGTGATACTTGTTCTCAGTCTCTATGCACTGCCACGAAAGATCTGGGGTAGGTGTGGGTGGAATCGGGGTAGGCAGGATAGGTGTGGGGGTTGGGGGCATAGGCGTTGCCGTTGGGGGCGCGGGCGTCGCCGTTGGCGGGATTGGCGTGGCTGCTGGTGAGACGGTAGTGGGGGTACTCAACGGTATGACCCTAGTGTTGGTCGGGGTGGGCGACTTGGGTGTAGGTGTACTGGCAGGTAGAGCCTCGGTGGGAGTCGCGCTTGGGGCTTCTGCTGTCAAGGTGGCTAGCACATCCTTGGCTGCTTGGGTCTGAATACCGGGAACGTCCGCGGCAGGGACCACCGCGCCGCAGGCGACCAACAGGGCACTCAATGGGATGAGTACGATTTCTTTCTTCATCCGTCACCTTCCTTCCCCACCACTCCCTGAGCCTTTTCTCCTAGGGCGCTAAAACATCTTCGTCTCGTTAATAGTCAACACAAACTCGCAATCCAGGAAGCGCACAGCCTTCCTGGTCATGACCATCCTAGTCATAAATATCTCGAAATACTCCATCACGCTCGATATCTCCGTGTCCACCTCCAACTCCAGGGTTATAGTCTTATTCTCCGCGTCCACCCGCACGAAGGAGCGCTGGGCGGCGTAGTTCACCCGGTCGTGGATGTCGAAGGAGAGTATATCGGGGTTCTGCACCCGCGAGCGGTGGACATCGGCCTTATCGGCGATGATGACCGCCGCCGATATCTCGCTCACCGGCTCCCCTCTCTCCTCCTCATGGTTGCCGATGGCGGCCATGACGAGCGCACTCTCCTTGGGGTCCATCCCCAGACGCCGCAGGATGTCCAGGGCGAGGAGGGCGCTGGCGCTGGCGTGGGCATCCCGATGGATGGCGTTGCCGATATCGTGGAGATAGGCCGCGATGGCCGCTAACTCCGCCGTCCTTTCAGGGTAGCCGAGGTGCAAGAGGATGTTCTGGGCGATATTGGCCACCAGACTGGCGTGTCTCTTGCCATGCTCCGTGTAGCCCAAAGTCTTTAACTGCTCGTTGGCCGATTCGAGGAGAGCCACCACCTCCCGATCCTGCTTCACCTCATCTAGGGTGACGAGCCCTTCTTTTGATTCTTTCAACTCAGTAGGCGTCGTATTCGGTTTGGCCATGTAATGATTATACCTCCAAACTCAGAACCCCATCTACAAATGGGTAAAGATGGTCGCACCTTAGGCAGCCCATCGCCTCGCTCCTCCTAGCCAAAGAAGAGCCACAGCGGGGACAGAGGAGAACCTCCAAGAGGTTCCTGGGAGGCTCAATAGGCGAACCTCTCTTCTTGGCCCACACCAGGTCATAACAATCCTGCCACCGGTTAAAATGCATATCCTCTAAGGAGAGGGAGGTTAATAGTTGTTTGAGTTCGTCCCTCCCAAAGGCCCGGCCGGGGAAGAAGAGGGCATCGCGACCCACACGGTTGCTGAATAATATAACCCCACCTGGGGCCAAGACTCGCGCCATCTCCTGGAGGGCAAGCCGTTGATGGGGCATGAACTCCAGGGCCTCGATACAGGTAACAGCGGCAAAAGAGGCGTCAGCAAAGGGCAGTCTAGAGGCCTCTTTCCAGATCAAAGATGCCCGGCCCCCATACCCCTCGACCTTCCCCCTCGCCACTCGAAGCATAGGTAACGAAGCGTCCAAGCCCACTAGCCACCCCTCAAAGTCTGGTCGGCGCAAGATAGCCAGGAGCACCCTCCCCGTGCCGGTGGCCAGATCGAGGATGGGGGGACACTTCCAATCCTTAAGCCTCCTCTCCAAGGGTATAGCCAAGTGCCAGGCGTCCTCGGCTGCGTCGAACTCCTTGACCCCATCGTAACTCCTGGCTCCCCAATCGTAAAGAAGCCGCACTGCCCTGGGGCCGAGATAGACGCCCTCGGTGAGGACGAGCAACCAATAGCCTAAGCCGGCCAAAAGGAGCGCCAGAGCCGCCCAGATCGCGAACCTCATATCGCCACCGCCAAAGCCCCAACCATCATGGCTATCAGGGCAAAGAATTGAGTGCGCCGCAGATAAGAACCGCCTCGCTGGAAAACCGGCTGAAGCAACATCTGAGGCAAAAGCAGAAGGGCCACAACCCCCGCAAATATCGGCTCCTTAGCCAGAACCAGAAGCGCTACCCCGAAGATCTGCACCAGGTTGAGGAGCCTCATCCCCTTATCTCGTTCGCCTTTATCTATACTTTGAAAAGCATACAGGAGCCCGGTATAGATTAGGGCCCAAAGGCTCGCCTCACTATGTCGCTGGAGCGATGTTTGAGGGACAAGAGGGCTGAAAGCCAGATAGCCCACCAGCCAAGCCACTCCACCGGCATAAGAGGCTCTAAGCAGCCGACTTGGCCCTCTGCCATCATGTAAACGTAGCGATTCCAAGGCCACGAGAATCAAAGCCGCGGCTACGAGCAAAAGTATGCTTTGACCCAAAAGGATAGCCAGGACAATCGTCAAGGGGAGGGCGAAGGCTAGACCGGCCAGGGGGGCCTCGAACCTAGGCCAGACCGAAGACCAACTAGATAGCCCCTCTTCCGCCCAAAGGAGAAGACGATTGGCGAGGGAGCCGGGCAGAGTATAGGGCGGCGACGAAAGCCTTACCTTTGCTCCCTCACTGAGAGAGGCGGGATTGGAGGGAGAGGCTATAATAGATGCCTCCCGCCAGATGGTCCCCAGGAGCGGATCCCCTAAAAAGAGGGACAAAAGGAGAACGAGAAACGTCCTCCCGTCGAAACTCAACCTCCCGGAGGCCAAACTGCCACAGAGAACCGCCCAGGCTGGTCCCAGCCAGAGGCGAGGCTTGGCCCACCAAGCCCCCAGGCCCAATAGAACGCTCTCTACCCCCCTCCTATCCGCTTTCAAATGCCGCCTCTTCGCTGTAGTTTTTGAGTAATTATACCATTAACACCCCTTCCAGCCAAAACATGCGTTTCCTTCGGGACCCTGAGGTCCCTCAGGACCGAAGGGCGGCATCCGTGAAGCAAAAAGAAGGGAGAGGGGT
>Ga0315314_1004705_pt1 | contig 10140 bp, 8 predicted proteins | sample TDP9_MG_FD_203631 | JGI IMG/M metagenome (GOLD analysis project Ga0315314, IMG submission 203631) | Freshwater sediment microbial communities from Lake Towuti, South Sulawesi, Indonesia - TDP9 | ecosystem: Environmental > Aquatic > Freshwater > Lake > Sediment | place: Indonesia: South Sulawesi... | reverse complement strand
GAAATGAGTATGATAGAGAAGTAATGGATAGGATTCCTCAACCTTTCGACATCTATCTTATAGGGTACATGCTGATAATTGGACCGGAAATCTGTAAGTCTTACAATATCCTGAATCTCCATCCCGCACCGCCTGGTGGTCCTCAAGGCAGCTGGCAGGAAGTGATGAGGAAATTGATTGAGTCAAATGCAAAAGAGGCGGGTTGTATGATGCATCTGGTAACGCCGGAGTTAGACAAGGGACCTCCCATCACATATTGCACATTCTCGATTGTGGGGAATGATTACGAACCACTCTGGCAGGAGTACCACTCTACCGGCAACTACGATAAGCTTTTCTCTAAGATCCGGCAAGAAGAATTTAGAAGGGAATCTCCTCTGGTTATTCATTCGCTGATGGAAAAGTATGGATAGATAAAAAGAAGGTTATGACCAGAGAGGGCGAAGCCACAAAAGGTTACTGCTTGAACGAAATCATAGAAGATGCAATTCATTACTGATTGTGAAGGACCTATCTCAAAGAATGATAACGCTTTAGAACTGGCAACCAATTTTCTGCCAGAAGGCGATAAATTTTTTACTCAGCTTAGCAGGTATGATGACTTTTTGGCATTAACAGGGAGGGAAGGATACAAGGCAGGCGATACATTGAGATTGATACTCCCATTTCTGAAAGCTTATGGGACAACAGATAGAAAAATTGTAGAATTTTCAAGAAAGAATATCCTGTTGATGCCGGGTGCTAAGGATACTCTTCGCTTTGTTCGGAAGAGGATGCCTTCCTTTATTGTCAGCACCAGTTACCAGCCCTATATTCGGGCACTTTGCGAAGCTATAGAGTTCCCTCCTGAAAATGTGTATTGTACTAAGCTAAATATAGACAAGTATGATATCTCTCCGGAAGAGGTCAAGAAACTTAAGGAATTTAGTAAACAGATATTGTCTTATCCTTTAATAGAAGTTTCTGAAATTGACAATTTAAGTCCTCAAACTAAAAAAGTCATAGATAGATTGGAAGAGATTTTCTGGAAGGAAATAGTGTCTATGGAATCGGGTAAAATGTTAGAAGAGGTTAACCCGATTGGGGGTCGAGAGAAAGTCAACGCTATAAAAGATAGTCTAAAGAAATGTAAGAAAAGTCCACGAGATGCTATGTATGTTGGGGATAGCATCACTGATGTAGAGGCATTAACTTTTGTAAGGGAAAACGGGGGATTAGCAGTCTCTTTTAATGGTAACAGGTATGCAATTGAAAGGGCTGAAGTAGCCTGTATTTCAGAAAATACAGTTCCAATTTCGCTTACTGCAGATGCTTTTTCCCAGGGAGGTAAGGAGAGGGTAATGGAGCTCATAGAAAACTGGGGATATGATGTGCTTAAGAGTGGACTCGTGGATAGGAAACTGGCAGAGAGAATGTTATCTTTATATCCTGGAGAGCTCCCTCTACTTGAAGTAGTAAGTGGAAATAATATAAAACGTCTCATCTCTGAGAGCGAAAGATTCAGGAAAAGTGTGAGGGGTGAGGCAGGAAGTTTGGGATGAGAAGATGGATGTAGTCTCCATAGGTGCAGTAAACATCGATTTAGTTGCCAAAGTAGATAGGTTTCCCAATCCTGACCAGGAGACTGTAATCAGGAGCTGGGATATGGTTGGTGGTGGTTCTGCTGCCAATGTTGCCTGTGGGATTTACCGTTTGGGGGTAACTTCTGGGTTCATCGGAAATGTGGGAGGAGACTATTTTGGAGAGGTCTTGAGGGATGGCTTGAGAAGGGAGAGGGTCGATATATCTCGCTTAAAAGTTTGTAATGGAAATAGCGGGAGTGTCATCGCCATTGTTAGCGAAGGCGGTGAGAGAATTCTCTTTGCCTACGCGGGAGCCAATGCAAAACTATCTCCTGAGAATATTGACAAAAATTATATAAAAGGCGCCAAGTATATCTTCTTAAGTAGCATTGAAGGTGAGGAAGCTATCCCGGCGATGGAACTTGCTTCCCGTTATGCTAAGGAAGCCGGGGTAAAGGTTTTTTTTGACCCGGGGTATATATTTGTGGAGAAGGGACTGAAAGGGCTTAAAGGAATTTTAAATAAAGCAACAGTGGTAAAATTTAATGAGCCAGAGATAAAAGATTTAACCAAAAGAGAAGAGCTTCTCGATGCCTCAGAAATCATTGCAGAATATGGACCGAAAATTGTCATAATCACCCTGGGAGAAAAGGGGTGCTTTCTCTATTCTGGTTCGGTCAAGAAATCTATTGAGTCATATAGAGAATTCAAACCTATTGACAAGACGGGGGCTGGTGATGCCTTCTCTTGCGGGTTTATTTTTGGTGATTTGAAGAATTGGGATTTGGAAAAATCAGCAAAATTTGCTAATCTTATAGCGAGCATTTCCATTACCAGAATTGGTGCAAGGTCGGTCCCGTATTTGAAAGAATTGAAGAGCTATAAACAGTACAAGCAATTCTTGTCATAGCAGCGAAGTGAAGCCTGAGCTCAGCCGTCGCTGGGAACGAAGTAAAGGTTGACTTCAGGGCTCGTAATGACAAAGTAATGCAAGATTATGGAAAAGGAGAGGTTATGTCGCAAGTTAAGAGAGCTCTTATTAGTGTCTTTGATAAGACAGGAATTGTAGAGTTTGCCCGTGGGTTGAGGGATTTGGGAATTGAGATTATCTCTACTGGCGGGACGGCTAAGATATTAGAAGAATCAGGAATATCCATCCGCTCAGTTTCAGATTATACAGGTTTTCCTGAAGTACTGGAGGGGAGGGTGAAGAGTTTGCATCCCAAAGTTCATGGGGCTTTGCTTGCCCTCAGAGATAATCCTAAACACATGAAAGAGGTAGAGAAGCATAATATAGAACTAATTGATATGGTAGTAATTAATCTCTATCCTTTCCAGGCCACAGTTGCCAGAGAGGGTGGCACTAAAGAGGAGGCTATTGAGAACATTGATATCGGTGGTCCAACTATGTTGAGGTCGGCAGCCAAAAATTATAGGTGGGTGGTGCCAATTTCTGACCCCGGGCAGTATAGTTCTGTTTTGGAAGAGATGAGAAAGAACCGGGGTACGATAAGTGAGGAGACCTCCCAAAGGTTAGCCACAGATGTCTTCCAGCATCTATCGAGATATGATTACCATATCTACCGGTACTTTCTTTCTTCCCAGTCCTCTCCCCCTCTTTTTCCCGATCTATTTCAACTCCAGCTGGAGAAGGTCCAAGATTTGAGGTATGGAGAGAATCCCCATCAAGAGGCAGCATTTTATGGAGAATCAACAGTTAAAGGAAAGGCTCAGGGGATGGCGGGTATAGAGCAACTGGCAGGGAAGGAGCTTTCTTTCAATAATATTATCGATTTGGATGCAGCACTTAATATAGCTCGAGAATTTGAAAAGCCAGTAGCAGTAATTATTAAGCACAACAACCCTTGCGGTGTGGCAACTGGTGACGACCTTCTTGAGGCTTACAAGAAAGCTCGTGAATGTGACCCGGTTAGTGCCTTTGGGGGCATTCTGGGGTTCAATCGGAAAGTGGATAGGATGACGGCAGAGGAGATTGGTAAGACTTTTGTTGAGGCGGTAATTGCACCAGATTTTGAGGATGGAGCAATTAAAGTTCTAAAAGTAAAGAAAGACATCCGATTGCTAAAGTTGTCAGATGAGAGAAAGTTGTCTTCCCCAGAACTAGATTTTAGGAGAGTTTCAGGTGGGTTGTTAGTTCAGATGAAGGATTGGAAACTTTTTGCCGATGGTCTGGAAGTAGTTACGGGAAGGAAGCCGACGAAAGTGGAATTGAAAGCTCTCAATTTTGCCTGGAAGGTTTGTAAGCATGTGAAGTCGAATGCCATTGTTCTGGCAAGCGAAGACCGGACGCTGGGCATTGGAGCTGGTCAGATGTCTCGAGTCGATGCAGTGAAAATTGCTGTGAGGAAGATGGAGGAGCAATTTGGGAAATATAAAGGAGTTATAGTTCTCGCTTCAGATGCTTTCTTTCCTTTCCGCGACTCTGTAGATTTGGCTTCTGCCTCTGGAGTTACAGCAATTATTCAGCCGGGAGGTTCGTTAAACGATAAGGAGTCAATTGCTGCTTGTAACGAGTATAAGATCGCTATGGTTTTCACTGGAATGCGCCATTTCAGGCATTAAGAAGAAGGATTTAAGAGATAGTTTGTTCATCGCTACAAGAGAGGAGGAAGATGGGACGGCCATCGTGGGATGAGTACTTTATGGAAATTGCCGAGACTGTGGCTAAACGTTCTACATGTCTGAGGAGAAAAGTGGGAGCAATCATCGTGCGGGACAAGAGGATTCTTGCCACAGGATATAATGGCACTTTAACTGGGCTACCCCATTGTGAACAGATAGGATGTATACGGGAAGAGAAGAATGTTCCCTCCGGCCAGATGCAGGAGTTGTGCCGGGGGCTTCATGCTGAACAGAATGCATTGTTATTTGCTGCCGCCAATGGTGTAGATATAAAGAACGCTACCATATATTGCACGCATCAACCCTGTATTCTCTGTGCCAAAATGATCATTCAGTCCGGGCTAACTCGGGCTGTTTTTAAAGGTATGTATCCTGATAAGATGGCAGAGGAACTGTTTAAAGAGACAAAAGTGGAGCTCTGTCAGTTGAAGTGAGGGGGTAAAAGATAATTTGTTCATCGCTTCACAAACTACCTTTTAAGTATATAGTGTATTAAGGAGGGTAAATTGATTTCTCGATACACTCTTCCTAGAATGGGTAAAATCTGGACTGACGAGAATAGGTTCAGGATAATGATGGATGTTGAGCTGGCTGTCTGTGAGGCTCTGAGCGACCTGGGAGAGATTCCCAGGAGCGCACTCACTAAGATTAAAAGGAAGGCGCGCTTTAGCTTGGCAAAGATTGGAGAAGTAGAGAGCAAAGTGCATCACGATGTGATTGCCTTTCTATCTTCATTGAGTGAGAGTGTGGGTAAAGAAGGAAGATATATTCATCTGGGATTAACCTCTTCTGATATTCTGGACACTGCACTGGCTATCCAGATGGTTGAGGCGATAGATGTTTTAATTGAGGATGTAGAGAAACTTTCCCGAACTCTGAAGAAGAGATCCATAGAACATAAAAATACAATAATGATGGGCAGAACCCACGGAGTGCATGCTGAGCCGACTACTTTTGGGTTGAAGTTGGCGCTCTGGTACGAGGAGACCTTGAGGAACTTGGAGAGACTCAGGCGAGCAAGAGAAGTGATTGGTGTAGGAAAGATATCAGGGGCAGTGGGAACTTATGCCCATATAAATCCTAAAGTGGAGCTCTATGTCTGCAAAAAATTCGGGTTGAAGCCCGCCCCCATTTCTACACAGATAATTCAGAGGGATCGCCATGCCGAATACCTTTCTATGTCGGCCTTGGTAGCCGGGTCGCTGGAGAAATTTGCCTTGGAAATCCGTAACCTTCAGCGCACTGAGATTCTAGAGGTAGAAGAGTATTTCAGTCCTACGCAAAAAGGCTCTTCAGCAATGCCGCACAAGAGGAACCCTATAACCTGTGAGAGGATTTGTGGACTGGTGCGGATTGTTCGCTCTAATGCCATAGCTTCCTTAGAAAATATACCTCTATGGCACGAAAGAGATATTACACATTCTTCTGTGGAGAGAGTTATTATTCCTGATAGTACAATTCTCCTGGATTATATGTTGCAGAAATTCGAACAAATTGTGATGAGGCTCATAGTTTATCCTGAGAATATGGAGAAGAATCTGGAGAAAAGCAAAAATACTATTTTCTCCCAGAGGGTTCTTCTGGAACTGGTCAAGAAGGGGCTTTCTCGAGAAAGGGCATATGAGTTGGCCCAGAGAAATGCCATGAAAGCTTGGAAGGAGGGGAGTGAATATCGTGAGCTTTTAAAGAAGGACAGGGAAGTGGTGAAATATCTTACAAAAAGGCAAATTGATGCCTGCTTCAATCTTAGATATTACTTGAGATATGTGGATAGAATTTTTAAACGGCTAAGACTGTGAAGGGTCGCTGTTCCGACGAATAAGGAGGAAGTAGCTAGCGACGCCCGCGAGACGGTGAGCGGGCGGGTCACCGACTGAAGCGAAGCGAAAGGAGGTCGCTGTTCCGACGAATAGGTCGGAATAATCCTAGCGACGGGCACGAGATGGTGAGTGCCCAGGAAAACAGATGAAAATATGGCTACTTTAGTTGTGGTAGGTACTCAATGGGGTGACGAAGGCAAAGGGAAGGTTGTCCACCTTCTCTCAGAGAAGGCCGACTATATTATTCGCTACCAGGGTGGAAACAATGCGGGACATACTGTTGTTTTTAATGGTCAGGAATTCATTCTTCACTTGGTTCCCGCAGGAATCCTTGAGCCAGGTAAGAAATGTATTATTGGAAGTGGAGTAGTGGTAGATCCCCAGGCACTGGTAGAAGAGATTCACTTTCTCGAAGGGAAAGGTATAAAAATAAAAGGCAGGCTCTTTGTCAGCGACGCCTGCCATATCATTCTGCCCTACCATTGCTTGCTAGACCACTTCAGGGAAATCCAGGAGGGTAAACGGAAAATCGGCACCACTCGAAAAGGGATTGGGCCAGCTTACGCTGATAAAGTGGCGAGGGTGGGCATAAGAATGGCCGATTTCCTTTCTCCCCGCCTGTTCAGGGAACTATTGGAGAGGAACTTGAAAGAAAAAACACCTCTTCTGAGGAAATTTTGTAGCCTCTCTGAGTTGAGGCGAGAGATTGTGGAAAAACGAAAAAAGCAGCTACCCCTAATTAAAGACCTCGTTGTGGATTCAGCCATAATGATTAACCGGATAATTTCTCAAAGAAAGAATGTTATCTTGGAGAGTGCTCAGGGGACGCTATTGGATGTTGATTATGGAAGTTATCCTTATGTTACCTCTTCCAATCCCATCGCTGGTGGAGCCTGCGTGGGCATAGGAATAGGGCCCACTCAGATCGACCGAGTTTTAGGAGTTGTCAAGGCATATACTACCAGGGTAGGTGAGGGACCATTTCCCACTGAGTTGACCAATGGGATAGGTAGACTATTGCAGGAGAGGGGAAAAGAGTTTGGAGCAACTACAGGTCGGCCTCGACGCTGTGGTTGGTTTGATGCTGCCATTGTCCGGCATGCAGTGAGGGTAAACGGGCTTAGAAGTTTGGCCTTAACCAAGCTGGATGTTTTGGATGGGATTGACCCTTTGAAAATTTGCGTAGCATATCGCTACCGGAGAAAATTGATTAGAGAGTTTCCCACCAGCAGAGAAATTTTCAAAGATTGTAAACCAATTTATATAAACTTAAGAGGGTGGAAGGAAAAGACTAAGGGCATTCAGAAATTTGATTCACTACCCACAAATGCAAAGAGATATTTAAGGAAAATAGAAAGCCTGGCTCAGGCGAAAATCTCCCTGGTTTCTATGGGCAGAAGCAGAGAGGAGACAATTATGATGGATAGGGACCTGGTAGATTTCAATTTCTAATTTCTGTTTTTTTATTACTGCCGAAAATCTCGGTAATTGAAAGATAGTTTGTTTGTCACCAAGGAATTTTCTCACGGAGAAAGGTCTGGAGTCCGCCCGAAGGGGCGGGATGTACTGGACCTTGCTTTCGCAAGGACTCCAGTTGTACAGGAGGTAGGAAATAGCGCGAGTTGTTTTAAGGAATGCGACAAAGGTATATTCTGGGGGTGTTATTGGCGCCAAGGATATTAATTTAGAAGTTGCTGATAAAGAGTTCTGTATTCTAGTTGGACCCTCGGGCTGTGGCAAATCGACTACGCTACGCATGATTGCTGGGCTGGAGGAAGTTAGTGAAGGGGAAATTTATATTGATGATAAATTAGTCAATGACATCCCTCCCAAAGACAGAGATATTGCTATGGTTTTCCAGAACTATGCTCTCTATCCTCATATGACTGCCTATGAAAATATGGCCTTTGCACTGAAATTGAGGAGGTATTCTAAGGAAGAGATACAGAAGAGGATAGAGGGGGCGGCAGATATTTTAGGTATTCGGTCTCTTCTAGATAGAAGACCCAAAGCACTCTCTGGCGGAGAGAGGCAAAGAGTAGCCGTGGGGAGGGCTATAGTTCGCAAACCAAAAGTCTTCTTATTCGACGAACCCTTGAGTAATCTGGATGCAAAAATGAGAGTTCAGATGAGAACAGAACTCAGCAAGCTTCACGATCGGCTGCAAGCCACTATGATTTATGTGACTGACGATCAGGTGGAGGCTATGACTATGGGAGATAAGATCGCGGTATTGAAGGATGGTGTTATTCACCAGGTGGCAGACCCGATTACTCTTTATGACCGTCCGGTAAATAAGTTTGTGGCCGAGTTCATCGGGATATCTCCCATGAACTTTATGGAATGTTGGCTGGCAAGAAAGGAGACTGGAATATATATAGATGAAGGAAACTACAAAGTAAAAGTCAGTAAGAGGATGGAAGATGCCCTCCAACCCTATGTGGATAGAGAAGTAATCTTTGGTATCCGACCAGAGGATATTTATGATAAGCTTTATTCAGCGGGAGCTACCCGGGATAATACTATTTCCAGTACTGTAGAGGTTGTGGAGCCTATGGGTGCTGAGATACTGTTACATTTAAGCACTGGCAGGAGTAATTTTATTGCCCGCGTTGGTTTCCCACAATAAAGCAAAAGTTAACCAGGATATAGAAATGGTCTTTGATATGGATAAAATTCATATTTTTGATAAAGAGACAGAGAAAGCTATAGTATAGCCGAAGAAAAATTTACAAAAAAATTACAATTTTTATACACAAATCTTACATGTTGGATATAACCTCTTAAAAGGAAGAAGCTATTTATTCTCACACTGGTTCACCTCTATCTGATTTTACCAGGAGAGGAACCATGAGTTCAAAAAGTAGATTCCAGCCAGATTATCGAAGATTATAGGATTTGGTAATTCGGCTTTTTATTTTTTAGGTGAGAGAATTCTCCCAGGAACAATTTTTATAAGGAGCAAGTGATGGGGAATGAAGATATAGTTAAAAGAATGAGAGAGCTGGGAAAAGAGTTGGAGGAGAAGACCTCGGAGTTGGTCAAGACCAACAGTAGGTTAATGCAGCTCAGGAAAGAATTGTCAAGAAAAGTAAGGCAGAAGACGAAGGCGCTGTCTTTTCTTTACAGGATAGAAAGAGATGTTTCCACCAAATTGAAGCTGGATGAAGTTTTAAAGCTGGCGGTGGAAAGGGTGAGTTCGATTTTGAATGTGGACATATGCTCTATCCTGTTAATAGATGATAGGACCGGCAAGTTGTCAATTGAATGTGCCAAGGGGTTGGACAAAAAAATTGTGGAGGAGGCAGAGCTTGGGGTGGGGGATAAGATTTCGGGCTGGGTAGTAAAACATAATAGACCAATTTTGGTGAGAAACATCGAGAAAGATATTCGCTTTGCTAAGAGAAGTGAAGAGAAGTATTATGATAAATCTTTAATGAGTGTTCCCTTGACGATAAAGAATAAGGTTATAGGAGTTCTCAATGTTAACAATAAGAAGTCGAGAAGAATCTTTAATCAAGAAGACTTTCGATTGCTCAAGCAGATAGCGGCTCAGGTGGGGATAGTTATCGAAAATGCTAGACTTTACAGGAGTCTAACCGATCTTTATATGCGCACCATTACCAGCTTAGCAGCTACCATTGACGCCCGTGACCCTTATACCAGGAGACATTCGGAGATGGTGGCCAAATATGCTGTAGCCATTGCTGAAGCGATGGAACTCCCTCTTGAGCGAGTAGAGGCTATCAGGCAGGCTTCCCGTTTGCACGATATCGGTAAGATTGGAGTGCACGACTTTATCCTCCTCAAGTCGGATAAATTAACCGATGAAGAATGGGAGGAGGTAAGGCTCCATTCGGCTAAAGGTGCGGAAATACTGGAACCTCTGGTTGTTTTCCTTGATGGAGTAATTGATATGGTCAGGCAACATCACGAAAGATATGATGGCAAAGGGTATCCAAGCAACTACAAGGATGGGGAAATTGATTTGGGAGCCAGGATAATGACTGTGGCTGATGCCTTTGATGCTATGTTATCAGAAAGACCATACCGGAAAGCATATTCTAAAGAGAAAGCAATTGAAGAATTGAGAGGAAATAGTGGAACGCAATTCG
>Ga0315314_1004703_pt1 | contig 10141 bp, 5 predicted proteins | sample TDP9_MG_FD_203631 | JGI IMG/M metagenome (GOLD analysis project Ga0315314, IMG submission 203631) | Freshwater sediment microbial communities from Lake Towuti, South Sulawesi, Indonesia - TDP9 | ecosystem: Environmental > Aquatic > Freshwater > Lake > Sediment | place: Indonesia: South Sulawesi... | reverse complement strand
TTTGCTCCCACGAAGTCCGGAAACGCTCCCGACACTCGAATCGAATAGCTCCCGGGAACCTTGAACCACAGTCTGCCAGTGAAGGCAGCTGCTGCGACATCTGTCGATCCAAGGCCAGTCGAGCACGCATTGAGCGCGCCGTAGGTGCACGTGTGCGAATCGGCCCCAACAACGAGGTCGCCCGGCAGGACCTCGCCGCTCTCCGGCACAACTTGGTGACACACGCCCTCCCCAACATCGAAAAGCGGGATCGCTCTGGCCCTCGAGAAATCCCTGATCTTCTGGTGGATTCTCGCGACGTCCGTGGAAGGGCAAGGAGAGTTGTGATCCATCACGAGAGCCATCCCGCGCTTCGTCTTCGGGCATTCGAAACCCAGGTTCGCCAGCTCTTCGATCATCATGGTGGCCGTGCCATCCTGCGCCATCACGAAATCCACCGAGGCCACCACGATGTCTCCCGCATGACAGTCAGAACCCGAGCGATCCGAGAGCACTTTCTCCGCAATCGTCTTGCCCATCAAACACACCTAGAAGAGCTCTGACGTGAGGTTGACATCCACGGCCACCATCCTCTTGCCGTCACATGCTGGCGAGTCCTTCAGAAACCTGCCATTCGTCTCGAGTCGCCTGAATATCTCGATGAACTCATGATCTGTTATGTCCCTCTTCTTCGCCTCGCCAACGCGACTCACTTCCTTTCTTATCAGCTCCATCGCCTCGGGTGTCGCTGAAAGCCCAAGCTGTTCGAGCTTGTGCTTGATAGAAGCTTTCCCCGAATGCTTCCCAAGAGATATCTTTCTGGTCATGCCCAGCATCGCCGGATCGAAGGCCTCATACAGCCTTGGATTCTTGAGCACACCATCAACATGGATGCCCGACTTGTGCGTGAACATGTTGCCCCCGACGACGGGATAGTTCAACGGAATCCCCAAACCTGTCGCCTTCTCAACATGCTTGCACAGCGGGAGAATATGTTCTGTCTTGTACTTGTCCACACCATAGTGGCTGCGCAAGTTCATGACGAGGATCTCAAGTGACACGTTGCCTGCGCGTTCACCCAGGCCGTTCACAGTAGTTGAGACCCATAGTTTTCGACCCTCGAATGGTGCAGCGGCTTCGCAGGCAGCTAGGGCGTTCGCTACAGCGAGCCCGAAATCGTTGTGTGCATGGAACTCGACGTCGATATCAACATTCGACATGACTGCCTCAACAAGCTTCTTGGAGGTTGCGGGAGTGAGCACCCCGATTGTATCACATATCCTGAACCTATCACCGCCGGCTTCTTTCCCGGCTTTTGCGAACCTGATGAGGTAATCGATGTCGCTTCTTGTCGCATCGCCGGCATTGAAGCAGACGTACATGCCTTGGCCCTTGGCGTGCTCGACGCACTCAATGAGCTTCTCAATCTGCTGATCTCTGGTCATCTTCAGCTTCTGCTCCAGAGCGATGTTCGACGTATCGGTAGAAATCGAAACCGCATCGACGTCGTGGGCGATCGAATCCTGGATATCCGCCTTGACCATCCTGTTCCAGCCCATGATCGATATTGAGCTGGTCTGCTTCCTAAGCAATCCGGCACACTTCCGGTCGCTGTCGTTGTATGTGGCGAAGGTTTCCAGCTGCTCAACGCCCATCAGCTCGAGCTTCCGCGCGATCTCCAGCTTCTCCTTGGTGTTGAAGGATATCCCTGGCATCTGCTCGCCATCCCTGCACGTCGTGTCGACGAGACATATCGCACCCAGTGCGGGGTTGTGCACATCTAGGTGCGTGGCGAAGTTTGACGCGCCCTGCTTGATAGCTGCGCACGACACCGTTTCCTTCTTGTTTCCTTTCTTCATGCTCAATGCTGACACCACCAACTGAACTGGTACCTGGTCCTGCCAAGCAAAGACCCAGTCCTACCAATGGCTCCTGGGGTGAGTTTTAAGCCCGTGTTGCGGAAGGGAGGGCCGAGTGTCGAAAGGCGAGGCACAAGTCAAGGGCATCACCACGCCAATCAAGGTACTATCCGTCGACCCCACGGCTTCTCCCTGCCGAGATCCTGAACGCGGAGGCAGTATAATTATCATTGTGTCGATTATTGGACTACCATTTGGCCATATGTCGAAGTCTAGACACATCTTGTGGTCAAATGACCATCGAACTCACAGAAATAAGTTCAATTGATTCCCAGAGAACGCAACGGACGCTGCGAATTAGGTCGACTGCCCAGCGAGATCGCGGTGGATTCTGACTGGCTAGGGGACAGATGACGATACGCACGGGGAGGCTAAGCTCTGACTCTGAAGGCCTCCCGTCCAAGGAACTTGGCCCTGCTGCCGAGCTCTTCCTCAATTCTGAGAAGCCGGTTGTACTTCGCTGTTCGCTCTCCTCTAGACGGCGCGCCAGTCTTGATCTGCCCAGCACCTGTCGCCACGCTGATGTCGCTGATTGACGTGTCCTCTGTCTCTCCGGACCTATGCGAGATAACGCAGTTGTACCGCGACTTCTTGGCGAACTTGACGGTCTCCATCGTCTCGGTTAGCGTGCCTATCTGATTGATTTTGATGAGTATCGCGTTTGCGAGTCCTTGCTTCGCACCCTCCGCGAGAACCGTCTTGCTCGTCACAAACAGATCGTCTCCCACGAGCTGGACCTTCTTCCCGAGCCTCGATGTGAGGCCTTTCCAGCCGATCCAATCCTGTTCGGCCATTCCGTCCTCAATCGAGACTATCGGGAACTCCTTGCACATATCGGCATAGAGGTCCACCATCTCGTCCGAGCTCAGCTGTTCCATCGTGCTTTTCCTGAAAACGTACTTACTGCCATCGAAGAACTCGCTCGAGGCTGGGTCCATTGCAAGGAACAGGTCCTTCCCAGGGCTGAGGCCAGCGGACTCCGAAGCCTCCAGAATGAGCTTCAGAGCCTGGACGTGAGAGCCAAGCTCAGGAGCGAACCCGCCCTCGTCTCCGACGCCGGTGCTCAGGCCTTTGCTCTTCAGAATCGCCTTGAGAGCGTGAAACACCTCGGTTCCGTACCTGAGCGATTCCTTGAAGGTTTTCCCAACGGGCACGACCATGAACTCCTGAAAGTCCAGGTTGTTGTCCGCATGGACGCCACCATTGAGTATGTTCATCATCGGCACGGGAAGCACGTTCGCCCTTGGCCCCCCAAGGTGCCTGTACAAAGGATCGCACGCCTCCGCAGCGGCCGCATGTGCGACGGCGAGAGACGCTCCCAGGATCGCGTTTGCTCCTAGCTTGGACTTGCCAACAGTTCCGTCCAGTGACAGCATGAGCCGATCGATCGTCTCCTGCTCGTCCGGGTTCAGACCAACAATCTCCGGACCGATAATTCCATTCACATTGCCGACGGCCTTCTGGACCCCTTTTCCGAAGAACCGTTTCTTGTCGCCATCCCTCAGCTCGATAGCCTCTCTTGTTCCAACAGATGCACCTGACGGAACTGACGCGCGGCCAATCTTGCCGCTGCTCAGGATCACATCGACCTCTATCGTCGGGTTTCCCCTTGAGTCGAGGATCTCCCTCGCCCTGACGGCCCTTATCTTCGCCATCCTCTCGATGGACTGAAGCGCTCAGTGGGATAAAAGCAATTGCGAGGGATTCACTGGCGTCTGTCGAAAGGTTTTATACGCTGGCCAGACTCTGGTCCGCGCGAGATGAAAGAGTTCTCCCTCCTGGACGAACGCCTGCAGGAGCTTCTGAAGCAGAGGGGCATCACAGAGCCTACGGAGCCGCAGCGCAAGGCAATCCCCGCAATCCTGTCGGGCGAGCATGTGCTCCTCGTGGCCCCAACTGGTATCGGCAAGACCGAGGCCGCGATGCTGCCCGTATTGCACAGGCTTGCTGGCTCCAAAAGAAGTGGCATTCGATGCGTCTATGTCACGCCCTTGAGAGCGTTGAACAGAGACCTCCTGAGGAGGCTGAAGGAGTTCGGAGAAGCGCTCGGCCTGGCGGTCGCAGTTCGCCATGGTGACACATCCCAGTCAGAACGAGCCGCCCAATCGAAGAGCCCACCAGATGTCCTTATCACGACTCCCGAGACACTGCAGATAATGTTCACCGGGAGGATACTTCGGCAACATCTGAAGCAGGTTCGACATGTGATAGTCGACGAGATCCACGAGCTGGCAGAGGACGAAAGGGGGGCCCAGCTGGCGATCGCTCTCGAGAGGCTCGCCGCCAGCGCTGGAGAGTTCCAGAGAATCGGGCTGTCCGCGACGGTAGGATCAATCGACGAGGTGTCGAGCTTCCTCGCAGGCGTCGGCCGCAACGTGACGGTGCAGAGGGTTTCGGCCGCCAAGGACATGCGAATATCTGTCGAGAGCCCTCCAGAGATTGATGCGGACAGGAAGCTCGCGGACAAGCTGCAGACAGACCTCAAACACCTGGCATGCATGAAGAGGTGCAAGGAGCTCGTAACGGAGCACAGATCGACTCTGTTCTTCGTGAACACGAGGGACTACGCAGAGGCGCTCGGAGTCAGGTACCATCTCTGGGATGACTCTTTCCAAGTCGGAGTGCACCATGGCTCGTTGTCAAAAGAAATCAGGGTGCAGATGGAGGAGGATTTCAAGTCGGAGAAGCTGAAGGCACTGATTTGCACGAGCTCCTTAGAGCTCGGGATAGACGTGGGCTCGGCGGATTTCGCCATTCAGTTCAATTCGCCCAGGCAGGTCACGAGGCTCATACAGCGTGTTGGCAGGTCGGGCCATCGCATCGGTGAAGTCTCGCTTGGCAAGATTGTCGCAACTAATCCAATGGAAGTGGCAGAGAGCTTCGCGATAGCCCGCAGGGCCATGCTTGAGGAACTGGAGAAGTTCAAGATAAGAGAGAACCCGATCAGCGTGCTCGCAAACCAGCTCGTCGCCATGACCCTCACGGAAGGCAAGGTTGACAAGAACTGGGCATTCGGAACGATCACCAGGGCATATCCGTTCCGCAACCTCAGACGAAAGGACTTCGAGGAGGTCCTCAGGATACTGGCAGAGCTGCACGTGTTGTGGAACGACGAGGAGGCATTCCGCAAGAAGACGGCTGGGATGAAGCACTTCTATGACAACATCTCGATGATACCAGACGAGAAGACCTACAGGATCAGGGACGTCTCGTCCCGGGGAGTCATAGGGACTCTTGACGAGAGCTTCGTCGCGACCTACGCTGAGCCCTACGCAACCTTCGTGACTCGTGGGAGGACTTGGCGCGTCGTCGAAGTTGGCGAGGACGAGGTCATTGTTGAGCAGATTCACGAGATAGGCGCGACTCCCTCCTGGGTGGGAGAGGAAATCCCGGTCCCCTTCGAGGTCGCCCAAGAGGTCGGGGCGATGCGGAGACTGCTCGATCTCGACCCCTATCCCGGAGACGATGCCGCCAAATCCCAGCTGGTAGGTTGGGTCAATAGCCAGGGCGACCACCCTCTTCCTACCGACAAGATGGTGACGGTAGAGCAGGGGGATGGCGTGATTGTGATCAACTCCTGCTTCGGGAGCAAGGTGAACGAGACCTTGGCGAAGCTTGTAGCAGGACTCCTGACCGCGAGATTTGGGGAGAGCATTGGAGTGCAAGCGGACGTGTACTCGATCGTTCTCGAGACGCCCAGGAATGTGAGGGCATCAGATGTCGTCAAGATCCTTAAGGAGACGGATGCACAATCGCTCGGCCAGCTGATGAGGCTGATCGTGCGCAACTCGTCGTATCTGAGATGGCAGTTCGTGCATGTGGCAAAGAAGTTCGGCGCCATAAGCAAAGGCGCCGACTACAAGATGCTGAACCTGTCGAAGTTTGTTGACGTCTTCGAGCATACGCCAATTTTTGACGAGGCAATTGCGAAGACGCTCTGGGAGAACATGGACGTTGACATGGCTGAACTTGCGCTGAGACGTATCCAGGACGGCAGCATTGGGCTGCACGTTGGCCCGCTGTCATACATCGGCAAGCAGGTCATCGGGACGCGCAGGGAACTCATGCAGCCCCGGAAGGCCGACAAGGCAGTTCTCATTGCGTTGAGGGAGAGGCTGCTCAAAGAAGACATCGTCATGGTCTGTATGAACTGCAGAACGCAGAGGAGGACTTCGGTCTCGAATCTGCCGGACAAGATCAAATGCGCGAAATGCAGCGGCGTCCTCATGGCTGCGATCCAACCATATGTCAAATCGCACCTCGACGTGCTCAAGAAGGGCGCTTCGAACGATGAGGAACGAAGGCTGCTGAAGAGCCTGTACAAGAATGCGAACCTGGTGATGGCACATGGCAAGAAGGCCGTGATCGCACTTGTTGGAAGAGGCATTGGACCGGACACAGCGGCTCGCATCCTTGCGAGGTATCATACTGAAGAGGACGAGTTCTTGCGGGACATCTTGGCGGCTGAGGTCACATATGCAAGGACAAAGAAGTTCTGGGATTAGGACCGCTTGCTCCTGAAGCCAATGGCTATCACGTACAGTTCGGAGCTGGACGGACGCGTTGCTTTCGGATGATGGACATAGACCTCCTCGAACATCCTTCGCACGGAATTCACGTAATCCTTGCTCATGTCTCCATAGAACATCTTGACCGCGAAATTCCCACCCTCTCTGAGGACTCTTGATGCGAACTTGAGCGCATGCTCGCAGAGCTCGACCGACCGCGCATGATCATAGGAGTAGTTCCCGCTGATGTCAGGGGACATGTCGGAGATCACAACGTCCGCCCCTTTGGGGACCGTTTCCATCAGCCTCCCAACCACTGCTTCGTCCCTGATGTCCCCTCTGATGAATGTGACACCATCGATAGGGGCGAATCTGTCGATGTCCAGAGCGAAGACCCTCGACCCCGGTCCGCCCAGCTCTGCCGCGACCTGTGACCAGCCGCCAGGCGAGGCCCCGAGGTCCACAATGACATCGCCGGGCCTGATCAGGTCGTAACGGTAGTCTATCTGTTTCAGCTTGTACGCCGCTCTGCTCCTGTAGTGCTCCCGCTTGGCCTTCCTGTAGTACTTGTCCTTTCTCCTCTCCGCTCGCCAACGCTTGGTCACAGAGCCTATGATTCAGATGCTGACAGATATGATTTCCTGCAGAAACGCAAAAGGTTTAGGCGGTGGAAGCTATCGCCCAAACACAAGGCGGGGAGGGCAATGCCGAAGAGAATGACCTACGCGGACGCGGGCGTCGACATAGACAAGAAGTCCAAGAGCATCTCCGCGCTGGTCGGGCATCTCAGGTTCAAGAGGAAGGGAATCGGCAGGCCGATTGACCTCCCTGGTCATTTCACAGGCCTCATAGACTTCGGCGACATAGCGCTCACGTTGTGCACAGACGGAGTGGGCACGAAACTCCTGGTAGCGGACGCTTTACAGAAGTGGGACACTGTGGGGATCGACTGCATCGCCATGAACGTCAACGACACGATCTGTGTCGGCTCTGAGCCGATTGCGTTCGTGGACTACATCGCCATTGACAAGCCGGACGAGAAGAAGACTGCCGAGGTTGGGAAGGGCTTGGAGGCGGGAGCGAAGATGTCCAACATGACGATCGTTGGCGGAGAAATCGCGGTTCTACCAGAGATCGTCAACGGTTTCGACCTTGCTGGGACCTGTCTTGGGATGGTGGCGAAGAAGGATATTGTGACAGGAGAGAGGATTCGGCCAGGAGATGCGCTGATAGGCCTCCCAAGCTCGGGTATCCACTCCAACGGTCTTACGCTCGCGAGGAGAATATTCGAGGAGAATGGAATAAGCTACAGGGAGAAGGTCAGAGGGCTGAGCAGGTCGGTTGGGGTTGAGCTCTTGGAGCCCACGATCATCTATGTGAAGCAAATAATGAGCCTGATCAGGAAAGCCGAGGTCCGCGGGATGGCCAACATCACCGGTGGGGGCCTGAGGAATCTCATAAGGCTGAGGAGAGGCATTGGGTTCGAGCTGACGGACCCGATGAGGCCGCAGCCAATCTTCAGGGTAATGCAAGATCTTGGGAACGTCTCCGATGAGGAGATGTACCAGACATTCAACATGGGCATGGGCTTCTCTGTCGTGGTGCCAGAGGAACATGCCCGATATGCCCTGAAGCTCCTCGGCAAGGGCTCCAGAATAGTGGGCCATGCCGTTGGAGCGGAAGGCATTGCCGTTCCCGAGCTAGGGCTGAGATACGACCGATACTGAAGCACGAAAGCAAAGAAAAGGAGCCAGGAAACGGTTTCTCACGGTGCGGGAAGCAGCACCTCGTACGGCCTCATCATCTCGTTGTCCTCGTGGTCGATTATGTGGCAGTGCCATACGTATCCCGGCCCAGCGGACGGATCGAACGAATAGTACCAAGGCGTTAAGCCCGAGCCGTCAATCGCTGCAAAGCGCACCCTGATAATGGTGACCTCGCCAGGGTTCATCTGCACTGTGTCCTTCCAGCCCTGCTCATTCGGAGGCGCCAGCTTGGGCTTGTTCTTCAGGTACGGAGCTATGTCGAGCTCCTGCACCTCGTGGCCTTCGTGGAACGGCAGCATGGTCGCGCCATTCTTGGCCAGCCAATCGGCAAGATATTTCTGGTCATCGATCCTCTGGCGCGAGACCAGCTGGAACTGAACCAAGTGCAAATGGATCGGATGGGTATCTGCAGTTGGGTTCACAATGACCCATTCTTCAGTTGTTCCCGCAACAGGACTTTCGGTTATTGGCGCTGCCCACTTAAGGCCGTTCAGCAACAGCTCCAGCGGACCTCCGGGCCCCATTACCTCGTTCAACACCAGCGTTCGCCTTCCCGTTGCCGCAGGCAGAGACGGGAACGCGCCTGCAAGATCCTGGTTCAATACTGCAGGCAACGAGAGCAGCGGGCCCTCCTGCATGCCCGAGGTCACCGTGAACTGCATGATCTGACCCACTGTGCGCGGGTCAGGAGACGCTCCGTTCGGGAACGGGGCTTTCGCACTGTTGCTTAGCAGTATCTTTGTTCCAGGAGCGAGTCCTCTGAAGTCTACCAGAATGTCAGCTCGCTCGCCCGGAGCAAGGGTCAACTGCTTCAGTATTGCGGGCGATTTCAGGTACCCGCCATCACTGCCGATCTGAACGAACGGGAGCTTGATGTTGTTGGCCCTGTCCCAGAAGGTCAAGGAGTAGAATCGAGCATTGGAGCCATCCAGGAGCCTGAAGCGGTAGATTCCTTGATCTACGTTCATGTTCGGCCACACCAGCCCGTTCACCATGATGGTATTGCCAAAGAACTCCGGAGACCAGTACGGATGCTCTGGGTTAATCCCCGCGCTGTCGAAGAACAGACTACCATCGGTCTTGAACGTCCTGTCCTGAATGACAATGGGCATCTCGTATTGCCTGTCCGGAAGATAGGTGAGCAACGGATCCAACGGATTCCTGAGCAGATAGAAGCCTGCGAGACCAGACATGACGTTTATCCGCGTGATGCCAAGAGCGTGATCGTGATACCATAGGGTTGTCTCTGGCTGTGTGTTCGGGTAGTGGAATGTCACCGAGCCCGGCTCGAACCCAGCAATCTCTTCTGGTGTGTACGCGGGGCCATACATTGGATCATTCATACCGTCGGACGTGAACCATGCATCCGGTCCACCGTCGGATGCCGAAGGGACCTCGCCGCCGTGTAGGTGCGTGACCAATGGTACCGGGGTCTGCGCGAGTTCATAGTATGGCCAGGTTGTGGGATATGGTGGGTTCACAAGGCCGTTCTCCATCAGCATCATTGGGTCTGCCCAGTGAAGGGTTGGGTCGACAGCGAACATATGGTACTCGTCGATGCTGTTCACCCACTGAACATTGATCGGAATACCTTTTATCGCCTCGAAAGTCGGTCCAGGGGAGTTCTGCAGAACATGCGTGTCCGGAACGTTCCAGACAGGCTCCCCCGTTATTGCGTCCACGGCATTTCCTGAGTATCCCCACACATATGTGGGCGGCAGCGGCAGCGGCAGTATCTGCTGATAGAAGCTCTTCATCTCGACTCGGTAGTTATGCGAAACGACGTTGCCGTCGCCATCCTCGACGATTTCCGGATCGTACACCGGCGGCGGACCTACGAGCTGATTCTGGAATTTTGGGATCGTCACCGGATCCAAAAGACCGATAGGCACTGGTGCAGCTGCTTCTGCAGACACAGACCCTGCAAGAGGCAGAACCAGGACCAGAAAGACAAAGGCGGCACCTGATA
>Ga0315314_1004702_pt1 | contig 10142 bp, 8 predicted proteins | sample TDP9_MG_FD_203631 | JGI IMG/M metagenome (GOLD analysis project Ga0315314, IMG submission 203631) | Freshwater sediment microbial communities from Lake Towuti, South Sulawesi, Indonesia - TDP9 | ecosystem: Environmental > Aquatic > Freshwater > Lake > Sediment | place: Indonesia: South Sulawesi... | reverse complement strand
TCCTCCCTGCCCGATGATATCCTCCACGCTCTCCAGGCTCAGCGGCGACGCCAGGTTCTCCACCAGTCCGGCCCATCCCTGGCGAAGGCCAATCATCTCGTGGCCGAAGTCCAGGGCACGCAGCAGTGCGCCCCGCAGGGCGGCGTTCAGACCGGGGCAATCGCCCCCACCGGTAAGGACTCCGATCTTCACCTCTTCTTTGCCTCCGCGGTCTGTGCAGTGGTGATGAAAGCCTTGGGAGGGCCTCCCAGCAGGCAGGTTTGTAGAGCGGCTTCCTCGCCGGGATGGGCGAGGGCGATGACGGTATCTCCTTCCAGGAGTTCGGTAGTTCCGCTTGGCAGCAAGACATTTTCCTCGCGTATGAGGGCGGCGATAACGGTGCCTTTGGGGAAGTGGACATCCTTCAGGGGCCTTCCTGCCACGGGCGAATCGGCGGTGAGTTCGGCGGAGACGATTTCAATCTTCCCCTCCTTGAGGGCGGAGAGAAGCACCATCTCGCCCACATCCACTTCCTGCTGGATGAGGCTGTAGATGATGCGGGTGGAGGCGAGGGTGTGATCCACCCCCAGCAGGGCAAAGATTTCTTCGTTTTTAGGATTATTCACCCGGGCAATGGTGCGGGCGACGCCGAACTTGTGCTTGGCCATCTGGCAGACGACGAGGTTATCCTCGTCATCGCCGGTTACCGCCACCACGCAGTCGGCCCGCTTCATACCCAGTTCCTGCATGGTGCGGACTTCGCAGCCATCTCCCCGGGTGACGATCTCGCCCAGTTCCTCTGTCAGGGCTGCGGCGCGGCGGCTGTCTTTCTCCACCAGGGTCACCTCGTGGCCTTCTGCCACGAGGGTGCGGGTGAGATAGTAGCCGACTTTCCCGCCTCCGACCACAATCACATACATCTTCACTCCCCCTCTTGCCCTTTCCTCGGAGAAGACGGCGTTTCGCTCTCCAGGTGGGGCAGGACCTCTTCCACGGCGGCTGCCATTTCAAGGTATTCCTCTATCCGCTTCTGCGGCACCGCCAAGAGGAGATCGTGGATAATGCCTGCTCCGATGATACTCGTGCAGAGGGTTTCCAGGCCGAATTTCCGATAGGTCTGGGCGCGAATCGGATCATACAGCCGCACAATCACCCGGGGGACATGAAACCTCTGATGAGCAATCTGCCCGGCCATCACATTGGTATTATCTCCATTGGTGACGGCGACGAAGGCATCCGCGCGCTCAATTCCTGCTCGCCGGAGCACTTCCTCATCAATCCCCATGCCAGTTATTCTTTCTCCGCCATAGCCGGGCTCCAGCCGCCCGAAGGCCTCCGCATTCTTGTCTATAATGGCCACTTCATGGCCGGCGCGGCTCATCATGCTGGCGAGAAGGGAGCCGACACGCCCACAGCCGAGAATCACCAAGCGCATTTTTCCTAATCCCTACAAACCAAGAATATCGCGAAAAGATTATATACACATGGCCTGCCGTCTGCAAGCGCAAGCAAAGGCAAGCCCGAAGTGCCTACTTATCCCGAAAAGCGAAAATGGCAGACATCGCCTTCTTTGATGAGGTAGTCCTTGCCCTCCAGGCGGAGGTGGCCTTGGCGGCGGGCTTCTTCCCAGGAGCCGGCGGCCTCCAGTTCGGGGAAATTGACGACTTCGGCGCGGATGAAACCCTTCTCCATGTCGGAGTGAATCTTGCCCGCAGCCTGCTGGGCGTGGGTTCCCGCGGGAATTGGCCAAGCGCGCACCTCCGCGCCCACTCCGGTGAAGAAGGTAATTAGTCCCAGCAACCGATAGCAGGCCTCTATCACCTGGCCCGCGGCGGGAATCAGGCCGGAATCGGCGAGGAATTCTCTTCTTTCCTCTTCGGAGAGTTCAGCGAGGTCGGCCTCCAGTTTGGCGGCCATCGCGAGCATGGCTTCTCCCTGGCCTGCCAGGTATTGCTCCAGTCTGGCACGGAGGCTTTCGGAGGAGGGATTGCGCGCCTCTTCTTCGTCTATATTTGCAAGATAGAGCACGGGCTTATAAGTGAGAAGGTTCAACCCCGGCAGTTGCTGCCATTCCTGTTCTTGCAGGGGGGCGAGTTTCGCTGCTTTTCCGGAATCAAGCAGAGCGCGGATTTGCTCCAGCAGTTCCACCTGTCTTGCTCCGTCCCTATCTCCGCTGCGAGCGCGAGGCCTCGCCTCCTCCAGCCATCTCTCCACGCGAGCCAAATCCGCCAGGGCGAGTTCCAGGTTCACCACCTCCACATCCCGCACCGCGTCAAGCACGCCCTCTATATGGGCGATTTTCTCCCCGTGGAAACAGCGCACCACATGCAGAATAGCATCCGCCTCGCGGATATGGTGAAGGAACTGGTTGCCCAGCCCCTCGCCCCGGCTGGCCCCTCTCACCAGCCCGGCAATATCTACGAACTCCAGCGTGGCCGGCACGGCCTTTTCCTGATGGAAGATTGCGGCGAGGCGTTCCAGCCGCTCATCCGGCACAGGCGCGATGCCGTGATTCGGCTCCACTGTGCAGAAGGGATAATCGGAGACGCGGGCCCCCGCCGCGCTGAGGGCGTTGAAGACCGTGGATTTGCCCACATTCGGCAGCCCGACAATCCCCACTTTCAGCATTGTTCTCTCCCTTCGGCTAGGAGAGGGGACAGAAAATAGGTTCTTGTCCCCTTTTTCATGGCGGCGGTGGTTTCCCGGCGGTTGTGGGGAAGCCGTTTGATCTGGATGTCCTCATAGGCGGAAGAAAGAATAGCGAAGGCCTCTTTTTCCTGTTCTCTTCTTCTGGGGGTCATGTATTTTACCGTCATTATGGCTCTTCCGCGGGATTTCAGCAGGGGGGCCAGTTTGACCATCAGGCGGGCGGATTCGGCCGCTTCAATGTTCATGTCATTGGTGATGAGGTCAAATGCTTCCCGCAGGTCTTTTCTCTCTGCCAGCACATCGGCACGAACGCGCAGGTGGACGACATTCTGAAGGTTCTTTGCAGCAGGGGCAAGTTCCGCCGGATCAACGCCGTAAACCTCTTTTGCGAGAGAAGCGAGATGTGCCGTCCAGCCTCCCGGCGCCGCGCCAATATCCAATACCCGATGCCGCGGGCTGATATGGATAGCAAAGGCCTCAAGCGCCTCCCGGATTTTCTGCTGGGCGCGATTGAGGGGTCTTTCGCCGGGCGGATACTTCCTGGCCGAGAGAATCGGCTTGTGAATCAGGCGTTCCGGCGGGTTTATGCCGATGAAGGCGCGATCTTGAAAGATTTCAATGACAACCGCCCAGTCCACGGGAGAAAGGTATTCTCCCTGCGCGCCGGTTCTTGCTTCCAGGGCCAGCGCCACCTGTTTTTCTATTTCGCGAGAGGAGAACCGATGGCGGCCCCTGCGCCGACAGCGCACAGCGAAAATCTTTCCTTTATTCAACCTGCCGATGTCAATCACGGCCTCCGCGATGGCCGCGACTGCCTCTTCTCTATCCACGCCAATATCAACCCGAGTCTGCACCGGGGTGATGCGGCCCAGATAGCAGGTGTCGGCATGAGCGATCCGGGCGATGACATCGCCTTCCTCAAGAATACTCAACAGCAGGAGATTGCCTTTCAAGAAAAGGCCGCTGACTTCCGCGTCGGGAAGGAGGCGGCAGATTTCCGCCGAGGCCTGCGCCTCCAGGCCGGCGGCACAGGTAATGATAAAAGCGGAGCGAGAGCCCTTCTTGAGGTCAAGAAGTGTCATGTCACTGCCGGGCAGTGCCGTTGCAGGTTCCCCTCTTTACTGCGGAAAGTCGCTTTCCCATTTTACGCGAGAGGGAGGAGATTGAAAACAGTCTCAGGCCGCGGGAGGCCGCGGCGGCATCCAGGAAGGCCTCGGCCGGGCGAGTGTGATGACATATACTTCGGCAGCGGCTCCTTTGCGGAGAACGCGGGCACATTCTTTCAAGGTTGAACCCGTGGTATAGAGATCATCTATCAGCAGTATTCTCGCTCCCTTCGCGCTGGCCTGAGGAGAAAGGGAAAAGGCGCCGCGCACATTCCTTGCCCTTTGCCCCGGGGGGAGCATCACCTGAGGAATGGTAGGGCGGGTGCGCTGAAGCAATCCTGTTTCCAACCGTATTCCGGTTTGCTGACAGAAATAGCGGGCAATGAGTTCAGACTGATTGAAACCCCTTTCCTTCTGGCGCTGGGGATGCAGGGGGACCGGGCAAGCGAGGTCAAAGGCGGCGTGAACCCCGTGGAGGCCGTTCTTCAGTAATCCAACCAACAGGTCTGCGAGGGGAACCGTCAGCGCCCTGCGGCCCAGGAACTTGAAGGCCAGGATCGCCTGACGAAGCGGCCCTTCATAGAGCCCGGCGGAACGCGCCCAGGTGATAGGAGAAGAAAGGGAATGCAGGCACTCCAGGCATTTGTCGGGGCCCTTTGCGAGCGGGTCAAGGGGAACTCCACAGTGATGACAGACCGGCGGCTGGATGAGAGTGATTTGCCCCAGACAGTGTGGGCAGAGAGGCGCGGGGGTGAACCTGCGGCAGATTTGACAGCGCGGTGGGTAAAAGATGTCCAGCACGCCGCGCAGAAGCCAATGCATCACAGCCCCCCGAAGAATTCTTTGCGGGTGGATAGCAATCCGCCCCTACAGACACTAACGATAGAGACTGTAGGGGCGATTTACTAATCGCCCGAAAATGTCTTAGTTTGAAATCAGTTCTATTCCTTCGGCCGCGCCAGGGCGAAGGCCTTGGCGCGGGCCCAGGCGCGGAGGCGAGAGAAAAGGGAAGGAGTTTTTCGTTCCGGTTGAGCCTGTTGGTCTTGCGGGGGGGGCGGTTCCAGGAAGACTATCCTTCTCTCGCCAGGCTCTATCCAGCCCTGGCGGTGGGCCTCCTTTCGCAGTCCCTGGGGGGTTCGCATTTCCTGCATCTTTTCTTGCAAGAGACGGTTCTCCCGGTGCAGGCGTAATTTCTCGGCCTGCAAGGGGATGGTCTCCATCTTCACCCGCCGCAGTTGCACAAACGGGGCAGAGAACTTCCCCAGCACCCATATCGCCAGTAAGGCCAAGAAGGCCCGCAGGATCACCTTTGTCAGCGGAGAACCCAGCATTTCAGAGTCCTTTATTGAGAAGGGCGTTCCTTTGCAAAGTCAACTTCCACCTCAAGACTGGCAAGAACCTGGCCGACACGGCCCATTCCCACCATGCCGAGCAGATGTCTGCCTTCCGAGAGGCGGCCGCTGTCCCATGTGAATGAGAAAGGAGGGGTGGTGAATCTGCGCAGCAGAGTTCCCTCCACATAGAAGTCAACCCGGGCAATGTTGCCGGCTGCGGTGCCGGAGACTTCTGTGCGGGGGCCAATTCTTTCTCCCTGTCTGGGCGAGAACAGGGCGAGAGAATTGGCTATCTCCAACCTTCCCTGTGGGGGCGGCCGAAGAGAAGATATGGCAGTGAGGAGAAGTTGGCCATGGCGAGCGGCCGCGCTTTCCGGGCCCGTGCCGCAGACCAACTCAACGCGGTGCACGCCCCGGGAGAGCCTGATTCTGCCCAGATGCTGCCAGCCATCGGGCCGGAGGGGATGAATGCCGGCGAAGAAACTGCCGTCCACCCACAGCGCCACCTGCCGGCCGCGCCCCCCGACCAGTGCCCAGACCTCATAGGTGCCGCCGGAGACTTCCATCTGTGCCCAATCCTTTGCTCCCGGCCGGTCACTGATTCTCGCCGGCCCCCAGGCCGACAAGGTTGGCCGCCAAAAGCCATTCACTTCCCGGCCGGCGAGAAGGGAAATCGTTTCCCCGGGGAAAGTCCCCACCCAGGTATGTGTCATGCGGCTGGCGGAGCGCTGTCCCTCTCCATCCTCGGCTACTACCCACCAGTCAAGGCGGCGGGAATTGTCAAACCGGCCCAACTCGCCCGCCCAGAGGGGACCTCTGCCAATGCGCTGCATGGGAATGCTGACATAGCCCCGGCCCACCCGATAGGCACACCAGGCGGCGCGGATTCCTTTTGGGCTCCACAAGAGGGCGGAGACACCCACCGGCACACCCGGCCCTGGATAAGGAGGCAAGAGAGCGGGGGGAGAGATTGAGGGAGCCTCCAGAGGAGAAAAAATGGCAACCTCGTGTAGAGTTACCTCTTCCGGAGGCTCTCCGGAGGGCGAAATGCGGACGAAAAACGCCCGTTTTTCCAGCAACTCCTGGGGTATGGCGAGGGCCTGCCATTCTCCCACTTGCTGGAGGCTCAGGGGCGGCCCGAATTCTTTCTCCTCGGCGGAAAAGGCGACCTTTGCTTCCCCGCGGAGACGCAGCCCCAGCCATGCCTTTGCCCCGGGGGGAAGGCCTTCTGCAAAGAGACGATAAATCAGATAGCCCTTCCCGCCGACCTTTCGGCCGCCTGCTAAGAAGAACGAGTCGTGTTCTTCCACCAGATAAGGTGAGTCCTCGGCTGCCAAGAGGGGGCCGAGATAGAGTGCGGGACTGGAGTCGGTGGTATTGGGATGGGGGTCTGCGCCATCCAGAAGACCGTCCCCATCGCTGTCCGGATTCGCGGCGTCGGTAGCGAAAAGCCGCTCCTCCGGCACATTCAGGCCGTCATCATCAGTGTCCTCCTCGGATACCCGCAGGCGAGCCACCTCCGACCAGGCAATCCTGCCCTCCCCTTCGCTGAGCCGCACTTGAAGCAGCCACTCCCCGCCCCGCAGTAATGGGCCGAGAGAGGCCAGGTAGGAGCCGTCGGGCTGTTTTTCCATTGGCTCCGCGAAACGCGGTCCTCCCTCCTGTTGGTAGAGAAGCAGGGCATGTCCGCTGCCAGCGACGGTCGCGCGCACCGCCACGGGTTCTTCTGCGCGGGCGAAATCCGGGGCAATCAGGCTCACCTTTGTCTGGGAAGGAGTTTCCTCCTTTTCGCCGGAGAGCACCTGTCTGGCGAGAAAGAGGAATTCCTCTGCGCCGACGACCTGGAAATAGGAAGGAAGCAGGCTGACAAGGGAGGCGATATCCGCGGGAGAGATTTTCCTGCTGTCCACCCAGACGAAGATCAGTCCCGCCTGTGTTGCGGGCAGAGCGGTGAGCCGCTGGAGAATCTCTTCCGGGCTGGAGGCGGAAAAGCCCTTTGTGATGAGCACGGCTTCGTCAAGCATCCGGGAGGCGAGGGCCTTGCGATCGGGAAGGAAAATGCCAGAGGGACGGCATTGGGCGACAAGGCCTTTCAGTGCTGGCAGCAGTGTGGGCTCAGGGGCCTCGTCCATCACTACGAGAGCGCCTATAGCGGTTTTCCTGCAAGCCTCTTGCAGGTAAAGAAAGGTTCCTGCTCTTGCCCGGGAGGGACGATTCACTTCTACTACGAAACTGTCGTTTCCACTTCTGTAGGCTTCTGCGAAGTAGGCCTGAAGCATATCTGGAGCCACTTCAGAGAGCGCCGCGGGGAGGGCCCAGGCAAGAGGGAGGTTGCCTCTTTCCGGTTCCCGCCAGAGGGAATTCATGCGGCCTGCGGCATAGGCCAGGTCATTTCCTCCGGAGAAGAGAAAGCAGACATATATCCTTCCCGCCAATTCCAGGAACTGCCGCCTCTGGCGCAGGGGAAAAGGAGGCTCAAACTGGGAATGGAAAGAGAGATTCGCCGCCTCTTCCGCTGCCACCAGGGAGTGCCCCTGCCGAAAGGCCCATGTCGCCATGGCGGGAGGAGTCCTCTCCTGCGCGGGGCCAAATAGCGTGCCCCCGGCCGGCAGAGATGAGAGGAGTTCTGCCAGGAAACCCCACTCTTCCCTGCCGGAGAGGGAAGGGAGGGCCAGAGCCAGCAGCCTTTGCTTTATGACATAATCGCGAAAAGCGGGCGAAGTGCCAAGCAGGGCAAGGCCTTGCCGGGAGCCCTTGGGGAAGATTTCCTCCTTTGCCCAGCGATAGCCTTCCAGAGGAGTCTTGAACTTCCCTCGCACATCAAAGAGAGTGGGGAGGCCCAGGTCGCTGTCCGTCAACACCCCATCGCGGATTCCCGCCAGAGAAGTGGCAAGATTCAGGGAATAGGGATCGCCGGGGTCACAGAGGACTTGCCCCTTCACGAGGTGGCGGAACTTGTCAAGAAGTTGCTGAGGGGTGGCCTTCTCAATGGGCCTGGGCCTCAAACGCCTTGCCCAGAACAGCCAACCTTCATCCTCGGGGGAGGAAAGAGTATAGATTGATGCAGATTGGGGATCGCGGTTGGCCAACCCCTGTAGGCTTACCGCAAGAAGCCTCTCGCTCGCAGTGGCAGAGGAAAGGTCAACTACGTAGATGGGCGGCTCTGCCCTCGCCTTTGCGATGCCGAGAAGACAGATTGCGCACCAGAACAGGATGTGCCTGTGTTTCATCACCGGGCCCTTTCAGCCGCTATGGCCAAAACCCGCTTCGCCGCGCGGGGTTGCTTCCAGCCTGCTCACTATTTCCAATCTCGCCCTTGCGAGAGGTGCGATGATGAGTTGGGCAATGCGCTCTCCCCGGCAGATTGAAAAAGGTTTCTGGCCGAGGTTGGCCACTATTATTTTCACCTCCCCGCGGTAATCGGCGTCAATCGTGCCAGGAGCATTCAACAAGGTGAGACCATGCTGGAGGGCAAGGCCGCTGCGGGGCCTTATCTGGCCTTCATAGCCCTCGGGGACTGCAATCCGCAGGCCGGTGGGAATGAGTGCCCTTTCCCCCGGCTGCAAGACCACCTTCTCCTTCACCGCCGCGCAGAGGTCCATGCCTGCCGACTGGGAGGTCATATAGGCCGGCAAAGGCAGGTCCTCATTTCCCTCCAGGCGCTCTGTCAGGACTATGATCTCTTCCATTCTGCGCTGACCCTGCACTTCCCACCGGCATGATAGCAGCAGCCGGCGAGGCTGCAAACCGGCGGCTTCCACCTTTTCTCACAGAAGGGAAAATTCTGCCCTCGGGGGAATTCTCCTACCTGGAAATCTCAGATGCTGAGAAAGAGAACAACCGGGAAGGGAAGGCCTGCGCCGCGTTTCGGCCGCGCCTTGCTGCCTGCGGCGAAGTTCCATTCCACGAAAAAGGGTGCCCGCGGCTATCGCCGCGCAGAGCAAAAAAAGGAGTTGCGCCATGCCTCGGAGGAGCAACAGGATGCGGAGAACGAAGATAGTCTGCACCCTGGGGCCGGCGACAGAATCTGAGGAGATGCTGCGAGGCCTCCTTCGGAGGGGGATGAATCTCGCGCGGTTCAATTTTTCTCACGGGAGGCGCGCCTGGCATGGGCGAGTGATTCGGCGGCTGCGGCGGCTCTGCCGGGAAATGAGGGCGGTGGTTGGCATCATCCAGGACCTCGGGGGACCGAAACTGCGAATCGGCAAGATACCTCATCCTCCTCTCCTCCTCAGGCGGGGCAAGAAGGTCATCCTCACAGGCGGGCCCGCGGCAAACCGCGGCGAGGTGATTCCCCTCGCCTCTATGGAGGTAGTCCGGCTTTTGCGCGCCGGAGATGTCATCCTGCTGGATGATGGCGCGATAGAACTGCGGGTGGAGCAGGCCGGCCGCGGTGAGGTGGAATGTGAGATTCTGCGGGGAGGAGAATTATGGCCTGGCAAAGGCGTCAATCTGCCCACCCTTCGGCTGCCGCTCTCGGCGCTGACGGAGAAAGACCGCGCCGACCTTGCCTTCGGCCTGAAGGCTGGAGTGGACTGGGTGGCGCTGTCCTTTGTTCGCCGTGCCGAAGACATTTCTCTTCTCAGAAAGGAAATTGAGAGAATGGGGGGCAAGACCCCCATCATTGCCAAGATAGAAAAGCCCCAGGCCATTGCCCATCTGGAGGAAATTATCGCGGCTGCGGACGGCATCATGGTAGCACGAGGAGACCTGGGAGTTGAAATGCCGCTGGAGCGGGTTCCTCTGCTGCAAAAGGAGATAATTGAGAAATGCGCCCGGGCGGGAAAACCGGTGATAGTGGCCACGCAGATGCTGGAATCCATGCTGCGTTCCTCTCGGCCGACCCGCGCCGAGGTGAGCGATATCGCCAATGCCATTCTGGACGGGGCCGATGCCCTGATGCTGAGTGGAGAAACCGCGCTTGGCGAGTATCCTCTTCAGGCGCTACAAGTGATGGACAAGGTGGCGAGGCAGACGGAAAAGAGCCTGAACTATACCAGGCTGCTGTCGGAGAGAAGCGCCTTTCCCTGTTCCACGGTGACGGATGCCATCAGCCAGGCGTGTGGGCATATTG